>ERZ826613.222-NODE-222-length-85749-cov-5.687656_pt1 | contig 85749 bp, 64 predicted proteins | sample MGYA00519925_ERZ826613 | MGnify/ENA primary metagenome ERZ826613 (study PRJEB31778, sample SAMEA3449236) | human gut metagenome | biome: human gut; feature: human-associated habitat; material: faeces | place: United Kingdom | collected 2010/2012 ... | reverse complement strand
CAGACTGTCGTTTTCGACATGTTTTACCGTGATAACCCATGCGGAGGCGGTTTTGCCATTTGTGCCGGACTGGAGCAGGTGATTGAGTATATTGAGAATCTGAGATTTACAGATGAGGATATCGAATATCTGCGCAGTCTTTCCATATTTGAAGAAGATTTTCTGGAATATCTTCGCGCTTTCCATTTTACAGGTGATATTTATGCAATCCCGGAAGGTACCGTTATTTTCCCGAGAGAGCCTATGGTGAAGGTGGTTGCGCCTATTATGGAGGCACAGCTTGTAGAGACTGCTATTTTGAATATCATGAACCATCAGAGCCTGATTGCTACCAAAGCAGCCCGTGTTTGCTATGCTGCTAAGGGAGACGGAATTATGGAATTTGGACTTCGCCGTGCCCAGGGACCGGACGCTGGTATTTTCGGTGCAAGAGCAGCGGTGATCGGCGGATGTATCGGAACCTCCTGCGTGCTGACCGGACAGATGTTTGACGTGCCGGTACTGGGAACCCATGCACATTCCTGGATTATGAGCTTCCCGGATGAGTACACCGCATTTAAGACTTATGCAAGAATGTATCCGGATGCCTGCATCCTTCTGGTAGACACCTATGACGTGCTGAAATCCGGCGTTCCAAACGCAATCCGTGTATTTGAGGAAATGCGGGAGGAAGGCATTCAGCTGAAAAAATATGGAATCCGTATCGACAGCGGTGACCTTGCTTATCTTTCCAAGGAAGCTTATAAGATGCTGTCTGCAGCCGGATTTGATGATGCCACCATTTCCGCGTCCAGTGATCTGGACGAGTACCTGATTGAGAGCCTGAAAGCACAGGATGCCAAGATTAATTCCTGGGGCGTTGGAACACGTCTGATCACCTCCAATGACAACCCGGCATTTGGTGGTGTTTATAAGCTGGCAGCAGTGAAAGACCCGACGACAGGTGAGTTTGTGCCGAAGATTAAGCTTTCCGAGAACACTGCGAAAGTAACCAATCCTGGCAATAAGACCGTATACCGTATTTACAGCAAATCCACAGGCAAGATTAAGGCCGATCTGATTTGTCTTGCAGATGAGAAGATCAATCCGGATGAGACGATGGTTGTATTTGACCCGGTTGACACCTGGAAGAAGACCAAAATTCTTGGCGGAACTTATGAAGTTCGTGAGCTTCTGGTACCAGTTATCAAAGAGGGCAAACGCGTCTACACTTCCCCGTCTGTCATGGAACTGCGCGCTATTTGCCAGAAGGAGCAGAGTACACTCTGGGATGAGTCCAGACGATTCTCCAATCCGCAGAAGGTTTATGTGGATCTTTCCGCGAAGCTTTTCGAGGTGAAGAGAGAGCTGATCGAGGAAATGAGCCGCAAGGATCTGGAGTTCGAGGAAGAGTAAATTTGAGACTGGGCCTTCGGGAAAAAAGCCAGTGAATCTAACAGAATGTAAAAATATGACATACCCTCTATCGTTTGTGGTGGAGGGTAATGTTGTTTTATGTGGATGTAATAAAAATGGAAATTTCATGCCTATCAGCTGGAAAATCCTGTGAAGTGCAGGATTTATGCGCTTCTTTTCGAGCCTGTGCTGCTTGCCGGGCAGTACAATGGAGAAATTTTCCGGAAGTATGTTGCCCCGGTGCTGAATTCAGAGATTTCCGGAGTGGAAATTCCAGCATCAGATCCGGCATTTGTGTATATTGAAGAAATGATCCGTCTGTCATCTCAGGAACCGCAGTACTATGAAATTCGGGTGCGCACCCAGCTGGAAGAATTCTGGTGCAGGCTGCTTGATAAAATAACTGCGGTGCAGATCGAACCTTCTTCCCACAGAGAAGATTCTGCGCGGATTAAGGAGATGCTGACCTCAACCACCCGTACAATTACGGAAATCAGTGAAATGTGCGGATTCAGCTCACTGAGTTATTTCGGAAAGGTATTTCGTCAGCATACCGGAGTTACGCCTGTGCAGTACCGGAGCGGATTGTAAAATTTGGTCTAAGTGGTGGAGAATCAGGCAATATTACTGACATCCTCTGTATTTAAGTCATTAAAAAAATTGGCTTTCTCCATATAATGCTCAAGTTCCGGAATCTGAGCCGGAGTATATTTTGTCAGGTTCAGAATCATGGAATCCACTGGCCCCTGGGACATGATTTCCAGGATATCGTACATGTTGATTTCTTCCTTTCTTACTCTTACAAATTCGGCAATATTGAAACGGACGATCATATTTGCATAGTTTCTAAAGTCATTTACGGCTCTTAAATGAATGTTATACTGTAGCATAATCAGGACGCCTCTCATTTATGAATTCTTATCTTTGATTTAATAATACGCGAAAATATCAGATTAGAAAATCTATATATGGACTTGAAGTAGTAAAATCCGGACTAAACAAAAATGACCGGACGGTAATATTGGAGAACGTGAACATCCTTACTTGACAATTCTAACTGCAATGTGCAAAATTATCTTATATAAAAAGTAATAATAGAAAGCTGTGATGTAATATGAAACGTATTGATTTTGAAAACGGTACTGTGACCAGAAATATTTTTAGTGCGGCGATTCCTATGCTGGTGGCACAGATTTTGAGCCTTTTGTATAACATTGTGGATCGTATTTATATTGCGAGGATACCGGAAGTGGGAACTACGGCGCTGGGGGCGGTGGGACTTTGCTTTCCGCTGATTATGATTATTACGGCGTTTGCCAATCTGTTTGGAAGCGGCGGTGCGCCTTTATTTTCCATTAACAGAGGAATGAAAGAGAATCAAAAGGCGCAGATGGTCATGAACACTTCCTTTACTATGGTCTGCGCAAGCGGTGCGGTGCTGATGGTGATTGGCCTTCTGTTTGCAAGACCGTTGCTGGTGATGTTCGGGGCGTCCGAGGAGGCGCTGGTGCATGCGTACCCGTATATGATGATTTACCTGATCGGAACGGTGCCGTCTATGATTGCCACGGGAATGAACCCGTTTATCAATGCGCAGGGATACGCCACTACGGGAATGCTGTCTGTTGCAATTGGAGCTGTGGCCAATCTGATTCTGGATCCGCTGTTTATTTTTGTGTTTGGACTTGGAATCAAAGGTGCGGCAATTGCAACGGTGCTTTCCCAGTTTTTGTCCGCAGCATATGTGCTTCTTTTCCTGGAGCGAAAGGCGGAGATGAAGGCGCGGCTTTTACAGAAAAAGGAGCTGCGCAGCTGTGTGGAGTATGCGAAAAATATTGTAAGCCTTGGAACGGCGGGCTTTATTATGCAGCTGACTAATAGTCTGGTAACGATCTGCTGCAACAATGTGCTTGGCGTGACTGGCGGGGATGTGTACATATCGGTTATGACCATTGTGTCAAGTGTGCGGCAGATGGTGGAGACGCCTATTTATGCTATCAATGAGGGCACTTCCCCGATTCTAAGCTATAATTATGGAGCTCATCGTCCTGCACTTGTGCGCAAAGCTATGGTGACAATGGCTATGATGATTCTGGTTTACACGGCTGTAATGTGGAGCGTGATTATTTTTGCACCGGATTATCTGATTGCAGTATTCAGTTCGGATAAGCTCCTTGTGAAGGATGCGGTTCCGGCGCTGAAAACTTATTTTGCCGCTTTTATTTTCATGGATCTGCAGTACATTGGACAGACTGTTTTCAAGTCCCTGAATAAGAAAAAACAGGCAATTTTCTTTTCCCTGCTGAGGAAAGTTGTGATCGTGGTGCCGCTTACTTATCTATTTCCCTATGTGTTTCACATGGGAACACATGGAGTATTTCTGGCGGAGCCAGTGTCAAATGTGATTGGCGGAGGGCTGTGTTTTGTTACCATGCTGGCAACGATTCTGCCAGAGCTGAAGCGGATGGAAAACCAACCGACAAGAAATTAATAGTTAAGGTCTGCCTGAAAATCCGCGCTGTACATCTTGGGCGTTCTGTGAACTATGTTTACAAAAAAATGATTTGCGCAATAGTGCGGCTGAATAGCTGCGAAAGATTTCAAGCACAGGATCGAAAAAGGGAGAAATATTGATATGGAAAATACACTCATGATTGGTGTCGTAAGCTTGCTTTGCATCTTTGCCCACGTCCCCAGTCTGCTCCTGCGAATAGTCCCATTTCATGAAAAAATTTCGGCTAAAGACAAGTGCCGTTTAACTGCAATTTATCTGGCTGGTCTGGCTGTAGATTTCGGGATCTGCATGTGGATGGGAATCAATCAGGTAATTGATGTGCCTTTTTATAAGGTGAATCTGATTGTCTTCTGCATTGTTATGGCAGTGGTAAATGTGCAGATCGTCCGCGGATACACCAAAGTGCATTTATTTGTCTTTGGAATTGTGGCGGATATTGTTATGATTACACTGGCCGTTGGAGCGTATATCAGCTCCCATCTTGGAATGCAGGGAGATGCAGCAGGGATTGCCCAGACCAGTGTGATTGCGATTATCATCTATGCCGTTTTGTATCCATTGCTTAGACGTTTGATGAGGTATACCGTTACCCCATTCCTGGAAATCGACTGCAAGAACTATTGGGATTCTATCTGGTTTATTCCCATTGCCTTGTTTTTCGCAAGCATTTTTTCGGATAGCGCAGACGTTTATACCAGCACCTTTGGACAGATGCTGAGCAAGTGTCTGATTGGTGCGGCGACCATACTGCTTTGCATCGCCATTGCCCGCGATCACCAGCGCTTCCGCAATGAGGAAAAGATGAATCAACAGATCGACCAGCAGAAAGGTTACTACCAGGCACTTACCGGGCAGGTTCTTGCAGAAAGGGAAGCACGCCACAATTTCCGCCACCAGGTGGCGGCAATCAAGGGACTTCTTGACGCTGACGACCTTCAGGGCCTGCGGGATTACTGTGATAATCTGGAACTGGAACAAATGGGAAAAGTGGATATTCCATACACGGGAAATGCTGCGGCAGACGGTGTCCTCTACCATTACGGCTGTCTTGCCAAGGCGAAAAACATTGACTTTTCCGTGTGCTGTCATCTGAAAGACCTCTCAATCCCGGACACAGATTTTTGCACCATTCTGGGAAATGCACTGGACAACGCAGTAACCGCAGCCGGGTCATATGAGGGGGAACGCTATATCGAAGTTTTTTCAGAGAAAAAGCACGACATGCTGCTGATTACAGTAGACAATTCCTTTGACGGAATTTTGCTCCAGGAGAAAGATAAGATTTATTCCAAAAAGCGGGAAAAAGGAGAGGAAGGAATCGGAATCCTTTCCATCAAAAAGCTGTGCGGGAAAAACGGCGGCACCTGTAAGTTTGAGGCCGACGGAAACCGGTTCCAGGCCAGTTTTCTGCTGAAAAATATGTAGCGAACATATTCTATAAAACGAAAGATGATTCGATAAAACGAACGACATGATATAAAATTAATTCTGAAAAACGTAAAACAATGCAAAAGTCTTTCTGTATATCGAAATACCATTCGACATACAGAAAGATTGATGCTATAACGATATAAAACATTTCTAAATAGCGCAATATATTTTGATAAAACGAAATCTTTTTACAAAGGACTTATTTCCGCAAATCGAATTTCAAAAGGTTCCAGCTCTGCAGTATATGTAAGCGCGTGTTTTTCTGCGTAGAGCCTGCTCTGGTGGAATCCTGGGACACATAATCCGCGGAATAGATCCGTATCTTTGGGCGAAAGCGGAATAGCGCCCATCTCCAGCCAGATATCGTAAGCATTTCCATGATGGCGGTTTACAAAATACTCTTTCACATTGTAATTTCCGTTGGCAACCTCCGTTAACTGCAAAGAAATATCGAAGCTTTTCGTTGTATCAAAAGCGGTATAACGGTTGGTTTCTGTAATATCGAACAATTCTCCGGCAGCAAAAAGATCACCATAGTGGATGTAATGATAAGTGATAATCTGGTAGCTGTCGCCTTTTCGTGTGATGAAATACCCATCTCCGGAAGCAATCAATTCATCTCCAAGCATATTGGCAAAATAAAAAACATAAAATACACCCTTGCGCAGTCCGCTGCTTGTATAGATTCCAAGTCCGCCATGGAATTGATTAGGCGGAAGCGGATTTTCCCGGATCAGGTCCGTAAGGCTCCAGTAACAAAAGGAATCCAGTCTGTCATAGTTTTTCAGAAGATTTTTCATAATATAACAGGTTTTGAAACTGGTATCGCTGATCAGGTTGCGGTGTGACATGGTGAAATTCCATTCAGTCATGTATACCGGCTTATCCTGAAGTCCGAGAGTCTTAAATATTTTTTTGACACCGCCTATGAAAAGACTGAAATCGTCGGTTATTTTGGGAAAACAGGATGCGGTTGCTTTGTTAAGAAAAAAATCATCCCCGGATGTTGGCAGAATAATATCTGCATAATAGTGAATATTCATAAAATCCGGAAGACAATTGTTTTCCTGGCACCACCCTACAAAACGATAAATCCAGTCCGCGTTTCCAAGGTTTTCAATATACAGCATGGAAGGACTTCCAAATTGAATATCCTGGCAAACTGATTTCACAGTGTCATAAGTATGTTTATAAAAGCGGAAAAACAGTGCATCATCTCCGAAGCCAAACATCTTTTTGGAAGTAACCGGTTCGTTCCATACAGTAAAAGGCCATTGCTTCACCTCATCAAGTCCGTAGCGTTCAATCAGGTGCCTGGTAAAGTCCTCAATTAAAAAGTTCCATTCTTTCATATCAGCAGGCGGACTGGTAATAAAAGGACAATAGCATACCGTTTTATCTGGATTTTCCGCTAATTCTTTTGGCATAAAAGAAAGCTGGATCAGGGGGTTCAACTGAATAGACAAAAGAAAATCCAGAACTTGGTCTACCAAAGTATAGGTAAAACGAAGCTCCTGCCCGATGCGGCTGACCACCATCATGTCATCAGAAAGAATCCCATGAAATTTTATATAACGGAATCCCACATTTTTCTGCAGATCAATAAGCATTTCCTGAATATTCCGGTCCAAAAGCTCGGCAGCGCGGCCTACACTTGTGAAAGTTTTGAAGGTATGCCGAAGGGGTGTAAGTGTTTCGGTTACCGGAATGTCTGATACGACCAGTTCCTTGTGTACCGCGGACGGCATGGAGTGAGCAGAAAGGTCGTTGGTGGAAAGGTACTTGGTGAGTGCCTGCAGGTAATTGCTTGGCTCAAGAAGCAGATAATTAATATCATTTGCGTGGGCTGTAAGTGTAGGATTCTGGGCCTGTTGCTTGCGAAAAGCACTTGGAAGCATCTGATACTGTTTTTTGAACGCGCGGATAAAAGCGTGGGATTCTGTGAAACCATTTCGCATAGCAATCGTTTCAATAGAATCCTTAGTGGAAATCAGATCACTTACTGCATGTTCCAGTTTAATGCCAGTGTAGTACTGGATAAATTTTACTCCCATATATTTGTCAAAAAACTGAGAAAGGTAAGGTACAGACAGATTTTCCATGGCGGCAAGGTCACTGAGGGAAAAATTTTCCGCATAATGCTCATTTATGAAATTGATGATTCGGGTAAGACGCTCCATGTATTTTTGCTGTTTCTGTAAAGTCTCCGAAGCATTGGATTTAAAATTTTCCAGTAACTGGGATACCAGATAATAGCTGAGAGAATAGTTCATGTAGTCCGTTCCATCGGAATGATAGGAATTTGCCTGAATCAGAGAAGCAATAGCAAAGCGGATGTTGGCATACCTCTTGAAGTCAGGTGTGGTTGCACTGTTGCAGTCAAAAACAATAGAAGTCAGATCAGTTTGAAACTGATTGAACAAAGAAAGCTTAATCTGGACTGCAATCATGACAGCACCGTTTTCTGAATGAATTTCGTGGATGCTGTTGGAGTTGATAAGAATTACGTCCTCGTCTTTCAGCTGCCAGGTTTCCCCATCTACAGTAATGGAAATGTTTCCCTCCAGTACCATGAGCAGCTCCAGGCTGGAATGCCAGTGCTTGGAAACGGAGCCAAGCTTATGAATGAATATTTTCAGGGGAATGTGTGGGCCAAATTCAATTATTTCGTGGCGTTCGTCTAACATAGGGAATGTCCTTTCTATGAATTTCTTTGCAAACATCGGCGATTATCCTAAAAATCGAAATGAAATTATGTTAACCAATTGCCTGAGTAGGCTGTGCCGCACTATGTTACCTTCATTATGATATACGTATTTCCAAATGTAAATATAAAAATGTACATTTTTTTATGTGAAAAAAGATGAAAGAGGTGCTCTATGAAGAAATTTTATGATTTTTATTAAAAAGTGTACGATTCAATGCAAAAAAGTAGCCTTGAAGCACCATGACCGAAAACGGTACAATATAATCATGAAAAGCAAGAGACACAGGAGTGAAACAATTCGGAGGAAACTATGGAAAAAGAGTTACTCATTGAAGTAAAAAATATGACAAAGTTTTTCGGACCGACTCAGGCTCTGAAAGGAGTAGACATGAGGTTTTACCGCGGAGAGATCCGCGGCCTGATCGGAGAAAACGGAAGCGGAAAGTCAACGGTTACTTCAATTATTGCAGGAATGCAGGCTGCCAGCGGAGGAACCATGACATACAAAGGGCAAAGCTGGAAACCTGAAAATATGGTGGAGGCTCAGAAAGCCGGAATCAGCATGGTACTTCAGGAAGCAAACACGATTCCAGATTGTACAGTGGCAGAGAATTTGCTGGCTGGAAGATTTGATGAATTTTCAAAGTTTGGATTCGTCAGCATGAAAAAGGCAAATGCTGAGGCTGAGAAAATGCTTCTGAGCTTTGGAATCACCAATATTCATGCAAAAGACAGCATTAATAAGCTCACATTCGAGGACAGAAAACTGATTGAGATTGTGAGATGCGTATCTGATGAAACAGAAGTTTTCGTGGTGGATGAGACTACAACAGCTCTTTCCCTGGAAGGTCGTCAGATTCTGTATAAGCTGATTCATGAGCTGAAGGAGAAGGGAAAATGTGTGATCTTTATTTCCCATGATATGGATGAGATCCTGGAACAGTGTACAGACTTGACGGTTCTTCGTGATGGAAATATTATCGGACATCTGAACCGGGAAGAAATGGATGCACCGGATGCAGTCCAGAGAATTCGTTACATGATGGTTGGAAGAGAAATCGGAGAGGCTTATTACCGCGAGGATTACGATACCAGCCACAGCGATGAGATTGCGCTGGAACTGAAAAATGTCTCCTTTGGACCGATTAAAGATTTTTCACTTACCTTACATAAAGGCGAGATTCTTGGTTTCGGCGGTCTGTCCGGATGTGGAATGCATGAGGTTGGAAGAGCCGCATTTGGATTAGAGAAGCTTGAATCTGGAAGTGTTGTGAGAAACGGAAAAGAGATTAAAACCTGTCTGCAGGCGATTGAATCCGGAATCGGATATATTTCCAAGAACCGTGACAAAGAGGCACTGATTCTGGACGGTTCTATTCAGGATAACATCGTACTTCCGCTGCTTCCGTCACTGGAGCATGGAACCTTCATAAACCCGGCTTCTGAAAAAGATCGCGCAGATAAAGAAATTGATTCTTTCAGAATTAAATGCGGAACTGGAAAACAGTGGGTAAATACTCTGAGCGGTGGAAACAAGCAGAAGGTTTCTTTTGCAAAGTGGACAGCGAGAGGCTCGGAAGTTCTGATTATGGACTGTCCTACCCGAGGCGTTGATATTGGCGTGAAACAGTCTATGTATGCACTGATTACCCAGATGAAGAAAGAAGGAAAGGCAATCATTCTGATCAGTGAAGAAATGGCGGAACTGATCGGTATGGCAGATAAGATTATTATTATGAAAGATTTCAGAAAATCAGGCGAAGTAATGCGTGCTCCGGAACTGAAGGAGACCGACATTATCGAGTACATGATATAAGGAGGCAAAGAAGTGGAAAAAGAGAAAAATAAAACAGCCTCCTGGCTGAAAGGACATGTTTATGATGTGGCTGCTTATGCAGGACTGGTAATTACGATAATTTTATTTCTGATTTTCAGCGGAGATAAGCTGATGTACAATGCGACCACAGTTTTACAGACTGTTGCGCCATATGCAATCATTTCCTTGGGAGCGGTGTTTGTTTACTCCATGGGATTTATGGACGTCAGCGTTGGTCAGCAGGTTGGTGTATATGCGATTTTGTACATACTGATCTCCAACAAAATGGGTGGAACAACTGCTGGTGTAGCGGTTGCGTTTATTGTAGTTCTGGCAATCGCCCTTGCCTGTGGCGCTTTTAACGGTGCTGTTGCAGTGTGGTTGGGGCTTCCGTCAATCGTAACCTCCCTGTTTCTGATGTTCTTCTTCACAGGAGCGCAGTTGCTTCTCATGGAGGGAACTGGAAATACAAGTATTTCCATTCAGGCAAAAATCAAGCCAATGGACAGAAATCAGTACACACTTATGCTGATTATTGCAATTGCAGTGGTGGCAGTGCTTGTTACATATTTCTTCAAATATACGAAATTTGGAAAATATACCAAAGCAATTGGCGCTAACGAGATTGCGGCCGAACAGTCCGGCGTAAATACTACAAAGTGGAAGGTATTTGCATATATGGCATTTGGCGTGACTGTAGCAATTGGAGCTTTTATTATGCTTACCCGTACAGGAAGTGCTGGAAAAGGAACTGGAACGGGCTTTGCAATGGACGTTATGATCTGCCTGATCCTTGGTGGAATGCCTCTTTCAGGCGGAATGAAGTCAAAGGTCAGCAGTGCATTAGTGGGAACCTTTACCTACGTGCTTCTCAGCAATGACCTTACCACAATGGGCGTTGACCTGAATATGATCAACTTCCTGAAAGCAGTGATTTTTATCATTATTGTTATGATAACCTGCCGGAAGCGTGATGGAGTACTTCCAAGATAAAATTAGATGTAAGGAGTAAGAAAATGAAGAAAAGAAAGTTATTTTTAGCTGGTGTTTGTTTATCTATGTTGTTTGGAGTCCAGGTTAAAGCTGAGGCAATGGAAAATGTGGAGCTGAAAGCTTCTGACGCAGAAGTTAGTGGAACTGGTTATGATCAGAATGGAGAAGAAGTAGAGTCCGGGTATAACGAAAGCCTTGGGGTTATTACACAGGTAGGAGATAATACTGAGGTGGTATTTGATGTTCCGGACGGCGTAGAGGGAACATATGATGTTTATTTGGAGCTTGGTAAATCACCTTACGCAGCAGGTACAACTTATGTAGGTATTACTGTTGGTGATGCCAGAGAATATGTGCCGATTATTCCAATCCAATATTGTAATGAGACTTATTCAGATATTAATGAGTTAGGACTTTTTGTGGTAGATAAAGCTGTTGAAGTAGAAGCCGGTGAGAAAATTACCGTGTCTTATAAACCAGGATACACTATGGAATGGGGAGGAACCATGTCCTGTGCATTGCCTCCAATGGGAAATATGTATCTGTATGAAGCTGGAAGCGCTGTGGCAGTCGGCTATGGGGATGACGCCAGTGTTCCGCAAGAAAATAATGCAGATGCAGATGAGTCAGATCCTATTTCCGGAAAAACAATTGTATGGCTAGGCTCTTCAGTTACATTTGGGGATAATGGATATAGTATGGCAGAGACAGTTGCAGAAAATCACAGTGCTGTTTCCACATATAAATATGCAATTTCCGGAACTATGCTTACCAATACTTCAGATTCTTCTTATGTTGAGAGAATGAAAGAAATAGACCCGAATATGGATATTGATGCTTTTGTGGTACAGTTGTCTACGAATGATGCTACAAATGGAATGCCATTAGGTGAAATCAGTGATAGTGATGAATACGATGATACCACTATAGTTGGTGCTATGGAAACAATTATCTCATATGTAAAAAGCACCTGGGATTGTCCGGTTGTATTCTACACAGGCACATATTTTGAGTCAGATGAATATCAGGCAATGGTGGATAAACTGTTTGAACTTAAAGACAAATGGGATATTGATGTAGTTGATTTATGGAACAACGAAAAACTGAAAGATATGTGTCTTTCAGGAGAAATCAATTCTTATATGAAGACAAAATATGGAACAGAAAATGAACCAGATCCTATTCATCCAAATGCAACTGGCTATAAAGAACTGTGGACACCTGTGTTTGAGGAAACACTTTCTGAAATATTAAAATAATGCAATTTAAAAGAATAACAACAATAACAATAAAAACAATTCAAGGAGGAATCATCAAATGAAAACATCTAAGAAAATTATGGCACTTGCACTGACTGGTGCACTGGCTGCTTCTTCTGTAAGCGTGGTATCCGTATCCGCAGAGCCAAAGAAAGCGACAATTGGCGTTTGCTTCTACCAGGATACAGGAAAGGCTCCGAATGCTACAAAAGCATTTCTGGAATCCCTGGCTGACACATTAAATGTAGAATTTAAATATGGTACATTTACCCAGACTGATGAAGCTGCAAACCTTACAAAGGTACAGGAGTTAATTGCTTCCGGTGTAGACGGAATCATTGGCACTATGGATCTTGGAACACAGTCCATTCTTTCTGAATGTGAGGCGGCCGGAATTTATTATGCAGGTTATCTTTGCGACTTTGATACTTCTTACACAACTGCTTATGATGATGTATTCGGAAATTCCAACTTCCTTGGAACAGTTGTTGATGGACATGCCCCGGATGATGTCAATATTGGAGATCAGTTCTTTGACAGCTTGATCGAATATAATGAAAGAAATGCGGATGCGCCGCTTACCCATGTTTCAATGGCGGTTTTCCCGGTATGGGCTTTCCCGGCACAGACAACTGCTGCTGAACAGTTTGTTGCCGATGTGGAAGAGTATAATAAAACTGCTGAAACACCGATTACAGTAGATCCATTGGATGAAGAAGTAGATGTATTAAACTTTGCTCCGCTTGACAGCACCTATTTCTCCAAACACCCTGACACACAGGCAATTATGAGCTTCGCAGCAGGAACAAGCTTTGTATATCCTACAATGGTTTCTGCTGGTGTAGATTCCGATATTAAGCTGTTTACAACTGGTGCAGACGGCGGAGAGGAAACAAACTTTGGATCCGCAGGAACACAGACCTATCAGCAGATTGCATTTACTGGTGCAGAGTCAATTGTTTATCCGCTTGTATTAATGTTAAATAAGATTAATGATACTGAATTTGCAGATATGCCAGAAAAGGCAGAGAGAATCAGCACGGAACTGTATATTGTAAACAGTGATGAGGATATGGAGCTTTATGTTAATTCCCTTTACAATACCGCTGATGCAGCTAATGCAGCATATACACCGGAGGATGTGTTAAATATGACTGCATTTGGAAATCCCGATGCGACTTATGCCGGACTTGTAGAAGCTGTACAGACTCTGACATATTAAGGAGAAGATAGGCTGACGATTGGAGTATGCTATGAAAGCTGTAAAAAAAGTATTATTGTCACTGGCATTTCCAGTGCTGATGTTTGTGGTGATGCTTGTCATCACCATGAACAGCGATAAATGTTTTGTAAATGGACACAATATTTTCCTGGGAAAAGATATGGTCAAGCAGGTTGTGATCAACAGCTGCATGACAGTATGTGTGGCACTTGCTATCTGGCTTCAGCTAAAAAACGGCCGCTTTGATTTTTCCGGAGGTGCTTCCATGGTACTTGCCGCAATTGGTGCAGGCTATGCGGGACAGCAGACGGGAAGCATGTGGACTGCATTTGCAGTTGCCGTAGCTCTGGGCGTGGTTCTTTCTATGGGAACAGCCATTGTATATATTGTGGGAAGACTTCCGATCATCATTTGTACCATTGGAATGACACTTTTGTATGAATCACTGACCTATCTGCTGTTTGGGGGTCAGGGAATCCGTGGGTTTTACTCCACGCCGACTCTTTCCAGAATGGGACGTATGCCGCTGGTTCTTCTTCCAGCAGTGCTGGCAATGCTCATTTTTGTGGTATATACATACTTTACAGCTTCAGGAAGAAGAGGAAAAATTCTCGCAAACAATCAGAGCGCTGGAGTAAATATTGGAATCAATGAGAATAAAAACGTATTTACTTCCTATATTTTTTCCGGGCTGATTATTGGAATGGCTGCAATCGTGTACATCTCACAGAATGATGTCACTCCACAGTCTGGCCTGGCAACCTCATCCATTATGTTCTCCTATATTGTTCCGGTATTTATGGGAACTTTTATTGGACTGGCAAGCAATGATGTGATTGGAATCGCAATTGCAGCAATTGGAATGCAGATTATGAACTATGGTCTGAACTGCCTGAATCTGGGAGCTGGCGGATGGCAGCAGATTATTATGGGAGTTTTCGTACTGGGCTTCTATACCTTTTCTTCCCAGTCAGGAAAAATTGCAGCTTTCTTTGAAAAGAGAAAAGCAGCGCATGCATAAAATGTGAAATCAGATACTGTTGCAAATGGAGATGCGGACGGAAAAAGCGAGCTTCTGTTTGCAGCAGTATTTTTGTACCCAAATTTAGTGAAAAAGGATGAAAAAAACGATGATAGATATTAAAGCGGCACCATTCAACCTGGATGACGAGGGTGTGAAGTGGGTAGAAGAGACAAAACAGAATATGACCCTGGAAGAGAAAATCGGGCAATTAATGATTCCCATTGGATATTCTGCTGATCCGGGATATTTGCAGCATGTAATGCTGGATCACCATATTGGAGGAATCTTATACCGCTGTGGGGAAAGCGAGGAAATGCAGGCTTGCCACAGATGGCTTCAGGAACACAGCAAAATCCCGCTGTTTATTGCAGCCAATCTGGAAGCTGGCGGTGATGGAATTGCAACGGATGGAACCTCTTTTGGAAAACAGATGGAGATTGCCGCAACTGGTGATCCGGAGCAGGCATACCGTCTCGGAAAAGTCTCCTGTGCTGAGGGAAAAGCGGTTGGCTGTAACTGGGCTTTTGCACCAGTGGTAGATATTGACAAAAACTGGAGAAATCCCATTACAAACGTGCGTACTTATGGAGATGATCCGGAGTTTGTATTGAAATGCGGACTTGCATACAAACGTGCCGCAGATGAGGAAAATGTGGCAGTTTCTATTAAGCATTTTCCAGGAGATGGCTGCGATGAAGTTGACCAGCATATTCTCACAAGCGTGAATAATCTTTCCTGTGAAGAGTGGGATGAAACTTATGGAAAAATTTACAAGGGTCTAATTGATGATGGGGTACTTACGGTAATGGTTGGCCATATCGCCCAGCCGGCATACCAGAAGCATTTCAACCCGGATTTTCCAGACAAACTGGTTCCTGCAACTTTAAGCTCGGAGCTTCTTCAGGGACTGCTTCGAGGCAGGCTTGGCTTTAATGGACTGATTAGTACAGATTCCACCTGTATGCTTGGCTTTACAGTTGGAATGAAGCGTGAAATGGCAGTTCCATATTCCATTGAGGCAGGCTGTGATATGTTCCTTTTCAACAAGGATCTTCATGAAGACTATCAGTACATGATGGAAGGCTATAAGAAAGGCATTCTTTCAGAGAAGAGACTGGATGAAGCTGTGACCAGAATTCTGGCTGCGAAAGCCGCAATTGGTTTACATAAAAAAACAAAAGAAGAGTTGGTTCCAGGAAAAGAAGACTTAAGAATTCTTCGCAATGAAACATATGAAAACTGGGCGAAGGAGTGTGCGGATAAATCTGTGACGCTGGTAAAAAATAACGAAAACATTCTGCCTCTTTCTCCCGCAAAAACAAAGCGCGTTCTGCTGGAAATTTTGGGAAATTATCCGTCAAGCACCCGTGTTACAGAGCATTGGAAAGCATTACTGGAAAAAGAAGGTTTTGAAGTTTCTGTATATGAGAAAGAAGATTTTTCATCTGCGCCTGATTTTTCCGTTGGAACCTTCGTAAGCAAATACGATCTTGTTCTCTATGTTGGAAATATGGAAAATGCATCCAATCAGGTGACAAACCGTTACCAGTGGTACACATTCTGGGGCAATGGAGACAATTGTCCATGGTTTACAGCTGAGGTTCCGGTTGTTTACATAAGTATGGCCAATCCTTATTCTCTTGTAGACATACCGCAGATTCAGACCTATATTAACTGCTACTCAAACAACGATTATGTGATTGATGCGTGCGTGGAGAAGCTGATGGGAAGATCTGAATTTAAAGGAAAAAGCCCGGTAGATCCGTTCTGCGGAAAAGAGTATTTGAAATATTAAAAATAACGAGACTTTGAAAAATCAGAGGAAACAATGCATGAAAATCTGTGATATTAAAATTAATGGCATTACAAATCCAGTAGGATTCCATCTGGATCAGGTGAAGGTTTCATGGAAGGTACGGGAAAGTGAGTCCTGCCGGGCTGAGAATATTAGGATTGAAGTGAGTAAAAAGGCGGATTTTTCAGATTGTATCTGGAAAAAGGATGGGGCAGAACTGAAAAGTATTGGACAGGAAATTGGGGTACGTGTAGAGCCTTGTACACGCTACTACTGCCGGGTTACAGTGACTGGAGATAAGGGGGACCAGGCGTCTGGCATAGCTTTCTTCGAAAGAGGAAAGGGCAGGAAGCCATGGAACGGAAAGTTTATCAGTACGGCGAAAGAGGATAAGTTTCTTCCGGTGTTTGAGAAGAAATTTGAAATTAAGAGTAGTTCGGTAACAGAAAAGAATGAAAATGGCTTTGTGCCAGGGATTGCACAGGCGAGATTGTATATAACAGGTCTTGGTTTATACGAAGCATATATTAACGGAAAAAAAGCTGGTGATGATATTCTTGCGCCATTCTGCAACGATTATCGTGAGAAGATACAATATCAGACCTATGATGTGGCGGACTGCTTATGCTCTGGTCAGGATAATTCCATTTCCATCTACTGCGGCAATGGCTGGTACAAGGGCAGACTGGGTTACGATGGTGCATCCCAGTGCTATGGTACAAGATTTGCTGCAATTGCGGAGCTTCATATCTGGTATGAAGACGGAAGAGAAGATGTAATTGCAACAGACGAGACATGGAAATATCGCGGCAGTGATATTGAGATGAGTGATATTTATGACGGGGAAGTATTAAACCGTCAGTTGTGGAAGAATACGGAGAATCCATGGAAGCAGGCTGAATTAATTGAGCGGGATGAGGGAACTCTGATGGGAAATATTTCCCTAATTCCTTCCCACCTCACAGAACGTTACAGTCTTCCGGTTATTGTAAAGGAAAAACTTGCAGTTCAGGAAGTAATTCATACGCCTGCAGGAGAGACTGTTCTGGATATGGGACAGAACATGGTGGGATTTATGGAGTTTGAGTCTGCGCTTCCACAAGGCACAAAGGTTACTTTAGATTTTGGAGAAGTACTGCAGAATGGAAATTTCTATAACGATAATTACAGAACTGCAAAAGCAAGATTCGAATACATTTCAGATGGCAGAAAAGAAACGGTTCGCCCGCATTTTACTTTTTTGGGATTCCGTTATGTCCGTGTAAATGGGTGGCCAGGAGAGGTAGAACCATCAGCTTTCCGAGGCTGTGTTGTGTATTCTGATCTTGAAACAACCACATATTTTAATTCCTCATCTGCTCAGTTAAACCGCCTTGCGAAAAACTGTATGTGGGGACAAAAGTCCAATTTCCTGGATATGCCTACAGATTGTCCTCAGCGGGATGAAAGACTGGGATGGACTGGGGATGCGCAGGTTTTTGCGCCAACTGCCTGTTATAACATGGATACCAGGGCTTTTTATCATAAGTTTTTAAAGGATTTGCACATTGAGCAGAGAAAACAAAACGGAGCAATTCCAAATTTTATTCCAAATTTAGGCGGCCTTCCGGGCGGTTCCAGTGTGTGGGGAGATGTGGCAGCTTTTATGCCTATGGTTTTGTATCAGCATTATGGCGATAAGGATGAGCTGAGACGAAATTATTCTATGATGAAAGAATGGGTAGACTGGATTATCCGAAGCGAGGAGCAAAATGGAAATCACAACCTGTGGGACTTCGGTTTTCATTTTGGAGATTGGCTGGCACAGGATGGAATTAGTCCGCAGAGCATGAAGGGTGGCACGGATGATACCCTGGTTGCTTCTCTGTACTATTATGCTTCAACCGGAAAAGTGGCAAAGGCGGCTGAAATTCTGGGGTACAAGATGGAGGCAGAATATTATTACGAGAAAGCAGAGAAAATCCAGGGAGCAATTCTGGATGAGTTTTTTGCAGTAAATGGAAGACTTGCCGTGGATACGCAGACAGCATATCTCATGTGTCTGAATTTTGGCGTGTATCGTGATAAAAATAAACTGATTTCTGGACTAAAAGAAAGATTAAGAAAAGATTGTTATAAGATTAAAGGCGGATTTGTAGGCGCGACAATGCTTTGTCAGGTGCTGGCACAGAATGGACTTGAGGATGTGGCGAGCTACATTCTTTTCCAGGAAGGCTTCCCGGGATGGATGCACTGCGTAAATCTGGGAGCAACTACGATCTGGGAACGCTGGAATTCTATTTTGGATGACGGAACTATCAGTGGAACAGAAATGAATTCCCTGAATCATTATTCTTATGGTTCTGTTATGGAGTATGTGTACCGCTATATGGCTGGAATTCAGGAAACACAGGCTGGATTTGGAGCAGTTCATTTTGCGCCGCAGCTGAACAATAAACTGAGATTTGTGGAATACAGGTACGATTCCGTAAGTGGAAAATATACCTCTGCATGGTCGGTAAATGAGGACGGTTCGGTAACCGTTCGTTTTGAGGTACCCTTTGGCTGCCATGCAACTGCAGTACTGCCGTCAGTGGCGGAAACAGAAAAGAAAAATCTGCAGGAGGAGATAAAGCTGGAGCCTGGTGTTCATGAGTTCCGATACAGAACGAAGCGCGATTACAGAAAAGCGTACACCATGGATTCCCGTCTGGAGGAAATGCAGAATGATCCCCGGGCACTGGAAATTCTGGAAAGAAAAATGCCATTAGCATTGGCAAAAATACAGGGAAAAGATGCGGAGGACCTGAACCTGAGTTTGAACGAACTGCAATATATGTTTTTTCTGGGCTTTCATCCGGATATGGTACAGAGCGCTGCAGAGGAACTTTTACAGTTAGATGTAATTTATAAATAGGAGTATATTATGAAAGCATTTATTTTTGATTTGGATGGTGTTATTGTATTTACAGATAAGTTTCATTACCTGGCATGGAAAAAAATGGCAGATGAGATGGGGATTTATTTTGACGAGACGATTAATAACCGTCTCCGCGGTGTAAGCCGTGCAGAAAGCCTGGAAATTATTTTGGAGAGATATGAGGGACCAGCTCTTTCTCAGGAGAAAAAAGCAGAATTAATGGAAGGCAAAAACAATACTTACAAGGAACTTCTAGGTGGTATGACACCTGATGATGTGACGGATGAAGTAAGAAATACACTCGCTGAGCTGCATAACAGGGGCTATAAACTGGCACTTGGCTCTTCCAGTAAAAATGCGAAATTTATTCTGGAAAAGGTAGAGCTGCTGGGTGCATTTGATGCAATTTCTGATGGAACGAATATTACGAAGTCTAAGCCGGACCCGGAAGTATTTCTGAAAGCGGCAGAGTTTCTTGGCGAAAAGCCAGAGGAATGCTATGTTGTGGAAGATGCTTATGCAGGAATTGACGCGGCAAAAAGTGCAGGCATGCAGGCTGTGGGAATTGGAGATGCAGCTGGATATGGAGCTACGGATAAGAAAATCAAGAGCTTTGGAGAACTTTTGACATTGGAGGAATAAATGTCCGGTAAATTGCAGTTCTGAAAATAAAAAATTCCAGAGTACGGGCAACATTGGAGGAGTAGAATGGAAAGTGTAAAGAAATGGGATATATTTGAATTGACTTTTTGTGTAGAAAATATGTCAGAGCCTGTTCAGGCAGGAGCTTTGAAAGCGGCTTTCCACGGGGAAAAGGAAACTGTGGAAGTGGAAAGCTTTTATGATGGCGGCAACGTTTACAAGGTTCGTTTTATGCCGTCTTACGAAGGCCATTATACTTATAAAGTTGAAACTGGAAATTATCAGCTGAATAAGAAATCTGACAAATATGAGGGTGAATTTGAGGTAATTGCCGCAGACGGTGGAAATCATGGCCCTGTGCAGGTTAAAAACAGTAGATATCTGGCATATGCAGATGGCACTATTTATCACAGTGTTGGAACTACCTGTTACGCCTGGCTTTATCAGACAGAGGAACTGCAGCGTCAGACATTGGAAACTTTGAAGAACAGCTGTTTCAATAAAATACGTTTCTGCATATTTCCCAAATATTATGAGTTCAACGAGAATGAACCACAGTATTATCCTTTTGAAAGAGGAATAAGCAGAGGGCAGGATGAAGAAAAGGCTGCAGGGAAAATTCCAATTACTTTTCCGCAAACAAAAGAAGCGAAGGATATCAGAGACTTTAATTTTTATAAACCAAATTCTGCATATTTTAAAAAAGTGGACGACCAAATTGCTCAGCTCAGAGACCTTGGGATTGAAGCGGATATTATTCTTTTTCATCCTTATGACAAATGGGGATTTTCTACTATGGAGAAGGCTTGTAATGAGCAATATCTGCAATATATGGTGGCGAGATACAGTGCATATCACAACGTGTGGTGGTCTATGGCAAATGAATATGATCTGATGCCATTTACGAAAGAGGAATGGAATTATTATGGCAGACTGGTTCGCCAGAATGATGCATACGGACATTTATGTTCTATTCATAACTGTATGGGATTTTTTGACTATACAGAAGACTGGATTACTCATTGCAGTATGCAGAAAAATACAACTTACGAACATGTAGAAAAAACTGAACAGCATCTGGAAAAGTATAAAAAGCCAGTAGTATGGGATGAAATTGGCTATGAAGGAAATGTTGACCGTGGTTGGGGGAATATTTCCGGGCAGGAGCTGGTTAGGCGGTTCTGGGAGAGCGTATTGCGAGGCGGATGTGCCGGACATGGAGAGACATATATTCATCCAGAGGACATTCTCTGGTGGGCTAAGGGTGGAGTGCTTCATGGCGACAGCGAACCACGGCTTAAATTCCTGAAAAAAATCTGGGATGAAACACCGGGGGGATGCTTGAAGGCAATCAATGAGGAACCCTTTGACGAAGTAATCAGTATTCCGGTAGAGGAAAATAAAATCTGCAACTGGATGCAAACCACATGGTGCAGCTATGAACTTCATTATTTCGGAATCGGAAGACCTGCATACAGAATACTGGAACTGCCGGAGGATGCCTCTTATCAGGTTGAGGTTATTGATACCTGGAACATGACGATTACCGATACTGGTGTGCATAGTGGCTTTACGAAAGTCGAGCTTCCAGGACAAGAGTGGATGGCGATTAGGATTATAAAGAAATAGATTGGAAAAAATAATACTAACAGAATCAAAAAATGGCGGAGCATAAAGCGATATGCTGCCGCCATTTTTTTCCTTATACAGGTGTATTTTTTTCTTCATCCACGCCATCCAGCGTCAGCATGACCCGGCAGATAAAGGACTCTTTTGTGGCGGAAAAGTCCGCTGCGCCGTTGTATTTCTCGGCAATCTGGCGGATGAGACGGATGCCGTAGCCGTGGTAGCTGGGGTTGCTTTTGGTGGTTTTCAGGTCTGGATTATCCTCCAGTACATTGCCGGAAGAAGAGTTTTGTACGGTGAGAATAAAGTAGTTTTTCTGGGTTTTCGCATTGAAAAAAATCCTTGGGTCAGGGGTTTCCCGGGCTGCCTCAAGGGCATTATTCATGATATTATTGATCAAAGAAAACAGATCTTCTGTGCTGTATGGAAGCTCTTTTGGCACGCTGATATGTACCTGAATGGGAATGTTATGAGCTTTGATCTCGGCAAGCTTTCGATTGACAATTACATCAAAATCGTAGTTCCCGGAAGTCACAAGCTGCTCCGCAGTGGGAATATCCTCAAGCATATCCTGCAATTCTTGGTCCAGTGTCTGGTAATCCTGCTTCTTCAGAAGTGTTTTCATAAGGAGCAGTTTTCCCTGGTATTCGTGCCGGAAAAGACGGATCTGCTGGGACATTTCTTCAAGTTCAAAAATATAATTGCGATAGCTGTTTTCGATTTCCTGCTGAAATAAAAGTCGCTGATTTTCTGCCTGATGCCGGGAAGATTCTCCGATGAGAAGGAAGATTAGAAGGGAGATAATTACCAGCAAAGTGTAGGTGATATTCAGGATAAACATAGAATTCATAATAGCACCAAGGTAGATATCCGCAATGTTTAATCCAATGGCGCAGACCGTAATCAGACATAGAAAAAAGGGGTCTGTGATCTTTATAAGTAATCGCCCAAGCTTGATAAGAATCCAGGTCAGCAGTACGGACAAAACCAAAATACACAGGGCACGAATCACATAAATCATATTCCAGCCAGGAAGCAAGTCTGCTGGCCACAGATAACTAATGGTATAGGAAAGCGGGTGAAGCTGACCGCTTACCGGGATATAAAAAAGAGCCAGAATTACCAGATGGCTTAAGGTTGCTTTTGTCAGAAGACAGCCCATAAAAACTGCAAAAATAAGAAGCATTAACGGGCGGATATTGGGTGTACCTTCCTGTAAGGGAAAAACATCGTCTGGTCTTCGTATGGATCCTCGGTCTGTAAGGAGCTTCAGCAAAAAGAAATAAATTTGTCTCCAGGCAATGCCCGAAACCGTTGTTGTAACAGCGTATAAAATGCAGTTATTCTGGAGAATCCGTTTCTTAAAAACCGCAGTAAATATAACCATCAGAAATACAGTATCTCGGAAAAAATATAAAAAATCATCAATAGAATGAACAATATCGCCTAACATAAAAGCCTCCCATATTCCTGACGAATCTCCTGTACACGGTGTTTGCTCACCGGAATGTGGTCCCCGTTGTCCAGCTGGATGTCTTGTCGGTTAATGGTAAAAATGTAGCGGTAATTTACCAGAAAACCTTTATGCACCCTAAGAAAACCATAGGGCAAAAGCTCCTTTTCCAAGGAAGAAAGCGTATAGGGAATGGAAATATTCTGTACCGGATTTGCGTAATGAATGTGCAGGATTTTGTTCTGGCATTCCACGTAGCAGATGCTGAGTGGGTGAAGGGTGTAAATGGAATGCGCACAGTTTAAAGTAATAATTTCCTGCAAATGAATGCGCATATCTGCAAGCAAAGCAGTAATAACCTCCGGCAGCTCTGATTCGCAGAAACGTTTGCGGATAAACCAAAAAGGATTTACCTTGAAGGTCTGATATACAAGGCTTTCTACAGTGGAAACAAAGATAAGATAAGGCCTGATTTCGTATGCTTTTAAGGAAACGGCCAGATCGATTCCATTGGTTTCGGGCATATCAATATCCAGGAAAAGAATATCACAGGGCTGCTTTTTCTGAAAGGCATCTGTGAGTGCGGATGCAGATAAAAAGGTATGGATGTCTGTATCAATCTGATGTTTATGTAGTTCTTCTTTAACCAGTTCTGCAAATTTGTTTGCAAATATCCGGTCGTCATCACAGATAAAAATATGCATGGATAAAATTCCTTCTTTCTGTTCGTAAATGCTGGATGCTGGGAATGTGTAAATGGATAACGATATTGTATAAAATTACTTATAAAAAGTCAAACGTATAAGATTACTTGTGCGTTTCCAGTTGCACCTGAAAAAGACCAGTTGCGAAAATGGGTAGATTTCACAAAAAATATGTGATAATGTTCGTATTACCATAAAAAATAACCATAGAACAAAACCAAATGGAAAAAGCCTTATGGGGGAGGCTGTTCTTAGCAAAGAAGGAGGAAGAAAATGAAGAACAAAGTAGCAAAAATTTTTCTGGCAGCGTTATTAACAACATCTATGGTAATGCCAGCAGGATCTGTAAATGTATTTGCTGAAGAGGCCGCAGAGCAGGATGTTTCAGACGAAGAAAATGCAGGGGGCGAACAGGCAGATGCTGCCGAGATAGAAACGGAAGTGACCGAGGACGGCGTGGTTATTCAGTATTTCCAGAACCCGGATAATGATTCCAAGCCTATGGCACGTATGTGGTTTCCGGATGCAGGTGCTGGTGCAGATGACAATGACTTAATTGAAAAACAGATTCAGGAACTGGCAGATAAAGGCTTCGGCGGCGTGGAAGTTGCAATGCTTGCAGATGGTGTAAGCTACAATAACGAAGAAGGCCGTGAGTACGGCTGGGGAACTGAAAATTGGCGTAAACTGCTGAAAAAAGTTTTAAAAGCAGCTGCAAAAATAGAGGGTGGATTCCAGGTGGATGCTACCATTTCTGCGCACTGGCCGCCGGCATTTAATACCATTGACCCTAACGATGATGGTGCGAGCAAGGAGCTTTCCTATAGTGTAACAAAGCTTACTGCAGGAGAGGACGGAAGCCTTGATATTACACTGCCAGAGCAGAAAATTTCCGGTCCGGTAAACCGCTTTACAGGACAGTCTGCATATCCGGGATTCCTGTTCACAGATACCTTTATTGCTGCAGCTAAGGTTCAGGTTTCCAGAATTGAGACGACAGAGGATGAGGAAGGAAACGAGACAAGTGCTTATGTATTTGATTATTCTACTCTTACACCAATTACAGATAATGTAAGCGCAGATCATGATGGCGGTTATGCGGCAGGTGTACCGGATAAAGAAACAGCAGATAAATATGGATGGGATTATGATGAAATCTGCGAAGCATTCGGACCGGAGCCAGAGGGAGATCTGGTAAACAATAACGGAAAAGCAGATGTAAATTATAACCGTGCGCGTATGGCTGACTGGCAGGATGCATACAAGCTGGATATCTCTGAACTGGAAGTGCCGGAATCTTCAGAAGGTGATGAAATTCAGCCAGGAGACTGGGTTGTTTTGTCCTCCTTCTATCGTGGAACCGGCCAGGCAATTCCAGGCGGACGCATTATGCATAATACAGTATTTGTTACCAGCTATTACAATGAAGTGGGAACTTCTACAGTAACAAATTACTGGAACAAAATGTTTGAGGAAGATCCAGAATTGAAAGAGCTTATGGAAGCAAATCCGGGATACATTTTTGAGGATTCTATTGAGTCTTCCAGCACAGCTTCTTACTGGGCAGCGGGGCTTCAGGATGATGCAGAGGATATGGAATATGGCAATATTCTTTCCCTGGTAGCTGCAAGCCGTTATACAGGAAGCGGTTTCGGAGGAACTACTCTGACAGAGTTTTTCAAATTTGATAACGACGACGGATTGTCAGACCGTATTTACGAGGACTACAATACTCTTCTTGCGGATTCTTATGTGAAATATCGCGTTTCCGGTGTTACAAACTGGGCACATGATACCATTGGCTGGGGATTCCGCGGACAGACTTACCAGCTTCCGGGACTTGAAATCAGCAAAGCGGCAAGTGTAGCAGATGTTCCAGAATGCGACAATATGTCCAAGGGTGACGGTGTCCGCTATCAGGCTGGAACATACAATGTAAATGATAAAGATTATCTGACCATGGAAGCAATTACAGGTCCGACAATTGAGTATACAACAATGGATGATGTGATTACAGAGCTTGGCCAGAACTATTCTGACGGAGTAAACAGAGCAATCCTGCATGGTACTCCATATGCCAAAACCTTTAACGGATACAATTCACAGTGGCCAGGCTGGCTGCCATTTGGTGTAGGCTCCTTCGGCTCCGCTTATACTTACCGTGCTGCATACTGGGATGATGTCGATACAGAGACCTCCTATATGTCACGAATTCAGGCTGTTCTTCAGAAGGGAACTGCACAGATTGACCTGGCAGTACTGGTTGATAAGGAAAGCACCTTCGATTTTGAGAGTGGAAACCGTTTCCAGAACCTGCTTGACAGCGGTTATTCCTATAACCTGATCAGCGAGGCAATTTTGGAGAGCGACAATGCGTATGTTGAGGATGGAAAGCTTGCTCCGGAAGGTCCTGCATTTAAAGCCCTGATCCTGGACAGAGTCAACACCTTTGATGTGGAAAATATGGAGAAGGTCATCGAGTATGCAAAGAACGGACTTCCGGTTATTGTTTATGACAGTACTTTCAGCAAGGTATATGGAAGTAATGTAGAGGATGACGCAATTCTTGCAGAGAAATTTGCAGAGCTTCTGGAAATGGATAATGTAATCCAGGCAAACAGCGTGGAAGATGTAAAACAGGCACTTGCAGATGTAAATGTAACTCCATATGCACAGTATGAGACAGCTCAGCTTGAAACGACCATGTATACGGATAAGGCGGATGGAAGCAACTATTATTACATGTACAACAATGCATATCCGGAAAACTCCGGTATGATGGGCAATGATCAGGCTTCTGAGTATAAGGGTGAAGAGAAAGCAATCAAAGATGCCGTGATCACTTTGGCTGGAACGGGTGTTCCTTATAAGCTGGATACTCATACTGGTGAAATTACCCAGGTTGGCGCATATACAGTGAACGATGATGGCACTGTAACATTCGAGATGGACGAGCTGTATGGCGGTGATTCTGTAATTTACTGCGTGACAGAAGACACAGAGAATTTCCCGGCAGAGAGCGTTTATGTAACTGAGGCTGATGGAGATGTGGTTCGTACTGAAGATGGCGTAGCACTTCGAAGCAACGAGGCAGGAAACTATACATTTACCTTATCTGATGGAACAGAGGCTTCCGCAGATGTAGAAAAGATACTGGATACTCTGGATCTTACAGATGCTTCCTGGAATCTGCTCATTCACAGCTATGGACCTGGTGAGGATGAAAATGATCCAAGTGTAAGCAAGATCACAGACGTTGATTTTGGCGAGCAGAAGCTTGGTAAGTGGAAAGATATTGCAGCTACAGAAGATCAGCTGAATGAGCTGGGCGTAACCGATATGCTTTATGTTTCCGGTGTTGGTGAGTATACGACAACCTTTACTTTACCAGAGGATTGGAGCGATACAACCGGAGCATACCTGGATGTAACTTATGGAAAGGATCAGATCGGTGAGATCACAATTAATGGAACTGCTCTGGATGCAAATAATGCAAGTGACAGAGTGGATCTTGGCGGATATCTTGTTTCCGGAGAAAACACACTGACCATTAAGCTTTCCACAACATTATATGCAAGAATGTATGCGACAAACAGCGGTTATGAAGGACGCGACTTTGGTATGGGTACCGGATTTATGCAGCCAGAGGATCCAGAGGCATTCTATGATGGATTGTTAAGCGTTACTTTAACACCTTATACACAGGTTGCGATTCAGTAAAAAATAATAAAAATTGCACGGAAAAGAAGCAATAAATAAAAGAAGCTTCCGGGATCAGGCATGAATCTCGGAGGCTTCTTTTATTTGTGGAAGAATATTTCTCATATTGTGGAAAAATCCTTTCCAAATAATGTTGTGAATGGTATAACAAGAGTGGGAAAATTAAGAAAAAACGAAATGTTGGATCAAAATATAATTATATGGCTGATAAGAGGTAATCTACAATGGTAAAGGTTGACTTAATTACAGGTTTTCTTGGCTCAGGGAAAACTACATTTATAAAGAAATATGCATCCTGGCTGATGAAGCAGGGGCAGAATATTGGGATTCTGGAAAATGATTTCGGGGCAGTGAATGTGGATATGATGCTGCTTCATGATCTGGAAGGCGAGAATTGCGAGCTGGAAATGGTTTCCGGCGGATGTGACAAGGACTGCCACAGAAGAAGGTTTAAGACCAAGCTGATCGCAATGGGAATGTGCGGTTATGACCGGGTGCTGATCGAGCCGTCTGGAATTTTTGATGTGGATGAATTTTTTGATGCGCTTTATGAAGAACCGTTGGACAAATGGTATCAGATTGGAAATGTAATCACCATTCTCGACGCAAGGCTGGAGGAGAAGCTGCAGCCACAGGCGGAATATCTGCTGGCTTCGGAGGCAGCGGATGCCGGATGCATTGTTCTGAGTAAGAGCCAGGAAGCGTCAGCGGAGGAGATTAAAGGGACTGTGGAACATCTGAACCGTGCACTGGAAAACGTGAAGTGCAAACGTCGCTTTACGGAAAACGAAGTACTGAACAAGGACTGGGAGCAGTTTACAGATGAGGATTTCCGGCGGATTTTTAACAGCGGGTATGTGATGGAGGACTTCGAGAAACAGTGCTTTGATGAGAAAGAGGGATTCCAGTCACTGTATTTTATGGAACTGAAAATTTCGGAGGAGAAGCTGGAAAAGGCGGCCCATGAGATCCTGGAAGATTCGAAGTGCGGGGATGTTTTTCGAATTAAGGGATTCGTGAAGCTGGCTGAGCAGGTGGATACTAGCTGTGATGAGGAGGCAAAGACGCCAGCTGGCGTTCCTGACCACGGAGCCCAGTGGCTGGAGCTCAACGCCACCCGCAAGGAATTTTCCCTGAGGCCAATTTCTGTAGGACAGGAAGTGGTGATTGTGATCGGGGAGAATATGAACGAAGAACGGATACGGGGGTATCTGGAAAGGGAATAATTAGAGATTTGCGGCAGCGCAGAAGTGTTTGCTCTGCGGCAATCTTCCCCAAAATGTTATATCGGTTAATAAATTTGTTTTCCATATTTTTTTATATCCTCCAATAAATACTCATTTCTTATGCTGTCAAAGTCAAAAATATCAATTTTTCTTAACGTTTCAATTTGCAGAAGCTCATCTTCTAACTGCATTAGATTATCGCAGCCGTATACTACAAAATCAATATCGCTGGTGGGGGTGGCTGTTCCTGTGGCGAAGGAGCCGAATAAATCAAGGCGCTTCACGTTATTCTTTTTACAAATCGCGGTAACTTTCTCAATGATTTCAGAAATCGGCATTACATTCATGAGCTGATATTGTCCTTTCTTACCCGGAATATTTTACTAAAAATATGATAGCAGTTTCTACTGGTTAATTCAACTCTAAAACGATTTTCCATGTAAAATGAATCTATAAAGGCTTATGTTCTGTATTATGTCCTTAAAAGTGTATTACAACTACAATTTTAAGGCCTTAAAAATGATGACGTACTACATTAATTCCGCCTTAAAAGTGTTTTCGCAAGTGTTTAAAGGAAGTATATAGGGCAGAAATAGAAAAAACTTTGGTAAAAATCCTTACAAATATATCAAAATAAGGATATATCCATCACCGCACTATTGCTATGATAATCTTATAAAAATACGAAATGTGAGGTTTTCAGATATGAGTGATACAGTGAGAAAATATAGCGGTACTACAGACTGTAGTGTGACTGACAGAGAGATTTGTAATCGTAAGATTGCGAGAAAAGCGGCGGCAGAGGGAATGGTTCTGCTGAAAAATGACGGGATTTTGCCGTTGGATAAAAATGACAGAATTGCTTTGTTTGGCGGTGGAGCAGTGGCGACTGTAAAGGGCGGTACAGGTTCCGGGGATGTAAATGAGCGTGAGGTGGTAAGTATTTACCGTGGTTTTCAGGATGCGGGATTTACGTTTACCAATAAAGAGTGGCTGGATGGTTATGCTGCTGTGTACCGGGAAGAGCGTCTTCGCTGGCGGGATATGCTGCAGGAAAAATTAAAAGGTGCGGTTGGAATGGAAATCCTGGACATTTATTCTACCAATCCTTTTCGTATGCCAGCTGGTGCGGGCATGAAAGAAAGGGATGTGGCTGGTGCAAAAGCCGCATTTTACGTAATCAGCCGTAAAGCCGGGGAAGGTGCTGACCGATTTAAAGAAGCGGGGGACTATGATTTAACCAGAAATGAAAAAGAGGAATTGAACTGGCTGAATGAGCATTGTGAAAACCTGGTGGTAATTATCAATGCTGGCGGTTTAATCGATCTGTCTGAGATTATGAAACTTTCCCATCTGAAAGCATTGCTTAGTATCGTACAGCCTGGTATGGAGGGCGGTCATGCACTGGCTGATCTTGTGACAGGCGAGGTGACACCTTGCGGAAAACTGACTGATACCTGGGCAAAAGATTACTTCGCTTTTCCGGGAGCAGGAACATTCAGCCATATGAATGGAAATATGGAGAAAGAGTATTATCAGGAAGGGATTTATGTAGGCTACCGCTACTTCGACAGCTTTGAGAAAGAGGTGGAATTTCCCTTTGGGTTTGGACTTTCTTATACAGAATTTCAGATGAAAGAGGTAACTGTTGAAATTCAGCAGAGTAAGAATGGCGAAGAAAACAGCAGTGCAGCGGCTGGTATCGAGGAAAGCGAAGCAGAAAGAACTGTAGGAACAGAGGGCGCTAACACCATTAATGCAGAAGATACATTTATTGCACCTCAAATTCGGGTAACCGCGGTCATCAAGAACTCCGGAAGTGTTTATTCTGGCAAAGAAGTTCTTCAGGTTTATGCAACCTGCCCGCAGAATGGCCTGGAAAAAGAGTACAAACGCCTTTGCGGATTTGCGAAAACCAATCTGCTTGCACCAGGAGAGTTTCAGAAAGTCCAGATAAGCTTTGGCGAAAAAGCTCTGGCATCTTTCAGCGAAAAAGACAGTGCCTGGGTAGTGGAAGCTGGAAAATATGGAATCTGGGCAGGAAATTCGTCTGAGAATATCACTCTGGCAGCAGTTCTGGAAGTGGCAGAGACTACAGTGATTGAAAAGGTGGAACATATTTGTCCGGTACAGGAAGAACTGACCGAATTAGAATGCAGCAAAGAACTGCGTCTGAAGAAAGAGCAGCAGTGGCATCAACTGGCAGAAGAGAAAAACGTTCCTGCAATTTCCTTTGCCCCGGTGCTCCTTGAAAAGAAAGAAATTTCCAAACCGGGAACCTGGAAGAAAGCTGAAGAAATTACAGAAAAACTGACCGATGAGGAATTAATCGCCATGGTAATCGGTGAAATCAGCAAAGGTCAGGGACAGGCGCTTGGATCTGCGGGAAATATGGTTCCGGGAGCTGCCGGTGAGACAAGCAGTGTATTGAAAGCGAAATACCAGATTCCAGGTGCTTCCATGGCAGATGGCCCGGCGGGAATTCGTCTCATCCGCTCTTATCAGGTGGACAAAAAAACAGGTGAGATTTACAGTGAGGGAATTCTGGATGCGCTGGAAGGCGGTTTCCTTGCTTCCGGCAAGAAGTACGAGGATGCAGAAGTTTATTATCAGTACTGTACAGCGATTCCGGTTGGAACACTGCTTGCCCAGACCTGGGATGTGAAGCTGTTGGAAGAAGTGGGTAAAGCAGTAGCAGAAGAAATGCAGGAATTCGGAATTTCCTGGTGGCTGGCTCCTGGAATGAATATTCACAGAAACCCGCTTTGCGGACGAAACTTTGAGTACTATTCCGAGGATCCGCTGGTAAGCGGCAAGATGGCAGCGGCTATTACAAAAGGCGTACAGAGAGTGCCTGGCGTGGGAACCACCATCAAACATTTTGCATGCAACAACCAGGAAGACAACCGTATGGGCGTAGACAGTATTGTATCGGAAAGAGCCCTTCGTGAAATCTATCTGAGAGGATTTGAAATTGCAGTGACGGAAGCTCAGCCTATGGCAATTATGACTTCCTACAACCTGGTGAATGGCGTTCACGCTGCAAATAACAAAGACCTTTGCACCCAGGCTGCCCGTAAGGAGTGGAATTTTCAGGGAATTATCATGACCGACTGGACCACCACCGAAGCCCATGGAGGAAGCACCTCCTGGAAATGCCCATGGGCAGGAAATGACTTGATCATGCCAGGCGGAAACCATGATGTGGAAGGAATCAAAAAAGCCCTGGAAAGCGGCAACCTCACAAGAGAAGAGCTGAAAGCCTGCGTAACCAGACTGCTGAATGTGATTTTGCAGACACTGGCTTGTGAATGTGGGGAAGCATATGAGGCGCAGTTTGAAGCAGAAAAAAGATGAAACGATTACGTGAACTTTTCGCCCCGGTAGATATGACTGCCGGGGCACCCTGGAAAAAAATACTGGTGTTTATGATTCCCATGCTGATCGGGAACATTGCACAGCAGATGTACAATGCGGCGGATAGCGTGGTTGTAGGAAAATATCTGGGGGATAATGCATTGGCTGCTGTGGGAAATGCAGGACCAATCATCAATTTATTAATTGTATTGTTTGTGGGAATTGGTATGGGAGCAAGTATTGTAGTCTCCCAATATCTGGGAAAAAGAGACAGGGAAGCCTTGTCTTTTGCAATTGGTAACTGTATCATTCTTACTGCGATTTCTGTTGGAATTGTAATGGTACTTGCCATTTTATTCACAAGACCATTGCTGGATGTGCTGAACACTCCGGAAAGCATTAAGGAATGGTGTGAGAGCTTTCTGCTGATTATGCTTCTGGGTTCGGTAGGACTTGCTTATTATAATATTCTCAGCGGTGTTTTGCGCGGATTGGGAGATTCCATGTCAGCGCTTGTTTATCTGCTGGTGGCTTGCGGGCTGAATATTGGATTGGATATTTTATTTGTAGCAAAATTTCAGATGGGTGTAAATGGCGCTGCATGGGCAACGATTCTGGCTCAGGGAATCTCTGCTGTTTTGTGTTTTTATAAATTGCTTCATATGAAGAATTTTTTTGAATTAAAGAAATCACACGTTTGCTGGAAGAAAAAATATGTCACGGAAATTGTTGAAATGGGTGTGCCAAGCGGACTGACCCAGGTCATTATGTCTATGTCCATGCTGGCAGTCCAATCCTTGACAAACAGTTTTGGAGAGACTGTCATTGCAGCCAATGTAATTGTTGCTCGTGTGGACGGCTTTGCAACTATGCCGGCGCTTTCCTTTGGTACAGCAATGACCACCTATGCCGGGCAGAATGTGGGAGCAGGTTTTCATAAGCGGGTAAAAGACGGAGCAGTACAGGGAAGCATTTTGGCTGCGGGAATTTCAGTTGGAATAACGGCATTGCTTTTGATGTTTGGGCGTTCCTTTATGGGGATTTTTACGAATACAAAGGAACTGGTAGAACTGAGCTATCGCTTTATGTGCATGCTTTCCATTGGATATATTGCATTTTCCGTAATCCAGGTTCTGTGCGGCGTTATGCGCGGAGCCGGAAATCCTATGGCAACTATGTGGATTTCTGTGGCGGCGACATTCCTGATCAGGCTTCCGCTGGCTTATTTTATGGTATGGATGACGAAATCCAGCCAGTACCCGGTCGGAAGACCCGAAAGCCTGTATGTTTCACAGCTGCTGGCGTGGCTGTTTGGAATGGTGTTGACGCTGGTGCTTTATAAGCGGGAAAAATATTAACCTGAATTATTCATGAGCATATAAAAATGCTCAATACTGCAAAGTCTTGAAATAGTTTCCTTGAATTCAATCGAATCTTCCCCCAAAAATGGACAGACTGCCCCTGTGAAGTTTGATTAAGTTACTTTGGAACTGTCAAGGTACGTTAATAGTTGCTATTCCAACTGTACGACCAACTGTTGGATATTTTCCAATGTTCTGTAGAACTCCTTTTTATAAGGACAGCTGCTACACAGTTTGAACGTGATAGATCTTGCTGAATGGATTGCCCTTGCAGCAATCTTTATCAGCTTTAAGCGAATGGTGTCCACCTGTTGCTTCCGCATATCGGCTGGCAGTACCAGTCGCCTGAACCAATTGAATAAGTTGTAGGCAAGCATATGAAGTCTCATACGGTTGGAGTTTACTACTTTAGAATGACTGCTGACAGCAGCAAAGTCAAATCCACTTTTTCCTTCCTTAATGAAGTTTTCCATCTTGCCCCGGCCACAATAAAACTGAATGACCTGATAAGCTTCCATATCCATGTTTGTAACAATAAAGGTGTACATGTGTGTCAGCTGACCGTATGGCTTTTCGATTTTGAAAACCACACGTCTTGGATATTCCCATGAACCTGCCTGATACATAAATTCGCCATAAGTTACTGCATAGCTGATCTGATCCTTTTGGGTTGCTTTGTACAGAGCTTCATCTTTATCAGAAGCCAGGGCAATGAGTGCGGAATTCTGTTTTAAACGGATGGCATAAGAGCAGCCATTACTCTCACAGGTTTCATAAAGTTTTGGAGAAGCGAACCCACTGTCACCACGAAGATAAGTTTTAATGCCTCTTTCCAGGTATTCCTGAAAGATGGATTTCATAAATTTATCTGCCCCATTGCTGCAGTAGAGCGTTCCGTCACGAAGTTCCGCTTTTATCAGATCTCCGGTCAGTCCGTCATAGCACAGTAATGGATGATATCCATGTGCCTGATAATGGACGTTGAATCCTTCTCCTTCCTGCTTGCCATAAGTACCAAAAAGAGTGCTATCTAAATCCAGAAGCACATGCTCCGGGTATTTTATGGAATAGATGATATCCCTGAGATTTTTATCAATGTCATCAAACTGTACCAGAGTATCTTCATCCATACGGTTAAAAAATCTTGATAATATTGGCTGTGATGCCAGACTTCCTTTATCAAGAACAGCATGGAAAACAGGATCCAAAGTCAGCTCATCCGCACAGTCATCCTGAAAATATGCAGAGATGACCTGATAGATCATCTGTAACAGATTTTCATCGTCCTTATGGAAGCGGACAGACTTGTCATTGGTCTTAAAATTCTTTTTGATCAGCTTTGTAAAGCCGATCTTTGCAGCGAATTCTTTTATCAAAAGGAGACCTGCATAGGAGGATAGATCACCTCCATCAAAATTTATTTTAATTTGCCTATTGCTTTGAAGTGAAAAGGTGTTTACAATACTCATAAAGGGCTCCTTTGTTTGGGATTGTTAAGACTTTGAACACCTTAATTTTACCACAAATGGATGCTCTTTTTTCATTCACTTAATAAGTGAAAAGCAATGTGCAATTAAAATACAGTAACTATGTGGCTTTCAGCCACTTTCATGGCAAAGCCGTGAATAATTCAGGCTAAATGATTTAAATCATATTAGTAAAATTACAGCTTTCAAAGATTTAGATGAAAGGCTTATTGCTTCTATTGATGAATTTGAAGTTGGACATGTGGACTCTAGAGATTACCTGAATCAGTTGAAAAAAGCTGGAGTAACTGTGCATTGTAAGCACACAATGGTGAAGAAAACAGGAAGTGAACAGGTAAAGGCTCCATATACAGGCATGCAGAAAATGTATCCAGAATATTCCGGATATTATGTGTACGATGCCCAGTTATTTTTGGAACAGGGAAAGGATTACGAGCTGCGGATTGACGAAGTGCACGAGACCGCAGAAGTATTTATCAATGGAAACAGTCTGGGAATGAAAGTGCAGCGACCATATACTTATACAATTCCAGCGAGGTTTGTGCAGGAAAAAAATGAGATTCGCATTGAAGTTGCAACAACATTGGAGCGTAAAGTAAAGGCAATAGGTGGAGAACTTTGGGCAATGTCAGCCCCAGGTCCGTTGTCCCCAACTGGGATTGTTGGAAATGTGAAAATATACACTAAATAAGGAAAAATTCTATGGTTGATTATTTTAAAAGCGAAAAAATAAATACCGCTGTTACTGCAATTCGCAGCAGAAGTGGAGAAATCATGTATTTAATTGAAGGACTGGAAAAAGCAATTTTAATTGATACATGTGTAGGAATTAAAGAATTTAGAAATTTTGTGGAGAATTTGACAAGAAAGCCTATAACGGTTCTTATTACCCATGGGCATATGGATCATGCTATGGGGGCATCAGAATTCGAAGATGTGTATATGAATTCTCTGGATCGGGATGTTTATTTCAATCACAGGAACCTGGAAAGGCGAAAAGAATATGTTACCAGTTGCATTGGCAAGCAGGAAGAATGGATGCACAATGCTATGAATTTTGTTCCAGAAACAGAACCATTATTTAAAGAATTGAAAGATGGAGCAATATTTGATTTGGGAAGAGAACATGTAGAAGTGTATTCTCTTGGCGGACATACAAAGGGAACCATGGTTATGCTTTTGCCAGAGGAACGAATTCTGATTACTGGAGATGCCTGCAATAATGCCACATTTTTGTTTGATGAGTATTCATTATCTGTGGAAGAATACCGTGAGAATCTTATTTGCATTGAAAAAAAGCTAGAGGGGCGCTTTGACCGTTGTTTTATGATGCATCATGATATGGAAGCATCTAAAGATTTATTAAAGAATGTCATTGAAGTTTGCGATACAATTATGGATGGAAAAGCAGATGATATGGAATTTAACTTTATGGGAAATATAAATTATGTTGCAAAACGGGCAACGCCTCAGTTTATTCGTGAAGATGGGGGAGAGGGGAATATCGTTTATAATAAGAAAAAGGTAATGAAAATGGTATAAGAAAAAGCCAGTTGCCCATAGGGAAATGGGTAACTGGCTTTTGGCTTTCGCGCGGAAGTGGATGAAGATTGCGTCAGTCTTTACTGTTGGGAAACAGATCTTCTGCATTATAAGATTTCAGTTCTTTTCCCCAGATGGTCATCGTGTATTCCAGTGTTTTTTCCTGGTATTCTACATAGAGCATTTTCTTTGGCGGCCATTTGACGATCATGTCGAAGCGCTCTTTTTCGGTCAGTTTCTTAGGAGAGAAGTAGATGTACTTGTGTCCGGTTTTTGCTTTCTTACGGCTGAATACATTTTCACCGATCAGGCCAAGCTCCTGGATGTCGGACCAGGGGACGGCTTTTTTTCCCAGGCCGAGGAAGGAGCGGGAGACGGATGCGTCGGTGACTGTGATTGTAGCTGCGTTCTGGAAAAATAAAAATGCAAATATGGCAGCAATGACCAGAAATGCTGGTGCTTCCGGGTACATGGAATGAATCAGATAATAGGTTCCGAATCCGCCCATGAAAACAACCATGAAGCCGGAAAGAATTGCTTTTGTTTTGTTTACAATAAAGTTCATGATAAACCTCCTGTCTACGCCTGGGTAACATGCTGTTTCCGATAAGCACCCGGCGTATTATCTTTATATTTCTTAAAAATTCTGATATAGTTTCGTGATGACCCAAATCCGCATTCCGTGCTGATATCATTCACTGTCTGATCTGTGTGAAGCAGCAGTTCAATGGATTTCTCCAGTCTGTACTCATTTACATATTCAAACAGCTTAATTCCCAGATTCTTACTGAAAATAGTGCTGAGATAATTAGGGGCAATTTTCAGGCTTTCTGCAATTTCCTCCAGGGAAAGATCGGGGTTGCTGTAATTCGCATCAATATATTCCTGGGCAGCTATGATGTAAGGGTTTCGCTGTTTTTTCAGTGTTTCGGAAAAATCCTGGCAGAGGGTGTTCAATGCTACAAGCAGAGCTTCCTGTAATTCATCACTGGTAGTTCCGTTTTGGATTGCAATAGACAGGTCATCATAAACATTGGAAAGATGACTGTCACTTACAAATGGATAAGAAAGCATGTGGCTGGTAACAGCACTGATTAATCTGCGGCTTAATTCTTCCTGGGCGGTCAGTTCTGTTCCTTCAAAAATGTTCCGCATGGTTCGCTCAATCAGGCTGGGAAGTCCGTCCTCCCGACTTTCCCAGATTAGCTGTGCGATTTGAGAAGCCCGTCGTTCAATACGTTCGACTGTATCAGAAGGTGTCGGCGGCTCTGCCTGGGATATGCTGCCAGAGTCTGCTGCTTCTGAATTAGAAAACGTTGCAGCCGCAGAATCAGTGGAAACCATTATAGCTGAATCTTGCGGCATATTGGAAGTACTGTTCTGTTCCCGAATATCGTTATTCGTAAATTCCATAGCTGACATTCGGATTTCATCCTGGAGAGTGTTTTCAACATGTAAAGCAGAATCCTGTGGTGCAACTGGTGGAAAACTATGAGAAAAACCACCTGCATTTGTGGAAAAACCGTTTGTTTTTGCCTCTACCTGATAGTGCATGGACTTAAATGCTTCATTATAAGAGAAGGACAGATCTAGTATAGAGCTGTACATATGTCCAAAAGCGACTGCCATAGGCAGATGCAGGAAAGAAATTCCCTCATTGATCAGCTGAGTCAGATTGTTGATTCGCGCTTTTCCCTTGGCAATGGAGGTTCCCGCCGGGAAAGAGGCAATAATAACGAAGGATTTTTCATCAAAAAGGAATGCGCACAGGTTGCACTGATATTTCTCCTTGAACTTCTCAAATACAGAATTCAGCATATTCAGAATTTTGTAACGGCTGTCAGCGGTTATAAATTCTGTAGTTGTCTGATGCAGGATTCCTGCAATGTAAATATCATCCAGCTGGAATCCGTAACCGGTATTTGCCAGGGTGAGTTGTGTTTCCTCCGGTTCGATGGTTTCTCCCACGATTACCTTTGCAAAAAGGTGGGAGACAGCTTCGGAGGAGGTGGCACCGATAATATTTTTCATGGTCGCATTTTCCGTGGTGAGGGATGCAACTTTCTGGTCAATCTGTGCGGCCAGCTCTTCCGCAGACTTTGGAATGGATAGTTCCAAATTTTTTACAGTATGAAAGGCTTTCACAACTGTTTTTTCATATCGCCGTTTTAACAGCAAAGCAACCGCTATTGTCAGCAGTAAAGCTCCGGCCAGAAGAGCCAGATACATAAAAGGTGAATGTTTCGCCTCACCAGGAAGCGGCAGCTGTTCCATTTCCAGAAGATACTGAAGCCCGGTGATATCTGAATTACAGTAAATGTAATTGGAATTACCTGCCTGCTCAGCATTTTGATCCTTTGTGGTAAAATGAATCAGTTGAGAGTAAATTTCCTTGGCAGTGCGGGTTGAGTTGGAAAAAAGCAAAGTATTATGAGCATCATAAATACTTACATTATAAGGAATCATTCCATTCGCCCTATATATAAAGGAAGAGAATGCATCAGCGTCCATAAGGAAAAACATTGTGGAATAAGAAGAACCAGACAATGTTGTGAGATCTTTGGAGAAAACTACATAATCTTCATATTTAAATAAGAAAGTATTGAATCCTTCACTGGACAAGCTGTTTTTATCAACAGAGTTGCTGTTGTAGTTGTATACCAGATCTTTCAGAAGGGCATTAAGGTCAGAATCTGAAATCTTTTCTGTCTGGCTGGCTACAAAGGTATTGGAGGCAGAAGCATAAACCGCAGCGGCTGTAATATAATCAGAACGTTCTGCCATAGTGGTAAGATTATTACCTAAATAAGTAATCAGTTCATCTGCAGCTGGGTAAGTGTCCGAGCAGAAGAAAAAGCTGGTGACTGCGCTGGAGTCCATAAAGTCTTCCATTGGTTTGTTAATGTCGTAAATATACAGGTTATTAATATTGGAAGCAAAGGAAGTGGAAAGATATTCTTCCAGAGCTTCATTTACATCCGGTTCCTGATCCCGGAAGAAATTGGTAATGCCGCTTGCGGCGGTTGTAAAACAGACACCAATGGCAAGCAGGAACAGTAAACTTTGGCGCTTCCAGTTGGAAAGATTGTCATTTGATTTGGTTTGTTCTCTTTTTTTCATGGGAATCCTCTTTTCGTTTAAAAATGGGAATAAGCTGAAAAAATGGTTATTGCTATTCTTCATGATTCGATTATACCAGACGAAATCTGATTTTCTATGACAAATTACAAACATAATGACCAAATCTTCAGATATCTGAAAAAACAGGACATAAGATGAAAAATGAAAAATTGATAATTCTGTGGGGCGGCGGTAAAGTGTAGCCAAGACAACAGGGAACGACCTGAGAACCGACATCGTAACAGATGTCACAACAAATCAACCTATTCATTATGAATGAAAAAGAAATTGGTATTGCCATAAGGTGATATCCCAAAAAAGAAAGGAGAAACATAATGAAAAAAAGAACAGTATCAAAAGTTCTTGCACTTGGACTTGTTGCTTCTATGGCAGCGACAGTAGTTCCGGTAAGTGCAGAGGAAGCAGGCGGAAGAGAATTAAAGGTAGGTGCTGCAACAGCTCCTCAGAACATTTCCCCATTTACACACTTCTCTAACAGACAGCCAGTTACACAGTACTTATATGAGACTCTGGTAGATAAGGATACAAATGGAAACTATTACGGAATTATCGCAAAAGACTGGTCAACAGAGGACAATGTTACATATAGTTTTGAAATTTATGATTATGTAACAGATACTGCTGGAAACAACATTACCGCTGAAGACTGTGTATTCTCTCTGGAGCATGCAAGAGATGAGGCTGCTAACACATGGATCGCAAGTGCCGAAGTAACAGGCGATTATTCATTTAATCTGACACTTGTTGATGACGGAGCAAGTACATTTCCGACTGCTATGAACCGTGCACCGATTGTAAGCAAAAAGGCATATGAAGAAAGCTCTGATCAGATGGCTACTGTACCGGTAAGTACATCCCCATATGTAGTTACAGACTTTGTTCCAAATGTTTCTATTACATTAGAGAAAAATACAAATTACTGGCAGACAGATGAAAGCTTACAGAGTCCGCTTTGCAAACAGATGACTGTTGATAAACTTTCTTATACAAAGATTTCTGAGGCTGCTCAACAGACAATCGCACTTGAGACTGGTGCTATCGACGTATTCGAAGGTATTTCCAATACTGAGGCCGCAAACTTTTTAGAGGGTGGACGTGATGCAGACAACTTTACAGCACTTGGATTTGCATCTCCGATCAGCTACATTTTCTACTATGCAAACCAGGGAATCTGCGGAGAAGACCAGAACCTTCGTTTAGCAATTGCACACGCAATCGACAAGAATGTGATCGTACAGGGTGCATTCAACGGATTAGCAGATGTTCCTACATTCAATGGTGCTCCTGACGGACTTTCCGACCTGACACCTACAGATGCAAGCGATGATTATTTCGCATACGATCCGGAGCTTGCAGCAGATTACCTGTCAAAATCCAACTACAATGGCGAGCAGTTAAGACTTCTTGTTCCAAACGAAGATAACCACAACCGTATCGCAGCAATCGTTCAGGGACAGCTTATGGCAATCGGTCTTGATGTAGCAATTACTTCTTATGACAACGCTATGTTCCAGTCTTCTTTCGGTGATGGATCTGCATGGGATATCGCAATCTGCCAGATGGGTATGGCTGATGTAGGATTTGTATGGAACTTCTTATGCTGGGATCTTTCCGGTGGTGACAACGGTGCAGCTGGTATGGCTGTAAAAGATGAGAAACTGAAAGAGCTTCTTACAACCTTAAATACAGTAGACGGACATACTGTAGAGAATGCAACACTTGCAAGTGATTACATCAATGAAATGTGCTATGGTCAGAACCTTGCTTCTGTAAAACAGTACTGGGTATTCCGCAAAGATCTTGGCGCAACAGATGTTCCATACTTATCTCCAATGTATCAGGTATTCTACACAGGATGTACTGTATTTGAATAAGATATACATTTTAGAAAAGTAAACAAACCTCATAGAAATCCTGCCGTCTTCTCCGGCGGCAGGATTTTTGTACGAAAAATTCGAAACGAGGAGGAGAAAAATGGCCAGATATATTGGTAAACGACTTTTGTGGATGATTCCCATTATCCTTGGAATCGTAGTTATGATTTTCACAATCCTGCATCTGGTGCCTGGTGATCCGGCGAAAATGATCCTTGGTCTTACCGCTACTCCGGAGCAGATCGCAGCTCTTCATACAAAGCTTGGCCTGGATAAGCCATTCCTGGTTCAGCTTGGAGATTACATGAGTGGATTATTTTTCCATCTTGATATGGGAAATTCTTATGTAACAGGTGTTTCTATTTCTGGAGAGATCCTTTCCAGACTTCCAAGAACAATTGGTCTTGGTCTTATCAGTATGATTATTTCTTTTGTATTCGGTGTTCTTCTTGGAATCCTTGCAGGAACCCATCAGAACAGATGGCAGGACAGCTTAAGTATGGTAATCGCTCTTGTTGGTGTGTCCATGCCTGCATTCTGGCTGGCACTGATGCTGGTACTTCTGTTCTCCGTTAAATTAAACCTTCTTCCGGCTTCCGGAATGGGCGGAATTGAGTACTATATTCTTCCTGCAATTGCAAACTCTGTTGGAGGTATTGCAGGAATTGCAAGACAGACACGTTCCAGTATTCTGGAAACCATTCGTTCTGATTATGTTACCACAGCGCGTTCCAAGGGCCTGAAAGAGAATGAAGTTGTTATGAAACACATTCTTCCAAATGCACTGATCCCGATCATCACAGTTGCAGGTCAGTCCTTCGCTGGTGTATTTGGCGGTTCCCTTATTATTGAAACCGTATTCAGTATTAACGGACTTGGCCTTTATATGATGAGCGGTATCACAAGCCGTGATTATCCGGTTGTACAGGGATGTGTTGTACTTCTGGGAATTATCTTCAGTTTATGTATGCTTTTGGTTGACATTGCTTATGCATTTGTTGATCCGAGAATCAAAGCCCAGTATGAGGGTGAATCCAAGAAAAAGAAACGGAAGGAGGCAGTTGCATAATGGCTGGAAAAGCAAAGAGAAAAAAGAACAGTCAGTTTAAAGAAATCATGCATCGTCTTGCAAAAAACAAGCTGGCTATGGCAGGTCTGGTTATTGTTATCATCGAAATCTTTCTGGCTATTATCGCACCCCTTATCATTCCGTACGATTGCAATGCCATTGATGTATTAAATGCAAAATCTGGTCCTTCCATGCAGCATCTTTTCGGAACAGATGAGCTTGGCCGTGATATTTTCAGCCGTATTATTTACGGTGCAAGATATTCACTTTCCATTGGTATTTTCGGTACTTTGATCACGACTGTAGTTGGTACAGTGATCGGTGCTATTGTGGGATATTATGGCGGAACGGTTGACAACATTGTCATGCGTATTCTGGATATCATCCAGGCAATGCCGCCAATCCTGTTCAATATTGTTATTGCAGCAGCACTTGGTTCCGGATTTATGAATACTCTGATCGCGCTTGCAATTGGAAACATTCCTGGCGCGGTTCGACTGATTCGTGGTTCTGTAATGGGAATCCGTAAAATGGAATATCTGGAGTCAGCAGACGCCATCAACTGCAGCAAGCTGAGAACCATTTTTGTACATGTTCTCCCAAATGCGATTTCCCCATCCATTGTAGCATGTACTATGAACGTGGCAAACCTGATCCTGATCGCAGCCAGCTTAAGCTTCATCGGACTTGGCGTGCAGGCACCGACTCCTGAGTGGGGCGCAATGCTTTCCGGTTCCCGTAACTATATCCGTGACTGTCCTTACATGGTACTGTTCCCAGGTCTTGCAATTGCAATCACTGTACTTGCACTGAACCTTCTGGGTGATGGTCTCCGTGATGCCATGGACCCGAAACTGAAAGACTAAGGAGGAAAAGAAAATGAGTGAAAAATCAAATACACCATTCCTGTCTGTAAAAGATCTGGTTGTGGAATATACCTCCGATGGTCAGAGAATCCAGGCTGTAAACGGCGTGTCCTTTGACCTTGAAAAAGGAAAAACCCTTGGTCTGGTTGGTGAGACAGGTGCGGGAAAAACAACAATCGCAAAAACAATTCTCCGTATTCTTCCGGACCGCGCAGCATTCGTCCGCGGTGGAGAAGTCCTGGTAAACGGAGAAGACCTTTTGAAACTCCCTGAAGAAGAAATGAGAAAACATCGTGGAAACCTGATTTCCATGGTTTTCCAGGATCCAATGACCGCTCTGAACCCGACCATGCGTGTTGGTGATCAGATCAAAGAGGTTATCATCCATCATAATGATATTACAGAAGAAGAGGCACAGAAGCGTGCCGGAAAAATGCTGGAGATGGTTGGAATCCCGGCGGCCCGTTACAAAGAGTATCCGCATCAGTTTTCCGGTGGTATGAAACAGCGTGTAGTTATCGCAATCGCGCTGGCTTGTACCCCTGAGATCCTTCTGGCTGATGAGCCGACCACTGCACTTGACGTAACCATTCAGGCGCAGGTTCTGGACATGATCAATGATCTGAAGAAAAAGAACAATACCTCCATGATTCTGATCACACATGACCTTGGTGTTGTTGCGACTGTCTGTGATGATGTTGCCGTTGTTTACGGCGGACAGATTGTAGAAGTCGGTACTAAGGAGCAGATTTTTGACCATCCGCATCATCCGTATACCATTGGATTGTTTAATGCAATACCAAGTATGAACGTGGATGAGGAATATCTTCACCCGATCGAAGGACTTCCGCCGGATCCGGCAAATCTGCCGAAAGGCTGTTCTTTCAATCCAAGATGTCCATATGCAACTGACGCCTGCCGCAAAGAGGGCGTAATTCCAGAAGTAATTACAGCAGACGGTCATAAGTGCCGCTGTCTGAATCTGGACAAAGTAAAAGAGGGAGGTATTCAGAAATGAGCACAGTTGTTGAAGTAAAAAATCTGTACAAATACTTCCCAACTCCGGGCGGTATGCTTCATGCAGTTGATGATGTTTCCTTTACTATTGAAGAGGGAAAAACCCTTGGTGTAGTTGGTGAGTCTGGATGTGGTAAATCCACTCTGGGAAGAACCATCGTGCATCTTCTGGAGAGCACAAAGGGCCATATTTTCCTTGAGGGAAAAGACATTACCCATGTGAAGGGAAAAGAACTGGCAGCTGCAAGAGAGGATATGCAGATCATGTTCCAGGATCCATATTCTTCTCTTGACCCGAGAAAAACAATTGAGCAGACCATTATTGAGCCGCTTAAGGTTTCCAAGAAATATAAGAAAGACGAAATGTACAAGAAAGCCCAGGAACTGATGGAACTGGTTGGAATTGATCAGCGACTGAGCATGGCTTACCCACATGAGCTGGATGGCGGAAGACGTCAGCGTGTTGGTTTTGCCCGCGCCCTGGCTCTGGATCCCAAGTTCATCGTTTGCGATGAGCCGGTTTCCGCTCTGGACGTTTCCATTCAGGCACAGGTTCTGAATCTTCTTCGTAAGCTTCAGAAGGAAAAAGGCCTGACCTATATGTTTATTACTCACGATATGTCTGTAGTAAGACATATTTCCGATGACATTCTGGTTATGTATCTGGGCCAGATGGTTGAGAAGAGCCCATCCAAGGAGCTTTTCAAAAAGCCAATGCATCCGTACACAAGAGCATTGCTTTCCGCAATTCCTTCTGTTGATATTCATAACCCGAATAAGCGTGAGATCCTTCAGGGTGAGCTTACATCCCCGATCGATCCCGCACCTGGATGCCGTTTTGCAGCCAGATGCAAATATGCTACAGAGGCATGCAAGCAGCCGCAGAAACTGGTTGAGGTAGAACCAAACCATTTCGTTTCCTGCTGTCGTGTGAAAGAACTGAATAATTTATAAGACTAATTTGCGCAGCCCGGAGGTTTCTAATTTCCGGGCTGTTTGAGAAAAAGGGTGGGAAAATATGGAGCAGAAACTGGAAATCGATCGTTTATTTTCATCACATATGGTTTTACAAAGAGAAAAGCCCATGAAAGTATGGGGAAAATGCAGTGGAAAAGAACCTGTAACAGTAACCTTTATGGGAAATTCTGTTACAGCTGATATAGAGAAAAATACATGGGTAGCGGTGCTGCCGCCACAGGAAGCTGCCAGAAATCAAAAGCTGATGGTGCGCTCCGGGGAAGAGGGAATTTATCTTTCTGATATTCATGTTGGAGAAGTCTGGATTGCAGGCGGTCAGTCTAACATGGAATTTTATATGCGATATGACAAAGATTATAAAGAAGTTTTGGAACAGTGTGAAAACGATGATATTCGGTTTTATGATGTTCCGGAAGTTTGCTACGAAGGACAGGAACAGGATTTCGATTATTCCAGAATGGGAATCTGGAGAACCTGCACAAAGGAAAATCTGGAATATTATTCTGCCGTAGGATACTATTTTGCAAGGAAAGTGTGGAAGGAGCTGCAGGTTCCGGTTGGAATCATCGGATGCAACAAAGGCGGTTCCTGTACACAGACCTGGATGAGCAAGGAGGCATTAAGCAAACACGGACAGGTGTGGCTGGATGCGTTTGAGGAAGAATTCAAAGAGATTGATTATCCTGCTTATTGTGAGGCAATGCGAAAAGATCCGCGAATGAATATGGGGGATCCTTTTGCGGATCAGTTTACGGAAGAAACTCTGTACGGAATTGGGGCTGAGCGCCAGAGGGAATTGATGGAGAAAATGGCAGAGCAGCAGGCGGGAAGCAGTCTTCCAATGATTCACTATGACAACAGACCTGGCTGCTATTATGATCATATGCTGTTGAAAATCGGCGGAGTCAGCACCAGGGGCGTAATCTGGCATCAGGGAGAAAGCGAAGTTTTTCATCCGGAATGCTATTATCATATTTTTCAGGATATGATTCAGTGCTGGAGAGAATTGTGGGGCGAGAAACTGCCGTTCCATTGTGTTCAGCTGGCACCATTTCAGAACTGGATGGATTGCTATGGAACCAACTTTCCGGTTATTCGAAAGATTCAGGAAGAAGCAGTTCAGAATATGGAAAAGGTACATTTGATTTCTTCTTCCGATGCAGGAATGCGCTATGACATTCACCCGAAGAAAAAACAGCCGATTGGTTACAGGCTGGCTTTGTCTGCGCTCAAATATGAATATGGAAAAGCGGTTCAGGCAGATGCACCACGAGAGATTTCCGTAAAAGCAGTTGGAAGTGATTTACATATTGAATTTGCAGGAGATATGGAGACGCTGAAGGTTTGCGGAGATGAAATAAAGGAATTGCAATTATTTGCCAGAGGGTTTGCTGGAGTAGATTCCCGAGGTATTCCGATGACGAGAGAGCAGGAAGTTTCCTTTGATGCGAAGGACTTTAATATAGAAGGAACGACTCTTATTCTGAGAAATGCCAATGTGGGAGGAAACCGGATCAGCCGGGTGGCATTTGCCTGGAAAGACTATTACGAAGTGAATTTATACGGCAGCAACGGACTTCCGGCAATGCCGTTTGATTGTGAAGTAAAGAAAAATATTTAAGCAGATAGAAAAAATTAAGAGAATGAATCATAAATGCATTGTAGTAGGAGGAACATTATGCGGCAGTACGAAATGTTTGAATTGGAATTTCAGGGAGAAGAGCCGGAAGGGTCCTGGACGGATGTGGATCTTTGGGCGAGATTTGGCTGGGAAAATAACGAGGAAGAGGCTTTTACTTATCAGGTTGTAAAAGGCTTTTATGCTGGAAATGGTATTTATAAAGTGCGCTTCCTGCCTGAGAAAATCGGACAGTATACATGGAAAGTATGGGGGTGTGTGGAGGCTGAAGGTTCGGAACTTTGTGAGCCGGAAGCCGAAGCGGCGGTTCCTCGGCGCAATGGATTTGCAACCGGAAAACATGGAATTGTGAGAGCGAAAGATACTCATTTCGAGTACAGTGACGGTACCATTTATCGTCCATTTGGAACCACAATTTATGCGCTGGCAAACCAGCCGCAGGAGCGGATTGACCAGACAATGAAGACACTTGCAAAGGCTCCATTTAACAAAGTCCGCCACTGTGTATTCCCCAAATTCTATGATTACAACCGCGAAGATCCAGAAGTTTATCCATTTGAAAAGGATGAAAACGGGGAGTGGAGTATGGACAGGCCGTGCTTTGCATACTGGGAAAAACTGGAGAAGGTTATTTTCCAGCTTGCAGATATGGGGATTGAGTCGGACCTGATTTTATTCCATAGCTATGATAAATGGGGATTTTCCCAGCTTAACATGAAGCAGACATTTCTGTACCTGGACTATCTGCTGAGACGTCTTTCTGCTATCCCGGAAATGTGGTGGAGTCTGGCAAATGAGTTCGATCTGATGTATGCAAGAACCATGGAAGACTGGTATGCAATTGAGGAATATGTAGCGGAAAATGACCCCTATCATCACTTGCTTAGCAACCACAACTGCTTCTCATTTTACGATTTTACAAGACCGAATATTACACACTGTTGTGTGCAGACAATCCAGATGGAAAGTGCTGCAAAGTGGATTGAAAAATATAAGAAACCTCTGATTTATGATGAGTGCTGTTACGAAGGAAACCTGCCACTGTCCTGGGGAAATCTTTCCGGGTTTGAGATGGCGCACCGTTTCTGGCAGGCTTGTGTGCCGGGAGCATATGCGTCTCACGGCGAGGTATTTCTTGCAGATGATGATGTGCTCTGGTGGGCAAAAGGCGGAGAACTGAAGGGCAGCAGTCCGGTGAGAATCCGGTTCCTTCGGGACATTATGGAAGAATTGCCTGGCACTTTGGAACCCTGGCATCCGCAGATGTGGGAAATGCCGGATATGGGATATATGTCAAAAGCACCTATGGATCTGTTTAAAAATCTTCATTTATCCATGCCTTTGGAGCAGCAGGAAAGTATGCTTGTAAAGGATGGATTATGCTGCGGTCATATTGAAGATAAGGTATTTATGGAGTATTTTGGACACCGCTGCTGTGGATTGGTAAGATGGATTTTACCGGAAAATCATACATACCGGATTGAAAAAATTGATATCTGGGAAATGACAAGAGAGACGGTATGCAAAGGCGTAAATGGAAAAGTGGAAGTGAAATTGCCTGGGAAAGAGGGCATTGCACTGATGGCGACAATAGAAGAATAAAGCAAACAGGAGGATGAGAAAATGGCAAGTGAATTAGCAGAATTTTTTAACAACTTATTTAAAAATGCACCAAAGGGAGATCCAAATGAACCCCATGATTTTGCCGCAGAGCGTGCAGAAAATGAGAAGCGCCCGAAGCCGGAGATTCCGACAGGAGTGACTTTGAAAGAGCTGGATCTGAATGGTAATTATGGGGAATTAATTACAAAAGAGGGCAACAACGGACCACTTGTAATGTATATTCATGGCGGCGGTTTTACCACTGGTGCGGCACAGGAAAGAAGAGAGCTGACCTTTGATATTGTAGCAAATCATGGAAGTAATGTAATTGCAAATAACTACAGATTATCACCGGAGAATAAGTGGCCATGCCATCTTGGCGACTGCGTGGAGGCTTATAAGGCAATTCTGGAACTGGGATATGATGCAAAAGACATTGTATTTATGGGAGAAAGTGCTGGTGCTACATTAGTTCTTTCCCTTGGATTATATCTGCGGGATCACAATATGCCGATGCCGGGAGCAATCGTGGCATATTCTACCTGCTGCAATCAGGATGACGGATTCCCGTCTCATAAAGAAAATGCAAAGACAGATTACATGCTTGGAGATGCGGTAAATCATCCGGATCAGCTGGAAGCTGTCTTTGGAAAAGATGCCACAAAAGAGCTTCTTCACAGTGATTATGTATCTCCATATTATGCTGATTTTGCCGGTATGCCGCCGATTTTCCTGGCTGCATCTGATATTGAGGCATTGTATGATGATTCGGTTTATCTGTATAAGAAATTAAAATCAGCAGGCCATCCGGCAGAACTGGATATTCAGAAAGGGCTTTGCCATGCGTACCCGATTTTCCCGGATATTCCGGAATCTCAGGAGACGATTAAGAAGGCGTTTGAGTTTATTCATAAGTATGTGAAGTAATAAAAATTATTGGTTAAGAACGGTAAATACGGAATAATGTGTGATAAAATTATGCAGGAACAATATGCAGAGCAGGTAAAATACGATCTGGAAACAGAAGACGAGGACTATTATCGTCATACCTATCAGGAGGAACACCGTATCCTGGATATGGTTCGCCTGGGCAATGTAGAAGAAGCTGTGCGCCTGTCAAATGAGATGGATTTTCATGTAACAAGACTTGCCGCCAACGAGCTGACACATTGGCGAAACATGCTGATTGTGGGAATTACTTTGTGCACGCGGGCGGCAATTGAGGGTGGTGTGAAGCCTTATGTTGCGTATAAAATCAGCGATTATTATATCATCAAAGGCTCTGAATGTAGGGAACCTGCGCGTATTCTGGAATGGCGAAACCAGGCCATTGGAGAACTTGCCGGAAAGGTGCGTGAAGTCCGAAAAAAAGGTCATACTTCCGTTCATATTGAACAGTGCAAGGACTATATTGAGCAGCATTACCGGGAAAAAATATACCTGGATTATATTGCAGAAAATCTTGGAATCAGTAGCTGTTATCTATCCCGTCTGTTCAAAAAGGAGACAGGAATGTGTCTGCAGGATTACATTATTGAAGTGCGGCTAAGACGGGCTGCACACCTGCTGGTTTATTCCGAAGAACCGATTCCAAAGATTGCTGCGTATGTGAATTTTCCCTCTCAAAGCTATTTTGGAAAAATGTTTAAAGAGAAGACCGGGCGTACCCCAAGGCAGTACAGAGAAGAGAATAAAACGCCGGAATTTATTGAGAAAATCTGCCGCCAGGCCATTGATGCCGGAGCGGATGCAGTGATCGGACATGGCGCACACTTTATGATTTGGAGATAAAACGAACTGGATCTGGAGCCCCTCCTGGGGAAAAGAGGATGAGGAAATTCCGGGACTTTTGTATTTCCGAAAGGAAATTGAACTGGGAGATTTGCCTGTAGAGGGAACTTTAAATATCTCTGCAGATACCAGATATAAGCTGTATGTAAACGGTACATTAGTTGCTGTGGGACCATGCAAAGGTGACAGACAGGTCTGGTATTTTGACACAGTAGATATTGCTCCGTATCTGAAAAAAGGAAAAAATATAATTGCAGTTTCCGTACTGCGCTATCCGGTAAATCCGGCAATGGGAAATCATTCTTTATTCAGAACCTTTACACCAGGGCTGTATGTACAAGGATGGGTGTCGGGGCAGAACATTAGTAAAGCTGAAACAGCGGGAACTGGAACGGAGCAGGCTATTACAGCAGATGAAACCTGGAAGTGCAGGAAGAATTATAACGTACAATTCTGCCACGAAGAGGAAGGATTTTCTCCTCTTATGTTCCATGAAAAGGCGGCGGGAGATTCAGCATTTGCAGGCTGGAAGACCACAGAATATGATGATTCTGACTGGGAAAATGCGCGTTTTTATGTGATCTTTGAAATGCCTCCGGCGGTAAGTCCGAACAACCTTTTTGAACGTCCAATTCCAGATTTATACAGGAAAAAAAGGACATTTAAAGGCGTAATGGACATAAAGAAATCCGTTTTCACAGCAGATCAGTGGACTGCTTTTCTGCATGGAAAACAGACATTAACAATTCCTGCCAACACAGAAGAAATGGTTGAAATTGATGCTGGTGAGGAGATGACTGGCTATATCTATTCTGCTTTTGAAGGCGGAACAGACAGTAAAATCCAGTTCTTATATGCAGAGGCTTATCAGCAGGATGGCTTTGCAGGACCCGCCCATGTGCCGGAAAAAAGAGACAGGGAAGATAAAGTAAACGGTCATCTGGATGGGTATAAAGATGTGTATCAGGTAGCTGGATATGGAACTGAAAAGCAGTCAGAGTGCTTTGAAACATACTGGTTCAGAACCTTCCGCTTTGTACAGATTAAGATTCAGACAGGTGTTGAACCGCTTATACTAAAACGTTTTGATTATGAAGAAACGGGGTATCCGCTTGAGGTAAAAACGCAGGTAGAGGTGTCTGATGATTCCATGAAGGATATCTGGGAGATCAGTGAAAGAACTTTAAGAAGATGCATGCAGGAGACCTACACAGACTGCCCGTATTATGAACAGCTGCAGTATATTATGGACTCCAGAACACAGATTTTGTACACCTATGCGGTAAGCGCAGATGATCGTCTGGCGAGACAGTGCATGGATGATATGCGCCATTCCCAGCGTGCAGATGGCCTGCTAAACTGCTGTTATCCCAACTGCAATCCAAATGTAATACCTGGATTTTCTATTTATTATATTCTTATGGTTTACGACCACATGATGTATTTTGGAGATAAGAAGCTGGTCAAAAGCCATATACCATACATCGAAAATGTGCTGAATTATTTCCGGGAAAATCTGACAGATCAGGGCTATGTAGGACAGGTTGGAACAGTAATTGGAAACCGTTTCTGGTCTTTTATTGACTGGGCAGAAGAATGGAATCCTACCAGTGGAATGCCGCCAGCTGGCTTAAAGGGTCCAATCACCATGGAAAGTCTTCTCTATATTTATGGATTGCAGCATGCCGCAAAACTGCTTGATTTTATCGGTAGAAAGGAAGATGCTGCCGCTTATATACAGCAGGCAGAAGCAGTACAGAATTCAATTCACAAATATTGTACAGGCGCAAATGGAATGATCCAGGATGGCCCTGGTATTGAGGAATACAGCCAGCATTGCCAGGTTTTTGCCGTGCTTACAGATACAGTGGAACCAGAAATCGGCCGCAGAAATTTGCAGAAAACAGTGGAAGAAAATGGCTTTACACAGTGTACGGTAGCCATGAGATTCTACCTGTTCCGTGCACTGGAAAAAACTGGTTTATACCAGTATTCAGAGCGTTACTGGGACACATGGAAGAACATGCTGAAGCTTCACTGCACAACAAGTATTGAGTCCGATTCTTATGCAAGAAGCGAGTGCCATGCATGGGGAGCTCTTGCCTTATATGAGCTTCCAATTATTATTCTGGGCGTTCGCCCGGCAGAACCGGGCTATAAATCCATTCTTATTTCACCGAAACCGGGATACATGACTTATGCAAAAGGAAGTGTTGTCACCCCTGTTGGAAAAGTGGAAGTAAGCTGGAAAAAGGAAGAAGATAAATTACAAATAAATTATAAAATACCGGAAGGCGTAACTGTGAAAATAGAAGATATGATGTAAGAAAAATCGGGGGATTTTTATATGGTGCAAAATGAATTAAGGGATTTTACAATCAAAAATGAAATAGAAGATGACACTTACCATTCCTATAGTGAGGAAAAGAAAATGCTTCAGCAAGTCAGGGAGGGACATCCGGATGAAGCAGTAGAATATCATATGGAAATGGACAAGAAAGTGGCAGCTTTAAGCAAATCAGAGTATGAACATTGGAAAATCATGACGGTTATGGCAGTGACATTATGCTGTCGTGCAGCTATAGAAGGAGGGCTTTCTCCCATGGAAGCCTATAGCCTTAGCGGTTATTATATTCGCAAAATGAATTGCTGTAATACAGCAGAATCTCTGAAAAACTGGCGAAACCAGGCAGTACGGCATTTTGCCCAGAGTGTGGCGGATCTTGAGAAAATCAAAGGGGATGGAGACTATACAAGGCAGACAAAAGATTACATTGCAAGGCATTATCGGGAGAAGATTTACCTGGCAGATATAGCAGATGCAATTAATATCAATCAGACTTATTTATCCAAACTTTTTGCCCGGGAAGCCGGTATGACGATTCAGGAATATATCTGCAAGGTACGAGTGGAACGTGCTGCCAATCTGCTTCGTTATTCAGATGAAGAAATTGCCACAATTGCACTGTATGTGAACTTTCCATCCCAGAGTTACTTCGGAAAAATGTTCCGAAAATATATGGGACTTACCCCATTGGAATATCGTAAAAAATATGGAACTGCAGAGTATACTTCTGCATAAAATACAGTTTACATAATTCAAAAATAATAAAAGCCTGTAATTCTCAAAAAACGGGAATTACAGGCTTTTTTCATGAGCTTTTTATCACAATTTTCTCTTTAAATGTCGGAATAAGGACAAAAAACACTGCTTTTTTTATATATGCTAAAAAGTAAAAATGGTAAGCTTATTTCATCAAAACGAGAAAGGATGGAATGAGGTGTGAAAAGAAGATTATTAATTCTACTGGGACTTAGCATTATTTCTACATCTGCATTTGGCGTAACAACATGGGCAGAGACAGAGAGTGCAACAGAAGAGACCGCGACAACTGATGCAGACGAGAGTGCAGAAGTTTCAGACGAGACTGAAACTGCCGAGGAAGCTTCAGATGAGAGCGAGGCTGCAGACTCAGAAGGAGAAATGCCTCCAGTAACAGGTGATGAAAAAATTTCTGAATTAATCGATCTTAGCGGACTGGCCGAAGAAGCGGGACAGCCAGACATTGCAAATATGACGCTTACACAGTGGAATACTTATGAATTTCACAAAGACTACGCGACTATTATTTCAGATATTACATCCTATGACCATGATTTCGAAAGAGAGTTCCTGGATGCACACTGGTCCACTTATCTGATGTGCACAACTCCCAATGATCAGGTTACAGATGAGCAGCGTGCGGAAGCATTATTAAATCTCCATAACATGAGAGTAAATGCACAGCCAACTTCTGATGTTGAGGCTAACCGTATTTACCTCTGGCCGGAAGGAAAAGTTCCTACCGTAACAGACTATCAGGAGAACACAGATTATCAGTTCGCAGATGATCCGGATTTTGCGCCGTATATGGTGGAAAGCCTGGTAGAGGAAGGAACTGAAGTAAAAGGCGCAGTAATTCTTGCTTCAGGCGGAAGCAGACTGTTCCGCTCAAATGTGGAAGAGGCGTATGAATCAGCACTGGCACTGAATGAATTAGGTTATCAGTGTTTTATTGTGAACTATCGTCTGGTACCGTATGAAATGGAAGAAAGTTCCCTGGATTTTGCCCGCGCGGTTCGCTATGTACGTGCAAATGCAGAAAAATATGGCATTGATGAAAACAAGATTGCATGTGCTGGATTTTCCGCAGGCGGAAGTGTAATTACGGATACTATTGACAAATTTATGGGAGATGCAAATGCTTCTGAGCTTGTAGCTGATTATGAGCCAGATGAACTGGATCAGGTATCCGCAGACATTAATGCATATCTTTCCATTTATGCAAATTACGACACAGAGTCCATTAATCTGGACACAATGCCAGAGACTTTCTTTGTGATCGGAGGAGAAGACGGATGGGAATCTGTAAGTGACTGCTTCGATTATGTAAGAGAGGCTGGAATTAAATCTGAGCTGCACGTATTTGCAGGAGCTCCTCATGGATTTGGTGCTGGAACACATGCAGACGGTACTGTATATGAAAATGCAGCTGAGTGGCCGAAACTGGCAGATGTATTTATGCAGGATGTATATGCCAAAGCAGCAGCTGGTGAAAACGCAGCAGAATAAGTTTGTACTATAATGAAAGGAAAAATAAAGCTATGAAAAGAAAATTATTAGTATTATTAGGAATCAGCGTGATTTCTGTAAACGCATTTGGGGTAACAACTTTTGCAGAGTCAGCAGAGGCAACTGAGACAACAGAAGAGGGGGATGCAGCTGAGGACACTGAGGCTGCTGAGGAAAGCGATGCAGCAGAAGGTGAAGAAGAAAGCGAAGAGGCAGCACCTCAGAGCGAGCTTCCGCCAGTTACCGGAGATGAGAAAATTTCTGAGCTGATTGATGTCAGTGAGCTTACAGAAGAAGACGATATGCCAGATATTGCAAACATGACGCTTGCCCAGTGGAATGCATATGAGTTCCACAAAGATTATGCAACTGTTATCTCTGATATCACTTCCTATGATCATGACTGGGAAAGACAGCTGCTTGACAAACACTGGAATACTTATATTATGTGTACCACTCCGAACGATCAGGTGACTGATGAGCAGAGAGCTCAGTCCCTTCTGGAGTTACACAATATGCGTCTTGGTGCAGAGCCGATTTCAGATGTAGAAGCAAACCGTATTTATCTCTGGCCGGAAGGAAAAGTTCCCACAATTACAGATTATACAGATAACTCTGATTATGCATATGCAGATGATCCTGATTTCCAGCCATATCTTCTTGAGTGCCTTGTAGATGAGGGTACAGAGGTAAAAGGTGCTGTTGTACTGGCAGCCGGCGGCGGACATGTATACCGCTCCAATGTAGAGGAAGCTTATGAATCAGCAAAAGCATTAAATGAGCGCGGATATCAGTGTTTTATCGTAAACTATCGTGTTGATCCATACGCAGATGAGGAAAGTGCACTGGATTATGCAAGAGCTGTCCGCTATGTACGTGCTAATGCTGAGAAATATGGTGTTGATGAGGACAAGATCGCAGGTGCAGGCTTCTCCTATGGCGGAATTGTAATTTCCACAGAGGGAAATTCCCTTGCTGGGGATATTAACGCAAGTGCTGTAGTTGATGGCTATGAGCCAGATGAACTGGATTCTGTATCCGCAGACCTGAATGCATACCTTGCAGTTTACTCCGTATCTTATCATAATGATCCGGAAGAAATGCAGAACCCGGACTTCCCGCCAACATTCTTCTGTGTAGGTGGAGACGACGGAATCTGGAACTGGGTAATGGGAAGTTTCAACAAAGAGCAGGAAATGGGCATTACTACTGAGCTTCATACCTTCGCTGGTGTTCCTCACGCATTTGGTGCAGGTACACATGCAGACGGAACCTACTATGAGAACGCAGCAACATGGCCTCTTCTTGCAGATGACTTCATGCAGGATCTGTATGCAAAAAATGCTGCAGCTGAGACTGCTGAATAAGTAAAACATTTTTCTTTCATGATTCTTCCATAAATAAAAAGCCGGGAACGGTCAGCTTGTGCTGTAGCTGATGGTTCCCGGCTTTTGGTAATGATCAGATTACCTTCCGTCCCTGCACATACTTTCCGACCAGATTCCGGTCATCGGACAGGTAGACCAGTCGCTCCAGTCGATCGCGGGTGGAGATTTCCTGGGGGTGGCGGATGTTGTGGTCGTCCAGGATCATAGCGTCGAATTCGTAGCCTTTTTCGAAGCTTCCTACTTTTCCGAAGAAGGAACCGCCGCCGATGGTGGCCATGTAGAAGGCCTCTTCTAGAGTGACAGGAGCCAGGCTCTGGTCCATTAATCTCCAGCGGAGCTTGGATACCTGGATGGTGTCGGCAATGGCGCGGAACATGGAGAGGGAGAAACCTCCGGCAACGTCAGTGCCAAGACCTACGTGAAGCCCCATGTCCAGATAACGGCGGACTGGTGCGATTCCAGAAGCAATGTCGGTGTTGGATTCCGGGCAGTGGGCAATGTAAACGCCCTGATCCTTGATCATCTGGATTTCCTCGTCTGTGGAGTGGACGCAGTGAGCCATAATTGTGGGACAAATATTTATGCCGTTAGCCGAATCATTTGAGATTCCAGAATCTGTATTGGCGGTAGACGCTGCACTATTATTAGCTGTATGAGCTGCATTGGTGTTGGAAGCTGGTTTTGTTCCGAACAGTCCGAACATGTCGTAGGCATCCCCATAAAACCGGCTGGTTGGGCAAAGCTCCTTCACCCATGCAATTTCCCCGAAATTCTCTGACAGATGTGACTGCACTGGAACGTGATATTCCATCTGGATTTTACCAAGCTCCGCCATCAGTTCATCTGTACAGGATGGGGTAAAACGAGGGGTAAGGATGGGGTAAGTGTGATCGTAGCGTCCCTTAATATCTTCCAGCCATTGGCGGGTATCCGCAGCAGAGGCCTTTGCGCTTTCCTCCTGAAGCTCCGGTGAGCCGTTACGGTCCATATTTACTTTTCCAACCATAGTTGCAAGTCCGCTTTCTTCCAGCATATCCATAAGAAGCTCTGTCGCCGGACGGTGAAGGGTGGCGAAAATGCAGGCTCTTGTGGTGAAGCTGTGCTTCAGGTCATCCACGAAAATGGAATAGGCTTTTTTCGCATAAGAAAGGTCTGCATACCGTGCCTCCTGCGGAAATGTAATTGTATTCAGCCAGTCCAGCAGTTCCAGATCCATTCCAGTTCCGCGGTAAGCGTACTGGGGAGCGTGAAGATGCAGGTCTGTAAATCCCGGGATAATCAGTCGGTTGCCCATGTCTTCCACAGGAATGTCCTTATATTCTTCCGGAAGCTGGGAAAAAACGCCTGCGCAGACACCGTTCTCACAGACTACATAGGAGTCCTCCATAAAAATCATTTCGCGCTGATTCTTGCTGTAACAGATTGTACCTTTCAAAGCAAACAGTTCTTTTTTCATATCAAACCATCCTTTCCGCGAAGAAGTGCGATAAATGCAAGGCAAGTATAAGGGGGAGATGTTTTTTTGCAGCGCATCTTCAATAAAACACTGACAAATAAAAAACCACCCGAAATATGCTACACCTGCACACCTCTCTGCATGCAGCTTATAGACAACTATTAGGGTAGTTGGTAGAAACGTCCAACCGGATTATGGACATATATAAGCGTTCGCTGTTTTGTTTTCATAGCTTTATTGTACACAGAATAACCTGCCAAATCAAGAAAAATTTCACAAATGTTCGCCAGATTTTCATACCATTGTCACAGAATTTGGTATATAATGAAGTAAAATCACGGAAGTGATTTTACGCTACGCAAACGGAGCAAGGCGGAGTTCGCGGTTCCCGTCACGAAAGTGATTTTATGCTACACAAACGGAGCGAAGCGGAGTTCGCGGTTCCCGTCGCGGAAGTGATTTTACGCTACGCAAAAAGGAGATTGACATCATATGAGCTACAGCTTTAAAGGCCGTGTAAGATATAGTGAAATAGGAGAGAACGGATGCCTGACCCTGCCGGGGATTCAGGATTATTATCAGGATTGCTGCACTTTCCAGTCTGAAAGTATTGGACAGGGAATGGAAGTTCTGGAGAATCGTCAGAGAGCCTGGGTACTTTCTTCCTGGCAGATCATAGTGAACCGCTATCCCAAAATGGGCGAGCCGATCATTGCAACCACAGCCCCGTATGGCTTCAAAGGTTTCCTTGGAATGCGTAATTTTACCCTGGAGACAGAGGATGGGGAGCGTTTATCCTGGGCGAACAGCATCTGGACAAATATTGACCCCCACACCGGGCTGCCTGCACGCCTTACAGAGGAAGACCTGAAGGGCTATGTACTGGATGAGAAACTGGACATGGATTATGCACCACGCAAAATCGCATTGCCGGAAAACATGACAAAGGAGGAACCTTTTGCTATCCAGAAGCATCATCTGGACACCCATCATCATGTAAACAACTGTCAGTATATCCGCATGGCAGCAGATTATCTGCCTGAAGGCTTTGTGGTCCGTCAGATGAGAGCGGAGTATAAGAAACAGGCGTTGCTGGGTGATGTTTTTTACCCGTCAGTGAAGCTGGAAACAGGGAAAGTTACCGTTGCTTTTTCTACGAAAAGCGGTGAACCTTATGCTGTGGTAGAATTTACAGAAGTTTAAATAGAGTATTTGAAAGGGCTTTCAGCAGAATTACTTTGAGAATTAGCTTATCTGCATACTGGATGTATCTGTTGGGAGCAAAGTAAATTCTGCTGCTTGTAAGATTGAAGCGCAGCATAGGCAGGTGATTGCCTGTTTCACACAGAGCCGTTCAATTAGTACGAAAAATATACAAGATACAAGTAGAAATACATCTGTACAAGTGATATAGTATAGATAATAGTGTACATGCAAAGGAGGGCGCAATTATGCTTGAAAAATTAAAAGAGGAAGTATACAAAGCAAATATGGATCTGCCGAAATATGGCCTGGTAACTTTTACCTGGGGAAATGTAAGTGGAATCGACCGTGAGAAAGGTCTTTTTGTAATAAAACCAAGCGGTGTAGAGTACGATAAGCTGACACCGGAAGACATGGTAGTTGTAGACCTGGAAGGAAATAAAGTAGAAGGAAAATATAATCCATCCTCAGATACACCTACTCATGTGGTATTGTACAATTCTTTCCCGAAGATCGGCGGAATCGTACATACGCATTCTTCCTGGGCCACAAGCTGGGCGCAGGCCGGACGTGCTATTCCTTGCTATGGAACTACCCATGCAGATTACATTTATGGAGAAGTTCCATGTGTTCGTAACTTGGATAAAAGCGAGATTGCAGAAGCATATGAGAGAAATACAGGTATTCTGATCGCAGATTATTTTAAGAAGAGAGACTATGAAGCTGTTCCTGCAGTGCTCTGCAAGAATCATGGACCTTTCACATGGGGAAAAGATGCTCATGAAGCTGTTCACAACGCAGTTGTACTGGAAGAGGTTGCCAAGATGGCATCTCGCTGCGAGCTGATCAACCCAGATGTAAAACCAGCTCCACAGGAACTTCAGGATAAGCATTATTACAGAAAACATGGCGAGAATGCTTATTACGGACAGGGAACCCTGGAAATTTAAGGGATTTCCATTTACAGGCGATATAAAACACTAAAAGATCTTTTGGCATTGTTATCATAAAATCCGAAACCAAATCAAAAATTCCTCTCCTTGTTGAGACTGAAACTGGGACTTATAATGATGATAGATAAGTCTGCTGGAGCCTGTTTGGAACTTGCTCCAGAGTAACTATGAAGGTACAAAGAGTTACCGGTCAGTTGAAATAAGGAGGGGATTTTTTATGATCTGTTTAAAAGTAGCAGACAAAGATGGGAAAAATATAACAGTGGCTCATGGAGAAACGGAGGTTTATCTGGCTCTGAATCATGAGTATCAGGAAGGGGACACTATTATTCTGGAAACAGAGGCGGGCGCACATCACATATGGCTTCAGGTAGATGACGCACTGGGAAAATCCATGGTTTATACTACCGGATGGGTAACCTATCACGTTCCTTTCGGGGAAAAGAAAATATGCTATTCTCCAAAGGCATTTTCCGGGAAAAAGCATCTGATTTCTGCAAGAATTGCCTGGCCGTTTGAGATTACCGCTTATCGGAATCTTGCAGTGAATGTGAATGACCAGCACGAGGATGCCAATTGTTATCCCCATGCAAGTGCGAATATAGAAACAAGAGATGAATCCGTCTTTATTGCGAGAAATACCATTGATGGCATGACTGCAAATGGCTGTCATGGAGAATGGCCCTACGGCTCCTGGGGTGTAGTCAGTGAAGAGGACTGTAAAATGAAGCTTGATTTTGGACGCTCTGTGTGTGCAGACAGAATTGTCCTTTATACCAGAGCGGATTTTCCTCATGATAGTTGGTGGACCAGTGTGAAAGTGACATTTTCTGATGGAAGTGATTTAAAGCTTAACATGGAAAAAAGCAGTGGTGCGCAGATGTTCTCATTTGAACCAAAGAAAATCAAATGGCTGGAGCTGTGTGAACTGGAAAAAGCAGATGATGCATCTCCATTCCCTGCCTTAATGCAGATCGAAGTGTATGGATTTGATGAGACAGAGAATGAAAAGATGTAAGAATGCCTGTATTTTGGGAAAAGTACAGGCAGGAATTAGAGTGTCAATTTTCCTTGATTTTTGATGGGGAGATATTTAAGATAGGATTAGAATTATGTTTGGAAAAACTATCAACAATATAGGAGGCGGCACCAATGATTCATGAAAAAATAGAAATCCAGTTAAAGGACTCGGAGTTTAAGGCAAATTTGTTTACTTATTTCCTGGATAATTCACCGGAGATTGATTTGGGGAGAAAGAGGCCGGTTGTTTTGATTTGTCCGGGAGGCGGATATGAGATGACTTCAGATCGTGAGGCGGAGGCGCTGGCTGTTAAGTTTATGGCTATGGGCTATCATGCGGCAATTCTGCGTTACAGCGTAGCTCCGGCACGGTTCCCGGAAGCACTTCTGCAGCTTGCCACAGCAGTTGCAATGCTTCGTGAAAATGCAGAAAAGTGGCATATTGATACAGGCAAGATCGTAGTCCAGGGATCTTCCGCAGGAGGACACTTGGCAGCAAGTCTTGGAGTGTTCTGGAACAAGCCATTTGTAGCGGAGGCTCTGGGAATGGATGCCGGGAAATTCCGTCCTAATGGACTGATGCTTAGCTATCCGGTTATCACTTCCGGGGAAAAGGCTCATCAGGGATCTTTTGAAAAAGTTCTTGGCGAGGACTATGTAGATGAAGAGAAGCGCAGATTTTTATCGCTGGAATATAGTGTCAGCAAGGATACACCGCCGACTTTCCTGTGGCATACCGCTCCGGATGACACCGTTCCTGTAGAAAATTCCCTGCTGTTTTTCCAGGCACTTCATGCGCTGGATATCCCGGCAGAATTACACATCTACCCCGTAGGCGGTCACGGCCTCGGTCTTGCTACCGCCGAAACCGCCTGCCCCAACGGCTACGGCATCCAGGCAGAATGCGAAAGCTGGATCCAGCTGGCAGGGGACTGGATGAAGCATATGTTTGAGAATAAGTAAGGATAAGAAAAAAGGGGAGTGCAGATTTCTGCACTCCCTGTTCTGAAAAATATGAAATTCATTCAATATCCAGTTCCGGCGGTTCATCCATTGTGTCGGAAACATATTTCCCGTTCTTTTTGCGCTGCCGGACACATTCGGTAAGCAGATATTCAATCTGACCGTTTACGGAGCGGAAATCATCCTCAGCCCAGGCTGCAATCTGGTCATACAGCTTGGCAGACAGCCTGAGGGGAATCTGTTTCTTCGGTCTGGTATCAGCCATTAATAAAGACTTCCCGAATTCACAATCGGCTGCGCATCATGATTGCCGCACAGCACTACCAGAAGGTTGGAAACCATGGCAGCCTTCCGCTCCTCGTCAAGTTCCACCACGTTATTCTCATTCAACCGTTCTAACGCCATTTCTACCATACCAACAGCACCGTCTACGATCATCTTTCTGGCATCAATAATAGCAGATGCCTGCTGTCTTTGCAGCATAACTGCAGCAATCTCAGGTGCATAAGCCAGATATGTAATACGTGCCTCGATGATCTCAAGACCTGCTTCTGCAACCTTCTGCTGAATCTCGTCACGAATACGTCCGGCTACGATCTCACTGGAACCGCGAAGGCTTCCTTCGTCCGCAACTCCGTCGCCGGTAGTATCTACATTAGGAGCCACATCATAAGGATAAATTCTTACAATATTACGAAGTGCGCTGTCGCACTGCAGAGAAAGGTATTCCTTGTAGTTGTCAACATTGAAAACTGCTTTTGCTGTGTCAGTTACACGCCACATAACTGCAATTCCAATCTCCACCGGGTTACCCAGACAATCGTTGATTTTCTGACGGTTATTGTTAAGAGTCATAATTTTCAGGGAAATCTTCTTGTTTACATAAGAACTGCTTGCAGAAGCAGTTGTTCCTGCAGCGGCCAGAGTCAGAACTGACTTGGCTGCATTTCCGCCGTCTACATCACCGCTCTGGTTCAGCTTGGTCTTCGCTGCCGGGTTCACAGCTGTACAAAACGGATTCACCCAGTAGAAACCATCGTTCTTCAGAGTTCCCACATACTTACCGAATAAAGTAAGCACCAGAGCTTCCTGCGGCTTCAGCACTTTCAATCCGCAAAAGGGAATCCATCCCAGGGATAGCCAGATAATTCCAATGACTATCAATGGAATCCAGTAAAACGTGGCACCGACTGCAGTAAGGGCAGCAGCTGCTGCATAAAGCAGAATAAACAGCATCATCATAGCCATACCATTTTTTTTGTTATCCAAAACTTTTTCCTGCATAATAAGCCTCCTGACCGGGATAACGATTATAACAGATATCCCTGAATGTATGCGACAGCTATGATACGGAATAGCTGTCTTATATTACCTTTGGATATTGATATGATATCATTTAGATATCATAATGTCAACTATAAATGTTTTGGAAGCAGTTATTTGGTTAAATTTGGGAATACAGAGATTTGTGATATCAGGAAAAATATAATAAATTTGAGGATGTACAGAAGAAGATATGTTAATATAAACGCAGGCTCCACCATATACGAGTGGATAGGACTGAAAAAGGGGATGACAGTTTATGAAAGCAGTGATTGCAATTGATTCATTTAAAGGAAGTATGGATTCTATAGAGGCGGGAGAGGCAGCGGAGAAAGGGATTCGGAGAGTGTTTACAGATGCGGAAACGATCGTGTATCCGTTAGCAGATGGCGGTGAGGGAACGGTACAGGCTTTGGCGAAAGGGCTTGGCGGCAGACTGGAAAAAGTAAAGGTGACAGGACCGCTGGGTGAGCCTGTGATTTGTGAGTATGGGATTGTGGAAGAGAAAACTGTAATTATAGAAATGGCAGGAGCAGCTGGGATTACTCTGGTTCAACCGGAGCTTCGCAATCCGCTGAACACTACAACCTACGGTGTTGGTGAAGTGATAAAAGACGCAATAGGAAAAGGCTGCCGTCATTTTATTATCGGAATTGGCGGAAGTGCAACCAACGATGGCGGAGTCGGCATGCTTCAGGCATTAGGTGCAGAATTTCTGGATGAAGGTGGAAAACAGGTACCGTTTGGAGCTCGAGGTGTGGAAAATCTGGCGGCAATCAACTGCGAGCATATGCTGCCAGAACTGAAAGACTGTGATTTTCGAATTGCCTGTGACGTAGATAATCCCTTATGCGGCGAAAACGGCTGCAGCCATATTTTCGGCCCGCAAAAGGGTGCAACCCCGGAAATGGCAGAGCAGATGGATCAGTGGATGGAGAAATATGCGGAAATAACAGCAGAATATTTTCAGAACGCTGGTAATGATGAGTTGGAGCCAGAACGAAAAGAAAATGTAGCTGAGAAAGAACTGCAAGATAATCCTGATTTAATGAAAGTAAAGGTACGCGTTAAAGGTAAAAATTTATCTGTGGACGCAGGCTGGAAGCTCGCTGATATTGGTAAAAATTACAACTCAGATTATCCAGGTTGCGGTGCGGCGGGAGGTCTTGGTTTTGCATTCCGTGCATTTCTTCATGGAAAGCTTGAACCCGGAATCAACATTGTTCTGGAAGAAATCGGAATCGAATCAGCAATAAAAGCTGCTGACATTGTAATTACAGGTGAAGGGCGCCTTGACGGCCAGACTGTAATGGGCAAAGCTCCCATCGGTATTGCCCGGCTTGCCAAAAAGTACGGCAAGCCCGTCGTCGCCTTCTCCGGCGCAGTCACCGAGGATGCCGCCGCATGCAACCTTGCCGGAATCGACGCCTTTTTCCCAATCCTGCGTCAGATAACCACCCTGGAAACCGCCATGTCCCCCGCCACCGCCCAAAGAAACATGACCGCCACCGTAGAACAGGTCTTCCGCCTGCTGAAAATTAGTTCATTTTAGGAATTGTTTGCCCGGTACTGATCTGGAGTAAGCCCGGTTTTTTTCTTGAAAATCCGAAAGAAATATTTAGGGTTATCATATCCTACTGCTTTAGAAATCTGATACATTTTTTTATCTGATTCAACCAGCATTTCCTTTGATTTTTCAATGCGGATATTATTGAGGTAATCAATAAATTTCATTCCGGTTTTTTGCTTGAATAATGTGCTGAGGTAGCTTCTGTTCAGGTAAAATAAAGAAGCAATAAAATCCTGGGTCAAATTTTTCTGATAGTTGTGCTGAATATAAATCTGAATCTTTTCAATGGGATCCTCCAGGGCATAAATACTTTCTTTTTTCAGAAGCTCCGTAATATTCAAGAAAAACTGTCGATAGTATTCCTTCAGATCTTCCAAGGTAAAAATATAGCTGATCATGTTCTGCATGCTGGCAGACGCTTTGTTATTATCTTGTTTCAGATAATAGCTGAGAATATCACGGCATTTGGAGGAAAGATAATAACAGTAATATTTTGCATCAGACAGTGTGAATTCCGCTGTGCTGTGCATTGTCTGAAACAGGTCATCTGTAAGCTGTACTACTTCTTCAGACATGCCTGCTTCTATGTAGAAAAGAAACTCTTCTTCATGGTTCCAGAGAAAGGCTTTGGGTTCAGGCATTTTTTCATAGTGGTAGCAGCTGCAGTCGGAATCCCCAAGTTTTTGCTGATTAAGGGCAGAAGAGGTTTCTTCGAAAGCATCATGCAGTTCATTCAGATCAGAGTGAGGGCAGCTAATTCCTATGCGGATAGGCTGGGAAAGCTGTTTTGCATAATAGGTAAGAGCATTGGCAATCTGATCCACAAGCGTCCGAGTATGGATGACATCTGCATTAGGAATAAAAAGTATGAGAAAGCCCATGTGAGGAGATGCTGTATTGGGAAGATACAGGGCAAGGTCACCAAAACCGCCGTCTTCCAGCCAATCCTGAATATGAAACTGGTTTTCGGACATTTTGAAATATAAGGTAAGAAGCACAAGGCGGTGTGTATCGTTTATAAATTTTAGCTTTTCGGAAGAAATAGATGTTTCTCCTGTATGATATCCAAGAATCAGGTTGGTTAGATACTGGATATCGTATTCATAGTAAGCGGCTTCTTTTTGTTCATAGCTGTCAGTAATTTGTTTGGTGATAGTCTGGGTGTTTTTCAGCCGTTCCAGTGCTCTGGAAGCGCATTCCTGAATGGCTTCTTTGCTGAATGGTTTCAGAAGATAATCAATAGCATCTGCTGAAATGGCATGTTTCACATAATCAAAATCTTTATATCCGCTGATTACAATCAGTGGCATGTCCGGGTAATGCTCAGCCAGATAGGGGAGAAGCTCTGTACCGCCCATGATTGGCATCTGCATATCAAGAATTACAAAATCCGGCAGTTTTTTACCAATCAGCTCAATGCCGGATTGCCCATTGTCTGCTTCTCCAATGCAGGTAATCTGATCGGCCATTGGCTGAAGCTTCTTTATGGTTCCCATTCGGGTAAATTTCTCATCATCAATGACAATATAGGTATACATAATCAACTCTCCTCCTTTTTCAAAACAGGAACTTTTATTTGGATATTAGTCCATTGGCCGGGAAGACTGCTGATAGTCAGGCCATAGCCATGTCCATAATACAATTCAATACGGCTGTGGATATTTTTCAGTCCAATGCTCTGCTTGTTGCGGTGTCCAAGTTCCGTGAAGGAAGGTTCATCGCCAAGAGACTTTTCAAGCTGTGCTACGGTTTCAGGAGACATTCCCTGTCCATTGTCATGGACATTAAGATAAATATACTGCCCGTCAGAATTCCCGCTAATAGAGATGGTATCTCCAGCAGTACAGTAATTTAATCCATGGTACAATGCGTTTTCAACAAGCGGTTGAAGAATCAGTTTAAGGACCTTACAAGTGCGCAGTTCCTGGGGAATGTCTATGATTAATTGAAAACGATTATCAAAGCGGATTTGTTGAATGGAAACATAATCCTGTACATGGCCCAGTTCATCATTTATAGTCACAAGCTCGCTTTGGGTTTTTAAGGTATAGCGGAACATATTCCCCAGAGCAAGAGACATTGTGGCAATCATTTCATTGTCATCAAGTTCGGCCATACTGTTGATTGCTTCCAGGGTGTTGAAAAGAAAGTGAGAATTTATTCTTGCTTCCAGCGATTTCATCTGTGCATCCAGAATAATCAGTTTGTCCTGGTAATCTTGCTTAATAGCAGAATTCAGAGAAGAAACCATAGCGTTGTATTCGTTGTAAAGAGTGCCGATTTCATCAGTGCGGTCTAAATATCTGGTAGACTGGATCAAGGTATGTCCTTTCTGGGTGGACATTTTACGGCTGAGATGCTCGATTGGATGAACCATATACCGGGAAATAATATAGGCAATTATGATAAAGCCAATAATACATACGGCACACAGAATGATGATCATAACTCCAGTTACATTAAGCTCCCGGAACATGCTGTCATAGTCGACTACTACCGTAAGGCGAAGCGGAGATATTTTCAAAGTGGTTCTCATAATGTTGGTCCTTTTTTTGGAAAAAGAGGAAGGCAGCTCATCGTAGTTTGTGTAAAGGACATCATCCGTATCTGTGTTATCAATAGTGAGAAGGGTAATGTCAGGCATTGTGTTTACAGAGCTTAAATCAAGCATATCAGTTTTGCAGTCAATTACAAGCACACCCACAACTTCGTGGCTGTAGATATCCTTCAGACACTGGGAGAAAAAAATTGATTTTCTGTCTCCGGTAAAAAGATCGTGAACTGCATTACTGCTTACGTACATGGCACCATCCAGGGAAAGGGTATTCTGATACCAGTCCTTATTCTGAAAATCATATTCTGAGTTGACCGTGCCGTTTTCTCTGGTTGAACTTTCAAAAATGTATCCGGAAGGCGTAAAAATATAAATTCCATTGATAGATTCATCAGAGTAGAGAAGGTTCTGGCAGGTCTTTTTAAAACTTTGTGATAAAGTGTAATAATCAAATACTTCAGGCTTTGAATTGGCATTTTTAAAATGTTTCAAATCACTAATAATGCTGGAGCCATCGTTATAGTAGAAGTTGAAGGCTCCGGCTGTCTGCTGAATACTGTTTAATGTAGCATTAGCAGTATATTCGGCGTTTTCCATCAGATGAGAAGAGATATCATCCATTCTCTGGTAGGTAACCTGTGAATACCGCCCATAAGAAAACAGAGTAAAAAGAACCAGGGGAATAGTGGCAAGAATGCTGAATGTGAGAAAAATTTTAGTTCGAAGTTTCATCTTAAAGTACCTCAAATACAAAAAACAAAATCTAACAAAAGTGCACCTTTTTATCCAACAAAAGTGTACCACACCCATGATAAAATGTAAACATCAAGTGAGGAACATGCAGAACTGCAAAAGCTATTTACAAGGAAACAGTAAGTAATCGCGCGAACTGCTTACAAGATAAGAAAGGAAGGTTTTTAGTTATGAAATTCAGAAAAATTACAGCGGTTGTACTGGCTGGGCTGACAGCCTGCACAACACTTCCGGCAGCGGTACCGGTTATGGCAGCAGATGGATACGATCATGAAGCAATTGAAAATGCAGGTGATATTACAATTACAATGATGACATCCGGTGTTGCTACAGATAACGATTTTGAGACTGAACAGCTTCCGGCACTGGTAAAAAAGAAATGGCCAAACGTAACATTAGAAGTTACCAAGCTTCCAGATGACAATTACTATACATCACTGAAAACCAAGCTTGCGTCAGGTGAATGCCCGGATATTATTACCACACAGCCGATGTATGCAGGACAGAATTCCTGCTATGCACTGGCAGACGCCGGATATCTTGCATCCTTAAATGATCTTGACTGTGTGCAGGGAAGAAATGATCTGGATTCTGTAACATATGACGGTAATATTGTAACTGCAAATTCAGGTGTGGCAATTCTTGGTACTTATTATAATAAAGAGCTTTTCAAAGAAGCGGGAATTGAAAGTGAGCCTCAGACATGGGATGAATTTCTGGATGATTGCCAGAAGCTTCAGGACGCTGGAATTCAGCCGATTGTGATGGGTGATAAAGATCAGTATGTATTGCAGTTTGGCCTTTACCAGCTTGCTGCTGACGAAATTTATTCCAAGAATCCGGATTTTGATACACAGTTAAGAGAGGGAGACGCAAGCTTTACAGACGAGGGAACCTGGGATACGGTCCTTGAAATGTATAAGACACTTTACGATAAAAAGTATATTGATGCATCCAAATCACTTGGATACGGTGCGTCTCAGGCAATCACTGATTTTATTGACGGAAAAGCAGCAATGACATTTGATGGTTCTTTCAATGCCGTAGCACTTACTGCATCTGGTGCTGCAGGAGATTTCGAAAGAGGTTATTTTCCGCTTCCAGGAACTGATGGCGTATATACTGCCACATGTTTAAGTGCAGGATATAGTGTATACAGCAAATCAGAGAATGTTGATATCTGTAAAGAGATTATTGACTATCTACTGGATGGAGAGTCTGAAGCCTGGGATGCTTACCTGGCTACCGGACGAGTTATTGCAACATATGGCAATGGCGCAGAGGCTACACCAAACTATGATTTGTTCAAACCATTTGTTGATCTGTTAAATGAAGGAAAAGGTTTTTATTGGTGCAATCAGGCTTGGCCAGCAGGAACTGAAACTGAGATGGAATCACTGTTTAGTGAAATGATTGGCGGACAAGGAACCGAGATTAGTGATGTTACAGAGGGTATGCAGGAAAAATTCGAAGATCTTCTGGACGAATAACAGGGCATACAAAATCTGGTACAGTATAGAAATGAAACTGCCCTGGATCAGCACAAGGATCCGGGGCAGCTTCATTTTTTAGACAGAGACGAAGCAGATCCATAGGGACTGTATCTGAATGAAGGGGGATAGGACAATGGCACAACCTAAAAAGAAAAGAAGGGGAGCAAATACATCTCTGGTATTTTCAAACAAAATGTATTTTTTCCTTATACCAGCACTGGCATTTTTTCTGATATTCTGGATTTATCCGGTATTGCAGCTTTTTTATTATAGCGTAACAAACTTTAATGGAGTTAACTATAATTTTGATTTTGTAGGAATGAAAAACTATATTAAAGTTTTGGAAAATGGAACCTTAGCTAATTCCATGAAAAATACGTTGATCTACGCAGTCTTTACAGTTGTATTAAGTAATGTAATCGGACTGGCAGTGGCGATGATCCTGAATACTAAAATTCATTTAAAAGGTCTTTTTCGTACATGCGCCTATTTTCCTGCTCTGTTCAGCGCCATTGTAGTAGGCTTTATCTGGTCTTATGTATATATGCCTGGCTCAGGTATGATTGGAAACTTGCTGAATCTGCTGGGAATGGATGGAAGCGCTTTTAATCCGCTTGGTAACTATAAAACTGCCTTGTATGCAATTGCTATTGTGGAGGTCTGGAAGGGTTTTGGAACAACCATGATTATTTATCTGGCCGGTTTGCAGACTGTAGACGAAAGCCTTCTGGAGGCCGGACGTATTGACGGATGTACGGAATGGCAGCTGATTCGCAAGATTAAGCTTCCGCTGATTTCTTCTACGATTACAATTAACGTGATTCTTTCCGTTATTGCAGGATTGAAAGCATTCGATTATTCTTTCATTATGACAAATGGAGGCCCGGGCAAGTCAACGAAAACACTGATGTTCCAGGTCTATGAAACTGCATTTACGGATATGAAAATGGGACGTGCCAGTGCATTTTCTGTTATGACATTTGCGTTTATTATTGTGATTACAGTTGTAATGCTGCTTTATATGAATAAGAGGGAGGTGGAATTATAATGGCACTTGGAAAGAAAAAGGATACCAGGGAAAAAGAGGGATATATGAAGATGTCTCCCAAAACATTCCTTATTTATCTGGTGATTATTGTGTTTTGTATTATTGTAATTGCACCACTGGTTATTGTATTTTCCAGCTCGTTACGTTCGCCGGAAAATCAGGCTTCTCCACTGATTCTCTTTTCAGAATTTACCTTGAAGAGCTATAAGCGGGCGTTTGGAAATATGAATTATCCAATGGAATTGATCAATAGTATTATGACTACCTGCGGTTCAGTTTTTTGCATTGTCGTTTTTTCTACAATGGCGGCATATCCAATTGGGCGTATTAAAACAAAACTTGCGAAGTTTTTATATTTCTTTTTCATTTCAGGTTTGATTATTCCGTCCCAGATGGTTATTGTGCCTATTGCACAAACGCTGAACAGATTAAATATTCCAAATACACGTTTTACTCCGATGCTTATGTTTATTACCTGCTCTCTTCCATTTTCCGTATTTTTGTTTTCAGGATTTATGAAGGGCGTTCCGGTGGAAATTGAGGAATCCGCGTATATTGACGGAGCAAGTTTGCCAAGACGTTTTGTTTCGGTAGTATTTCCGCTTTTACAGCCAGCAATTGTGTCTTGCGTGATTACACAAGGACTTTGGATATGGAATGATTATTTCTATCCAATGGTATTTATATCAAAAAAATCCCAATATTCTTTACCGGTGGGAATGCTTCAGTTCCTCGGCGATAAGGAAAATCCAGCCCAGTGGAATGTATTATTTGCTGCATGTGTGCTTTGTGCACTGCCGCTGATTATTGTGTTCCTGGCATTACAGAAACAGTTTGTAAACGGTATTGCAGCAGGAGCTGTCAAAGGCTGAATTGTGTGAAACTTCTTATATGGACCGGTGGAACTGCCGGTCCATTTTTCCTATCTGAAAGATGGAGGTGATGGGAAAACCTGAAAGGAGATATTTCAGAATGTTTCAAGTGAAAACAGATAAAAAAAAATTAAAAAATGATCTGATATATTTCTGGATGTATTATAAATTCCAGATTATTGCGGTGCTGATTATAATGTTTTTAGCAGTATATTTTGTGTTCACGAGCCTGACACAAAAGGAATGTGTTTTATCTGTCATGCTCATTGACTGTCATACAGATGTAAGCAGTGAGCAAATGGAAAAGGAGTATATGCGGACCGCAGGCCTGGATGAAAAGAACTGTCAGGTACAGATTCAGAATAATTTAATGTTTCAGGGAACCAGTTCAGGAAATTATACAATGACAAGCCTGTCAAAATTTATGACGGATATTGGAAGCCAGAAACTGGATGTTTGCGGCATGCTGGAGGCTGATTTCCTTAAATATGATAAGTCGGGAACCTATATGGATTTAAGAAATTGCCTGACAGAAGAGGAACTGGATATGCTGAAGGGGAACTTGTGCATTGCAGAGGATGGTAGAGTAATAGGAATTTATACGCAGGGACTTTCCCGGCTTGTGGCTTATGGGTGCTATGAAATCCAGAATGGCAAGGCTATAATAGGAATTATATATAATACTCCTCATGAAGAGAAAGCTGTGAATTATCTGAGGTATCTTGTCTGATCTTTTAAACATGCGCTGGAAAGAATTTACAGTGTTACTAATGGGAAAATATTAAAGGAAAGTTATGAGGTAGTGAATTATGAGTATGAAATATGCGAAGACAAAATATGGGTGCTTAAAAGGCTTTAGAAACAGTACATATACAGGATTTTTCGGGATTCCTTATGCAAAGCCTCCGATTAGTGCACTTCGATGGAAGGCACCTGAAGAACCAGATGGATGGGAAGGAACGCGTGATGCAACCCAATTTCCAAAGAGGTGCATTCAGGGAGAACCGATCCCCGGCGAATTTTATCAAAAAGAATTTAATGAAGAGAATGCTTATATTCCGTTGGAAAGCGAGGATTGTTTATATTTAAATATATGGACTCCTGCAGAGAAGCCGGGAAAAGAATATCCGGTTGTAATGTGGATACACGGAGGCGGATTTACTGCAGGAAATGGAAGTGAAATTGAATTTGATGGAAGAGAATATGCTAAAAGAGGTGTTATTCTTGTTTCCATAAATTACAGACTGGGTGTATTTGGATTTTTCTGCCATCCATGGCTAAAGGAAGAAGCAGGTCACAGTGGTAATTATGGAATTCTGGATCAGATCCAGGCACTAAAATGGATTCAGGAAAATATAGAAGCCTTTGGCGGTGATCCAGACAGAGTGACAATAATGGGGCAGTCAGCTGGTGCAATCAGTGTTCAGACTCTTGTAACATCGAAACTGACGAAAGGGCTGTTTCGCGGAGCCATCATGCAAAGTGGTGGTGGATACAGAACCGGATTTGCAGGAAAAATGACAGATAGTAAAGCTGAAGAAAATGGAAAAGTAATTGCACAGCTGCTGGCAGCAGAATCTTTAGAGCAGCTTAGGGCTGTTCCAGCAGAAAAATTATATCAGGCGGCTTGTGAAGCAGAAAAAAATCTGGTAGGAGCAGATAATGGGCTGAAGTTTCTTCCGGTATTGGACGGATATGTTTTGGAACGTGGGTATGACGAAGCATTGGAGTTGAGAGAAACAGCAGATGTGTCGTACCTTCTTGGAAGCACATCGGATGATTTTCAGCTTGCGAAGGTTGGTTCGAATGAAATTCCTGCGTTGGATAAAGGAACTATGCAGTGGAGCTTGATTAACGAGAAAAATGGAAGAAAACCAGCCTATGTATATCATTTTGAAAGAAAACTTCCGGGAGACAATGCTGGCGCATTTCACTCATCGGAATTGTGGTACATGTTTGGAACCCTTAGGCGCTGCTGGCGTCCGATGACAGCAGCAGATATGAAACTGTCAGACAGAATGTGTGATTACTGGACAAACTTTATAAAAAATGGTGACCCAAATGGAGAAAATCTTCCTAAATGGGATGTCTGCAGTGAAAGAAATCCCAATGTTCAAAAATTAGATATTTGTTAAAACAAAACTGGGAAAAAGAATTTAAAATGTATTCCGTTTCCCCTCTTGACTTCTCCTACAAACAAGAGTAATATGAACTACAACGCAATGGCGCGTTAGCATGATAACGCCGCCATTGCATTTTTTTACCCGGAAACAGGAACAAGGGTGCGAAAAATCCCCTGTTATGTGATTAATGAGAATTCATCAAGAGGAGGAAACAAACATGAAGAAGAACTATTTATGGAGAAAAATGACAAGCGGTCTTATGGCAGCAGCGGTTACCGTAACTGCAATGCCGGGACTTGGACTTACAATGGTACAGGCAGAAGAAAAGAAAACATTAAAAGTAGCTATGGAGTGCAGCTATGCACCTTACAACTGGACTCAGCCAGACGATTCCAACGGAGCAGTTCCCATTTCCGGAAGTTCCGATTATGCATATGGCTATGACGTTATGATGACAAAACACATCTGTGACGAGCTGGGTTATGACCTGGAAATCGTAAAGCTGGACTGGGACTCCCTGGTACCTGCTGTACAGTCCGGAAAAGTTGACTGTGTTATCGCAGGACAGTCCATCACTTCCGAGCGTCAGCAGATGGTAGACTTCACTGAGCCATATTACTACGCTTCCATTATCACTCTGGTAAAAAGTGATGGAGACTATGCCGATGCCGCAAGCGTAGCAGACTTAAAAGGCGTAACCTGTACTTCCCAGCAGAACACCATCTGGTATGATTCTTGTCTGCCGCAGATTGAAGATGCAAATATCCTTCCTGCACAGGAAAGTGCACCGGCTATGCTAGTAGCTTTGGAATCCGGCAAATGTGATGCCGTTGTAACCGATATGCCAACTGGAATGGCAGCATGTGTAGCTTATCCGGATTTTAAACTTCTTGACTTCTCAGGCACAGACGGAGATTTCGACGTATCTGATGAGGACATCAACATCGGTATTTCCGTACAGAAAGGCAATACTGAGCTTTTGGATGCGTTAAACAGTGTTCTGGACAAAATGACAGAGGATGATTATACCAAGATGATGGATGAGGCAATTTCCGTACAGCCGCTGTCAGAATAATGTAGCAAGGAGGAGAAAAAATTATGCTTCCTGAAAGCTTCTGGGGACGGATCCAGTATCTGCTCCAGCAATACGGCACCTCATTTTTGTCAGGCGCCGGAAATACAATGATCATAGCAATTGTAGGCACCTTTTTAGGGTGCCTCATTGGCTTTATAGTTGGAATTATTCAGACAATTCCAGTAGATCAGAGAGATTCCACTGTAAAGAAAACACTGGTTGGAATTCTGAAATTCATCATGGCCTGCTACGTGGAATTTTTCCGCGGAACTCCTATGATGGTACAGGCAATGTTCATTTATTATGGAAGTGCTTATCTGTTCAATATTAACATGTCCATGTGGTTTGCTGCATTTTTCGTAGTTTCTATTAACACAGGAGCCTATATGGCAGAAACCGTCCGGGGAGGAATCCTTTCCGTTGACGAAGGCCAGACTGAGGCTGCCAAAGCCATTGGAATGACTCACGTGCAGACTATGATAAACGTAATTCTTCCACAGGCACTGCGAAACATTATGCCTCAGATTGGCAACAACCTGATCATTAATATTAAGGACACCTGTGTACTTTCCATCATCGGAATTGTAGAGCTTTTTTACACCACAAAAGGCGTTGCAGGTGCATATTATACCTACTTCGAGGCATTTACAATCGCCATGGTAATGTACTTTATCCTGACCTTTGTCTGCTCCAGACTGCTTCGTCTTCTGGAACATAAAATGGAAGGACCGCAGAATTATGACCTGGCGACAACGGATACACTGACGCACACAAGTGGTCTGTATTCTTATCCGAAAAAGAAGGAGGAGAAATGATCATGAGTGAAAAAATTCTTGAAGTAAAGCATCTGGGAAAAGCCTTTGGAAGTAATCAGGTTCTGCGCGACATCGACTTCTCTGTAAGCGCTGGTGATGTAACCTGTATTATCGGACCCTCCGGTTCCGGTAAATCCACTTTGCTTCGCTGCCTGAATATGTTGGAAACACCCTCTGGCGGTGAGATAAATTATCATGGAACAGACATTACCAGTAAAAATGTAAATGTCCCTGAGTATCGTTCCAAGGTAGGAATGGTTTTCCAGAACTTTAACCTGTTTAACAATATGACTGCCTTGAAAAATTGTACCGTCGGCCAGGAAAAGGTCCTGAAAAAAAGCAAAGAAGAGGCTGAGAAAAAAGCACTGTATTATTTGGAAAAGGTTGGAATGGCACCATATATTAATGCTAAGCCCAAACAGCTTTCCGGTGGTCAGAAGCAGCGTGTGGCAATTGCAAGAGCACTTGCTATGGAACCGGAAATCCTGCTCTTTGATGAGCCTACATCTGCACTGGATCCACAGATGGTAGGTGAGGTTCTGGAGGTTATGCGAGACCTGGCACACGAAGGGCTTACCATGATCATTGTAACCCATGAAATGGCATTTGCCCGGGACGTTTCCAAAAGAGTGATTTTCATGGCGAACGGGATTATCGTAGAAGACCGCCCACCAAAAGAGCTTTTTGAAACCCCGAAAGACCCGTTGACCAAGGAGTTCTTAAGCCGCTTTAGAAATGCTTAGAGCCTGCAGATTGCGGAAAGCCTTTCCCAAACACACTCTAGTCCATTATATTGCCCTTAATCTTACAGAAAATGCAGAAAATCCCTGTGCCAGACGATTTTCTGCATTTTTTATATTGACTTCAGTAAGTTGGTGTTCACAGTGAAGGCAAATGTGTGGTATACTGAAAAGCAAGTTAAAAGGCAGCAATTTGTTAGGCAGTAGTACATCCATGCCAATATAGCAGATACCTGATTTGGGACCCACGAATTGTGCATGGTATTTCAGTGTATAAAGTAAGGAGAATTCATGATCGAAATAGGAAAAAAACAGAAGCTTATTGTAGTGAAGACCGTAGATTTTGGTGTTTATCTGGCTGAGGATAAAAATGCGGGACAGGAAGAGCGAGTGCTTCTTCCCGGGAAACAGATTCCGGAAGGAACGAAAGAAGGCGATACATTGGAAGTATTTATTTATAAAGATTCCAGAGACCGTCTTATTGCAACTACGAAGGAACCTCTTTTGCAGGTGGGGCAGACTGCAGTTTTGAAAGTACTTCAGGTAACCAGGATTGGTGCATTCCTTGACTGGGGGCTTGAGAAGGATCTTCTTCTTCCCTATCACGAGCAGACCAGCCGTGTAAGAGAGGGACAGGAATGCCTAGTGGCACTTTATGTAGACAAAAGCAGCAGGCTTTGTGCCACTATGAAGGTATATCACTATCTTTCCACCAGAACTCCGTATGTAGCCGGAGACTCTGTAAAGGGGCGTGTATATGAGATCAGTGACCGCTTCGGGGTATTTGTAGCGGTTGATGATAAATATTCTGCGTTGATTCCGGCAAGAGAAGCCAATGGGAAATACCGTCCGGGAGAAATCCTTGACCTTCGTGTTTCCGAAGTAAAAGAAGACGGCAAGATGAATGTTACCGATCGTCAGAAAGCATATCTCCAGATTAACGAAGATGCAGAGAGTGTACTGAGTGTAATTGAAGAATTTGCAGGTGTTCTTCCGTTTGACGATAAGGCTTCACCGGATGTGATCAAGAGAGAGTTTGGCCTGAGTAAAAATGCATTTAAGCGTGCTGTTGGTCACCTTCTGAAAGAAGGAAAGATCGAAATCAGAGACAGACGTATCTATAAGAAAGAATACTAAAAGAGAAAAAATATTAAAAATCGCATACCTTATTCTGGCTGTTAAATCGCGGAGTGGGGTATGCAATTTTTTCCCATTTTGTTTTTAACAAAAGGAGATAACAAATGGCATTTACGCACCTTCACGTCCATACAGAATACAGTCTGCTGGACGGTTCCAACAAAATAAAAGAATACGTTGCCCGTGTGAAAGAGCTTGGGATGGACAGTGCCGCCATTACTGATCATGGCGTTATGTACGGAATCATCGATTTTTACCGTGCTGCCCGTGCCGCTGGAATCAATCCGATTCTGGGCTGCGAGGTTTACGTTGCTCCGGGCTCCCGCTTTGACAGGGAAATTGGCAGCGGCGACGATCGCTATTATCATCTGGTGCTTCTGGCAGAGAATAACAAAGGCTACCAGAATCTTATGAAAATTGTGTCAAAGAGCTTTAAAGAAGGCTTCTATTATAAGCCTCGTGTAGACCTGGAGCTTCTTCAGGAATACCATGAAGGACTGATTGCATTAAGTGCCTGCCTTGCTGGTGAAGTAGCCCGTTTTATTAACAGAGGTCTTTATGAGGATGCTAAGAAGGCTGCACTTCGTTACCAGGATATTTTTGGCAAGGGGAACTTTTTCCTGGAGCTTCAGGATCACGGCATCCCGGAACAGCAGAATGTAAATCAGCAGCTGCTTCGCATGCACCAGGAAACAGGAATTGACCTGGTTGCCACCAACGATATCCACTATACCTATGCAGAGGATGCAGATCCTCATGATATTCTTCTCTGTCTGCAGACCGGAAAGAAGCTGTCGGATACTGACCGTATGCGTTATGAAGGCGGACAATATTATGTGAAATCAGAAGAAGAGATGGCGGCTCTTTTTCCGTATGCACTGGAAGCACTGGAGAATACCCATAAGATCGCACAGCGCTGCCATGTGGAAATTGAATTTGGTGTTACCAAGCTGCCGCGCTTTGATGTGCCGGATGGTTATACCTCCTGGGAATACTTGAACAAGCTCTGTTTCGAAGGCCTGGAAAGACTTTACAATCCGGTTACCCCAAAACTTCGGGAACGTTTGGAGTACGAGCTTTCCACCATTCAAAATATGGGATACGTAGATTATTTCCTGATTGTATGGGATTTCATCCATTATGCAAGACAGAACGGGATCGAGGTAGGACCGGGACGAGGCTCTGCCGCAGGGAGTATTGTAGCGTATACACTGGGGATCACTTTACTGGATCCTATCAAATATGACCTTCTGTTTGAGCGTTTCCTGAATCCGGAACGTGTATCTATGCCTGATATTGATGTGGATTTCGGATTTGAGCGAAGACAGGAAGTAATCGATTACGTTGTGCGCAAATACGGCAAAGACTGTGTGGTTCAGATCGTTACCTTCGGTACCCTGGCAGCCCGGGGAGTTATCCGTGATGTGGGACGTGTCCTTGATATGCCATATGCACAGGTAGATACCATTGCCAAAATGGTTCCAACTAAGATCCCAGGTGTGAAAGTGGTCACTATTGACAAAGCTATGGAAGTAAATCCAGAGATGAAAAAGGCATACGACGAGCAGCCGGATATTCATCATCTCATTGATATGGCGAAACGTCTTGAGGGACTTCCAAGACACACTTCCATGCATGCAGCAGGAGTTGTAATCAGTCAGAAGGATGTTTCCGAGTATGTTCCTCTTTCCCGTGCGCAGGATGGAACCATCGTGACCCAGTTCACCATGACCACTCTGGAAGAGCTTGGTCTTTTGAAAATGGATTTCCTGGGGCTTCGTACCCTGACTGTTATTAACAACGCAGTAAAAAATGTAAAGAAAAATTACGGCATATCTCTGGATATGCAAAAAGTAGATTACAATGATCAGAAGGTACTGGACTCTCTGGGAACCGGACGAACAGATGGTGTGTTCCAGCTGGAGAGTGGGGGAATGAAAGGGTTTATGAAGGAACTAAAGCCTCATAGCCTGGAGGATGTAATTGCTGGAATTTCCCTATACCGTCCGGGTCCTATGGATTTTATTCCTCAATACATCAGAGGAAAGAACCGACCGGATACAATCCATTATGATTGTCCTCAATTGGAGCCGATTCTGAAGGCGACCCATGGATGTATCGTTTATCAGGAGCAGGTAATGCAGATCGTGCAGAGCCTTGGCGGCTTTACCCTGGGGAGAAGCGATCTTTTGCGCCGTGCCATGTCCAAGAAGAAACTGGATGTCATGGAAAAAGAGCGTCAGGCATTCGTTTACGGAAATGAAGAAGAGGGAGTTCCCGGTTGCATTAAAAACGGAATTGATGAAAAAGTGGCTAACAAAATCTATGATGAGATGATTGATTTCGCCCAGTATGCTTTTAACAAATCTCATGCGGCGGCATATGCGTATGTAACCTATCAGACTGCTTTCCTGAAATATTATTATCCGGTAGAATATATGGCAGCTCTGATGACCTCTGTTATTGACGTTCCAACCAAGGTTGCGGAATATATTCAGGTTTGCCGTCAGATGAGCATCCCGATTCTGCCACCAGATATTAACAGTGGAGAATATGGATTTTCCGTATCAGACGGCTCTATCCGTTACGCTCTTTCCGCAATCAAAAGTGTAGGCCGCCCGGTAATTGATGCCATTGTTGCAGAACGAAAGGAACATGGAGAGTATCTTTCTCTGAAAAATTTTATTGAGCGTAATATAGAGGCGGTTAATAAACGTGCTCTTGAGAACTTTATTAAGGCTGGGGCATTGGATTGCCTGGAAGGAAACCGTCATCAGAAAATGCTTGTTTTCGGTCAGATCGTAGATGACATTTCCAGAAGCAAAAAGCAGTCTATGGCAGGCCAGCTTAGCCTGTTTGACATTGTCAGTGAGGAAGACAAAAAAGAATTCGAGATCCGCATGCCAAATGTGGAAGAATATGATAAAGAAACTGTTCTTTCCTATGAGAAAGAAGTACTTGGAATTTATCTTAGTGGACATCCTCTGGAACGCTACCGGAACATGATGGAGAAAATGATTTCTGCCAGAACCATAGATTTTCAGCCGGCAGATGAGGACGAAGAGGATGAAAACCATGTAAGAGATAACCAGAAGGTTATCATCGGCGGCATGATCGTGGAGAAAAACATCAAGTACACCAAGACCAACAAAGTCATGGCATTTCTTACTGTAGAAGATCTGCTTGGAACTGTAGAGGTTATGGTTTTTCCAAGAGACTATGAGAAATGGCAGAACATGATCAATGAGGATGCACGTGTTTTTATTCAGGGACGTGTATCAGCAGAGGAAGATAAAGCCAGCAAGCTGATTCTTGAAAAGGTCCGCGCTTTTTCTGATATTCCAAAAGAACTGTGGATCCAGTTTGAGAGCAAGGCAGACTACAGCCAGAAGGAAAAAGAACTGTTGGAGGATCTGCGAAAGTCCCAGGGAACGGACAGTGTTATTGTCTATTTAAAAGACGTAAAAGCGATGAAAAAACTGTCCGCAGCATACCATGTGAATGTGCAGGATGACTGGCTTGCCCAGATGTGTAAAAAATATGGAAATAACAATGTTAAAGTTGTTGAAAGAGTCTTGAAAAACCTTTGAAAATGCTATAAACTTAATGCTGAATATGTGTATAGAAAAACGAGGGCGTTTCCAATGAAAATGGAGACACAGCTCACGACGATTCATAAGATGGAGGAGATTATTATGGCAGAAAACAAGATTAAGACCATTGGTGTCCTTACCAGCGGCGGCGACGCTCCTGGAATGAATGCTGCAATTCGTGCAGTTGTAAGACGTGGACTTTCCAGCGGACTTAAAGTAAAAGGTATCCAGAAAGGTTATAACGGCCTTTTAAATGAAGAAATCATCGATATGTCAGCAAGAGATGTATCTGACACGATCGAGCGCGGCGGCACAATTCTTTACACTGCAAGATGTGCGGAATTCCGTACACCGGAAGGACAGCAGCGTGGTGCAGAAATCTGCCGTAAGCATGGTATTGACGGACTTGTAGTAATTGGTGGAGACGGTTCCTTTGCCGGAGCTCAGAAGCTTGCAAATCTTGGAATCAATACAATTGGTATTCCGGGAACCATCGACCTTGATATTGCATGTACAGAGTATACCATCGGTTTTGATACCGCTGTTAACACTGCTATGGAAGCAATTGATAAGGTTCGTGATACATCTACTTCTCATGAGAGATGCAGTATCATTGAGGTTATGGGACGTGGCGCCGGATGGCTTGCACTGTGGTGCGGTATTGCCAACGGAGCTGAGGATGTTCTTATTCCTGAGAAATATGACTATGATGAGCAGAAGCTGATCAATAACATTATTGAAAGCCGTAAGATGGGTAAGAAGCATCATATTATTATTAATGCAGAAGGTATTGGTCATTCACAGGCTATGGCAATGCGTATCGAGGCTGCTACAGGAATTGAAACACGTGCAACAATTCTTGGTCACATGCAGCGTGGTGGAAGCCCGACCTGTAAAGACCGTGTATATGCATCTATGATGGGTGCTATGGCAGTAGACCTTCTTCTTGAGGGCAAGAAGAGCCGTGTTGTTGGTTATCGTCATGGCGATTTTGTTGATTTTGATATTAACGAAGCTCTTGCAATGGAGAAGAGCGTAACTCCATATATGTGGGAGGTTTGTGAGTCCCTTTCTCATAACTATAGGAAATAACAGTGATAATACGGTTCATTTGTCTCAGGGCATATCTCCGATTGGGTTTTACAGTCTGTGATACACATTTTGCAGAAATCCTTAGAGCTATGTGTCGGCGGCAGGTGAACCGTAATTATAAAAGAGTCATTGTTCCTGACATTCTACAGCAGAGTATTTTGCGAAAGATGCTGAGGGCAGTGGCATAAAGGAAGCTTATGTTCATTCAAAACCTGCAATATAAATTGCATAAACTGAATACGGCACAGATCATTACCCTCAGCTTTGCGGGGGTAATTTTTGTAGGAGGATTAATTTTGTGGCTGCCTTTCTGTACGGCAGCAGGCCAGACCACTTCGTTCTCCGATGCTATGTTTACAGCCACCACCTGTGTATGTGTAACCGGCCTTGTGACTGTGACCACAGCCACTCACTGGAGCCTGATCGGCAAGCTGGTGATCCTTTTGCTGATCCAGATTGGCGGAATTGGTCTGATCGCTCTTGCCAGCATTATTTTTATTTCCCTGAATAAGAAGATCAGTCTGAAGAACCGCAGAATGATCCAGGAATCCTATAATCTGGAGCAGATGTCCGGCCTGGTAACAGTGGTGAGAAAAGTGGTTCTCTGCGTATTTGCAGCGGAAGGAATCGGAGCTGTCGGCTATGCGTTCTGCTTTGTACCAGAGCTTGGACTGGTGAAAGGTCTGGGGCAGGCTGTTTTTACAGCAGTTTCAGCCTTTTGTAACGCAGGGATCGATCTCTTGGGAGAGAACAGTCTGGCAGACTATGTAACCAATCCTCTGGTGAATGTGACAACTATGGGATTGATTATTGCTTCTGGACTTGGCTTTAATGTATGGTGGGATCTTGGAAAAAGAATAAAGCTGGTTTTTCAGAAGAAGCTTTCTCCTAGAAGATTATTCCGGACCCTTCGCCTGCAGAGCAAGCTGGTTTTGACTACAACCGGGATTTTGCTCCTTGGTGGGACGATCTGTATTTTGCTGTTTGAGTATAAGAACCCGGCCACACTGGGAAATCTGTCCTTTGGGCAGAAGCTGATGGCAGCGGCATTTCAGTCTGTGACCACAAGAACAGCAGGTTTTTTTACAGTTGATCAGGGGGCGCTGACCAGCGGAAGTGTAATGATCTGTCTGTTTCTTATGTTGGTTGGAGGTTCTCCTATGGGGACTGCCGGCGGAGTGAAGACGACTACACTTGCAGTGCTTGTGCTGAGTATTATTGCCAACCTTCGGGGAAAAAAGGATGTAGAGGTTTATGGGAGAAAGATTCGCAGCAGTTATATCCGTTCTGCACAGGTAGTTGTGGGAATGGCGGTTAGTGTGCTGCTTATTTCCGTGCTGGGGATTTTTGCAGTTATGCCGGAAGCCCCCTTTGTGGACGTGCTGTATGAGCTTACCTCTGCAGTTGGAACCGTAGGTCTTTCCAGAGGACTGACCGCTGTTCTGAATACACCGGCCAAATGGATCGTTATTTTTACCATGTATCTTGGAAGAATCGGTCCTCTGACACTAGGCGCAGCAGTTGTATCCCGTGCGCAGAAGCGCACCAAGGATGTACATCTGGCAGAAGAGAATATTATGATAGGATAGGAAATGATGTCTGTGGACCACATTATCCCGCATGAAAGTATGTTGCTTTCATAGCAGATTTTAAAGGAGATTAGAATGAGCGGAAAATCCTTTGCAGTCATTGGATTGGGGCAGTTTGGAATGACCCTGGCAAAAGAGCTTGCGAATGCAGATTATGATGTTTTGGCAATTGATGATAAAGATGAAAATATTCAGGAAATTGCAGATACTGTCACCTATGCAGTTCGTGCAGATGTGCGCGAGCCTGGAATTCTGAAATCTCTGGGCGTGCAGAATGTAGACGTTGCGATTATTGCGGTTGCAGAAAATATGGAAGCCAGTATTACAGCCACCATGCAGGTGAAGGACCTGGGCGTCCCGCTTGTTCTGGCGAAGGCAATGAATTCCCTTCATGGCCGGATCCTGGAGAAAATTGGTGCTGATCAGGTAATATATCCGGAGCGTTCCATGGGCATCCGCGTTGCTCGTAATTTTACAGCCAGTGGATTTGAGGATGTGTTTGAGCTTTCTACGGAGTTCAGTATGGCAGAATTCCGGATCCCGGATGAATGGGTGGGGAAAAGTCTTTCAGAGATCAGGCTCCGTGAGCAGCATCATATAAATCTGGTTGCAGTGAAGCATGGAGATTCTGTAAATGTAAACCTGAATCCTGCGGAGAAGCTGGAAGCGGGTTGTATTCTGGTTGCAGTAGGAAAGAACGAGGATTTGAATAAATTCCGAAAGCCGCTGTAACAGGGAGGATAATTTATGATAACCAGTGCAAATAATACACAGGTGAAAAATATCATACAGTTAAACCAGAAGGCCAAGGCCCGCAGGGAACAGGGGTTGTTTGTGGCTGAGGGACGGAAAATGTTCGGGGAAGCTCCAAAGGACTGGATTTCCAGGGTTTATGTGACAGAATCCCTGACTGCAGATGAGTCCCTGATGAAGCAGGTCATGGAGCTTCCGGAAGAAAAAAGAGAAATTGTGGCAGATAATGTTTTCCGCCAGATGTGTGATACCAGGACTCCACAGGGAATTCTTACAGTTCTGAAGAAACCGGTGTGGACTGTGGAAGATATTTTAAAAGGAGATGCTCCTTTGGTAATGGTTCTTGAGGATCTTCAGGATCCGGGAAATGCAGGGACTATTTTCCGAACAGGTGAGGGTGCTGGTGTTTCCGGTGTTTTTCTTACGAAAACCTGCGTAGACATTACAAATCCAAAGGTCATCCGATCAACTATGGGATCTGTTTACAGAATGCCTTTCCTATATGTGGAGGATGTGGTATCATTAAAAGCAGAACTGGAGCAAAAAGGTATCCGTACCTTTGCAGCCCACCTGAAAGGAAAAAATTCCTATGATCAGGAGGATTATCAGGGCGGCACAGCATTTCTTATTGGAAATGAAGGAAACGGGTTGACGGAAGAGGCAGCAGAAGCTGCTGATTGTCTCATCCGGATCCCCATGTGCGGCAAGGTGGAGTCCTTGAATGCAGCTATGGCTGCAGGAATTTTGATGTATGAGGCTGCAAGGCAGAGACGGTAGGGTTAGCTGATCTGGAATCTGTCTGCTGAAGTATATCTGATGACGTATGGCAGATTTTGACAATCGCTTATCTGAAAGGGGGAGTCTTATGGAACCAATTATCTGGCTGGGAGTCCTGGCTGTGCTTCTGGTTATTGAAGGGCTTACCACGGCACTTACTACGATCTGGTTTGCAGGAGGCGCACTTGCTGCCGCTATTGCAGCCGGCATTGGAATGGGAATCGTGCCGCAGCTTCTTCTGTTTTTCTGTGTTTCACTGGTGCTGCTGTTTTTTACAAGACCGGCAGCTCTGAAGCTTATGAGAAAAGACACAGAGAAAACAAATGTGGAAGGTCTTCTTGGAAAAAAGGCTGTCGTGATCCAGAAGATCAATAATCTGGCCCAGACAGGCCAGGTTCGCATCAATGACATTGAATGGATGGCCCGGACATCCGATGACAGCGTAACAATTCCGGTTGACACTGTAGTAATCATAAAAGCAGTCCACGGCGTTAAATTGATCGTGGAGCCAAAGGAGGCGTAATATGGGAAGTATCTTATTTTTGCTGATCGTCATCATTCTGGTGCTGTGGATCCTGGCATCCTGCATCCGCATCGTACCCCAGGCATATGCGATCGTACTTGAGCGTTTAGGCGCTTACCAGGCAACATGGGGAACCGGCGTACACTTCAAACTTCCATTTGTAGAGCGTGTGG
>ERZ826613.218-NODE-218-length-86228-cov-13.565223_pt1 | contig 86228 bp, 72 predicted proteins | sample MGYA00519925_ERZ826613 | MGnify/ENA primary metagenome ERZ826613 (study PRJEB31778, sample SAMEA3449236) | human gut metagenome | biome: human gut; feature: human-associated habitat; material: faeces | place: United Kingdom | collected 2010/2012 ... | reverse complement strand
CAGTGATCATGTTCTTTACATAGTCAGCATGGCCTGGGCAGTCAACGTGTGCATAATGTCTCTTCTCTGTCTCGTACTCGATGTGAGCGGTAGAAATTGTGATACCACGCTCTCTCTCTTCCGGAGCCTTATCGATGTTCTCGAAATCTGTAGCTGTGTTACCAGCAACTCTTGCAGCTAATACTTTGGAGATAGCTGCTGTTAAAGTTGTTTTACCATGGTCAACGTGTCCAATGGTACCGATATTACAATGTGGTTTTGTTCTTTCAAACTTAGCTTTTGCCATTTTGAATATCCTCCTTAAAATGATGCCCCTTGCGGGCTATAGTTATTATATAAGAATAACTCGGCTAACTCTGATTATATAAAATAATCAGCGGTTTTTCAAGCTATTTCTTACCGGATTTCCCCTGTTTATGGGAAAATCCGGGATTTTTACAAACTGCATACGGAAAGCTTATTTGGACTTGTCAGCCAATACCTTCTCCTGTACACTCTTCGGTACCTGCTCGTACTTCTCGAAGAACATCGAGTAGTTACCACGTCCCTGTGTCTTAGAACGCAGGTCTGTAGAATAACCGAACATTTCAGCAAGCGGAACATAACCCTTAACCATCTTGCCGCCTCCGATATCTTCCATACCTTCGATACGACCACGACGTGAATTGATATCACCGATTACATCACCCATGTATTCTTCAGGCATTGTAACTTCTACCTTCATGATAGGCTCAAGTAATACAGGTGCAGCCTTCTGCATAGCTTCCTTGAATGCCATAGATCCGGCAATATGGAATGCCATTTCTGAGGAATCGACTTCATGGTAAGAACCATCGTATACATTTGCATGTACACCGAGTACAGGGAATCCTCCAAGGATACCAGCCTTTGCAGCTTCTTCGATACCTTCTCCGACTGCTGGGATGTATTCCTTCGGAATCGCACCACCGACAACGGTAGACTCGAACTTAAATGTTTCTTCGCCGTTCGGATCCATTGGCTCGAATTTAACTTTACAGTGTCCGTACTGTCCACGACCACCGGACTGCTTAGCATATTTGTATTCCTGATCAACAGGCTTTGTAAATGTCTCTTTGTAAGCAACCTGAGGAGCACCTACGTTAGCCTCTACCTTGAATTCACGAAGCAGACGGTCAACGATGATCTCCAGATGAAGCTCACCCATACCGGCGATGATTGTCTGACCGGTTTCCTGATCTGTATGCGCACGGAATGTCGGATCTTCTTCCGCAAGTTTTGCTAAAGCTTCACCTAATTTACCCTGACCTGCTTTTGTCTTAGGCTCGATAGCAAGCTCGATAACAGGTTCCGGGAATTCCATAGACTCAAGGATAACAGGATGCTGCTCGTCACAGATTGTATCACCTGTTGTCGTGAACTTAAATCCAACTGCTGCTGCGATATCACCGGAGTAAACTTTGTCAAGCTCTGCTCTCTTGTTTGCATGCATCTGCAGGATACGTCCAACACGTTCCTTTTTATCTTTTGTCGCGTTCAGTACATAAGATCCAGCATTCATTGTACCGGAATATACACGGAAGAATGCAAGCTTACCAACGAATGGGTCAGCCATGATCTTGAATGCAAGAGCTGAGAAAGGTTCTTCATCAGAAGAATGTCTTACGATCTCATTACCCTCTAAGTCAACACCCTTGATAGGTGGGATATCTGTAGGTGCAGGCATATACTCCAGAATAGCATCCAGAAGCTTCTGTACACCTTTGTTACGATATGCGGAACCACAGCAAACCGGAATAGCTGTACATTCACATGTAGCTTTACGAAGAACTTTCTTTAAATCTTCAACAGCCGGTTCTTCACCTTCCAGATACTGCATCATCAGATCATCATCCAGCTCGCAGATCTTTTCGATCAGTTCGCTACGATATAATTCTGCATCATCCTTCATATCGTCCGGGATATCAGTGATGGAAATATCATCACCCTTATCGTCATTGTAAATATATGCTTTCATCTCGAACAGATCGATAATTCCCTTGAAATCATCTTCTTTACCGATTGGTAACTGAAGAACGATCGCATTCTTACCTAATCTTGTTCTGATCTGCTCTACTGCACCGTAGAAGTTTGCACCCAGGATGTCCATTTTGTTAATAAAAGCCATTCTAGGTACGTTGTATGTGTCAGCCTGACGCCATACATTTTCTGACTGAGGCTCTACACCACCCTTTGCACAGAATACGCCGACAGCGCCATCCAGTACACGAAGGGAACGCTCAACCTCAACTGTAAAGTCAACGTGTCCAGGAGTATCAATGATATTGATACGATGCTCTAAAGCACCCGGTTTTGGCTTACAATTTTCCTCTAATGTCCAGTGACATGTAGTAGCGGCTGATGTGATTGTAATACCTCTTTCCTGCTCCTGTTCCATCCAGTCCATGGTAGCAGTACCTTCATGGGTATCACCAATCTTGTAGTTAACACCAGTATAATAAAGGATACGCTCTGTTAATGTTGTTTTACCAGCATCGATATGAGCCATAATACCTATATTTCTGGTTCTCTCTAATGGATATTCTCTTCCAGCCAAGGTATTTCCTCCTTTTAGAATCTGTAGTGAGCAAATGCTTTATTAGCCTCTGCCATTTTATGCATGTCTTCTTTTCTCTTAACAGCTGCGCCAGTGTTGTTAGCAGCATCTAAGATCTCGTTAGCCAGTCTGTCTTCCATAGTCTTCTCTGATCTCTTACGTGAGAACATTGTAAGCCAACGGAGACCTAAAGCCTGACGTCTGTCAGGACGTACTTCGATAGGTACCTGATAAGTAGCACCACCAATACGTCTTGCTTTTACTTCCAGAGAAGGCATGATGTTGTTCATAGCCTCTTCGAAAGTTTCAAGAGCCGGTTTACCGGATTTCTCTTCTACTTTAGCAAATGCTCCGTAAACAATCTTCTGTGCTACACCTTTCTTACCGTCTAACATGATGTTATTGATAAGCTTTGTAACCACTTTGCTGTTGTACATAGGATCTGCTAATACGTCTCTTTTCTGAATATGTCCTTTACGTGGCACGGTTCTTCCCTCCTTAATTATTATTAACTAAATCATAGGTACTCACATATAACCACTAATGTGTACGTGCGGTATTGTCTATGCACACAATGTGTGATAATCGAATCCCAACACTAAATTAGTCTGTAACCTGTGGTACATTTGAAACCAAGCCGGATTATTTAGCCTGTTTTGGTCTCTTAGCGCCGTATTTGGAACGGGCCTGCTTTCTGTTAGCAACTCCTGCTGTATCCAAAGTACCTCTGATTACGTGATAACGTGTACCAGGAAGGTCCTTTACTCTACCACCTCTTACTAAAACAACGCTATGCTCCTGTAAGTTGTGGCCTTCACCCGGAATATAAGATGTAACTTCGATTCCGTTTGAAAGACGAACTCTGGCGATCTTTCTAAGAGCTGAGTTAGGTTTCTTAGGAGTAGCAGTCTTAACAGCTGTACAAACACCACGCTTCTGTGGTGAAGAAACATCAGTAGCTTTCTTGTGAAGGGAGTTGTATCCTTTCTGAAGAGCAGGTGCTGTTGATTTCTTTACAGATGTCTGACGTCCTTTTCTTACTAACTGGTTAAATGTTGGCATTCTTTTTCACCTCATTTCTTGTAGTTTGATTTTCTATGCGCACAAAAATAAATGCAATTCCATGCACACTCGTTTAGTATAGGTTCTCATTTTCCCTTTGTCAAGTAGTATTCCCACTTTTTTCTTTCTTATCGGGCAAAGAATGTGCGACAGCACATTCTCGCGCCAGGCACGGTCACCTGCGACATATTTCTTATCCGCGCGAGTGCGCATCTATGCAAGCTCGCTTGCTTTTGCTGTATAGGTGATTTCAAAGGAATTTCCTATGCAGTAAGAAACAGGGCTTTCCGGTCATTTTCCGGAAAGCCCTGTCAAATTCTGCTTTATTCTGTTACATTTTCTGTTGTTTCTTCTGTTTTGGCAGCTTCTGTATCTTCTACCTGCTCTGCAACATCTTCCGCAACATCATCGAAGCTTACTTCATCATCAAAGGAGATCTCGTCCTCCGGATCCTTATCTGTACTTAAGACTACATTTCTGTATCTCTTCATACCGGTTCCTGCCGGGATCAGCTTACCGATGATTACGTTTTCTTTCAGACCGATCAGCGGATCAACCTTACCCTTGATAGCTGCTTCTGTCAGAACCTTTGTTGTTTCCTGGAAGGAGGCGGCTGACAGGAAGGAGTTTGTAGCGAGGGCTGCCTTTGTGATACCAAGCATTACCTGATTGCCTTCTGCCGGCTGTTTACCCTGTGCGATCAGTTCTTCATTCATATCTTCGAAGTCAAGTACATCAACTAAGATACCCGGTAAGAAATCGGAATCTCCGTTGTTCTCGATGCGGATCTTCTTCAGCATCTGACGTACGATCACTTCGATATGCTTATCTGCGATATCAACACCCTGCAGACGGTATACACGCTGTACTTCACGGATCATGTAATCCTGTACTGCACGGATACCCTTGATCTTTAACAGATCATGCGGGTTAACACTACCTTCTGTCAGTTCATCACCGGCTTCGAGTTTTGTACCGTCTAAGATCTTGATACGTGATCCGTAAGGGATCAGATATGTCTTGCTTTCGCCTGTTTCTTCATTTGTAACAATGATCTCACGTTTCTTCTTTGTATCCTTGATCGTAGCAATTCCGCCGAACTCAGCAATGATCGCAAGTCCCTTTGGCTTTCTCGCTTCAAAAAGCTCTTCGACACGAGGAAGACCCTGTGTGATATCATCACCGGCTACACCACCTGTATGGAAGGTACGCATTGTAAGCTGTGTACCAGGTTCACCGATTGACTGGGCGGCGATAATACCTACTGCTTCACCGACCTGTACGGCTTCACCTGTTGCCATGTTGGCACCGTAACACTTAGAGCAGATACCGTTGTGGCAGCGGCAGCCAAGGATCGTACGGATCTTGACCTGCTCGATCGGATTACCATCTTTATCTACACCGACGCTCATGATCTTGCTTGCTCTGCTTGGTGTGATCATATGGTTTGCCTTTACGATCAGATTACCGTCTTTATCTTTGATATCTTCGCAGGAGAAACGTCCTGTGATACGGTCTTTCAGACCTTCGATCGTTTCTTTTCCATCCATGAATGCTTTTACATACATACCTGGGATTTCGCTGCGGTTTTCACTACAATCTGTTTCACGGATGATCAGTTCCTGTGAAACGTCAACCATACGTCTTGTCAGGTATCCGGAATCGGCTGTACGAAGCGCTGTATCGGACAGACCCTTACGGGCACCATGCGCTGACATGAAGTATTCCAGTACGTCAAGACCTTCACGGAAGTTTGACTTGATAGGCAATTCGATCGTTCGACCGGTTGTATCTGCCATCAGTCCACGCATACCTGCAAGCTGTTTGATCTGCTGGTTGGAACCACGGGCACCTGAGTCAGCCATCATGAAGATGTTATTGTACTGATCCAGACCCTTCAGAAGAACATCTGTCAGTTCCTTATCTGTCTCGTTCCATGTTTCAACAACAGCTCTGTATCTTTCTTCTTCTGTAATAAGACCACGGTTGAAGTTCTTTGTGATCAGGTCAACTGTCTTCTGGGCTGCTTCCAGCATTTCCGGTTTCTTAGCAGGCACTGTCATATCGGAAATGGATACAGTCATAGCTGCTCTTGTGGAGTACTTGTAACCCATTGCCTTAATATCATCCAGCACTTCTGCTGTCTTTGTTGCACCGTGTGTATTGATAACTTTTTCCAGAATCTGCTTCAGACCCTTTTTGCCGACATGGAAATCGATCTCAAGTGCCAACGCGTTATCCGGATTGCTTCTGTCTACAAATCCAAGATCCTGCGGGATGATCTCATTTAAGAGGAACCTTCCCATTGTGGATTCTACATTGCCTGTTACTGTGCTTCCGTCAGGCATCTGCTTGTGCACACGGACCTTGATACGGCTGTGCAGTGTGATGATCTGGTTTTCATATGCCAGAATTGCTTCATTCACACTCTTGAAGAATTTGCCTTCTCCCTTTGCACCCGGTCTTTCCTGTGTCAGGTAGTAAATACCAAGTACCATATCCTGTGAAGGAACGGCTACAGGGCCACCATCGGATGGCTTTAACAGGTTGTTTGGTGATAACAGGAGGAATCGGCATTCTGCCTGTGCTTCCACGGAAAGCGGAAGATGGACAGCCATCTGGTCACCGTCGAAATCGGCGTTGTATGCGGTACATACAAGTGGATGCAGCTTAATAGCCTTACCTTCTACCAGGATTGGCTCAAATGCCTGAATACCAAGTCTGTGCAGTGTAGGAGCACGGTTTAACATAACCGGATGCTCTTTAATGACTTCTTCGAGCACATCCCAAACCTGTGTATCTAACTTTTCAACTAATTTCTTTGCATTTTTGATATTCTGTGAAATGCCTCTTGAAACAAGCTCTTTCATAACAAAAGGCTTAAATAATTCAATCGCCATTTCTTTTGGCAGACCACACTGATAAATCTTCAGCTCCGGTCCTACAACGATAACGGAACGTCCTGAGTAGTCAACACGCTTACCTAACAGGTTCTGACGGAAACGACCGCCCTTACCTTTCAGCATATCGGACAGAGATTTCAGTGCTCTGTTACCAGGGCCTGTTACCGGACGACCTCTACGGCCGTTATCGATCAGAGCGTCTACAGCTTCCTGCAGCATTCTCTTTTCATTTCGAACGATAATATCCGGTGCGCCGAGCTCGATCAGTCTCTTCAGACGGTTGTTTCTGTTGATGATACGACGATACAGATCGTTCAGATCTGATGTCGCAAAACGTCCACCATCGAGCTGTACCATTGGTCTTAAATCCGGTGGGATAACCGGGATTGCATCCATGATCATCCATTCCGGTCTGTTGCCTGATTCACGGAAAGCTTCTACAACTTCCAGTCTCTTGATGATTCTGGCACGTTTCTGTCCGTTGGCATCCTTCAGCTCTGTTTTCAGCTCTACGGAATCCTTTTCCAGATCGATCGCTTCCAGAAGCTCTTTGACTGCCTCAGCACCCATGCCTGCACGGAATGCATTTGCGCCGTATTTATCTTTGGCATCCTGACATTCCTTCTCTGACAGGATCTGTTTGTATTCCAGATCTGTCTGACCTGCATCCAGTACGATATAAGATGCAAAATATAATACCTTTTCCAGTACACGAGGAGAAAGGTCTAATAAAAGACCCATTCTGCTCGGGATTCCCTTGAAATACCAGATATGGGAAACCGGTGCTGCCAGTTCGATATGTCCCATACGCTCTCTGCGGACGCTTGACTTTGTAACCTCAACGCCACAACGATCGCAGACAACACCTTTATATCTGATTTTTTTGTATTTACCACAATGACATTCCCAGTCCTTGCTTGGTCCGAAAATTCTTTCACAGAACAGACCGTCACGTTCCGGCTTTAATGTTCTGTAGTTGATCGTTTCCGGCTTCAGGACTTCTCCTCTGGACCATTCTCTGATCTTATCCGGTGATGCCAATCCAATTTTGATCGCATCAAATGTCACTGGTTCGTACGTTTCGTTTTTTGTTTCTGACATTTATGGCACTCCTTCCAACTTACGTTTGTAGAATCCTTATTCGTCATATGAATCATCCAGACCGTCGCCGTCGAACGAAAAATCCTCTGCCTCGTCTGCTTCATCATCTACATTGATCAGTTCCTCGCTATCTTCATCAAATTCCTGTTTCTGATAGCCCATGCTTCCTAATGAATCCTCTTCATTATAGCTGCCTCTGTGTCCGCCTTCCATTTCAGCGCGCATGTCCGTATCGCCGTAATCGATGGTTTCCATAATGTCGATTTCATTCTGGTTTTCATCGAGTACTTTCACATCCAGACCAAGAGACTGTAATTCTTTCAAGAGTACCTTGAAGGATTCCGGAATACCCGGTTCAGGAATATTTTCACCCTTGATGATCGCTTCGTATGTCTTCACACGTCCGATCACATCATCGGATTTCACTGTCAGGATTTCCTGCAGTGTGTAAGATGCACCATAAGCTTCCAGTGCCCAAACTTCCATTTCACCGAAACGCTGTCCACCGAACTGTGCCTTACCACCGAGCGGCTGCTGTGTAACTAAGGAGTATGGTCCGGTTGAACGTGCATGGATCTTATCATCTACCAGATGATGGAGTTTCAGGTAATGCATGTGACCGATCGTTACCGGTGAATCGAAGAACTCACCTGTTCTACCGTCACGAAGTCTTACCTTACCGTCTCTGGAGATCGGAACACCCTTCCACAGCTTTCTGTGATCTCTGTTTTCATATAAGTAATCCAGAACTTCAGGCAGGAGCTCTTCGCCATGTTTTGCTTTGAACTCATCCCATTCCAGATTGACGTAATCATTTGCAAGCTCCAGCGTATCCATGATATCGCTTTCCTTTGCGCCATCGAATACAGGTGTTGCCACATTGAAACCAAGTGCTTTGGCTGCAAGAGAAAGATGGATCTCAAGCACCTGTCCGATATTCATACGGGAAGGCACACCAAGTGGATTTAATACGATATCCAGTGGGCGTCCGTTTGGCAGGTATGGCATATCCTCTACAGGAAGTACACGGGAAACGACACCCTTGTTACCATGACGACCGGCCATCTTATCACCGACTGAGATCTTTCTCTTCTGTGCAATGTAAATACGAACTGCCTGGTTGACACCAGGGGATAATTCGTCACCGTTTTCTCTTGTGAATACCTTGGCATCTACAATAATACCATATTCACCATGCGGAACCTTCAGGGAAGTATCACGCACTTCACGTGCTTTTTCACCAAAGATCGCACGAAGCAGTCTTTCTTCTGCTGTCAGTTCAGTCTCACCCTTTGGTGTTACCTTACCAACTAAGATATCACCGGCGCGGACTTCTGCACCAATACGGATGATACCACGGTCATCCAGATCCTTCAGTGCATCATCACCGACACCCGGAACGTCTCTTGTGATCTCTTCCGGTCCGAGCTTTGTATCTCTGGCTTCTGCTTCATATTCTTCAATATGGATAGATGTATAAACATCTTCCTGTACTAATCTTTCACTTAATAATACAGCATCCTCGTAGTTATAACCTTCCCATGTCATAAAGCCGATCAGCGGGTTCTTACCAAGCGCAAGTTCACCGCCGTCTGTAGAAGGACCGTCTGCGATTACTTCGCCGGCTTCTACATGATCGCCCTTAAATACGATCGGTTTCTGGTTATAGCAGTTGGACTGGTTACTTCTGGAGAATTTTGTTAAATGATATTCGTCCTTTTCGCCATCATCATATGTCATTCTGATCAGCTTGGAAGATACATAATCAATTGTACCTGCTTTCCTTGCAACAACACAAACACCTGAGTCAACTGCTGTCTTAGGCTCCATACCTGTACCAACCACAGGAGCCTCTGTAAATAACAGCGGAACTGCCTGACGCTGCATGTTGGATCCCATCAGCGCACGGTTTGCATCATCATTCTGCAGGAACGGGATCAACGCCGTTGCAACGGAAAAGATCATCTTTGGAGATACGTCCATGTAATCGATCATGGCACGAGGATATTCCTGTGTCTCCTCACGATAACGGCCGGAAATGGATGTTTTCTTGAAATATCCGTTTTCATCAAGCGGCTCACTCGCCTGTGCTACATGGTAATTATCTTCTTCATCTGCTGTCATGTATACAACTTCATCTGTAACACGTGGATTCTGCGGATCAGACTTATCAACCTTACGATAAGGAGCTTCCACGAAACCATATTCGTTGATTCTTGCATAAGATGCAAGAGAGTTGATCAGACCGATGTTAGGACCTTCAGGTGTCTCGATCGGGCACATTCTTCCGTAGTGGGAGTAATGTACATCTCGAACCTCGAAACCTGCACGATCTCTGGAAAGACCACCAGGACCAAGTGCGGAAAGACGTCTCTTGTGGGTCAGCTCACCAAGTGGGTTATTCTGATCCATGAACTGTGACAGCTGGGATGATCCGAAGAATTCTTTCACCGCTGCCTGTACCGGCTTGATATTGATCAGTGCCTGTGCAGTCACTTCTTCTGTATCGTGTGTTGTCATTCTTTCACGGACAACACGCTCCAGTCTTGTCAGACCTACACGATACTGGTTCTGCAGCAGTTCACCTACCGCACGGATACGTCTGTTACCGAGGTGATCGATATCATCATCGTTACCCAGACCGTATTCCAGATGCATATTATAGTTAATGGAAGCTAAAATATCTTCCTTTGTGATATGTTTTGGAATCAGTTCTGATACATTTTTTGAAATAGCATCTGCTAATTCTTCCGGCTTATCAGAGTACTCCTGCAGGATCTGCTGCAGAACAGGGAAATATACCAGCTCTGTAATACCAAGCTCTTTTGGATTGCAGTCCACAAAGCTTGTCAGATCTACCATCATATTGGAAAGAACTTTGACTTCTCTCTCTTCTGTCTGGATCCACACATACGGAACAGCAGCATTCTGGATCTCATCAGCCAGCTCTGCACTGACTTCATCACCGGCACTTGCAATGATCTCCCCTGTGAAAGGATTGGTAACATCCTGTGACAGAGTAGCATGTCTGATACGGTTTTTCAGCGCAAGCTTTTTGTTGAATTTATAACGTCCAACCTTTGCAAGGTCATAACGTCTCGGATCAAAGAACATAGCTGTAATAAGGCTTTCAGCACTTTCTACGCTGAGAGGTTCACCCGGACGGATCTTACGATACAGTTCAAGCAGGCCTTCCTCATAGCTGCCTTCCGGATTTCTTTCTGTAATAGAAGGATCCTTTGTGAAGCTGGCAAGAATCTTTGGTTCCTCACCGAATAACTCCAGGATCTCTGTGTTAGTACCAATACCAAGCGCACGTAAAAATACGGTGATCGGCACTTTTCTTGTTCTATCTACACGAACGCTGAAAACATCATTGGAATCTGTTTCATACTCTAACCATGCACCACGGTTAGGAATTACGGTACAGGAATAAAGCTCCTTTCCGATCTTATCATGACCAATCGCATAATAAATACCCGGAGAACGAACTAACTGGCTGACGATAACACGTTCAGCACCGTTGATCACGAATGTACCTGTCTCTGTCATGAGCGGAAGATCGCCCATAAAGATGGAATGTTCTGTGATCTCTTCCTTTTCCTTGTTGTAAAGGCGTACTTTTACCTTTAAAGGTGCTGCATATGTTGCATCACGCTCTTTACACTTTTCAATAGAATACTTGACTTCGTCTTCACAGAGTTCAAAATCAACAAACTCCAGACTTAAGTGTCCACTGTAATCGGCAATCGGAGAAATATCTGCAAATACTTCTTTCAGGCCTTCATCCAGAAACCATTTATAGGATTCCTTCTGAACCTCAATCAGGTTTGGCATATCCAAAACTTCTTTTTGCCGTGAGTAACTCATACGTATATGCTTGCCGGAAGCAATCGGACGTATTCTGTTCTTTTCCATTGACATTCACCTCGTTCATATTATTTGCCATGCTGCTTTTGGCTTTTCTCCCAGATATGGGCATAAAAATAGCCTACCGCACCACAATAGTGCACCATACATTCTACTACAACGTGTTTTTATAGTCAACAAAAACTTTTCTCAAATTTAAAAAGCCCCGGACATAATGTCCGGGGTCTGTCTTTTACGCTTTGATTATTTAAGAGTAACCTTTGCGCCTTCAGCTTCAAGTTTAGCCTTGATATCATCAGCTTCTTCTTTGGAAGCAGCTTCTTTGATCACCTTAGGAGCGCCATCAACTACGTCTTTAGCTTCCTTTAAGCCAAGTCCTGTAGCTTCACGAACAACCTTGATAACCTTAACCTTGTTAGGACCAACTTCTGTCAGCTCTACGTCGAACTCTGTCTTCTCTTCTTCAGCTGCTGCGCCAGCACCTGCTGCTGCAACTACAACGCCTGCTGCTGCAGATACGCCGAATTCTTCTTCACAAGCTTTTACTAAATCATTTAATTCTAAAACTGTTAACTCTTTGATAGCATCAATAAGTTCTGCTGTTGTTAATTTTGCCATTTTAATATCCTCCATTTTTAATAGTTTGTTTTCGTTTTCTTATTCAGCCGGTGTTTCAGCTGTTTCTTCAGCCGGAGCCTCTGCTGCTTCTGCAGGAGCTTCTGCTACTTCGCCGCCTTTTTCAGCGATCTGCTTAATAACACGGGCAAAGTTTGTAATAGGTGACTGCATGCTTCCCAGTAATTTGGAAAGGAGTTCCTCTCTGCTTGGAATTGTTGCGATGTTTGCAATACCTGCTGCATCGTAAGCAATACCTTCAACTACACCACCCTTGATCTCAAGTTTGTCAGCTTCCTTGGCGAATTTACCAAGTACACGTGCAGGTGCTGTTGCATCTGTAGTAGAGATAGCTGCTGCGCTAGGTCCTTCCAGATATGGAGCAAGAGCTTCAAACTGTGTTCCCTTGAATGCAAAGTTCATCATTGTGTTCTTGTAAACTTTGTATGTTACGCCGTTTTCACGACACAGCTTACGAAGTTTTGTATCCTGTTCTACTGTAAGACCACGATAGTCAACAAGAACAACTGACTGTGCATCTTTGATGTTTTCTGAAATTTCAGCTACAATCGGCTGCTTTAATTCTACTTTAGCCATTTTTTTACCTCCTTTTAGATTTGCTGTCGTCTGGAGTCATAGCCTTTTAAACGAGTTGCGTGATACGCTATAAAAAGCCTCCCGAAAACGGAAGGCTGACATTCAAACTAACTATTGAATCTTTCCCTCGGCAGGCGATACACTTACGCTCATCGAGCACCTGCTGTCTTCGGCATGATCTAAAACGACCTTGTATAAGATATCATGTTATGAGAGCCTTGTCAAGCGAATTATGAAATTAATAGCTGCTAATATAACCTTCCGCATCGATCGTGATATTTTCCGACAAGCTCTGCAGATAATTGATGACCCGTTCTCCTTCTGCGCCGTCCAGCGCATTTGTACTGCAGTCCTTCTGCAGCGCCGGAATCATCTGAATGTTTTCCAGCGTATCTCCCTGCACCGTCACTTTCAGAAGTGCTGTATCCACCTCTTTGGAATTGAACCAGAAATTACCGAGGCTGTAGATTACCGGCGTATCTCCCATATAATCTATTCCCTGCAGGCAGTGCGGATGGCATCCGACGATCAGATCTGCGCCTGCCTCCGCGATCAGTTTTGCCTGATAGGGCTGCGCCCAGTCAAGTTCGTCTGTGTTTTCCGTTCCCCAGTGTATGTAAACCGTCAGGAAATCGCATTGCTGTTTTGTCTGTTTTATCTGTTCCAGCAGGCGGTTTAATTCCGTTTCATTAAAACACCGGAATACGCCCGGACTGTCTTCGGTCGCGCCCTTCGTATCCGGATTTTCCAGTCGTTCAATCTGGGTAGCTGCCAAAATACCGATTTTTGTTCCATTTACATCAAAATATACAGGCGCCATTGCCTCTTCCAGATTTCTGCCGGCCCCCACGCGCGCAATTCCTTCCCCATCCAGTGTATCCAGGCTGTCAAGAAGCGCATCCTGTCCATAATCATACGCATGATTATTGGCAAGGGAAACAATATCCACTCCCATCTGCGAAAGCAGCTTCACATTTCCGGGCTTACTGCAAAATGTAAATGTCTTTCCTTCAACCGGCTGTCCGCGGTCTGAATACGGGAATTCATTATTGATCATACAAATATCCGCATCACGCATTTCTGCAAGAAGCGATGCGCCGATACAACTTTCTATATTACCGCCGCGGGCAGAAAGTGCATACATATTGGCATATGCATCATGAAAGCAGATATCTCCCGCAAAAGTCATAACAGCTTTCCCTTTTTCCTCTGCCGGATCAGTCTTTTGTTCTTCCTGCGGATTCTGTTCCTTCTGATCTGTTTCAATTTCCGGAAGAGAGGCATCTTCACGATCCTCTCCTCCTGTATTGTCATCCTGTCCACTCCCTATCTGCACACCAGCGCCTGCATGCATCTGTGTTTCCGCATCTGTTTGTGCATTTATTTCCGCGATCTGCTCTGCCTGCATCCGTTCCTGCCAGGCTATATTTTCCTTCTTTTTATGTTGCAACACGGTCACCAGTACTACCGTTCCGACAAGTAGCGTCAGAATTAGTGCTATCGTGAACCATGCTAATTTTCGTTTCCAGTTTTTCTTCATCTGTTTTATTCCCTATAAAAAAGAATGTGCCTTGGCACATTCTTGCGCCTGCGGCGGTCGCTTTTCTATAACCTGCCACGCAGGTTATTGCGCCGTACATTTGCTCTGCAAATGTACGACAATGCTTGCGACATCTACATTGTACGCCGCAGTGCGCATCTTTGCAAGCTTGCCTGCTTTTACTGCATAGGGGATCCCCTAAAATTTTCTATGCATCAAAAAGAAGGCGACCGGTATGACCGATCGCCTCAATTGATCTCTAACTATACGAATTAGAATTTAGCTACGCTGACCTTTACACCAGGTCCCATTGTAGGAGCAAGTGTAATGCTTCTTAAATACTGACCCTTTAATGTGCTTGGTTTTGCCTTTACGATAGCATCCATCAGTGCATCGAAGTTCTGCTGAAGCTGTTCCTCTGTGAAAGAAGCCTTTCCAACCGGAACATGGATAATGTTGGACTTATCTAATCTGTACTCGATCTTACCGGCTTTGATATCTTTAACAGCCTTTGTAACATCCATTGTTACTGTACCGGCCTTCGGGTTTGGCATTAAACCTTTCGGTCCTAAAACCTTACCAAGACGACCAACAACGCCCATCATGTCAGGTGTTGCAACAACAACATCAAAGTCTAACCATCCATCATTCTGGATCTTAGGGATCAGCTCATCGCCGCCGACAAAATCTGCACCGGCTGCTTCAGCTTCTGTAAGCTTATCACCTTTCGCGAATACTAAAACCTTTACTTCTTTACCTGTTCCGTTCGGAAGAACAACTGCGCCACGGATCTGCTGATCTGCATGACGTCCGTCACATCCTGTTCTGATGTGAACTTCGATTGTTTCATCAAATTTAGCAACTGCCGACTTCTTTGCTAACGCAATAGCTTCTGCAGGCTCAAACTGTGTAGCGCGATCGAATGCTTTCGCAGCATCGCTATATTTCTTACCATGTTTCATTTCGTTTACCTCCTAGTGGTAGTGGCGGAACTAATTCCTCCCACTTTTGTGTTAAATCTGTAAAAGTCTTATTCTTCTACAGCGATTCCCATACTTCTTGCTGTACCAGCGATCATGCTCATAGCAGCCTCAAGGCTTGCTGCATTCAGATCAGGCATCTTTGTCTCAGCGATCTTCTGCAGATCAGCTTTGGAGATTGTTGCAACCTTTGTCTTGTTAGGTGTTGCAGAACCGGATTTGATTTTGCATGCTTTCTTTAAAAGAACCGGTGCAGGTGGAGTTTTTGTTACGAAACTGAAACTTCTGTCTGCATAAACTGTGATAACTACAGGAATGATCATATCACCCTGATCAGCTGTCTTTGCGTTGAACTGTTTTGTAAATTCAACGATGTTTACACCATGCTGTCCAAGTGCAGGACCAACTGGTGGTGCTGGTGTAGCTTTACCAGCAGGGATCTGTAACTTAATGTATCCTTCTACTTTCTTTGCCATTTTGGCACCTCCTAATAAATTGTGGTAGTGGCGGGCTTCTGCCCTCCCACAGTCCAAGTATGAACCTTCTTATATAAGTAGGACTTCATCCTATGAACATCTTGTTCTATCTGTGCAAGATTATGCCATCTTGCGAATTTCCGCAAAACTGATCTCAACCGGTGTTTCGCGGCCGAACAGTTCTACATTGATCGTTGCAGTCTGTTTGTTGTAATCCATTCTCTGAACCATACCAACCGTATCCTTCCAGACACCTGCAACAACAGCGATCGTATCTCCTTCTTCGAAGTCAACCGATACATTCTCTGTTTTGATTCCGAGCGGTTTCATTTCCGCTTCGGATAACGGAACCGGTTTGCTTCCCGGACCCACGAATCCTGTTACACCACGTGTGTTGCGGACTACATACCAGGTATCATCGTTCATGACCATATTGATCAGCACATAGCCTGGGAACATCTTTTTCTGAACAGTCTTTTTGGCACCGTTCTTCACTTCCACAACATCCTGAAGCGGAACCCTGACTTCCAGAATTTCCTCTTCCAGATGGCGATTTTCGATTGTTTTTTCAATATTGGCTTTTACTTTGTTTTCATAGCCTGAGTAGGTATGCACTACATACCAGTTTGCGTCTGCCATATGTTTTTCCTCACTCTACATTGTTATTAAGTTAATCGCATACTGCATAACTGTATCGAGCAGTGCGATGATCACTCCTAAAACAATAGAAATTGCAGTAACAGCTACCGCCTGTTTTCCGAGTGTTGTTTTGTCGGGCCAGATGATCTTCTGGAATTCAGCTTTCAGCCCCTTGAAAAAACCAACCTTTTCGTTACTACTTTCTCCCATAACTTTGACTCCTGTTCTTAAAAAACGGATTATTTTGTTTCTTTGTGTAAAGTATGAGTCTTGCAGAATCTACAATATTTCTTTGTTTCCATTCTGTCAGGATGATTCTTTTTATCCTTTGTCATGTTGTAGTTACGGTTCTTGCACTCTGTACAAGCCAATGTGATTTTTGTACGCATTCTTTTCTCCTTCTCGCCGCCCGCATGCTTTACTTCTGTGCGACCTTTTCCTGTTTGACATCTGCGCACGCGTCAGAGGACAGATGTACGAGACTGTCCACACCCGGTTTATGCTTGTCTTGCCACCATCTGGTAGAGCCTGGAAACCGGCTGCCCGCAGAAATCTGCCGGACAGATTCATTTTTTACAGCATAAAAAAAAGACCTAAAAGTCATCTCGCCTGTTTAATATAGCACAGTTGTGTCCGTGCGTCAATTCCTTTTCCCGTTTTTTTCCGCATCTGCGCAGTTTTTTTTGATTTTCTTTACCGATTTTTCCGCAGAAACGATTGCATTTTGCTTATTGCAATGCTATATTTACTATATATAAGTAGATTCTCATGCCAATGCAGAGGCTGACAAGGAGTGTCAACGCCGCATTTATGCAGATTCAAGGAAGAAAGGAGGGCTTCTGATGGCAATCGGATTCGATGCGCTTAATCAGGTTTACAATCACTACCTGACGGAATATGCGCCCAAGTCAAATACTGCACTTGATACGCACAAGAAGAGTGATCTGCGCAGTATTTATAATTCCATTATCAAATTAAATAAAGAAGCGCCTCTCTGTATTCTGGATACAAGCGACGAAGCAAAGCAGTATGCGGTTTCTCTGAAAGAGCAGTCAAGGCTTTTCAGAAATGCCCTGATCTCTACCAAAGGAAGCAGTGAATCCGAACAGCTGCTCCGGCAGAAAGTTGCCTACTCTACAAAAGAAAGCATTGCAAGTGCCTCTTACGTTGGCAGTGAAAGCGGAGATCATGCGCCTTCCTTTACGCTTTCCGTAGAACGGCTGGCAAGCAGTCAGGTTAATTTCGGCAAAGCTGTTCCCGGCGACGCCAGAATTTCTCTTGCACCGGATACATACTCCTTTGATCTGTCCGTTTCCGATATGAACTACGAATTTCAGTTTCAGCTCAAAGAAGATGATACAAACCGTGAAGTCATGGAACGTCTCGGACGTCTTATCACAAAGTCCGACGTCGGTCTCAGTGCGGAGGTACTTCCCGATCATGAAGGAAATGTATTTTTAAAACTCTCCTCCGATGCAACCGGAAAACCGGACGGCAAAGAACTTCAATTTGAGATCAGTGATCATAACACAAGCAAAAAGGCCGGTATCGTATCCTACTTTGGTATGGATCAGGTATCGCAGACTCCCGAAAATGCTTTATTTGAGATCAATCATATTGAACATACCGCCTCTTCCAACACCTTTACCGTGGAAAAGGCCTACGAGATCACATTGCAGGGCACAAGTCCTGATCCTGATACCGTGACAGAGATCGGAATCAAAGATGATATGGAAAGTCTACGGGAAAATGTACATTCTCTTGCAGACAGTTATAACGAATATATCGGCAGGATCGCACAGCCGCAGACTGCACATACGAGAAGTTCCCAACTCCTCAGTGAGTTTTCCCGGATCTCCCGGCATTACGCACAGGCGCTTTCTTCCATCGGTCTTTCTTTTACGGCAGATGGCACTCTGCAGGTAGATGATACACAGCTTTCCGATGCCGCCCAGGCAGATGCACAGACGAGCCTGAAACCTGTGCAGGATTTTGCAAACGCCATGCTCAGAAAAAGCAATCAGATTTCATTAAATCCGATGGAATACGTTAATAAGACAATCGTAGCATACAAAAATCCGGGCAAGAATTACCCGTCACCGTATATCACCAGTGCCTATTCCGGTATGTTATTTAATAATTACTGTTAAAAACGGATGTACTTTTCAAAAGCACATCCGTTTCTTTTACTCTTCTTTCTCAAATTCCCGGTACAAAAATTCCAGATCCAGCATTTTATCATCTACATAATAATCCGCATTCGGTTTTCCCATATGCAGTTCATCGTATTGCACACCCCAGTCCTGCATCTGCTTTTCTGTCACAGGTTTCCAGTCGATACCGGTCACATAACCGCGGGCAGTAAAGAGTACGATGCGATTGCCCCAGTCGTGCAGCTTGTTGATGATACGGATCATTCTCTCATTCGGCATTGCCTGTCCATAATCCAGATCTTCGCGCTTCATGGCGATCACACCGTCAATGTCAAACACAAACAGCTTACCGCCCTGACGGATCCGCATAAAATCGTCCACTCTGGCAAAATCCGCCTCTGTGTCCACATCATACATTTCCTTCATCACATAGCCTTTGATCTTCTTACCTGTCATGGAATGCAGCTCTGTCACATTGCGCGGTCTGAGCAGATCCACATTTCCGTTCTGATAATAAGTGTCAGGGAGCTGCTGCCGCGGCATATTATAGGCTTCCGGAATGTCCTTTAAGATCGGATCAAGTGTTCCGTCTTCTCCCAGATACCACATCTTATGCGGAACCACTTCGTTTTTCTTAATACTGCGGACAGCATCTACCGTCTCATCATTTAACATGATCTCGATCATGGCATCAATATCTGCCGGATCGCGGAACGGATAGGTCGGTCTGAGCTGGACGATGATATCCGGCACATAATCTTCTTTCTCTTTCAGGAAAGAAAGTGCATGGGCAAACACATCGATATCCAGCGCTGTATCCGTGGCATATTCTGCCGGACGGATAAACGGTGTTTCCGCACCGTATTCTCTTGCGATCTGTGCATATTCCTCACTGTCCGTAGAAACAATGATCCGATTGATATATTTCGATGCCTTTGCATGTTCTATCGAATATGCCATCATCGGTTTTCCATTGATCTTTCTGATATTTTTATTCACAACACTCTTGGATCCGCTTCTTGCAGGGATCAGTGCAAGGATCTTTTTCTCTGCCATTTTCTTACCTCTCTATTTCCGCAGCGGCCATATCAAGCGCTGCTCTGATCACTTTATCCATATCATAGTATTTATATTGGCCAAGCCTTCCACCAAACAGAATATTTCCCTGTTCTTTGGCAAGCGCCGCATATTTCTGATACAACTGCCCGTTCTTTTCATCATTGACCGGATAATACGGCTCGTCCCCCCGCGTAAATGCTGCAGGATATTCTCTTGTGATGACCGTTCCTTCGCCTTTACCGAACTCAAAATGCTTATGCTCAATGATACGGGTATACGGGATCTTGCGCTCCGTATAGTTGACAACCGCATTGCCCTGGAAATTATCTTCATCCGGCAGATACTCACTTTCAAACCGCAGGGATCGATATTCCAGCTGTCCATAGCAATAGTCAAAAAACTCATCGATCATACCTGTATACAATACCTTTTCAAAGGTATCTTCCGTTTCTGCCAAAAATGCTTTGTACTCTGTTTCCAGTCTGATTGGAATGTCTGCCAGCAGTTTTTCCGCGATCTGTGTATAACCGCCTACCGGAATGCCCTGATACCGGTCATTAAAATAATTATTATCATAAGTATAACGCAGTGGCAATCTTTTTATGATAAACGGAGGAAGCTCTTTGCAGTCACGCCCCCACTGCTTCTCCGTATAGCCCTTGACCAGCTTTTCATATACCGTCGTTCCGGCAAGAGAAATTGCCTGCTGTTCCAGATTCTGCGGATCGGTAACACCGGCTTCCTTGATCTGCTCTGCGATTACCTGTTTTGCCTCTTTTGGCGTATTTACGCCGAACAGAGCATGAAAAGTATTCATATTAAACGGCAGATTATAAAGCTCGCCTTCATAAACCGCTACGGGCGAATTGATGTAATTGTTGAAATCTGCCAGCGCATTGACATAGTCCCACACTTCCCGGTCAGATGTATGGAAAATATGGGCGCCATACTGATGCACCCGGATTCCATGCTGCTCTTTCGTATAAATATTGCCCGCAATATGGTCTCTTTTTTCTATTACCAGACAGGATTTCCCCGCTTTTTTCATCTCATGGGCAAACACACAGCCAAACAGCCCCGCGCCCACGATCAAATAATCATATTTCACAAGATTTCCTCCAGTATTTTTGTCCTGACTTCCCAGGTATGACCTGCCATTGCCAGTTCTCTTCCAGCTTTTGCGATCTTCTGCAGCTTTTCATCCATCTGCGGCTGCAAAAGTACGGTCAACCGGTCTGCAAGTTCTCCCGGTCTTTCTCTATCATACAGGATAACATTCTCCTCGTCTATCAGAATCTGATCCAGATAGGGATTACTGTCCGTTACGCAGACCGCACCCGCCAGCATCGTATTGAAGACCCGGTCATGCGCGCCTGCATGAAAACATGGCAGAACATTCAGTGCCAGCTTTGCATCCGCGAGTGCCAGCAGGCACTCCTCAGAACTTGCATACGGCGACAGGATCAGATTTTCCGGATGACTACAAGGCAGATTCTCCCAGCCCGCGCCAATGATATGCACCTTCAGCCCGGCATCTGCAAGTGCAGCTACTACATTTCCCCGTAACGTAAAACGGATATAATAATCCAGAAACTGGATATGTCCCAATGTCTCTCTGAGTTCATCCTCTGTTGCCTCCGGTATTTCTTCCGTCAGCCTGCGTCTTGCCACATCCTCCAAAAGAGCATGTGGATCTGACAGCACCTCGTCTATGATCGAATGATAAAACTGACTGTATTCCTCTCCGTTCCGGTTAATAAATACATCAAAATGAGACGGACAGACATACGTTCCTGTAAACAAAATATCCGTCGTCCGTTCCCCCCATGGTTTACACAGCATCTCAGTTCCGGCGGTTGGCAGAAACGGTCCCAGCTTTACCTGCGGAAAATAACGATGCATATAAGCCATATGCAGCTGATCGATACAGATCTGCATGTACCTGTCTGCTCTCTTCTCAAGCTGCTCCTGTATAAAAGCATGATAATGATACGGATGATCCACAATGATATTGATGCAGCGCAGCCTATAGGTGTCTGCAACCGGTTCCCTGCCATCCCCGGCAAGCCACATATCCTCTCCGTAAAGTCCTGCAAAATTAAAGGTCAGGAAATACGCCCCCTGCATTATTTCATCCGTCCCTTCCGCAGTCTTTTTTTCTGCATCAAAATAGAAAGGACAGACCTCATATCCGTCCTTTCTAAGCTGTTTTTCTATTTGTATCAGGAAATAGGATGTCGTTTCCACATCCCCATGAAATGTAATGATCTGCATATACCTGCCTGCTTTTCTATTTCTTATTATCCAGAAACTGTGGTGGCAGATAATTCATTTGGTTCATATTCTGATAATATCCGTATGCCACTCTGGAAGAGGTTCTTCCCTTCCGGATTCCGGCTCTGTACTCCTGAAACTTTTTTTCTACAACTGCTTTATTCCGTGCCTCATCCGCCTGCAATTCCACACTCTTGTCCGTCACCTCGGTGATCAGTTCCTGGAGTGTTCTGATCTGCTGTGCATATGTTTTCTTTCCTTCCGGACTCTGCAGCAGCTCACCGACATGCGCGAATACAGTTTCAAATCCCTGATCAAGCTGATTGAGTGCATTGATCAGATCGGATTTTGCATCCGTGCCCCGGTCAAATGCATCCCAGTCCACCATACCCTCTTTCAAGAGCGCAGCCTGATTCTTACTGTTTCCAATCAGCTCAGACAGTATCGCACTTTTTTTCTGCAGACTTTCTATCAGAATTGTAATGTACTGTTTCTCCATTCCGTTACCTGCCGTTTCCCGCCTTCTTCATGACCTCTTTCCAGGTGTCACGCATAGAATGCAGGTGTGTGTTGACCTCTTCCAGAATTTCTTTATCTTTCTTAATGTTAGCCTCTAACAACCGTTCCAGAAGATACTTGTATACACGGTCAAAATCCTCCGCGACCGGATATCGCATATCCAGTGTAGCACGGAATTCATCAATGATCCTCTGTACGCGTTTGATATTGTCATTTGCCTTCTGGATATCATTGTGTTCAATACCCATGATCGCCATATTACAGAACTTGATCGCACCTTCATAGAGCAGCAGCGTAAGCTCCGCCGGAGATGCACTCATAATCTTATTTGTATTGTACTGCGCATATTGCTGCGCATATGGATTTGCTGCCATATTCCTTTGCTCCTTAACCTAACAATCCCGCTATTGCGCTTGTCTTGGATGACAGTTTTGCGAGTGCGGTTTCCATTGCACTGAACTTCCTGTACCATTTATCCTGCAGTGCTGTCAGTTTTTCTTCCTGCTCTGCGATATCGCTTGTATAGTCATCATACTCCTGTTTCATCTGTTTATCATTGTAAGCCTTGTAGATGCTCCGCATGCTGTTGGCACCCATCTTCTCTGTCAGCTTTGTGTACAGACTGTTGTTGAGCTGCTGGAAGAAATCGATCACAGTCTTTGGTTCATTGGTGATCATTGTCTTCAGGATATCTGTATTACCGGCTGTGGAAGAATCATCTTTATCACCGTCAATATGATATGCATGTTTTTCATTATCCGCAGCAGTAAAATAACCAAGTGTATTGATACCAAAGCTGCTCAGATAATAGGTTTTGCCGCCAATTGTATAGCCGGCTCCCATAACCTCTTCCATTGCAGAAGATACATCACTTAACGTGCTGTCTCTGCGCAGAAGTGATTCCTTGATCTTCTTCTCCCAGTCCTCGATCTCCGAATCGCTCATTTCTTTCTTTTCATCAGAAGTCAGCGGTTCATAGCCTTTGGAAGAATCTGCATTATAGAGCTTATCCATTTCATTGATCAGCTCATTATAGCCCTTGATAAACTTCTTGATCGTATCATAAATGCCGTCATAATCATTGGAAGTCGTCAGTGTCACAGTCTCTGCAGATTCCGCAAGCGCTGTGATCGTCATGCCATTGATCGTGAAGTTATTGGCTGCCGATGTAAATGTTGCATTGTTCAGCTCGATCTCCGCATCCTGTCCTTCGATTCTGGTTGCCTGACCGGAGTAAGCACTACTGGTCAGAGCGGTTTTTGCCATTGTGATCCTTTTTTCCAGATCCTGTGTTACCTCATTCCTGATCGACGCACTGTTATTTGCCACCAGTGCCTCATTATCAGCCTTTGTCTGCTGTGCACTTTCTATCTTGGATACATAACCGGCAAGTGTATCAACACTTTTCAGTGAAGCCTCTGCCGCTTTGAGCTTTTCCTCACGCTCGGTCTTTGCCTCTTCTGTTTCCCCTTCCGGCGCATCCTTGAGTCCGTCCCTGTAAGCTGTCAGTTTTTCTTTGTATGTTTTAATCTGCTCTGATGTCTGCAAATCATCCTTTACAAGCTCCGGATCTGTATTTTTCTCAAAAAATTCATCAAATAATTTCTGATTATCAGTAATTGTCTTTTCTGCAGCAGTGATCGCTGCATTTGCAGATTCTGTCTTTGCCTGCACCTGCGCATCTATATAAGCTGCCTTATCCGCATCGGACATATTGGCAAAACGTGTATATTCACTCTTTGTTGCAGTATCGAGAACATTAATCCCTAATGCGGAAAGCGCGTTAAATCCATTCTGATCATTTGCTGTCAGAGAAAAATCCGCATCTTTTCCTGTTGTGGTAGAGCTGATGAAAAATCTCTGATAGGTCTCATCAAAAGAAGCATTCACGCCCGCATTTTTTAACTGCTTTGTCAGCTCTGCGATCGTTGCATCACCCGACAGACTGATATCTGTGCTCTTACCGCCCGTCTTTAATGTCAGACTGATCTTTCCATCTCCGCCAAGCTGCATGCCTTCGATATCTTTCAGCTTTGTAGAGCTTGTATAGGAAGCAAGGCTTCCGTTTGACTTTTTGAGCTCTGCACCGGTCAGATACCCTGATTTTGCAAGCTTATTGACCTTTAATGTCTGTACTCCGTCTGTTGCATTGGCATCTGCAATAACAGAAGCAATAGAACTGTTCGATACAGTCGTTTTCTTCTTTGCATAAGCAGTAGACAAACGCAGATCACTGACTGTTCCTGTATAGAAACTGTAAATCTTACTATTCAAAGTCTTCCACGCATCCATCTTCCATGAAAGCTTTGTCTGTGCCTTTACCAGGCTGTTTTTCTTGGCACTCTGGGCAGATACCAGCTCTGTAATAATACTTTCCGTATCCAACCCCGAATTCATACCTGTAATTCTAATCGTCATAAACAGCCTCCTATCGCTTCTCGTCTACCAAAATGCCAGCCATTTCCCATACCTTGGCAATCATATCCAGGGTTTTTTCCGGCGGCAGTTCCTTTATTACCTTCTTTGTATCTTTATCTACGATCTTGATCGTAACACGATTCGTCTTTTCGTGAATGCCAAATACAGCCTCTGAATTTGCCATCTTTTTGTTCAGCTGATCCACAGCCTGTTTGATCTGATCGTTTGACGGCTGGTTGCTTTGTCCGTTTCCGCTATAAGCGTTACTGCCGTCTTCTCCTGTTTCCTGTACCTTGGCAACACCCGCTGTCGTTCGATCCAGCTGTGCTCCCACTTCCTGTGCCGTCGCATCCGTGCTCTCTGCAACAGGTTTGCCTGTTTCCTGCGGCATTACCGTCTGTGCCTGCAGGCTCATCATGCTTCCAATCGGTTCAATAGCCATATTAACACCTCCCTGTTCGTTTCATAGCTATCTTCATTTATATATATCGACATTTCCCCTCTCATTATTAACAATCCTAAAAAAGTTTTTTCAAAGCTTCCAGATCTGCCTGCATGGCTTCCTTATTGGAATCCTGAATCTGCAGATAGACTTCTTTCCGGTAGATCGGAACTTCCTTTGGTGCTGATATGCCGATCTTTACCTGATCGCCCTTGACCTCCAGAACAGTTACTTCAATATTATTGTTAATAACAAGTGCTTCTCCTTTTTTTCGCGATAATGCCAGCATATCATTCACCTGCCTTTCTACTCTTTAACAGCTCATAGATCGGATACTTGACATCATATCCTTCCGCAATGATCTGGCAGGCTTTTTTCGTTGCCGCGTTGATCACGATCGGTCCCTGCAGATTGACGCTCATCTTAGTCAGATCAGAGGGTACTGTCACCGTTACAAGCACCAACATATCATCATTTTCAAAGTTGCCAAGCGGTTTTAACAGTTCATCTTCCACCTGCGGATTGTACTCCGACATAATGACGAGCGGATTGACTACAGGCAGTGCAAACTGCGGTTCCTGCATGGACTGCAGCCACTGGATGCCCCCCTCTTTTTCCTGATCGTGGATCAATGCAAACTCTGTCAACTGCGGAAATCCCACGATTCCGTTTACGAAATGGAGTACTTTGCTATCATCAATACAAATCTGTCCAAAAATTCTTGAATTAATTTCCATCATTTTTCCCTTTCTTTTTATAGGTAGTTCAGTAGTGTCGTCTGGGCAATCTTACCTGTTGCCATCAGTGATGCATTGTATGCCAGTTCGACGCTGCGAAGGTTCACTGTCACTTCTGTAATATCTACTTCCTCATTTTCGGAAGAAAGTGTCTTAAAATTTGTCTGCTGCTTTGCGAGCCGGTTAGAAACAAGTTCCACACGGGAACCTCTGTTACCTGTCGCAGTCAGTGCGGAATTAGCAAGATCCAGATGTCCCTGTGCCTTTGTCATGCTGCTTTCAAACAGCTTCTGCATCTTGTCGTTCATCAGTGTGTAAGATTTATTTGCTGCATCCAGTCTTTCCTGCAGCTCTGCATTATCCGGATCTTTCTTCAGCATATCCTTGAGCGTGGAAATATTTTTCTCCATCGTATCCACATCCCCGATCGCACTGATCAGATCGTCCATATCTCTGCGGAGCGCCGGTGTAAAAAGCTCGCTTGCCAGTGTATTGACACGGACGCTCTGGTTAAATCCCACATCATAGGAAATATACTGCTTGCTGTTATCATCGGTTGCGCCGGTCAGATAACCCGCATTATAATCAATGCCTCCCGAAGTACAGGCAAAATAATGCTCCGGTCTCAAATCATTTTTCTCAAAAGCATCCTTTTCGTAAGTAACACGGATCTCTCCTTCGTCCACATCCGATGTTGCCGCATTGTCTTTCACTCCAGCAAGCTTCCCATAAGCTGTATCACTCAGGATCAGTTCGCCCGTCTCCGGAATGTATACAACACCGTCTGCAGCCTGATCTGCACTTGTATAGGCATTTCTTGCCGTATCATAAGCGGATACGATTTCTGCTGTCATTGTCTGTTGATTACCGCCTGCATCATAATAAGTGATCGTCGGTGCCACAGTATCGGAGCATTTATTATAAGATAAACGCATTCTGTGAATGGTAGACGATGTGACATCCTGCTCCGTCGTGCCAAGCCCTTCCGCATTTGCCTCTGTCATATTTTTCAGCTTTCCACTGTCCACATAGGTCATGTCACTGAGACTGTCTACGGTAAGCTGCTCCGTGATCTTGTAATTCTGCTTCACCGCATTGCCAAATGTAACGGGTGTATCTGTACGATAACCACTGAATACATAACGTCCCGCATAATCCGCATCACCTGTCGCATATACTTCCTTCTGCATCGATTTCAGATTTTCAAGTACCTTGCTCCTGTCCTCGGTCGTGTTAAAGCCCGCTGCTCCTTTTTCGCAGTTTTTATAAAAATCAGATACAATATCTACCACTGTAGTGATCGCACTTTCCGTAATATCCAGCCACGACTCCGCATCCGGAACATTCTTCTTATAATACTGGTTTACCTGACTTAAATTTGTACGAAGGCGCAGCGCACGGATCGCTACAACCGGATCATCGGATGGACGGTTGATCTTTGATCCTGTAGAAAGCTGTGTATTGATCTTATCCTCCAGCACCTTATTTCGATTGATATTTGTTACAGAATTATTGGAGATGATCTTATTCGTGATTCTCATATACTGCCTCTTTCTATTCCATTGCTGTCATGCTGTTTTCTACTTATTACATCGGCTCAAGCCAATAAAAACTATACCCCTGTCTGCAGGATCAATCTGTCATATACCTCTGTCAGCACCTGTATCATTTGGGATGCCAGATTGTATGCACGCTGATATTGTACCAGGTTCAGAGACTCTTCCTCCGTATCTACGCCACTGACAGACAATCTCTGTGTATCGATTGTTTTTGCAATATTCTGATAGCTTGCGGAAAATGTATTGGCACTGCTCGCATTCAGCGATACATCCGATAAAACACACTGCAGAAAATCCCTTGCCGAGCATCCGCGGAAGCTCATCTTATCTTTATTTGTCTGCAGGTCGATCAGATCTTTAACGAGATCATACCCTTCCGGCCCTGTTCCCGCTCCCGTATGTGTTGCCAGAAGCTGAGGATCATCCAGCATTTCCTTATTGATCGCAAAATTAGTTGCTGTCAGGTAATAATATGTATCATCCGTGCTGGACACTGTCGCGCCCGGTGTCTGATTTCTGGATGTCACAAACTTACGCTGCGTCACATCTGTTGCCTCGTTTGCAACAAATAAAATGTCTGCCGCATTGCCATAGCCATCTACCGCATCCTGTCCTGTCAGGATCTTATTAAATGCCTGCGCATAGGTCCTGACCCATTCATTGAGCTGCTGCTGGTAGTACGGAACGCCCTGATAGTCGATAGAAACGCCGATCTGTGCTTCTTTACCGATCCGGTCATCCGCCGGCTGTCTACTGTTTTTATTCAGATCATCACTAATCTCAAACACGTATTTTTCAATCTTGCCGTCTGCACCGTAAACTGCTTTAAAGGTATCATAATAATATTCCTGATTTCCGATCTGGATCACGCCGCCCTTATCCGGCAAAGTCGATTTATTCAGATCTTTCAGATAGGAAGCACTGACATCGATCGTTACCTCATTCTTACCGCTTGTCTGATTTTTGCTGATCTCTGACACCGTTCCTTTAAAACATTCGCCGTTATTTCCGTCGCGGAGAGCGATCAGTCCCTGCAACTGTCCGCCGATCCGGTTACTTGACATACTGAACTCATTCCCGTTCTTCCAGACAATATCAAAAAGCCCCAGTGCATCAGACTGATTGTTTGCTTCATAATTTGCTCTTGCGACACATTCCAGTTCATTATAAGCATTCCCATCCACAAGCATCTGTCCGCCTGCAATCTTTACGGTATATCTGTTGGCGCCCGTTTCTCTGTCCGGATAATTCGGATCACGGATGGGTGTTTCATTTATTTCTACATTTGCAACCAGGGAAAGCTGGTCGATCAGAAGGTCTCTTCTGTCGCGAAGCTCATTTGCAGTTGTCCCTGTCAGTTCGATCACATTGATCTGTTCATTTAAGGAAGCAATCTCTGCAGCGTAGGAATTGATCTCATCCACTTTATTTTTGATCTCTGCATTGATATCCGTCTGGATATTGACCAGATTCTCCGCCACCGTATTAAAATAGTATGACAGGTTATTGGCAAATCCGATCATCTGTGATTTTGTTGTTACATCTCCCGGATTTTTCTGCAGCTCCGCCAGTGCCTCGGACAGTTCATTGAATACGGTCGTAAATCCCTTGATCGTTTTATTGTCGTCCGCAAACAGATCCTCTATCTGCTTCATATAATATTCTTTTTCACCATACTCGCCCACTTTATCATTGTTATTCCAGTATTTAAAATCATAAAAGGCGTCTCTGTTACGGTCAATGGACTTTGTATCAACGCCTGCACCGGCGCATCCATATGTCGTATGAGTACGGATCGCATCACTTGCCTGCTGGGTCACCGTCTGTCTGGAATACCCCTTGGTTTCCACATTGGCAATGTTGTTACCCGCAGTATTGATCGATGCATTGGATGCGATCAGACCTGTGTATGCAGTATTCAGTCCAAAAAATGTAGAAGGCATATGCTACTCCTCTCCTATGCACCAAGTGTGTTGATAATGTGCTCCAGAAGCTGGTCGATCACATTGATATAACGGCTTGACGCATTATACGCATTTTGAAATTTGATCATATTAGACAATTCTTCTTCATCGGAAACGCCAACTACCTGCTGTCTGGCATTATCTGTGGAGCTGACTGTCGTTTCTTCGTTCTCATAGATGCTCTTAAATACGGCACCTGTATTTGCCACCTGGCTGACAATGTTGGAATAATAATCGATCAGATTCGATTTCGTTGTCACATTTGGATTCAGGCAATATGCTTTTGTTTCAAAAACAGCCTGCAGCTCCTGTGCAATCGCATAATCCTCTTTCTTATCATTTTTAACGAAACCAAGCTTTGTCGGTTCTTTTACAAGATCCGGATTGACCACCAGATTAGAAATCGTAAATAATGTATTTTCCTTACCAGCCGACAGATCCTCCCGGATCAGTTTTCCATTTTCATCATACGTATCACTGGAAATACGCTGGAATAATTGTATGATCGTGCCATCTTCATTTCGCAGATAAGGCGATCCTTCTTTTTCTGCTGCATTTTCAAGCACTTCATTGAACTTTGTAACAATATTATGTACCAGATTATCAAATTCTGCCTGCACGTTCATCAATATGGAAGAAGAAACCGTTTCATTGTAAGCGTCTGCATCCTGCAGATCCGTATAATCAGCTCTGTGATCACCACGGGCAACCAGCATACCTTTCAGGCTTCCGATATCTGTATTGCAGGCTGTTGAAATTTCTCTTGTCAGATCAAATACCTTACAATTGGAAATATCGTAACGGAAGGTACCGTTTTCCTGTGGGATCTTCTTGGCATCTCCCTGCCAGAAAGGTGTATAAAAACCGGTATCTGAATTCTGATCCAGTCCGATTTTGAAAACCTGTGTTGCATTTACCAGCGTATGCCCTTCATACTTCACGTTCACACTGCCGTTCCAGTCTTCACTGTAGGAAATATTGCCATATCCACCAAGTGCATCCAATATCTGGTTCCGTTCATCACGCAGATCGTTTGCACGCTCAATTCCACCGGTTTCAATCTTGATGATTTCATTATTTAATGCAAACAATCGGTCCGCATATTTATTGATCTGGTCAGCCTCGCCTTTGATCTGATTATTCAGGTTATCCTGATACTTGGAAAGTGCGCTGTATACATTCCCTGCCTGCTCCACAAACTGAGATGCACGCTGGATCAGAAGTCCCTGTGTAACGGAGCTTGCAGGCTGTTTTGCCAGTTCCTGCACCGCTTCCCAGAGATCATTCATTGATTCACTGAAGGATTCGCCGTCCAACTCTCCCAGCAGTGTCTCCACCTCACCGAGTGTATTATAGGAAACCTCATAAAAGGCACTTCTGCCCGATTCCTTTCTGTATTTCTGGTCGAGGAAGCTGTCCCTGACCTGTCTGACATCCGCATAGGTAACGCCCAGCCCCGTCTGCTGGTTCGCTGCTGCTTTCGGATTGACCGACAACAGGTTATAATTTTTATCCGTCAGCAATGTCTGCTGTCTTGTGTATCCCTTTGTATCTACATTGGATAAGTTATGTGCTGTTGTATTAAGTGCGTTCTGCCCGGTCTGTAAGCCGGAGGCACCTACATATAAACTACCGAATAAGGACATTTCCTCACCTCATTTTCTTACTGTTTAGCATCAAATCCGCCTCTTGACGGTGCCATATAATTGCCTGCATTCATGGCACCTTTATTGTATTCCGCCGTCTGTGGTGCAGCCTTTAAGCCCCGCACCAGATTCAGGTCAAATTCCACCATTTCAAGTGCACTCTGCAGAAGCTCCCGGTTCTGTTCATTGATCCGTGCCATGGCTTTCACGGTTTCCTTCAGTTTATCACTCGCCTCAGACAATCTTCTCTGTTCCTGTGCTCTGGCATCCAGCGCCTTGATCAGCACCGGGATCGTCAGTGTACCGACATCACGATTCATGACATTTGCCATATCCTCCATAATGCCCATCCGTCTTTTATCCACATCGTTTACCTGATCGACCAGAAGCTGTTCCTGCTCGGTGATCTGCTGCAACGCCGGTATATCATTGGAAACAATGACCTCTGTTTTTTTCATGGACAATTCCAGAAGCGCATCATAATATCCGCCCTCTTCTTCCAATACATCCATCAAATTTTCCATCAGACTTGCCATATGTATATATTTCCTTTCCGGATCTCATTACAAAAATGGTGCCTGGCCTTTTAGGCACAGACACCATTTTCTTTTTCATCAGCCTAATAATGTACTATATTTTTCCAGTAATCTCTCTGCAAAATCATCAGAAGATACATCATAACTGCCGGACTGTACTGCCTCCCTGATCGGGGCTGTTACATCCTCACGGATATCCGGAGCTGCAAAAACGGCAGCTTTAGCGGTCTGATAATCTTTTCCCGTGCTTGATATCTGAACCGCATCCATAAAGCTCTTATTTGTTGTCTTCTGCGTTTTTCCTGCTTTCGATGTATTATAAAGCTGCTGAATCTGTGTATAAGCTTCAATACGCATGGTAACTCCTCCTTTATGTGTATTGATGTTTGTTCTTATACTATACATATCGGAAAAAAACACGTGAACTTAATAGGTATTTTTCTGTTTTTCTGTTTTTCGGTTCACCCCAGCCCCAGCAGATGCTGTACCAGGATCTTGATTCCCATCAGGATCAGCACAATACCGCCTGCCATCTCTGCTTTCGATTTATAGCGGCTTCCGAACACATTTCCAATTTTGAGTCCCACACCTGAAATAATTCCCGTTGTAATACCGATCAGAATGATCGCCTCGACAATATTCACACCCAGAAAAGCAAAGGTTACACCGATCGCCAATGCATCAATGCTTGTCGCAACCGCTAAAAGCAACATGGTGGAAACCGTAAAGGAATCATCCAGTTTTTCTTCCCCGGCTCCGGACTCGCGCACCATATTGGTACCGATCAGTCCAAGCAGCACAAATGCGATCCAGTGATCCACATTGGCTACCATCGCCTCAAACCGGACACCGAGCAGATAGCCAAGAAGCGGCATCAAAGCCTGAAAGCCGCCAAAATAAGCTGCAACGGTCAGATAGTGCTTAGGTTTTACTTTCTGCACTGACAGTCCCTTACAGACAGAGACTGCAAATGCATCCATTGACAGTCCGACCGCTATTACCAACAATTCCCATAAACTCATGTTTTTTACCTTTCCTTACTGTGAGTGTGCACTCGGGAAGCTATAACCTGCTACGCAGGTTATTTGGCCGCACATTTGCTTCGCAAATATGTGGCAATGCTTGATTTCGTTCCCTCTTCATACTCGAAAATCCCGCTTCTTCGAAGCGTCGCAGCTTCGCTGCTTCTGATTTTCTCTCCGTGAACCCCAGCCCATGCATAATCACCCATGGTGATGGGCTGGGGCTGCATCATGCATCTTTGATGCATGACATTGTACGCTCGGGCGAAATCAAATGTCTGCTTCGCAGCCGCTTGATTTCGTTCCCTCGCTACACACAAAAAGAGACTTATCCGGATAGACTGATGCTATCGCAGATAAGTCTCGTCATTTCAGATGATGCCAGGAACAAATCCAGTATGTTGACTTCACCGCACTTCGTGCCGACTACTCCCTTATTTTGTCCCATTATACTAAACTGATAATTTTTGTCAACTATTAATTGTTAAACAGTGCGGTAGACAGATATCTGTCACCGGAATCCGGCAGAAGTGCCACGATCGTCTTGCCTTTGTTCTCCGGTCTCTTTGCCAGAATTGTTGCTGCTTTCAGTGCTGCACCGGAAGAGATACCGACCAGAATACCTTCGCTTACCGCAAATGCCCTGCCTTCTGTAAAGGCATCTTCATTTTCGATCGTGATCACTTCATCATATACCTTTGTATTTAATACTTCCGGTACAAAACCTGCACCGATTCCCTGGATCTTATGTGCTCCCGGTGTTCCTTTGGAAAGCACAGGGCTTGTTGCAGGCTCTACTGCCACAATCTTCACATTCGGATTCTGTTCTTTCAGATATTCACCGACGCCCGTTACAGTTCCGCCTGTACCAACACCTGCTACAAAAATATCAACCTTACCATCTGTCTGTTCCCAGATTTCCGGTCCTGTTGTTTTCTTATGTACTGCCGGATTTGCCGGATTTACAAACTGTCCGAGAATGACTGCTCCCGGAATTTCCTTTACCAGTTCGTCTGCCTTTGCAATGGCGCCCTTCATACCCTTTGCACCTTCTGTCAGGACGAGCTCTGCGCCATATGCTTTTAATAAGTTTCTTCTCTCCACACTCATGGTATCAGGCAGCGTCAGGATCGCATGATAGCCTTTTGCTGCTGCTACAGCTGCAAGACCGATCCCGGTATTTCCGCTGGTAGGCTCGATGATCGTAGCCCCCTCTTTTAAAATACCCTTCTCCTCTGCATCCTCGATCATGGCAAGTGCGATTCTGTCCTTTACAGAACCTGCCGGATTCAGATACTCAAGCTTTGCAAGAATCGTTGCTTCTGTGACCCCTGCCTTTTTGCTGTATCCGTTCAGTTTCAAAATCGGTGTTTTTCCGATCAGTTCTAATGCGCTTTCCTTAATCTGACTCATTTCAGTTCCTCCTTCATTTTGAGCAGCGGCTTTCCGTTTACAGCTGCCCGTTTGTATTTTCCCACTATCTACGTAGGAATAATATGTTTGCTGTTGAAACTGATTATATACGTTGTTATTTTTATTGTCAATAACTTTTTTGCAACACTTCCCGGATTCCTTCGATCACTGTATTATATCTTCTTTCCAGAACCGCAAACTGGTCAACCGTCAGCTCCGGGAAACCTGCTCGAAACTCATTTACAATCTCCTCACTGATCCGGGACAGATCTCCGAATCCCAGATTCAGGCTCACCCCCTTTAAGGTATGGATACAACGATACGCTTCCTTCTCTTCATGCGCCGCATATTTCATCAGGAAATTCTGATAACTGTCTTCCCGCAAAAACTTTTCCAGAAAAAGCAAAATTGTTTCATCATTCTCCAGTCTGTAAAGCACGTTGCTGTAGTCTCCTCCTACTTTTCTGTAAAAAACTTCTAACATTCGCTTCCCCTTTCTTTACATGTAATTACATTACTTTTTTGGTGTATTTTTTATCACGTCAATATTTTACCACAACTCTACAGAATATGTCACAAAAACACCCTATCCATTTACCGTTTCTTAACCACATTTCATCGACAAATTTCGCATTTTACAAAAAAGCAGCCATTTCGCATTTTATAAAAAGCAGCATCGACGCTCCTACTTTTTAATGCTATAATGTAATGGCACAGAAGAAAAACAAGCGACCAATATCATGTATCGAAGATGCATGATGCAGCCCGGGCTCATCGCCAGAGGCGATTATACATGAGCCCGGGTTCACGAAAAGGTGACATTTGTTTTTCCTGTGCCATTAACGAGCAAACAGTCTGCGAAGCAGACTATAAAGCACCGAAGGTGCGGGTTTGCGAGTGCATAAATACATTTTACACAAGGAGGTCATTTTTATGCAGACTACCACAATATCCGATGCAGTCCGCTACATCGGTGCAGACGATACGACGATTGATCTTTTTGAAAGCCAGTACGAGGTGCCAAACGGCGTATCCTATAATTCTTACGTTATTTTAGATGAAAAAATTGCTGTCATGGATACAGTAGATGCGAGAAAAACAGACGAATGGCTGTCTAACCTGAAAGCCGCCTTAGACGGACGAAATGCCGACTATCTGATCGTTTCCCATTTAGAACCGGATCATTCCGCAGGGATCAGGCTGTTTACAGAGCAGTTCCCACAGGCAAAGCTTGTTATGAGTGCAAAGGCAAAAGCCATGCTGCCACAGTTTTTTGAGATTCCGTCACTGGAAGAGAAATGCTTAACGGCTGCTGAAGGGGAAACACTCTCACTTGGCAGCCACACGCTGCAGTTTTTTATGGCTCCCATGGTGCACTGGCCGGAAGTCATGGTAGAATATGAAATGACAGAAAAAATTCTCTTCTCTGCCGATGGTTTTGGCAAATTCGGTGCTTTGTCCACAGAGGAGGACTGGGCATGTGAAGCCAGAAGATATTATTTCAATATTGTAGGAAAATATGGTTCTCCCGTGCAGACGCTTCTGAAAAAAGCTGCCACACTTGACATTCAGACGATCTGTCCGCTGCACGGTCCGATCTTAAAAGAAAATCTGCCTTACTATATCGGAAAATACCAGACATGGAGCAGTTATGAACCGGAAGACAAAGGCGTTCTCGTTGCCTGTGCTTCCATCCACGGCAATACAAAAGCCGCGGCAGAAAAAATGGTCAATCTGCTGCAGGAAGCAGGTGCGGCAAAGGTTGCTTTCACAGATCTTTCCCGCGACGATATGGCGGAAGCCATCGAAGACGCCTTCCGCTATGACAGCCTTGTGCTTTGTGCAGCCTCCTACGATGGCGGTGTATTCCCGCCAATGGAAGACTTTTTGAACCGTCTTTCCCATAAGGCTTTCCAGAAGCGAAAAGTGGGAATCATCGAAAACGGCTCTTGGGCTCCATGCGCTGCCAAGAGCATGAAAGCCATTCTGGATACGATGAAAAATCTGGAGATCTGCGATAAAGTTGTTACGATCAAAACAACGATGAAAGATGCGGATATAGAGCATATGAAAGAACTTGCAAAAGAGATCGTACAATAATCACAGTTTCTGCAAAAGAGCTGTAAACTGTGCCTCCGACAGGGATGTGTCTGCTGTTTCCAAAACAGCCGCCACATCCCTGTTTTTCGAATACCACACCTTACTAATATTAGAAAGTATTGATAATATAACTTCTGTGACATCTCTTGAATTGTTTCGGTAATTCATTCTCCAACGAATCCAACGCTCCATAGATACCATATTCTTTGCTTTGAAGCCGGACATACATCGTATAAAAAACAAATTATGGTCTGCTATATATTTCTTCCAGCATCTATAGTTCCCGTTGTCTTCCAATCACGACGCTCACCTCTTTACCGATACTTTTCTATCAAAAATAGCAACTTGATTTTTTATATATACCAGTATGGTATCTGGAGCACATTTTCCCGCAACATTCCCGGCATAGGACACATACACACAACTGCTCCCATCCCTCTCTTTTTTTCCGGGATTTCGTCTAGTATCCGAAATGCAGATGTCATATCCGCTGTCACATGACTGCTTTTTTTAATCTCGATCGGATATAATATTCCATCCTGTTCGATGATAAAATCAATTTCTGCTTCCTCCGACAGTACCTTCCCATCCTGTCTGGTTCTTTTCTTATCTTTTCCCCTGTAATAGGATACAAAATAACGATAGTCCAATCCGTTGTTCGCATAGCTTTTCAAAATCTCTGTTATCACAAAAGTTTCAAAAAATGCACCACTCATTGCACCATTTGCCAGCGTATCAGGGGTCAGCCATCTGCATAAATATGCAGCCAGACCAGTATCTCTGAAATACAGCTTTGGCGTTTTGATCACCCTTTTTAATGCACTATTAGAAAAGGCTTCCAAAATATAGACAATTCCGGATGCCTCCAATATGGACACCCACTTTTTGATTGTTACTGCATCCTTCCCCACTTCATCCGCGATATTAGAATAGTTCAACATTTCGCCGGTTCTTGCCGCACACGCCACCATAAATCTTCTAAACGCATCCAGATCCTGTACTGCCGCCAATTCTCTGACGTCCCGTTCCAAATATGTCTTGACATAGCTTGCAAAATACATGCCCCAGTCCATCTCCGGATTCTGCATTTCCGGATATCCTCCTCGATGAATGATATTCCATATATTACCGGGATTTTGTGCTTCTCCATTCCTCTCTTTTATATATTCCATTGTTGGTAAAAATGGTGTCCTAAATCCACTTTGCATAATTTCCCTTAAGGATAATGGCGTCATTTCCACAATTGCCACACGACCTGCCAAAGAATCAGATACCATGTCCATCAGCTTAAACGGCTGCGAACCGGATAAATAATACAATCCTTTTTCTTCATGATCATCGCAGGACATTTTGATATACCGAAATAAAGATGGTACATATTGTATCTCATCCAGAAATACCGGTGGTTCATTTAACATCATAAACATATCAGGATTATTATTTGCCTGATCTTCTGCAAAAGGATCATCAAAAGATATTTCTTTTACTTCGGAAATGATATGCCTGAGCATCGTAGACTTCCCTGTTTGTCTGGCTCCTGTGATTAAAACCGCCTTGAAATTTCGGGCAGACTTTTTTACGACATCTTCTATTGCTCTGTTTATATATTCCATAACTGCTCCTCCATGTTGCGACTAATCCTGATTTGCATTCAAGATTAGTCGCATTATAACATGAATATAGCTATATATCAATCATACTCTTTCCATATTCTTCAATTTTATTCCGGTCTTTCATTTGTCCCAAGCTCGAAAACAAACACATGCTGATACTTTCCCGCATTCTCCCGGATCGCTTCCGTGACACCATTACAGCCACCGGAGGCGATCAGCGATTCACACAGGGAAAGCAGATGCAGCGTTGCCAGATATTCTGCACCCAGACGGAACCCTTCACCCTGCTTTTTCTCTGTGTGCAGCTGCACCAGCAGCTCATTTTCCTTGGTCGTGAAACGCTCCTGATCTGTACAGACAAGCATGCTTCCTCGATCTTTTCTATATGACTTTCCATTTTTCAGCATTTCTTTTGTAATGTGATATGTTTCATCCCCATTTTGTACTTCCAGCATTGCATAGCCATTCTGCTTTTGCAGAAAACCATAGGCCAGCTGCCGCGGTACTTCTCCTGCATTTTGCACTGTCATTAAATTTGCGTTACTGCAAATAAACATGATTTTTCCTCCCCTGATTCAATTTTCAAAATATGTCAATCCTGTTCCGACAAGCCCTGTTTGATGAGCACAGATTTTTCTTCAAATGCAAAAGCATATTTTCTGATATTTGCTACATCTACACCTTCAGCAAGCAATTCTGTCACATAGCTCTTTTCTGCAATCTGTCGCAGTGCCTTATCCGCGCAATCACTCAAATCTTTATCCTTTTCCGGATTAAATACTTTAAATTCTATGATATAAGAATTCTGCTGCTTATCCACAGCCTTCATCATAATGTCATATCGTCCTATACCACTTTCCCGATTGGATGTAATATGATAGCAATCTGACAATTCAGCAAGCAGTCCCAGCACAAACCCGTGATAAAACCGTTCTGTCTCGTCAATTGCTCCATAACCAGATCCACAATCAAAATAGCTGAAGGTTTTTTGGGCAACCATATTCATATAATAATTCATGCCTTCCACATTGCCCGAAAGCAAAGCCTTCTGAAAGTCCCCAAAATCACTTCCTCTGCGGTAAAACCACTTTCGGAACATTCTGGCAAACATTTTTCGGATTTCGATGTTGGTAAAAGACAATGTATATAAGTCCTCTTCTATCTGATCTGCCCGCAAATATCCCGTCGTAAACAAAAGTCCCCAGATTGCATCTTCATCCGTTTCAAGCAGAGAAAAATCGATTGTTTCATCTACATGTGCCCGGATCTGTTTTCCGTTCATCAGGTCTTCCATATTACACTTTACGTGACGGGAACCCCGCGCAACCATTGTATTGATCAGTGTATTACTGCTTGTATTTGCCCAGTACGTATCAAACCTGCCATCCGAATCTATGAACTTTGTAATCGACCACGGATTATAGATATCCTTACATCTGCCGATCATGAAACCGTCATACCACTGCTTCACCTGCTTTTTATACTTACCAAGTCCCACATGATCGAGCGCAGCAAATACCTCCTTTTGTGTAAAGCCAAATGCCGTTTCATATTTATGTGTGGTAATTGTAGCAACATCAATATGATTCATATCGGAAAATATGGATTCTCTGCCAATTCTTGTGATACCGGTCATAAGTGCTTTTTCCAAAAGCGGATTTGTTTTAAATGTATTATTCAGAAATCCTCTCATAAATGCAGCCATTTGTTTCCAATATCCATGGAAATATGCCTCCTGCATGGGTGTATCATACTCATCCAGCAAAATAATGGGCTTCTTCCCATAATATTTGTACAAAAGCTGCGTCAGCAATTTCAGCGATTTTGCTGCAATGGTTTCATCCATATCCCAGCTGATCCTAGCAAGCTGTGTCCTCTCCTCTTCAGAGAATCTATCCATATCAAGCTCTGCCCTGATATTGTCTACCATGTATTTCAGTTCAAAACACAGGGAACGAAAAGCCCCCTCGTAAGTCTCCTCTTTTACCCCTGCAAGCGACAGAAAAATAACCGGATATGTGCCCTGCAGCTTGTGATACATGGGATTTTCCCAGATCTTTAAACCTGTAAATAGATCCTCCCTGCCCGCATATTGACAGGAAAAAAAGCATTCCAGCATGCTTAAATTCAAAGTCTTTCCAAACCTTCGAGGTCTTGTGATCAGTGTTACATCATGCTCATTTTCCCACCACTGGCTGATGAACGATGTCTTATCCACATAAAAAGCCCCTTTGGATCTGATCTCCTCAAAGCTTTGGATTCCAACGCCTACTTTATCCCCTTCTATCCTGACAATATAATCTATCTGCGCCGATCCTTCTCCATATCTGTCCGGTCTTTCCGCATTCATCGGAATTTTCCACCGGATCCCTTCTTTCCTTGCACCATGGATCTTTCCCATGGCACACCAATAATTGACCATTCGCTTTGTGACACCCCACTCGGATGCTTTTTCTATGGATGTTACAAATTCCATGCTGCTTCCTCCCCTTTTGCTGGTATGGGAATATTATAAAGCAGAAGTGGGAAAAGAACAAGTTTCTTTTCCCACCTCTGCATCATCTTGCATCCTCTATAAAAGACTGCTATGTGTTACTGTGTTGTGCAGTTTAATGATGCGGCTAATCATGAATTCGATTCAGGATTAGCCGCATTTTATACTACTCGTAAGTATACTACTTATAAGTAGTGTTTAAATATACCAGTATGGAATCTGCAGTATATTTTCCCGCAGCATACCGGGCATAGGACACATGCAGACAACAGCTCCCATTCCTCTCTTTTTCTCCGGTATTTCATCCAAAACGCAGAATGCCGATGTCATATCTGCTGTTACCTTACTGTTTTTTTGATTTCAGTCGGATATAACACACCATCCTGTTCGATGATAAAGTCAATTTCAGCCTCTTCTGACAACACCTGTCCATTCCGTTTTGACCTCTTCTTATCTTTCTCCCGATAATAGGATACAAAATAGCGATAGTCCAGCCCTCTGTTAGAATAGCTCTTTAATATTTCGGATATTACAAAGGTTTCAAAAAAAGCACCACTCATTGCACCATTTGCCAGCGTATCCGGCGTCAGCCATCTGCTAAGATATGCTGCCAGACCGGTATCCCTGAAATATAGCTTAGGTGTCCTGATCACTCTTTTCAGTGCGCTGCTTGCGAACGGTTTTAAAATATAGATGATTCCGGATGCCTCTAATATAGAGATCCATTTTTTAATTGTCACCGCATCTTTTCCCACTTCATCTGCAATATTGGCATAATTCAGCATTTCAACGATTCTTGCAGCACAGGCTACCATAAACCTTCTGAACGCATCCAGATCCTGCACCGCTGCCAGCTCCCTGACATCACGTTCCAGATATGTCTTGATATAACTTGCAAAGTACATACTCCAGTCCATCTCTGTATCCTGCATCTGTGGATATCCGCCGCGATTCCTCCTTCATCCTCTCAGTAATCAGTACCACCCGTCAAACGGGTGGTTTGCTCAGCGACTATAAGCCTTTGTTACCGGCCAGCGCCTAAAGACGCCGGCTTTCACTTTCGTTCAAGCTACTAATGCCTTTGACTCGTCGCTGCCCTTAAAAGGGCATTTGTATCACTAGTAACCCTTAAAAGGGTCTTCGTATTCTTTTACACTTAATTTATCCAAAGCTATATCATGTTTTTCCTGCTCTTGGATATATTTCTTTATTGTTGCTTCATTTAATCCTACTGTACTCACATAGTAGCCTTCTGCCCAGAAATGTCTATTTCCATATTTATACTTTAAGTTTGCGTGCTTATCATATATCATTAGTGCACTTTTTCCTTTTAAATATCCCATAAACTGTGATATACTATATTTCGGTGGGATACTTGCACATCCATTTAGTATGTGCCATAGAATTTGTTTGATATGCCATTAAAATCACCTTTCCTTTCGTTAAATAGCAGCCTGAACAACTCTATTTTAGCGGAAAGGTGATTTTTTGTATAACAACTTTGTTGCAAAATTTGACTGTTCCCGGGGGGAATCGAACCTGCCGGGAAAATAATCAGTCCTGCCATAATGGCAACGAATGTATCCAGTGCGCAGATCCGAAGTCCCTCGCCAGCTAACGTATGATATTTTCCCATGTAGCTGCCGAAGATCTCCATGGCAGCCACTCCAAGGCTTAAGGTAAAGAATGCCTGGTTCATGGCGGCTGATACGACATTTCCAAATCCAACCTCCTTTACAGTCTTAAGATTCGGAATCAGGTAGAAACGGATTCCCTCTCCTGCACCGGACAGGGTAAAGCTGTGGACGGCGAGCACCACAATCATGATTAGCAGCGCACTCATCAGGATTTTACTGATCTTCTCGAGACCGTTCTGCAGTCCCTTGCTGCCACATGCCGGTTCCCCGTTCACTCTGTTATAGGCACCCATGACCGCTTCCACTTTTGCATCTTTGACGCACCGCTTGAATGCATATAAATAAGTATCATACAGATCATGCTTTGACACCTGCGCATTGAACTGATGCCTGAGTGCTTCCGGTCCACTATGTACTGCAAAATGCTTCGCGCAGGCTGCTGCCTTTGGATGCTCCGGATCCGGACCCTGCAAACCTTTGATGTATGCACAGCCTAATTCTCCTGTCAGATACGGATCCTCCCCGTATGTCTCATGTCCTCTTCCCCATCGTGGATCCCTGAAAATATTAACATTCGGTGCCCAGAAGGTGAGCCCTTTATAGATGCCGTGGTCCCCTCTTCTCGAAAATTCATTGAACTTCGCCCTTCCTTCTGTGGAAACGACATCTCCGATCTCCTGTATCAGTTCTCTGTCAAAAGTGGCTGCCAGCCCGATCGCCTGTGGGAACATGGTTGCTACTCCGGCTCTTGCAACTCCATGCAAAGCCCCATTCCACCAGTTATATGCCGGAATGCCAAGCCTTTCGATTGCCGGTGACTGATAGAGCATCTGGCTCATCTTCTCCTCCACTGTTATCTGGCTTACCAGTTCTTTTGCACGTTTTTTATCTCTTCACTCATTTTATCGTCTCCCTCTCCCATATCTCTTTCCTAATTATATCCGCTGTCATTTTTTTCCACAACCGGCTAAAATAACAAAATTTCAAATTCTTCCAGTCCCAAATGAATGACTGTGCTCCCACTTTTATCCGTAATTTTTCCTACTCAAGTGTGAATGACAGTAAGTCAAGATTTCCGTATCCTCTATATGTAAAATAGATTGCCTGCTTACCATCCGGGATCTGTGCCTGAATCTCATATTTCTCCCACACATTGCTGTTTACAATCTGAACCGTCCCAAGCACCTCACCATCCCAGGCTGTCTTAACCTCGAACGTCCCACTTCCATATCCTCTCACTTTCAGGATGACTTTCTGTACATTTTCACATTCAAAGTATTTAAAGCCTAGCGTTGTGGTATCTGTAATATGGGAAATGTACCCCGGTTCCTTATCACCGTCTCTTCCATCCTGCATCACTCTTGGAAATCTCTGGTTTGCATCAAAAATGCTCTCCTCCGCTGTAAACAGATTGCATGCAATATAAGCCGGGTATTCCCCCCTTCCCACTAGTGATCCGCCATTTAATCCACAGGATGTCAGTTCCACCTGGCGGAAGCTTCCATCTTCTGCCAAATGAAGCTTTTCTGCACACCCCTGTCTGCTATACCAGGTTCCGTTCGTCTGTCTGTGATAAAAAATATACCATTCACTGGAAATCTCCACGATACTTCCATGGTTGTTTCCGCCATAGGCAGATGGCATATCTGCAGGTTTATAAGTATCTATATGCATATCGCAGTTGCTTACCAGCACACCCCTATATGTGAATTTTCCCGTTGGTTTCTCACTGGTTGCATAGCATAACTCATGCATCACCGAAGACGAATAAATCAGATAGTATGTGTTTCCTATCTTCCGGATAGATGGTGCTTCAAAAAATGCATGTCCCTCATATCCGGTTCCATCCGCATACTCTCCTCCCGGTGCCACAAATACCGGTTCTTCCTCGATGGTAATCATATCCGGACCGAGCACTGTCGCCATCGCACCATGTCTCGTTTTGTCTCCTCTTCCGCAAAATCCCGTATACAGATAGGTTCGCGCTCCTTCTGTCAGTACTCCCGGATCAAACTGTGGTTCATCCCCCGGTCTTTCCCCGAGTCTGTCTCCCTTTTTATCATGGACATATCCATAAAATTCATATTTTCCTGCCGGTGTGTCAGAAACTGCAACTGATACGACAGAGACATGGTCCAGCACATAATACAGATAATATCTTCCATCCGGTCCCACTGTCACATCCGGGGCATACAGGCACATCTTTCCATCCCTGTTCAATGGATCTTCTGTTTTAGGATAAATCACTCCTTCATATCTCCAGTCGGCGAGATTGTCAACCGGTGCTGACCAGCAGACATAATCTCCCAGGCAAAATACATGTCCGTTATAAAAATCATGGGATCCGTATACATACACCCTGTCTCCGAACACATACGGCTCTCCATCCGGAATATACTCCCACGATGGAAGATATGGGTTAAATGCCTGCTTTTTCTTCAATCTTAACACACTCACAGAGTAAGCAGGTGCTTCATAAATGAATTTTTTAGATGCTCCCTCCATCTTCACCGTCTTGTCACTCACTTTTTCCGGTTCTTCAAATGTATTCTCTGCTGTCTTTTCCCCTGTCAGAAGAACTGCCTCATACTCACGCTCTACACCGCAGTCTAAAGAGATTTCTATAGGATCTGTTTTTCCTTCCATGTTAACAAGTTTGATAAAAATTTCATCCTCTGTCACTGTTGTTACAGAAGATACTGCTGGAAAAGATGGAATTTCCACTTCACGTACTATCTTCCGGTCTATAAAGAGCCGTACCGTCTTTCCATCTGTCTCATATCCAAAATGATGATATCTTCCAGGCTCTATACAAAGCGGAAAATCTTCCGTCAGTCTCTTCTCCTCAGGAATTGCTGTTTCCCAGAACGATGCATGATCCTCCTCTATTTTCCAGAGCAGAGGTCTTACTCCAAACGGTGTCCATATTTTTTCCGCACCTTCTAACAACTGGTCATAATAAGATAAAATTACCCTTGCACTGAAAATGCCAATTTCAAAGCTGCTGCCTGGTTCTACATAAATATCAACATCAAATTTTCCACAGGTATCTGATTCCTCCCCGAATACAACAAAGCTCTTCTCTTTGTCTCCCCATGGCATTTTCCGGCACATTGCTGCAATCTGTTCTTCATCAGGATGTCCGATACAGCAGCTGCCATCCTCTTCCTCTTCCATCACATGTCCCATCATTTCATGCGTCACTGCTGTTTTTCTGCCATTCCACATTGCATTTTTATAGTTCAGGACAGATCTGGATTTCAAAGATGCCATGCCCTCCATCGGACGGTATATTTTACCGGATTCCACCTCTGACTCCACTACATATGATCCTCTGTTTTTTCCAAACATTTTCCATACATAATAAGTCGGTATTCCAAAGCTCTCTGCATTTTGGAACCGGATCAGGTTCGGTGACCAGGAATGATAATGAACATGTTCAAATAACGGAGCATACGATGCAAGTGCTACAACATCCTGATTTTTTTCCAGCCCGATCAGGAATGCTGCCTCTCCAAGTGCTCCATATAATTTTCCAAGATGTGCACCTTCATTTACCGCCTGCTCACCGACAAATATCTTTGGACCTTTTCTGTCATAGTTTTCATAATAATTCTGATTTTCTGCAAAAAACTCGGTTGAATTATAAAAATGCTCATCCACATACTCCGTCGTGCAGGCATGCTCCTCGATATGCGCATTCGCAATCACCTTCAAATGCGGATATTTTTCCTTCACCACATCATAAAATCTGCGATAGCGCTCCTCGTAATCCGGTCCGAAATTCTCATTTCCAATCTCAAGATAAGTCAACCCAAACGGCTCTCTGTGTCCCATCTGTGTTCTTAAGCTTCCCCATCTGCTCTCCGGCGATCCAAGCGCATATTCCAAAGCATTCATTGTATCTTCCAGTATCTCGTCCTGTTCTTTTCCTGTGAGGAGAACAGGCTTCCTACCCTGACAGGTCATACCGCAATTACATACATATAATGGTTCCATTCCAAGATCCTCGCAAAGCTGCAGATACTCGTGAAATCCAAGTCCGTTACTGCTGCGGTAATGCCATACTAACTGCTGCCCCGGTCTCTCCCATACCGGTCCTACTGTATTACGAAATAGCATGACAGTGGACGGCGTCGAACCCTCTACAATACATCCCCCTGGGAACCTCATGAAACTCGGATGCAGATCGCGCAGTTTTTCAACGAGATCCACGCGTAATCCATGTCCATTATAGGTTGTTCCCGGCATCAGAGATGTAAAACCAAACAGGATCTCTCCACCATCCGGACACCGAAATATAAGCTTCGCATTCTGACTGTCTCCTGTTGCGGCAAGTACTGCATCGTACTTTACGTAACCATTCCCTTTCAGCAGCAATGTTGTGGATGCAAAGCACACATTATTTTCTATGACAGAAACCTCCAATTTTGTTTCCTGGGCTGTTTTTGCAAACAGACAGAATTTATATGCTTCCCCTTTTTTCTGTGGGATACCGCAAAATCCTATATTCCAGATGCTTCCACCCTTTTCAAACCGTACATTCAGTGCCGCTTTCCGGTTTTTGTTCAAAGTGTCCGCCTGTTCTAACCGCATGCGCGCATCCTGTGCATACCACCCCGGTACAGACGTTTTTTCAATTTGGTCCTCCTCTACCCAGCTAGAAAGTCCTTCTCCGCCATTGAATTCATCTTCCCATCCGGAATCTGTCACAACATGAACTCCATCTGCCCGCTGCGTATATCCCTCCGGAAGAAGTGAATCTTCAAAGCATCTGTTTCTTATCATTTCCGGATAGATTCCACCATCTCCGGCCCGGTTGATGTCTTCAAAGAAAATCCCATACAAATCTTTTGCTGTTTCAAACTTCCTGTTTTTGGTCCTGATATTTAGTCTGTCCATACTTTATTTCTCCTTTTTTCTTCCCTGATACCCCAGGTTATCTCTCTTTCCTGCGACAATCTATCTCATAAACCTTTCCCTTTCGCATCTCTGCAAATGGTCCTGGAATTACCTTCCCTGCTTCTAAAGCATTTCCATAAAAATCACTCTGCGACAGCGTATGGATATCCACTGTTCTTACCTCCTCCGGATTGTATACAATATCCCGTTTTGCCAGTTCTCCCGGGAAGCCAAATGGACGATCATCTGCCTTCTTGAATTCCAGCTTCAGATGATCGGTATCCACCTCTATCTCAAACCATCCTTCCTGTCCTTCTCTGTCGAACTGATAAAATTCCTGCCAGGATGGAAGATGCAGACATACCTCCGGTTCCGGATACAGAATTCGCAGATAACCTCCCTCCATTCCAACGTAGGTATTACCATCACAATGGTTGTCCTTTGTCGGGAACTTCACAGCAGCTTCCCCGCAACGGTAAAACAAATTATTCAGAATCCAGGCATCTCTCGATGTACCGCCTCTTTCCAGACCATGCATCCGGAAAGATACCGGCTTTGCAAAATATCCAGCACTTCTGCAATTCCCGATCAAATTATGTTCGATCCGCAGTCTGTCTGTTCCTTCCCCATAGATTCCATATCCATTCACCTCACCAGATTCCGTCATTGCGTACCAGCCGGCCGACCCTTTCTGCTCCTTTATCTGATTCCGGTCAAACCGACCTTCCACATTCCAGATGATATTGTGGTCGATCAGATTCACACCATCTTTCGTACATTCTATGAAAATAGCCTCTCTCTGCTCCCTTCCATCTAAAAACAGGTTATGTGTAATTCTGTTATTTTCATTTCCACAATCCATCCACAGATGATCTGCCCGGAATGTATTGCGGAACAGATTTCTGCGGATCAGGCTGTTTACACTATTGTGAAGCTTAATTGCTCCTGCTTCCCAGGAAAGTTCCATCTTCTGCCATCCGGTTTCTTCGATCCGGTTATCCTCGATCAACATATGCACTGCATGAAGCCCTGCAATTCCACATACCCCTGCGTTGGAAATCGTACAGTTTCTGATCACGCTATATCCGATTTTCTGCCCCGGTATCATCTCATGATGCCAGCATTCATTTCCCACATCAATCCCTACTCCGTTTGACCAGTCTACTGTACAGTCCTCAATGATCCAGTGATGTCCTCTGTAACAGGAAATTGCTCCCCGCTGCGGTACCGGAGCCCCTGTTGCCGCATGTGCACAGGTCAGTCCTTTTACTTTTATATAAGACAGAAATGGTTCGTCCGGTGCAAAACACTGTTCTCTACAGGTTACTTCGATTCTATGATCCGCCGGATCTTCATCATTCCAAAGCCTGAAGTGCACACGCTGTCCGTTAGCTTCCACCCAGTACGTTCCGTCTTTTTCCCCAAGTCCATTGCAAAGTGAAACCTGTGTAAGCGGTTTTCCATCGCAGAACACCATCCCTCTCCGGTTCAGATAAGTTGTCATATCTGTCTTATCATACTCAATAAACAGTCTGTCATGTAAAATGTTCACCGCGCAGAACGGATTGTATCCCAGAAATAAGTTAGGCTCCAGACAGTATTCCCAGACCTTTATCTTCGCTTCCTCTTTCTTTTTCCCAAAATTGTTATACAGTCTCCAGCCATTACTTGGTCTGAAGTTCTCCACTTTTTCAGAAGCCTTGATCACAACTTCTCCATCCCCGTATGCTTCATAGCTTATCATATGTGATGCATTGATACCTCCACACACCGGATGTACCCACTCTCTGTATTCTCCTCCATGGATCAGGACACGCGTTCCAGGCACTGCCCTTTCCGCTGCTGCCTGTATTGTTTTAAGTGGTGCCTTTAACGTTCCTGCATTCCTATCATCCGCATCCGGATGTGTGCTGTTTACATGCAATACGATGTCATACACTGTCTCGTCTTCCCAAAATTCAAACATGCTGCCATCTGGCAGTTTTGCTGTTTCCCCCATCATATTCCTCCTCATTATACAAGTATTTTTCTGTTATCTTTTGCAAACCCATATTATATTCTCTTTCAAGTGCAAAAACGGGGACAGACACACTGTCCCCGCTTCCCTTCTTCACGCTCTGTCTTCCTGCCCGGAAACTTTTCCAACTGTTATTTTTTTCATCCATTTTCCACTTCGCAACCGGAATACACACCAGACTGCTTTTAGAATCTGATCGGCTTTCAGGCACACATATATCCAGAACGCCGGGAAGTGGAATACAAACCCCGCAAGCATTCCAAGCGGTATGGAAACAACCCACAGGAAAAGATTATCCGCAAGCATCAACATCTTTGTATCTCCTCCTCCACGCAGCACTCCTTTGGTCATAATGCTGTTTGTTGCCTGGAAAATAAGAATCAGGCTGATCGCATGCATCAGCTGCGCAGCAACCTCCGCTGTCTCCTCCGATACCTTATAGGAACCAATAATCGCCGGACTGACTGCCATAATAAAGAACGCTGACAGCATTCCAAGTCCCAGTCCCAATCCTAAGAATCTGTAAGCCTGACTCTGTGCCTGCTCTTGCTTTCCCTCTCCCAGCGTCTGCCCTGTCACGATTGCTCCTGCCTGACATACTCCCTGTATCATAACAGTACTCAGCTGTTGTGTTACGCTTGTAATGGCATTGGCTGCCACAAAGGTAACTCCAAGTCTTCCTATCACCATTGCCACTGTATTATTTCCGATAGCGAGAATTCCGTCACTAATCAGTACCGGTATGCTGATCCGGATATATTCTCCAAGCAGATCAGCCGTCTTCATGCCAAGATGTTTTACCCTGAATCCGATTTTCTCATCTTTCAGTAACAGATATCCACAGATCATCCCTGCCTCAAACAGTCTCGCAATCAATGTTCCCAGCGCAGCTCCTGCGATTCCCATACGTGGCATTCCAAGTTTTCCGAAAATAAATACATAGTTTGCCAGAAGGTTCACAAAAAACGCTCCGATTGAAACAAGAAGCGGCAGCTTCACCTGCCCGACACACCTTAGTATGATCGTACATACCAATGAAAGACCTAAAAAGAAATAGGTAATCACAGAAAACCTAAAATAGATTTCTCCCAGCCGTATAATCTCTGCATCCTGCGTATACATCCGCATGACAACCTGCGGGATCAGCAAAGTCACCACCGCAAATAAAAGTGCAAGGCTGACTGTAATTCTTACTACGATACAAATTGTCTTACGAAGGGCCTGTATACTTTTTACCGGTTCTGCTTCCTGCATTCCCCAGTAACGGGATACAAGAACAGATGCTCCCATTCCAAGCCCCATACAGAAAATCTGATAGACACCTATAAACTGATTTGCCAGTGACACTGCCGAAAGTGACATTTCCCCGAGATTTCCAACCATAATCGTGTCAAGCATGTTGACTCCGATTGTGATCAGGCTCTGTAAGGCGATTGGCAATGCCAGCCAAAAGACTTTTTTATAAAATTTCCAGTCGATCTCTGCTCTTCTTCTCTCTGCTCTTCTTCTCTCTGTCATCTTCTATCTCCATTTCCAGTAGTAAACCCTTCCTGATGTTCAGATTTTTCTTGGTCCTTTACCTGGCAAAACTGCGCTGCTCTTTGCACTACAGTGTCTGTATCCAATCCAGATATTTCACGATCATCGTATCCCAGACCTTCCATTCATGTCCGCCCGGCATCTCTTCGTAATAAATCTTCACATTCTTCTCTTTGCAGTAAGCCAAATATTTCTGTGCGTGTGCATAACCTCCATCTTCCGTGCCGATAGCTCCAAATAAGGCCGGATATTCTCCCGTCTCAGATGCACGATCGATCCACACTTTCGAATCGCTGTCTGTTCCGGCAAGTTCCTCTAAGCTTCCCCAGCATAGCGAAACCACATCGTTTTTTTCCTGTTCCTTATCCTGATACCGTGCTCTCTGCTCTGCAAAAAGTTCCGTCACAAAGGAAAGACCGGACAGATTTGCCGCTGCCCTGAAAAATCCAGGTTTTGTAAATGCCCATTTGTAAGCACCGTATCCACCCATTGAGAACCCCGCTACATAACGGTTTTCAGGTTCCGTATTGACCGGAAACATTTTCTCAGCTACCATTGGAACTTCCTCTGTCACAAACTGATAATATGGGTATCCATATTTCATATCGCTGTAGAAGCATCCACCATCCACTTCCGGCATGACAACTGCAAAGTTTTTTTCCTCCGCATACCGCTCAATGGAAGAAAACCTGATCCAGTCCTGGCTGTTTCCTCCACCGCCATGCAGCAGATACAAAGTGCCTGCCGGCTTTTTCCCCTGATTGACACACCCCGGAAGGATCACATACAATTTGGTGTGATAGCCCAGCTTATCTGATAAAAAATCAAACATTGTCACTCCCATCTCATACATCCTCCTTCATCATTTTGTCTATCATGACCGGAAGCCACTGATCCCAGAAGCCCCACTCATGCCTGCCTTCTCCTTCAGAGAACTCTACCGGACATCCCATCTTGGTTGCCACTTCTGCAAAATTTTTTGATCCTTCATAAAAAAAGTCCTGTCTGCCGCAGCAGCTATACAATCTTGGTAGTTTTTTCCCTTCTTGCAGATTCTTTCGGATCAGGTGATAAAAATCATTACTGCTTCCCCTGTACTCTTCCCTTGTCCCGAAAGCTGATGCAACATTCGGATTATTCATATCAAAAAATCCAAGGCTCTCCACCTCTCCCGCACCGCTCATTCCAGCTGCCGCTGCAAAGAAATCCGGGCGGTTCAAAGCCCACTTGAAGGTTCCGTGGGATCCCATGGAATTACCGATCACATACCTTTCTTTCGGATCATGCGTCAATGGGAATATATTCTCCACAATCTCCGGAAGCTCCTCGCTTAAGTATGTAAAATATTTTTTTCCATGTACCATATCGCAATAAAAACTGTTGCGTACTTCCGGCATCACAACTGCAAGATCACGCTCTAATGCATATTCTTCCAATCTGGTACGGCGCAGATAAAGGCTTGCATCATCACTGCCTCCATGCAGCACATAGAGCGTTTTTTTTCTCTCATATTCTTTATAATAAGTTTCTGCCCCTTTTTTCTCCGGGTCACGAAAAACCTCATAAGTCGGAAGAATCACATAGATTTCTGTGTTTTCTTTCAACACTTCTGAACGAAATGAATATTGGATCAGTGCCATTTTTCTCCTCCTGTTCTACTCTTCTTCCTTTTCAAAACACAATACATTCCAGGAAAGTGGTTTTAATGATGTTGTCAGTCTGCCATCTGCGAACAAAATATCTTCTTTTTCTTTTGGAAGAACCAAAGATGGATTGTCAAAGCTGCTCGAAGCCTCCAGATCATCCGTATACATCTCGAATTGTTTTACAAACCTGTATCCCTCAAATCCTCTGACATCCACAGTCAGAGAATACTCACTCTCCTCATTTCTATTTAACACAAACAGATTCAGTCTGCCATTCTCACGATCCCATGCCGATGCACTGTCCACATAAGGAACATTTTCTTTTCCCCTGTACTGGGATGTATCATCGATCGCATATCCCGGCATATCATAGGTCTCACATTCCACGCTTGTCTGCATGGATGTTCCCTTTGCATACTCCATCAGCTGCGACAGTGCATAATAAGATGCTGATCTCCACACATGGTCATGGTCGGAAGAACAGAGTGCTCCAAGTCCTCCTGTCATGCAAGCAATCTTCACACGGTCTGCATGTCTTAAAAATGCCATCTGAATTGAAACCATTGCCAGCATCTGCAGCATATCTCCTCCCGGATGTTTTCTGTCCGGCATCTGATCTGGATCATGAAGCACATATTTTCTGTCCGGATCAAACCGGTAGTGGGCTCTTGTCATATTGTAGACACCATAGCCCGGATGCAGCTCGGCATTTGGCCGGATCATGGCTCCGTACTCGTCAAAAGAGAGCATCATTTTTTTCGGTGAACGCCTCTTTGCTGCAATCACATCACAAAGTGCCGCCTCGGTGTCAATAAATTCCTCATAATACAGGGAACCACCCAGTAATGCCTTAATATCTCCCGGAGGCGCACTGTGATAGTGGTGCATGGACAGATAATCCACCGAATCATAGCACTGTTCGAGCACGGTCTCTTCCCATTCCGGATAGTGATCCATAAAGATGGCAGAGGATGCGCAGACAGCAGTCTCTATCGTCGGATCAATCCACTTCATCACTTTGGATGTCTCATTGGCAAGAACTCCGTAGCCTCTCGGATCCTTATCCCAGGAACCGATTTGCCACGGTCCGTCCATCTCGTTTCCAAGATACCAGACCTTCACCCCATATGGCTTCTCATGTCCGTTCTTTTTACGCAGATCTGACCACCAGCTGCCTCCCTCATGATTCGTATACTCAACAATATCCATCGCATCTCGGATTCCTCCTGTTCCGAGGTTGATCGTATACATCGGTTCTGCTTCCACTTTTTCTGCCCACTGTAAATATTCGTCATGACCAACTTCATTTGTAATATACTGATACCATGCCGGATCTAAATGTACTTTTCTCTGTTCTTTCGGTCCGATGGAATCCTTCCAGTCCCAGGCGGAAACAAAGTTTCCACCCGGGAGACGGATTGCCGGCATATCGGTACTTTTCAATGCCTCAATCACATCTTTCCGGAATCCTTGCTCATCCGCTGTCGGATGCTTCGGGTTGTACATCGTTCCATTTACCATTGTTCCAATCGGTTCCAGAAATGTTGAAAATAATCTCGGTGAGATTTCTCCTATCTCAAAGGATGGATGGACTGTAATTTTTGCTTCTTTTTCCATAGTCTTTTCTCCTTCATTTCACTGCCATACCTGTGTCTTGTCCCCGCAAACACATTTAAAATAATTTTCTTAAAAACGCATTCAGGCAATGTCTCCAGAATGTCCAGTCATGATAACCGTATCCTTCGAACACCTCAATCGGGACACCTGCCGCCAGTACTTCTTTCTCGTTCTTAACCGTCGACTCATAGCTCCATTCCTGCTTTCCACATGCAACAAAAAGCATATGAAACTGCTTTCTGAATGCTTCCGGATTCAGTAATACTTCTGTATAATCCACCTCATCGTCCCTGATCACAAGACCACCGGAAAAGATGCCTGCCCAGCCGAACAATTCCGGATAGGTAAATACGATTCTCTGCGTCTGCATGCCTCCCATGGAAAGCCCTGCTAATGCCCTGTAATCTTTGTCTGCAATAGTCCGGTATCTGCTGTCAATATACGGGACACAGCTTTCCGGAAGCTCCTGCAGAAATGCGCTCATAGAATGGTGATATTCACCATTTTCCGGGAAGGCATAGCCAGTATTCATAACTACGATCATTTCCTTCATCTGCCCTTTTGCGATCAGGTTATCCGCGATATTGGCAAGCTTTCCCTGCCAGATCCAGCCAACCTCATTCTCGCCGCCCCCATGTTGTAAATAGAGAACAGGATATCGTTTTTCCAGATGTTCCTCATAACCTGCTGGTGTGTATACATAACACAGCTTGGTTCTCCCGGTACTATTAGATTTGTAATATTCATAATGAACCGTTCCATGTGGCACCTGGCGGATTCTGTATTCTTCAAAATCCTCCTCCGGCATTTCCAGATAGTTCACAGCCTGAAAGCCGCCGTAGCCAACCGGCGCATTGCAGTCCACCGTGTTCGCGCTGTTTACTATATAGTTATAATAGTGGAATCCTTTCTCAATTCCCGTTACCTCTGCTGTCCACCAGCCATCCTCTCCTTCTTCCATAGGATAGCTTTTCATTCCCCACAGATTCAGCTCCACATCATGCGCACCGTCTGCCCGCAGATAAAATCTGGCAGTTCCAGTCTTCCCATCTGTCACCTCTGCGCCCGGATGTTCTTCCCGGTATCTGCCACACGGTCTGCCTTTCTCATCAAATGCATGAATCAGACCTTTGTGGATCGGATCAGACATTAGCATATGCTCTGCAAAAGTCTGACGGTCTAATTGCTCTTTGGATAGCTTTCTCTCTTCATAAGGAAAAACTGGTTCACTTTCATCCTCTGGCTCCTCTTTCTGGAAGACTAAGGATGCAAAGTCCCTAAAGCTCTCTCTCCACACATGCCATTCATGATAGCCCTCATAGCTTCGCTGCCCTCCGGCTGCCCCGAGCTTTTCAAACTGATCCGTATATATTTTCTGTTTTTTATCTAAATCCTTCTCCCCTTTTCCTGCCGTCATAAGAACGGTCTGCATCGGATACTCTGCAAACTGTGCAAGAATCCGTTCTGTCTCTACATCCCTGACCCCTGAGAATACTCCCAGATGTCCGAACAGATTCTGGAATCTCGATACGATCTGGGTTGCCTGCGCCGACCCAAGGGAAAGTCCCGCCATTGCGCGGTGCATCCGTCCTTTTTTCACGCGAAAAGTATGTTCCATATATGGAATAACATCCTCTGTCAGTTCCCTTCCAAAGTCACCCGGGAAAAAGACAGCCTCCTCATCATCTCTAAACGCGTAACCGCTGCACATAACCACGATCATACCCTTGCATTTTCCTTCTGCAATGAGATTATCCATAATAAAATTCAGTTTGCCGTTCCACAGCCAGCTTGTCTCATCCTCTCCCACTCCATGCTGGATATACATAACCGGATATTTTTGATCTATATTCTCTCTGTAGGAAGGCGGCAGATAGACATAACATTTCTTTATGTGATCATTCTGTGTTGACACGTAAGAATGAATCTGCACATCCCCATGCGGTACATCCTTCAGATACCAGAAATCCTGTCCCTCCCGTGGCATTTCAAAAAAGTTATTTGCCCCGAAACATCCATAAGCAAACGGTGCATGTGGGTTCGTCACCTGTACCCCATCTACAAACCACCTGTGATAATGAAAGCCTGGAAGAATCCCCTTTACATTTTTAGAAAACAGTCCGTTTGCCTGCTTCTCCAGTGCAATTTTCTCCGTTCCAAGCGTTCCTCCAAAACCGGAAACTTCTACCGTCTCTGCTTTTGGTGCTTCCATTGTAAAGGTAACACTTCCATCCTCCTCAACCTTGGTTCCCCAGAAATCTTCCTGATAACAAATACAATCTTTGCCATCTATCTTTTTCATTTCTGCTTTTTTATAAATTGGATCAAAAAAAAGCGGATACATTGTCAGTGCCTGATTGTTTTTCATTTTCATCTCCTCCTTCTGCTCTCTTTAGCTATTTCGTTTTAGCATATTATAAAAATAATAGCGGCAATATATTTCCATATTTTTTACCGCCGCTGTTATTTTGTATTGTTATTTATAATTTTCTTCCTGTTCCAGACCGCTGCTTTCCCGAATCTGATAAATTGGCAGCAGCTCCCTCCGGATTGGAATATCCATCCGGCTCTCTCCTGCCAGAATTAAAATATCTAATGCACTCTTTGCCATTTCCTGTGACGGAATATCCACAGAAGACAATGCTGGTCTATTATACCGGAGTAGTGGAGAGTTCTCAAAAAATATAATCCTCAGATCTTTCGGGACACAGATTCCGACATCCCTGCAATATGCCATTATCCCTGTAGCAAGCCTGCAGTCGGCTACAAGCCACGCGGTCGGAAGTTCCATATCTGAAAGCATCTGTTTCGCTGTCTGATATCCAATCTCATAGGAACTCTTCTCAATCCTTGGATTCCATTCTTCCTTCGCCACAACATCATGACTCCTGCACCCAAACAGGAAACCTGCCTCCATCAGTCTCTCTGCTCTTCCTGTTTTCTCAAATCCCAAAAAGGCGGCAGATTTCACTCCGGAAAGGTTCATACATGCCGCACATTCTTCACCTGTCCGGTAGCTGTCCATCAGCACACTGTGATAGATCTGGCTGTCACGTCCGATAAACACAATCGGAATCGTGATCTCCCTCTCTTCCAGCGCCTTCTGCTCTTCCTCGTTAAGTCCACAGATCATGGCTCCACTGAAGCGGTTGCTTGACAGCATATCCATATATGTCATGAAGTTCCCTGGTTCATATGCCTGGACAACCAGTTCTATCTTCAGCTCTTTCAAATCAATTGTCTGAAAGATGCCTTCCAGGAAACGCCCGAGACGTGAGTTTAGATTGTCACGCCTCCAGAACAGTGCCAAAACATATGGTGCCTCCTCGTTAGCTGCCTGTCTCAATCTTCTCGCATAAATATTGGGCTGATAATTAATCTCTTTCGCCGCATTTAATACTTTCTTCTGCGTCTCTTTTGATATTCTTACCTGGTCTCCTCTGCCATTCAGCACAACAGACACTGTGCTCACGGAAAGTCCCAGTTTATCCGCAATATTCTTAATCTGCATCTTGGACGCTTGTTTTTTACCCATATCAATGCCTTTCATCCTATTTTGAACTATTTTTGCCTTATAACTGAGCCTACCATATCTAAGATTCTTTTGTCAACCCGACAACCGGCTGTTTTTCCTTCGTTTTAGCAATGGCATCCGGCTGTCCTCTCTTTCTGAAAAGACCGGATGCCATTGCTTATTCACTGCTTATCTGTTTGTTTTTTATTTTGCTGCTTTTCTTGCATCGATTACTTTCTGATATTTTTCCATATCAAATTTCACAAGATCATCCCATCCGATACCGGTAAGAGTCTCTTTTAAGTTTTCCCATAATGCATCGAATTCTGCCTGGTCTGCTGCAAAGACCATCTTCCAGGATGCATTTGTAATTTCCTTTCCACACTGACTTCTGATCAGCGCAATATCTGTTGTATCACTTTCAAGAACAACATTTACATTTGCAACCGTCTTTAATAATCCGTTCTCCTCAAAGTATTCTGTCTGTGTATCAGTGCCATATTTTTCTGTCCAGTCAACATATCTCTGGTCCTTCGGTTTTTCAAGATTAGTGCTCCAGTAGCTCATGCTGTAAGGCTCATTATTATTCGGATTAACTGCCATGTTAGATACAATGTACTGGTTCAACTGACATTTTCCATCATTGTAGAGACCGCCGCCCCATTCATCCGGAAGATTCTTCTTACCTGCTACATAAGCTACAGAGTCATCTGTCTGTGCATAGCGTCCTGTTCCTTCTTCAATGGTGTAGTTGACACCAGCAATACCATCCCACATGTAACTGATTCCTTCCGGACTTGCCATCCAGTCAAATAACTGCATAATTTTTTCTTTTGTTGCATCGTCTACGCCAGAACCAATGCCCCATACGCGGCCTGAGCCATAATAAGAATCTGCTACCTGATAAATATTAAGGTCTTCAACAGGAACATTCACAAATCCTTTTCCTGCTGCTTTGTCTTCATCGGAAAGATTGATACCTGCAAGGTTCATTTCCCAGTTGTACCATAATAAGTACTTTCTGTATGCACGAAGCTTCTGCTCGTCTGTTGTGGTCCAGTCCTGAACAGAGGAATCCGGATCGATCAGCCCTCTCTGATTTGCCTTGAAGAAGAACTCAAGCATCTTGTAATATGCACCGTTCTCATCAATCAATGGCATCATACTGTTGTCATTTCCAATTAATACAGACTGATTTACTTCCTGCCCATACCATTTTGCGGTCTGGCAGATATTTTCCATACCGAATCCATCCCAGTCTTTCCAGAGGGAAATCGCATATGCTTTGTCACCAGCATCGTTGGTCGGATGTGCTTTCTGCATCTGCTCTAAAACATCCAGAAGATCATCCAGGTTCTTTAATTCCGGGCATCCAAGTTCTTTGTAGTAGTCCCATGGAAGGCATGGTGCTGAGAACGGAGTCGACTGTGAATATGTCTCTGGTGAAGTATTCGTCATCTCGGTAGGGATTCCCCAAATCTTACTTCCATCTCCAACCTGCGCATTGAACGCCTCAATCTGTGTCTTATACTCTGCTAAGTTTGGATAATTCCAGATATCATCCGTAATATCCATAACAAGTCCTGCTTCTACGCAGTCCAGATAATCTGCATTGTCCAGAAGAATGATATCACCCAGCTTTCCGGAGCTGCATCGCGTCTGATAAAGTGCTGCCGCATCACCGGATGTATTCGGTGCAAAGATATTCAGTTCCAGACCGAACTTCTCTTTCACAAGGTCGCCAAACCAGCCTGCCTGCATGCCCTGATAGTTTGCCGCAACATCATAGACTTCGATGGTTGTCACATCCCCTGATGCCTGTGAGCCTCCCTCTTCTGTTGCAGCTGTCTGGTTCTTGTTGTCCCCTGATGAAGCATTTCCATTTGCTCCGGAATCTCCTCCACAGCCTGCAAGAACTGTACTTGCTGTCATGGCTGCTGCCAGGCCTAAACTAATTGTCCTTCTCCATTTCATAATACATATCCTCCTTTTGTTTTTCTACAATAGCCCCCTATTGTGTGTTGAAGTTTATGAATTTTTTCTCAACCCTTCACTGCGCCGATCATAATTCCTTTTACAAAGAAGCGCTGGAAGAATGGGTATACTAATAGAATTGGTGTTACGACCAGAATAGTTACTGTCATACGGATGGAAGTAGCCGTCTGCGTCGTTGCAAGCATCTGCTGGATTGCTTCACTGGAGGTTCCGGAAGAAACAATCGTTGCAAGTGAGCTTGCCTGGTTAATATACTGGTACAGAATAAACTGTAACGTATATAACTTTGTGTCTGTTACAAGAAGCAGCGTATCCTGGAAAGAATTCCACTGTCCTACTGCCGCAAAAATTGCAACCGTTGCAAGAATCGGTTTAATAATCGGAAGAATAATTGAGAAGAACACCTTCAATGTTCCTGCTCCGTCTACTTCTGCTGCATCCTGCAGCTCCCTCGGAATTGATTCCACATAAGTCTTCGTCAGAATAATATAAAAAGGCGATACCAGCGTCGGCAAAATATATCCGAGGAAATTATTCGTCAGATGCAGATTATTCATTGTAATATACCATGGAATAATTCCTGCATTAAAATACATAGTCAATACTACGAACCGGTACCAGAGTTTCCGTTTCCACATGGTTTCTCTTGTGAACATATAACCGAGGAAGCCGGCTAACAATACCGTACATGCCGTTCCGATCAGCGTTCTTGCAATGGAAATCTGTGCTGCCTGCAGCAGTCCCGGAATCTTGGTTGCATCCAGATAATTTCTGAAATGGATCTGCTGCGGCCAGAAGATAATCTTTCCTTTTTCACTCAGATCGTTAGCACTGATCGTATTGATAAAAATATAGTAAAATGGATAAATACAGATCAGGGAAAACAATGCAAACACAATATAAGTAATCACGCTGATCAGTTTATCAACCGGACCGGCATTTTCTTTTATTTTTCCATTCTGTTTCATGTTCATATCCTCACTTCCATTTAAATAAATCCATCACCACGCAGTACTTTAGATAGCGTATTGGCACCACATAACAAAATGACGCTGATCAGACTCTTAAGCATACTGAGTGCAGTAGATACAGAATAACTTCCACTTCCCATTGCCAGATTGTATACATACAGATCAAGTACCTGGATAGTATCCATATTAAATGCATTCTGGAATACATAGTACTGTTCCATTCCATTGGAAAGGAAATTTGCGATATTAAGCATTAATAATACAAAGTATGTTGGCAGTAAGCTCGGAATCGTAATATTCCAGATCAGTTGCATTCTTGTTGCCCCGTCCACTTTTGCTGCCTCATATAATTCTGCATCAATCCCTGAGATTGCTGCGATATACATGATTGCTGACCATCCAAGGCTCTTCCAGGTACTCCACAGCCACATTTTCAGCCATATATGATTGGAAGACTGCAAGAAAGCGATCGGTTTTTCAAGTACTCCCATCTGTATCAGTAAGCTGTTTGCCATACCTGTACTGTTGAACATACAGTAGCAGATAGAAAATACCAGTACCCAGCTGATGAAGTTTGGAAGTGTCGTCACGGTCTGGACAAATTTCCGGAATGGCATACACTTAATCTCATTCAGAAATACGGCAAAAATCATCGGCAGCCAGGAAAATAAAATGGTCAATCCACTCATTGCAAAGGTGTTTCTCAAAACCATCAGCGTCTGCTTAATCCTCACCGGATTGTCTACCAGATACCGGAACCACTTCAATCCTACAAAGTCATCCATGCTAAGTGCTTTTGGCGGTTTGTAATCAAAAAACGCGTATGCCCATCCATACAGTGGATAATAAGCAAATATCGCAACCAGAATAATGAAAGGCAGAATATAGAGGAATTCCCGATACCCTCTCATCTTTTTCTTATTTGTAAAAACTTTCATTCAGCTACCCCTCCTATTTTCTCCTCAGTCCAATCTGTTTTCTCTCCGTACATTTCTTATGTTGCTATTATATGCTATTTCGTTTTAGCTGTCAATAGCTTATTCATTAGAAACTATTTTCAAACTGCCATCCGGAAGTCTTCTAAACTGTTTTACATAATTCCATCCAAGCTCAGGATCCTTATCTGCTACCTCATGTCCTTTGTCATGCATCATCGCCAGATTATACAGATTCACTGGATGCTCTTCATCCGAGTAAAACCTCTGAACGTCATAGTAATGTTCCGGATGTCTGGCAGAAGGCCGGATTCTCTGCTGAATCTGCCCCGGCACACCGCATCCACTCGGATCAGGTTTGGAAAGATCCGGTGTCTCTTCGATCCGAATATGATTATACGCCTTCCAGAAATCATACTGATGCTGTTGGGAGCAATGATAATAAATCGGATAAGAAATTTCCCGGGAACCATAGGTATACCATACCGGCATCCGGTAATCGTATTCTTTCTTTTTCTCCATCGCAAGACCAAACAGATACTTATCCTGTTCTGTAAGTTCACTGGCACCATTTCTGATTCCCGGCCAATTTGAGTCAATATGACAGATAGCTGCGATCAGTTCCGGGTGGAGCATTGCCACTGCCTGCGCCTGTCCTGCTCCATTGCTGAAGCCTGACAGGTAGACTCTTTCCGGATCAACTGGATAGTGTTCTTTCATATATTGGATCAATGCAACTGTATACCCGATATCATCTGCTCCATCCGGTGCTAAAAAGCTGTTCCACTGTGTTCTGTCTGTTCCCCACGGATACACAGTAATAAAGCCTTCCTTCTCCCCCAGTTCATGAAAACGGCTCATCTGTGCGGCTTCCTCCGGGTTATCCGATCCTCCATGGAAAAAGAGCATAAGTGGTACCCTTCCTGACGTTCCATCTTTCACACCGGAAGGTACATGCACAAACCAGGTATGCTTTACCTTCACCTTTTCCTCTAACCTGTCATCATCCAGATAAAGTTCAAACCCGGCTTTTTTCATGTCCGGTTTTGGTTCCACATCTCCATACACAGAGGTATTGGTGCGCCTGGTCACGGAAAATAGTTCTTCCCATACCCGGTTCACCAGTTCTTTGGAAAGCTGCATATTCTCTGAATTCATGACACACTGAGATGGATTTCTTTTATTTCTTGTCACTGTAATCTGATCTGCCGTCTCTTTCCATTCTGTTTCATTAACAACATTGAAATAATTCTGTGTTTTCCTGTCACTGTCCACCAGAAAAGCCGGTACTGCAGCATTCACCGCCTGATATCTGGCTTCCTCACATAGCCTTCCACCCACTGCAAAAATTGCTGCTATATTCTCTGCCACACAGGCTGCAAGCGTGCATACCATATGCGCTCCGCTTCCGGTACCGACTAGATACCTGGTGTCATTCATCGGATGCCAGACACTCAACATAGCTTCATAAGTTGGAATCCCGTTCGGCCGTGTTGCAAGAGGCTTATCATCTTCCTTTGTCATTGCATCCTGAAAATCATGAAAAGCTGTCAGATCATCTGTCTCTCCGGAAAAATCATAATTCCAGCGCCCGTTTTCCGGATTCGGGAATGAAAGAATGATTTCCTGTTCCTCCGCGAGTTTTTGCATGCCAAGCTCATCTAAAAAATACCGTACGGATGCTTCGTCTTCTCCATCACGTAATATTGTAATGCTGCAGCGTTTGAATGCTGTCCTTCTTTCCTGTTCCGGAAAATACAGATACATACTTCTTCCGATCTTTTCCAGCTTCTTATATACTAACCCCATCTTTTACCTCCTCTGTCTGTGCAGGTTCGCTAAACTATTTTCCGTTTGTAACTGCTAAAACGTCGTAGCTTAACTATAGTTTCTTTTTTCTATTCTGTCAATCTATTTTTTTTGAATATTCATCTGTTTATTTCATCTTTTGCGACTTTTTTCCTGTTTTTCTTCTTTATTTCCATTTCTCTTTGCGTAAGTTTTTTTGCCATTAGAGCTATTTCGTTTTAGCTTTTTATTGACATACTGTATCCGCAATGTTAAGATTGTTTTATCTTAAACAGAATTTTAGTAATAAAGAGGTGATCATCTATGGCTCAGGGTATGAAAAACACAGTCCTGGACCATCTGCCCGCCGGAACAGATGCTGACCTTGCAAAAGGGAAAATTCCTCATACGCTTCCAGACGGCGTAACCAACCGGGCTGTTTATCAGGATATTTTGCAAATTGCCTTACCAGCGAGTGTGGAGCTGATTCTGTCTTCCTTCACATCTATGGCCGATCTGATTATGGTAGGAAATCTTGGTACATGGGCAATCACGGCAGTAGGCCTCACGACACAGCCAAAGTTTATCCTTATGACAATGGTCATGGCGATGAATGTCGGTTCCACCGCACTTGTTGCCCAGTCAAGAGGTTCTGGCAACCGGGAAGCTGCACAGAAGTATGCCAGACAGGCAATGTTGCTCAACCTTACTTTAAGCATCCTGCTTTCTGTCGTCGGTTTTGTGACTGCCAGACCGCTCGTTCTTTTCATGGGTGCAAAGGATGGGCACATTTTAAGTGCCGGAACTGCTTACTTGCAGATTCAGATGGCAGGATTCGTATTCTTTTCCCTGACCTCGACCATCACAGCGCTTCTTCGCGGAATTGGCGATTCCAAAACAGCCATGTACTATAACACAGTCGCCAATCTGGTAAACCTGATTCTGAACTACTTACTGATTAACGGACATTTAGGCTTTCCACGCCTTGAGGTTGCGGGCGCTTCTCTTGCCACCACAATCAGCCAGATTGTATCCTGTATCCTTGCAGTGATCGCCATATCAAAGAAAAGCTGTTATATTCATATGAATCTGCATGATGACTTCAGACCAAGCAGAAAAGAGCTCGCAGAAATCGCAGCCATCGGTCTTCCGGCTGCCCTGGAGCAATTTATGATGCGAATTGGTTCTATGATCTTTTCCAAAGCGGTTGCTTCCCTTGGAACAGTTGAATTCGCTGCACATCAGGTCTGTATGAATATTCAATCCCTTACTATGATGAACGGACAAGTATTCTCCATTTCATCGACCTCGCTAACCGGACAAAGCCTTGGAAAAAAAAGACCTGACATGGCACAGGCGTATACCACACGCTGCAAGCGGTGCGGTATGGCAATTGCCATTACACTCGGTATACTCTTTGTAATATTCGGAAGGCCGCTTTCTGGTCTGTACACGAACGACGCAACCTGTATTACACTATGTATCCAGATTCTCTGGATTGTTGCTTTTATCCAGCCATTCCAATCTTCACAGTTTATCGTGGCAGGTGCACTCCGTGGTGCCGGTGATACAAAGTTTGTTGCAAAGCTGACATTTTTCACTGTCATGCTGCTCCGTCCGGGACTTGCTCTTCTGGCAATCAACGTATTTTCCCTTGGACTTCCCGGTGCCTGGTTTGCTATCCTGACCGATCAGATCATCCGTTCTGCCCTGATTGCATGGCGCTATCAGTCTGGCAGGTGGAAGGAATCCGTGCTGCGTACAAAAGCTGCTGCCTGACACCGGTCAGAAATCCCGTTGTGTATGCAAAGCACCTTAGAAATTTCAAACATTTTTTTATTATAAATTAACACATTTATGAATGGAGGTATCTTTTATGTCTAATGCAAAACAAATTGACCAGCTTTTAGAAGGGTTCTTAAAACGCGGTCTTCCAGGCTGCGGACTGAAAGTCGTCCAGTACGGCAACACCCTTTATGAGGGCTATTTCGGTGTCACTGACATCGACACCAAAACACCTGTCACGAAAGACACACTGTTCCGTCAGGCATCTATGTCCAAAATTCCGCTCTACACAGTTATGATGATGCTCTATGAACGTGGCAAGTTTCTCCTCACAGACCCAATTGGAGATTATCTTCCGGAATGGAAGACAAGTACCCGCTACGACAGGCATCCGAACGGCTATGTCGATATCGTTCCAACCAGCCGTCCAATCAATATCCGTGATGTCATGTCCATGAAATGCGGTCTTCCCTATTGTAATTCTGCTGCTCCAACCCACGATCTTGTCATGACTGGCATGCAGGAGTGTATGCAGCCACTCTGGGAAAAAGGATCTTACACTTTGAAAGAACATTTATCTGCCATGTCCAAAGCACCTCTTGCCTGTGATCCGGGCACGCACTGGATTTACGGATTTTCCAGTGAGCTCGCCGCCGGAATCATTGAGGCTGTCTGCGACAAACCTGTCAACGATGTTTTCAAAGAGATGCTCTTCGATCCTCTTGGCATGAAAGACACTGCCGCGATTTTTCCAGACGAACAGACGAAGAACCGTCTTGTCACACTCTATGCCAAAGATCCTGATGGAAATCTTGTTCCAGGACCTGACTTTTTTGATAAAAAGCATCTCCCTGGAAAAGAAAATGAAGCCGGATGGGCAAGACTTTATTCTTCCGTGGAAGATTATTCCAGACTTTTACAGATGCTTGCCTGCGGTGGTGTCTATGACGGGACAAGGCTCATGAGCAGTACGACAATTGATCTGATGCGCACAAATGGTCTCACCAGAGAGCAGCTTCTCGACTTTCCTGACAAAGGATATGGTTACGGACTTGGTTTCCGGACAGTCATTGACCCTGCTGCCGGAGATTTGAACGGGTCCATCGGTGCTTTCGGATGGACCGGCGGCTTCGGAAGCTGGTGCGAAGCAGATCCTGCGGAAGGGCTCTCTATTGTCTATATGCACAATCTGATCCCGAATGATGAGCAGTACTATCATCCGAGAGTACGGACCGCTTCCTACGGATTACTTTAATCCCGTATTGTTCCCCGCCTTCCGCACAAGATGCGGTGGCATCCAGTTTTTATAAACGCGCATATGCGCAGAAATGAGGTTTTTACATGTCAGATTTCAAAAACTTAGATCGCCTTTTACAGAAATATGTAGATGATGGACTCCCGAACTGCAGTTGTATGATCGCCAAAAAAGGAGAAATCCTATATGAAAATTACTTTGGCTGGGCAGATAAGGAAAATACCGTTCCTCTTACTGCTGATCATGTATTCCGCCAGGCTTCCCTGACCAAAATTGCAATGTATACAACCGGTATGATGCTTTATGAACAAGGTCGTTTCCTAATGTCAGATCCGCTCTATGAATATTTTCCAGAGTTCCGACATTCTACCAAAATCATCCAGCTGCCGAACGGTACGCTCGAAGAAGTTCCTGTTGAGCATCCGATCACAGTAAAACAAATTTTTAATATGACCTGCGGTCTTCCTTACGAAATGATCATAGGAGGCATCCCGGTTCATCACCCAACTGCAAAAGCAATGGCGGATGAAATGAAAGCTTTGCGTGCCAACGGTTACTTCACTCTGCGCGACCAGATTAAAGCTGCTGCAAGAGTTCCCCTTGCTTTCGAACCTGGAACCCGCTTTCTTTATGGTTTTGCCAGCGAGCTGACCGCCGGTCTCTTAGAAGTACTCTGTGACAAGCCAGCAGAACAGGTCATCAAAGAAATGCTGTTTGAGCCTCTGGATATGGACAGTTCCGCAAATTTCCTGTTCGGAGACCTTGAATCACGGCTTGTAAAAAATTATTACCTGAAACCTGGCAAAACCCTTGCCGATCCTGACTGTCTGACCGTTCCGGATAAAGTACACGAAGCTTCCTTTGTCGGGCCTCTTGGAACGGTTCCCGGCTTTGCCCGCGTCATTACCAACTGTCGTGACTACACAAAGTTGATGCAGATGCTGGCAAACGGTGGCATACACAATGGAGAACATATTCTCGGAAGAAAAACCATAGATCTGATCCGTACGAATACCCTGACTCCAACTATGATAAAGGAAGATTTCTCCAATGACTATCTTGCCGGATACGGTTACGGATATGGTATGCGTACCCTGATGAACCGCTACGAAGGTCAGCACAATGGCATGCTCGGTCAGTTTGGCTGGACCGGTGGCTCCGGAACCTGGGCAGAATGTGATCCGGAAACCGGACTTTCCATTGTATATATGCACAATCTGCAGCCAAACCTCGAACAATATCACCATTTAAGAATGCGTGAAGTTGCTTACGGATGCCTGTAAACTTTACCAATAATTCTTTTTTATAGTTCCCTCCTTACAGAAAAAGAGCTTCCACGCAGTTCTACTACAGAACATGCGTGGAAGCTCTTTTTCTATTTATCTTCTGTACTTATTGCTGAAATTCAAAATACTTCTTCGTATTATTATGGTAAATATATTTTTTCTGTCAATTCCACTATCCTTGATTGCTCTTCCAACTGCACGCTCATTTACATAAGCATTTGCTGTATCAATTAGGGAATATCCCATTTTTAATGCCTCTAATGTACTTGTGTAGGCATCCTCTGGTGATAACATAAAAGTTCCTAGTCCAAGCATTGGACATTCCAAATTGTTATTCAACTTCATATTTTCCATCTTTTTAGTCCTCCTGAAATTTTTCTTTATCAAGCATTTTTATTACTTTTGCCGGATTTCCAACTGCTACTGCATAATCCGGTACATCCTTTGTCACTACAGATCCAGCTCCCACAATTGCGTGTCTTCCGATACATACTCCCGGAAGTATCGTAGCTCCAGCTCCTACCCAGGCATATTCTCTTATCAGAACAGGCTTACAAGTCAGAGTACACAAATCATATGGATCATGATTATTGGAAATAAGCTGTACATTTGCAGCAATCATAGCATTGTCTTCAATCGTTATTCCACCTCTTGCCATTGCAAGAAGATTAGAATTGATAAATACATTCCTGCCAATCTTTACACTTCCAACACATGCGTACAGAATGGATGAATTTTCTTTCCTGTAAAATCATAACTTTCCAGAAAAGTATATACAGCCATTGGCATGGTTCCCCAGTAATTCGGGTATCCAAGATAAATCTCGTCATATTGATCTATGTCCTGTGGCAGATTTAGTATCTCTGGTCGTTTTCCTGTCTGTTTATCCTCTTTTGCCTGTGCAATGCAGGTATTATAATCAGCGGCATAGGGAATCTTTTGCTCGATTTTGAAAAGGTCTGCTCCTGTCATATCAGCTATCATTTTTGCAGCTTTCTCAGTATTGCCAATCTGAATATATTTCATGGAACCTCCAAAATAATTTTCATCTGCTCTTGAATAAAATGCTACCAGCTTTGCCATTTGTACTATTCCTCCTTTGTCCATACCAGTTTTCCTGTTTTCACTGCTTCTTCATACCGTGATATCTTATAAGAAAGCCTGTCCATAGTTTCCTCTATCTGCTCTTTTTGCTTCTGAAGAATATCCATCTGCTCATTCAACAACTCAAGTCTCGCAGGTATTGTAGAATCTCCCGCCCTAAATAGCCTTTGATATTCAATCAGACTTTCTATAGGAAGTCCTGCATTTCTCATACATACTGCAAGCTCAACCCATCTAAGATCTTCTTCCTGGTAATCCCGAATTCCTCCGGATGTTCTTGTAACTTTAGGAATCACATTAACCCTCTCATAATAACGGAGAGTATCCTGTGAAATACCATATTTTTCTGACACTTCTTTTATTGTCATATTCTTCCTCCACAATTTAAAGAAGATTTTTCACACTCTGTATCCATTCATTAATTTGTTCCTGAGGTGTCTCCAGATTACTTCCACCTGTAGAATCAAACTGTATCTGCATATCGCAAACCACATTTGCGCCTTTGCAGGCTGCTTTCATATCCTTTATTACATGCCCTGGCCAGCCACCATTTGTCATAAAAGGTACTACTATCTTTCCGGTAAAATCCTGTTGGTGCAGAAATGTTTTTACAGCCGGAGCCATTGTGTACCACCATGTAGGTGTCCCAACTGCGATGACATCATAATCTGCAATATTGATATCCAGCGGTTTAATTTCAGGTTCGTATCCGCGCTGCACTTCATTCTGTCCCTGATTTACCACATCATCATAACTGCCAGAATATGGAACTACGGTATCTATTTTTAGAATATCGCTATCAGTCTCACTCTGCAGCATTTTTGCAATTCTTTCCGTGTTTCCATTTGACCATGAATAATATATAATCAGTAATTTCTTCATCTTTTTACCTCCTGTTTCGATTAGCATACTACTTGAAGTTAACTCCAAGTCAAGAGCTTTTGATTTTTTCTTCATAAACGCTGGTATGACGCAGACTGTGGAAGACCCAAGACTCGCTACTGGCGGTTGGTTAGACCTTACCAGACAGGCATTCCACCTGCTAGACTACTCGCCCTTATCTGGGCACACAATTCCGATTTGTGTTTATTTATATCCGTACTTTATTTTTAATGCTACCCAAATTTGCGATAATTATAATTCATAAAATAATATTCTTTATTCCTTTTATTTTCTCACTCTTTCTTCCCAAACAAAATCCTTACCGAATTAAGCACGCATATCATTGCAACTCCAGAATCAGCAAATACAGCCATCCACATTGATGCAATTCCCACAAATCCAAGAACCATTACAAGTGCCTTTATTATAAGTGCTCCTATTACATTCTGCATTGCAACGGCTTTTGTTTTCCTGGCAATCTTTATACTTTGAGGTATAGCTGAGAGTCTTGAATTCATAAACACAACATCTGCCGCTTCTATCGCTGCATCTGCTCCGCTTCCCATAGCCGCTCCTACATCTGCCCCTGCAAGTACCGGTGCATCATTTATTCCATCACCGACAAACATAACCGCACCCTTTTCCTCACGGATTTTTGAAAGATTGTTAAGTTTATCCTGTGGAAGCTGTTTTGCATAGCAGGCATCTATTCCCGCTTCTTTTGCTACCATCTCGGCATTTTTCTGTGAATCTCCCGTAAGCATTGCTGTCCAGAGTCCGTACCTCTTTATGTCATTTATCGCCTGTTTTGAGTCTGATTTTATCTTATCATTGATAACAATATATCCTATATATTTTCCATCAAAAGCAAGCAATACCTCTGTTCCATAAATTTCTTTTGCTTTTTCAGGCACTTCAATCCCATTCATGGCAAGAAGTTCTAAATTTCCACATAAAAGTTTTCCATCCTCAAGCGTGACTTCCATTCCTTTTCCGGAAATTTCCTTTATATCCGCAACCTGAGGTATATCGAGTCGTCTGTTTTTCACTTCCTCCATAATGCTCGTAGCTATCGGATGTGTTGAACGGCTCTCTGCTGCCCCTGCAAATGCAAGCACTCTGTCCTCTGTATATCCACCGTCACTTACTATCTGTGCTACTTTGAAATTTCCCTCCGTCACTGTTCCTGTCTTATCCATGACAACTGCTTTTACCGCTGCAAGTGATTCAAGAGAAACACCGCCCTTGAACAAAATTCCTTTTTTAGAACCTGCACCTATTCCTGCAAAGAAAGCAAGCGGTACACTAAGAACAAGTGCACAAGGACAGCTTATTACAAGAAAAGTAAGTGCCGTGTATATCCAGTAATGCCAGTTTCCCGTTATAAGTGACGGGATAACCGCCGTAGCCAAAGCCGCAAATACAACGATAGGTGTATATACTCTTGCAAATTTGCTTATAAATCTGTCAATCTTAGGTTTTGATGCCGCCGCATTTTCAACCGCTTCAAGAATACGGCTTACCATAGACTCTTCCAAAATTTTCTCAACCTTTACATATATAACCCCCGACATATTTACACAGCCTGAAACAACTTCACTTCCCTCTTTTACCCCTACAGGAACAGGCTCACCCGTTACCGCCGAAGTATCAATGCGGCTATCCCCCTTGATGATAACACCGTCAAGTGGTATTCTGTCGCCAGGTCTTACCTCGATAACATCTCCAACCTCTATTTCCTCAGGGGCAAGTTCTATTACATTGTTTCCGTCCACATATCTTACAATCTCCGGACGCATATCAACTGCTTCCATAATCTGTTTGCGGCTCTTTCCGACTGCAATATCCTCAAAAAGCTCGCCAATCTCATAAAACAGCATAACTCCTACTGCCTCTGGATATTCACCCGTTGCAAATGCACCGATTGTTGCGATGCTCATAAGGAAGTTTTCATCAAAAACTTTTCCTCTGAAAAGATTTTTAACAGCCTTTAAGACAACCTCACCACCAAGTATCACATATGACACAACGAAAAGAGCTATATACACAGCCGGCATAGCATTAAGATATTTCTGACAGACAACACCACCTATAAAAACGAATGCACCGGTTACAATTTTTATAAGTTCCAATTTGACATCATCATCTCCATCTTCATCCGCTTCAACTGATTTCTCCTTTTCACTGCTATATTCCTCAATGACAGTTCCCGGCTCCATTTTGTCTGCTATCTCTCTAAGTTTTGGAAGAACTTCGTCGGGATTTTTGGCTTCTACCAAAAGCTGGCTTGTCGCAAAAGTCAATGTAACCGCCACATCCGGCAGTTCGTTCATCTTTTTTTCAACTTTAGCTGCACAGTTCGCACAATCAATGCCCTCTATACGATACTTTTTCTTAGCCACACCCTCAAGGTGCTTATAGTGATGCTCGTGTTCTTTATGCTCTCCACAGCAACAATCATCATCGCAGCAATCTTCGCCATGGTGATGATGATGTTCATGTCCATCGTGCTTTCCATGGCAACAATCATCATCACAGCAATCGTCGTCATGGTGGTGAGATTTCTTCTTTCCTCCATGTTTTCTTGTCTTTGAGATTTCCTCTATCACCGTGCCCGGCTCCATCTTGTCGGCAATTTTTCTAAGTTCAATTAATACCTCGTCAGGATTTTCAGCATCTACCATAAGCTGGCTCGTCGCAAATGTCAATGTAACTTCCACATCCGGCAGTTCATTCATCTTTTTTTCAACTTTAGCTGCACAATTCGCACAGTCAATACCCTCTATATGATATTTCTTTCTCATAATATTACACCTCACTTTTATTTATATTTGTTTGTAACGGTTCAGCCATAAAAAATAATTGCAACACAAAGCTGAATTGTCACATTGTTCTGATATATTAAAAACAACATATGAACAATTATTCATATGTTGTTTTTAATATATCATATGCAATAAAAAAAGGCAAGTGAAAATTTGCCGAAATGAAAACGAAATACTCTCCTACTCCTCCACGTGCTCAATCCCCTGTCTCAATATTGTGAAAACATGCTCATCCGCAAGTGTGTAAAGCACAGTTTTGCCCTCTTTTCTAAACTTGACAAGCCTGTTCTGTTTCAATATGCGAAGCTGATGCGATATAGCACTCTGCGTCATATTTAAAATAGATGCAATGTCATAAACACACATCTCATTCTCAAACAGAACATAGAGAATTTTAATTCTGGTCGAATCTCCAAAAACCTTGAACAAATCTGCAAGATCATACAACTCACTCTCGTCCGGCATCTTGTTATCAATCTCCTCAGCTGTCTTTTCATCAATCGTCATATATGTTTTCTCATCCATATTAAAACTCCATTCCAAACATTTGATATTTATATTATTACTATTTATCGCTATAAAATCACCAAAACATTATTTTCCAGCATATATCATAAAACATTCTACTTTATTACCAACCACATTTATATACAAAAACACACCCAGCATCGTTAGAAAGCATATTTGTATGTAAAGCACATCCGGCATTGTCACAAAACATTTTCATATGTAAATCACATCAAAACTTACAATATAATATTATACTGACAGCCGACTTTCATTGCACTGAATTGGATTGTGCCTACACATCCATCCCAAGTCTCCTCAACGCCAACTTAGGTATCTCCCCGGAGCTCCTTATATCAAGAATACTCTCCGTCTCCGTAAGTCCATTCTGATACCACATGACAGCCTCCGAAACATTCCCGATACTTTCATAATAAACTCCCAGTTCACAACATATCTCAGCACATAATGTAGTAGCCGCATCTTTGAGGGCACATTCCATAAATGCCACCGCATCACCCTTCAATCTATAACACCTTGCCAGCACGCAAAAGGCTTCTTTCACTTCATCTATACTTCTGCCATCTTCTTCAAGCGTTCTTTTAAACAGACGCTCAGCCTTTAAAAAATCTTTATCTTCTCCCGAACGGAAAAGCTCCATCGCATACATATGATGAAGTTTCTTTGAAAACCTTTTCCCATCTGCCGCTATCCTCTCAAATGCTTTAAAATCTCTTGTTGCATGATTTGTAAGCGGTCTGTGTTCCACAATAATATCACTGTCATATACAACCGGGTCTATTCTTAAAGTCTCATGTATCTGGTCTATCCAGGTAAACGCTCTTAATCTCTTATAAAGTTTTGGTCTGTATTCCTCTTCAAAATTGTAAACCGTACTTAATTCAGCCGGTGTATGATAAATCATCTGAACAATTTCTATCTCAGGAAGCATTATCTTCTTTAACTGACGAAGCTTTTCTTTGTTTTCATTATCCAGATATTCATCTGCATCTGCTGTATAAATATAATCACCAACTGCCTTTGATGCCGCAAAATTTCTTGCATCTGCAAAATCATTGCACCATTTATAATCAAAAACCTTATCGGTATATTTCTTTGCAATTTCTTTTGTCCTGTCAGTTGAACCAGTATCTACGATAATTATCTCATCCATGATATCGCAAAGACTGTTGAGACACCTTGAAAGCACTTCCTCCTCATCCTTCACTATCATACATAAACTAAAAGTCGTCATACCATCCCTCGTTTCATGCCTGTTTACTCTCATCAATTTTATATATAAATTTTATATATACACTGTACCTGCATAATTTTAATCTGAAAGCCTTGCTGTGACAAATTTATGGATTTAAAAATGCAAAGCAAGGCTATTCTGTTAATATTGTTATTCCTGCATATCATCCGTACCTACATCATCCGGATTGGAATTATCTCCACCACCAACATCGTCCGGCTGTGAATCTGTTCCGTCGTCGGTATCTCCCGTATCAACATTGTCACTTGACGGCTTTTTAGTAGGAGGTGTTTTATCACCGCTATCACCCGTATCTGTTCCATCGTCAGTTACTGGTGCTTCTGTCGGTTCTGTTTCATCTGCTTCTGCTGCATCCGGATCAATCGTAGGCACAGCCGTTGCCGTTGTATTTCCATCCGAGCCATAACTTCCACTGTATCCGCTTGATGAACTTGTACTCTTTTCTCCATCATAAGACTTAAATTCAACATTCTTAAGCCCCTGATGTATATCCGACATAAATTCACGCCATATCCTAAGCGGATATGTATTTCCATACAAGTCTGAAATAGTCTTCGGGTTATCATATCCTACCCATACTGTAGTAGTATAATATGGTGTATATCCACAAAACCATCCGTCTTTTTTATCACTTGTGGTTCCTGTCTTACCTGCACATGACATATTGTCAAGTGCGTTTCCTCTTGCTGTTCCACTCACAAGAACTCCCTGCAAAATGCTTGTCATCATCCTTGCGGCATTTTTCTTATATACCTGTTTTTCCCTGCGGATCTTTTTATTATTTACTATAGTCTTGCCATCCGCATCCGTAATCTTGCTTATGCAGGTAGGCTCTCTGAACACACCGTCATTTTCTATTGTTGCAAATGCAGATGCCATCTCAACAGTTGTGACACCGTTTGTCAGACCACCAAGCGAAGCCGCCGGATAATAATCGGAGTCTGTAATGTTGGCAAATCCCATCTTAATAGGATATGAAAGCCCCACCTCAGGTGTAAGTTCCTGGAAAAGTTTCCATGCGATTACATTCTTTGATTTTTCAACTGCATATCTAAGTGATATTTTTCCGGCATAACTTCCGTCAGCATTGTGTGGACCTCCATTAAAATAAGTATCATCAACTATGCTGTCAGGTGTATATCCTCTCTCAAGCTGCGGCGTATAGACCGCTATCGGCTTAAAACAGCTTCCCGGCTGTCTGTAACTCTGATAAGCTCTGTTTAGTGTATATCCTGTAATACTCTTTTGCTTTCGCCCACCTACTATTGCAACAACAAGCCCGTTTGAATTATCTATACAGGTAGCTGCTCCCTGTAATTTATATACTTTATCCTTCTTTGTCTTTTCCTTAAATCCTGCAAGCTGGTCATTTACTGCCTTTTGAAGTTTCTTCTGCTTCTTTTTATTCAGCGAAGTATAAATCCTATACCCACCGGTATATAAAGAATTGTGACATTCATCGTACAACTTGTCATATTCCTTATCATACTGTTTCTTTTCTTCATCATTTTTAAACTTGTACTTAAACTCAAATCCTCTCGCTTTCATAAGTGCCTTTGTGGCACAGCTTACGGCATATGTTGTCATATAATTCTGAGTCTTTATTGCCTGTGCAGGCTTTAATACTATTTTTTCATAATTTGCGTCACTGTACTCAGCAGCCGATATACAATCTTCATCAAGCATCTGTTTTAAAATACGGTTCTTTCTCTTGAGCGTGTTCTGGTAATGCTCCAAAGGGTTATAAAAACTTGGTCTGTTCGGTATAGAGCACAGAAATACAGCTTCTGCAAGGTCAAGATCTTTCGCCGGCTTATTAAAATATCCCCTGCTCGCCGCTTCTATACCATAATATCCATTTGCAAAATAAATATTATTTATATAAAATTCAAGAATCTGATCTTTTGTATATTTCTTTTCAAGATCCAAAGCAATAAATATTTCCCTGACTTTTCGCTCATAGGTTCTCTCATTTGACAAAAATACATTTTTTGCAAGCTGCTGTGTTATCGTACTTCCACCTCGTGAAATATCCTTATGTCTTAATTTGCTCTCAACAAGCATAACTGCTGCTTTTGCAGTAGACCAAAAGTTTACACCCTCATGCTTATAAAAATCTCTGTCCTCAGTAACAACCATTGCGTCTTTTACCGATTGTGGAATCTCATCAAAGCTAAGATAATATGAATCCTTATCACCTTTAAGCTTTGCTATCATGGACTTATTTGAAGCATAGATAATACTTGTCTCCGATGCCCTAAATGTATCTGCTGTCGAATTTTCAACAACATCCGTTGCTTCCATCTTCCATTTTAGGAGGTCATCACCAAATTTAAAATATATAACAACAAGTGCAGCAAGTATCGCTATAAGTGCAATAAGCATAAAAATCTTAAAACCAAACCAAAACTTTTTATGTCTTCTCTGTTTTTTCAGCTTCTTCTGTTGCTTTTTAGCCTGTTTTGGTGAAAGTGTATTTCCGGCTTCGACTCTTCTTGTACCTGCCGCCTGTGCACGATTTCCGTACTGTCCCGCATTACCACTGTACTGTCCACGAGTCTGTTCCACTCTCTGACCGTATGCCCCACTTCCGTTTCTGCCATAACCGCCACCTGAAACATTTCCTGCCTGCCTGTTTCCCGACTGTCTCTCTCTGACAACAATGTCATCCGGATTAAACACTCTGGTGTCTCCCCTTCTTATATTTCTATTTGACATATATTAATCCTCATTTCCGAGCAACTTGTTGCTAATAGGCAAATATTGAACAAATTTTCATTTATTAAGTTCTTTTAAAACTCCATCTCCCTGACTTTCAGTCAAGAAGCCTCCCTCGCTTTCAGCTCGGTCAATTTCAAATTTGCGTCTGCCTTAAAACAATTTGTTCTGCTCAAAAACAAATTGCCATGCAAAAAATCCTGCATATATATATTTTTTTCAATCTAACTCCCAATTAACGCTATAATAACATATTTACGCTGACAATGCACCTTTTCGCCATCATCTTAATAAAAACTTTAGCTGATGTTCGCATATACAAAATACATAAATATGTGAATAAAAATTTTTTTCACGGCAACACTCCCCATTATGACAGGTCACAAAACAGTCGGTTTCATCCGCATATTAAATGCCAAATGCAACATATGCATGGACAACAGTAATAAATGACGGTCAAATAAAAAACGGAGTGTTAAAAACATGAACAAAACAAAATTATATAAGCTTATATTTATTATCGCCATTTATTCGGCAGCATTTACACTTTTACTTATCAGTATTAAAAATTATACATCTTATCTGAGCACATACAAAAACAATAAAACTACACAACATACCAAAGTTTTATCCACAAAACACATCAAAAAAGCAAACTGTATCAACAAAATACAGAAAAATATTGCAAAAAGTGTGTTAAGACTTCATGTCATTGCCAACAGTGACAGCGATAACGACCAGAATTTAAAACTAAAAGTAAGAGATAGTATCTTACATGAACTTCAGACCGGTTTAAACACAGCCACTTCACCGGCTCAGGCAAAACAGTATGTTGCCTCAAAATTTCAAAATATTAAAAATACCGCCGATTATACTATTCACCAAAATGGTTATTCTTATTCGGTAAAAGTATTTATACAAAACCGATATTTTCCTGTAAAAACATACGGAGATCTCACATTTCCGGCAGGATATTATGATGCCCTATGTGTTGAAATCGGCAAAGCTGCCGGTCACAACTGGTGGTGCGTCCTCTTTCCAAGTCTCTGCTTTGAAAACGCAACGACAGCTACAGTTCCTGACGAGTCAAAAGCAAAGCTGAAAAATTCACTTACCCGTGAAGAATATGATTCCCTTGAAAAACCACAGCACACAAAAAATGATGGCAAAAATACCGCCGATGTAAAAATCCGCTGCGGAATTTATGATGTATTTACAAACAATTAAACAACAGAACCGTAACAGTTCAGCCATAAAAATATAATCGGTAATATCCGAGCTTGCTCCTTATATTACTGATTACAATAAAATCTTTTACATTTATCATGTAACATTGTACTTTCCCACATTCATATGCTATAATGTTGCTCTACACGGGTAACACTGAACGAATAGAGAAATGAAGTGAGGAATACTATGAACAATAATGTACTTGTCACCGTACACGGTCTGCAACATGAAATAGATGATAAAGAGGGCATACAGACAAAACAGACCGGAAACTACCGCCTTGTCGCCGGAAAACACATAATATCATATAAAGAATATTTCAGAGATGAGGAAACTGGAAGAAATGCTACAATATCAAATCTCCTTAAAATATCAGGAGATACCGTCACACTGACAAAGCGTGGTGCAACAAACACCGAAATGACATTTAAAACTGGAAAAACACATACAGGTTTTTATGAAACACCCTTTGGTTCAATGCAGATGTCCCTTGATACTACACGAGTTGACATCAAAGAAGCTGACGATAAAATAGAGATTTCCATCGATTACGGACTCGACATGAATTACAGCCATGTCTCTGACTGCACTATAACGATGGTTATTGAGTCATTAAATTAAAAAAATCCGCTGCTCACGATGAAAATATGAACAGCGGATTTTAAATAACCTTTACTTTTCTTTAGAAAACTTATTCTTAATCTTCTGAGAAAACTTAACTTTCTTTGGTTTAGCCTCAAGATTTGTACGAAGTCCCTGAACCTTTGTAATATAGATACCGCTCACTGTCGCACGAACTGATTTTTTAACAGGAATAAGTTCAAAAATCTTTTCATCACAGATAAGCGTCATAATCTTTGGTCCGACCTTAGCTTTTACGATAGGCACTTTCTGACCTCTGAGATACTTAGGTGTCTGGTCTATAACAAGCTGTGGAAGACCCGACTCTTTAAGCTTCATACGCTTTTTATCAACTATAAGCAATGACACATTCTGTGCTGCTGCCTCTATCTCTTTCTGTGTGCTTTCCTGACGTTTCTGCAATTTTCTGCCATATATACTAAGGGCAACAAGTGCAGCTATCAGCAAAACGATAATTACAATCATAACCACGACCCACACTTTTACCCCAAGTACAGGCACTAAAACAAATTCATTGTTCATAAAATGTAACCTCTTTCTGCATAAATTCTTTTTCGTGCTCCAGACACGAATATCAATCCATAGATTTTTATGTCAAGCGGATATTCGCAGCCAGTTGTTACAAGACAGCTTACGAAAATTCTCCCTTAAAATAAAAACCGTTTCCATACTAGTATAACACACTTTACGGTATTGTGCAAAAAACTTTGCAGCTCCGGTATATCGTAAAGTCAGGCAAATATTCTCAATTCGCTCTGCCGCTTCCTTATATAGTGTTAAATCTTTGATATATCTCATTAACCAGTGAACAGACTATGCATTTGCTTTAACTTTCTCTCCGATTATCTCTCTAACCTTTTCACCAACATGCTTCTTCTCGGCTCTCTCCATCTCTTCCATATAAACAGGCTCACAATACTCTATAGTCACATGAGCACTGTGAATCCACGGAAGATGCTTTTCAAAGACCTCATCGGTATTGTTTATCGCAACCGGAATGATAGGACATTTCGCCTTATCAGCAAGTTTAAAACTCGCCTCATGGAACTCTAGAAGCTCCTCGCCCTTATTTCTTGTTCCCTCAGGTGCAATATATATAGAAGTTCCATTCTTTAAAAGTTCAATACCCTGCAAAATGGTTTTCATGCCCTCTTTTATATTTTCCCTGTCAAGAAAAAGACAATTCATCTGTTTCATCCACCATGAAATCATAGGTGTTTTTTCAATTTCTTTTTTAGAGACAAAAGCCGTAGGCATAGGTGCTGTCGTGTATCCCACAAGAATATCAAAAAATCCTCTGTGATTGTAGGCATAAAGTGCCGCTCTGTCTTTCACTATATTCTCTCTGCCCTTAACGGTCAGCTTCACACCCGACAGAAATAAAATCACTTTAAAGCCGCCCTTGACACATACCTGTGCAGCAACCGCCTTTTTTCTCTCATCAAATTTGCCGATGATCCATAACACAAGAGCCATCGGAATCGTAAAAATTGTATAAAGTATTAAAAAAATCGCAACCAGTATAAGTCTCATATCAATCCTCATTTCTTTTTTCTTAAAGTACCCTGCATTGTCAAGCGTATATTTGCAATCCGCTCCACCATTTGCCTGATAGTGTTAAATATTTTTCCACATTACACCGCCTGATTATTATAACAGATTATTTTCCGAATTACAAAAAATAAATTGCATATCGTTTCCTTGCAATCCCACAAAAACCATATTATACTATAAAAACGAAAAATCAATAATTTTCGTTGCACTTATTTCCATACTTGTAACAGTTCAGCCTTTCATTTCAGAAATTCATAAACCTGCCAGCAAGCTGTCAGTCGCTGCTATGCAGCTTATGTTTATTTCATTTCAGAAATGAAAGGCTATTCTACCATAAAAAGATACTTAACAATACAATGAACAAGTTCATTGTATTGCCAATTATCTTTTTATGGCTGAACTGTTACCCATACTTTTACAAAAATGAGGTGTTATATGACTTTAGATTACTACAGAATTTTCTTCTATGTGGCAAGATATAAAAGTTTTTCAAAAGCCGCAGAAGCATTGAACAACAATCAGCCAAACATCACACGATATATGAATATTTTAGAAAGTGAACTCGGATGTAAACTTCTTATCCGTTCGCACAAAGGTGTCAAACTCACACCTGAAGGAAAACAGCTTTATGACCATGTTGCTGTAGCTATGGCTCAGCTTACCACTGGCGAAAACGAACTTATACGAAACAAAAGTCTTGAAACTGGAATTGTTTCGATAGGTGTAAGTGAAACGGCTCTTAGGCTTTTTCTTTTACCTAAACTTGAAAAATTCCACAAAAAATACCCTCATGTGAGACTCAGAATTTCCAATCATTCCGCGCCACAGGCAGTTTCAGCTCTTGAAAAGGGTTTGGTCGACTTTGCCGTCATCACAACTCCGGTAGACTATAAAAAGCCACTGCACATGACTACCCTTTACCCTTTCAAAGAAATACTCATCTGCGGTAAAGACTATAGTGAAATTGCCCAAAAACGACAAAGCCTTCACGACCTTTTAAACATACCGTTTATCTCACTGACAGACGGAACCGCTACACACGATTCACATCATCAGTATTTTTTTGACAATCATCTCAAATTTGCACCTGATATAGAAGCTGCAACAACTGACCAGATAATACCTATGGTAATACATAACCTCGGCATCGGTTTCTGCCCTGAAAAACTTGCAAAACCTTTTATTGAAAGTGGAGATATTCTCCAAATTCCACTTATTGAAAGTGAACTTGAAAGGGAAATATGCCTTATTCAAGATATAAGTCGTGGTACAAGCATCGCAGTGTCTAAACTCATAAATATGCTGATTGAAGATTAAAAAATTTTAAAAAGGACATTGTCGTTCACATATTTTCTATAATGTGACTTTGCAATGTCCTCTTTCTGCTTTGTTACATTTCTATACTGTCCTATACCGGAGTAATCCTAATAATATTGTAATTATTTTAACCTTATTTTTCCATGACAATCCTAACACTCTCTCCACCGGCAAATGCCTTGTCAGATATATGTATATTATCTCTCTTTACATATACAACAGCATACCAATTATCATTTTCATCTTTCAGTCCATAACCTTCAAATGCGTAATCTTCTATAAATTCGACTCCATTTTCCAAAGTAATATAACTTATGTCGTACTCCGAAAATGCCTCCGTTCCTATTGTTTTAACATTATCCGGAATTACAAGACCGACTATATCTTCCCGTGTCTCAGTTTCATCTGTATCCGTTTCTTCTTTTTTTAGATAACTGCACAGATAACCATCTGCAAGCATGAGCATACGCTCATTTTTTTCATTTAAACTCGCAAATCCCTTTCTCAACAATTCATTTTTCAAAGATTTTTTCCAGTACTTATTTGTTGTCCATAATCTCTGTATTGATTTATTGTCAAGCTGGGACATATTTAAGCTTACTTTAATATTTTCACATTTATAATGTGAAATGTCAAAATTCAAATCATTATCGCTTGTTATTTTAACAACTGATTTAGGAAATACAATTTCTCTAAGCACACTCATTCCATATGTTCTATACCCATAACTTCTTGTAGCTACTGTACTACATTTATCCGATATGACTACCTTTTTTCTTCCAAGCGGTATCCTTACGAGTGTTTTTCCGTCTTTTGAATATATCATCCCATCAACACTCTTAAAATGTGGATCTTTTGATGAAACTTCATAGCTTTCGCACTCTGCTAATCTTTTCAAAATATCGGTATTAAGTGCAGTTGTAAATTTCACTTTCTTTATCGGGTCGGATGAACCATCATCTCTTCTTTTATAATAAAACAAGTCCGTACATGAAAAAAAATCATTATCAATAGAGGGTTTTGGAACTTTTATCACTTCTACATCTCCCGGCATAGTCACAGTCTCAAGTTTTTTGCAACCGTCAAGCACTCCAACACCGAGTTTCTTAACAGATTTTGGTATAGTAATATTTTTTATTTTTGTATAGCAAAATGCCTGTACCCCTATTCTCTCAACGGATTTAGGGATATTTATCTTTTCAATATTACAGCCCTCAAAAGCCCATTTTTTAATTACTTTAAGATTTTTAGGTAATTTTATGCTTTTAACTGCGGTATTATTAAATGCACTTATTCCTATTGTTTTTAAAGAATTTGGCAATATAACTGTTTTCAGATTTTTACAGTCCTTAAATGCTTCATCCGGTAACCAGGTAACTCCTTCTTTTACTATGACTTTTCTTATTGATTTTTTGGGGAGTACCGTTTCATTAACGGCTACAAAAGGATCTCCTTTCTTTTGAATCGTAAGGACACCATTTTTAAGCTGCATTGAGCCGCCTAATATTTTAATATACGAATTTGTTTTTTTCTTCGCCGCTAAAGTTTTATCAGACTGCATAAACATAGTCGCTGCTGCAGCTAAAATAAAAACTCCAAACACAATAATGGTTTTTAAAAACAAACCGCCTATGAGTTTTCTGCTTATAATATATTTTTCTTTTTTCATACTGAGCCTCCCTTTCTAAGCATGATAAAATTTACATTTGCACTATATCAATGCCATAAATATATTACTTCCTACCACTTGTCACACCCAAATCTAATGTTTGTTGTCATACTGTGGTGCATCAATGAGTCAATCTTATTATTTCATACTCTCCGCAGTTATCAAAAGTGTATCTCTGAATCATTATCTCTTTGTTTGTATATACTTTTATCTCTTTATTTCCGGCAAAAGCATACTTTGGCAGCGTTTCTATGTTATTATTAAGCACTACCGACCTTATCGAAAATTTCTGTGAAGTTGAACTCAAAAGTGAGTTAAATGCATTCTCACGAATATACTTTACTTCGTCAGAAATTGTTATCTCTGCATTTTGCTTTTCTCCAACATAGCCATACAATCCTCCATCCTCACGAATTATTACCATATCATTTTTTATTGTTGCATAGTTCATTCTTACAAGTTCCTTTGCAAGGGACTTCTTCCAAATAAAATACGAATCCCATAAAATTTTAATCGTGTCTAAATCAAGTTTATCTGTTTTAAACTCAACTTCAATATCTGTACACTTTTTTAATGTCACACCGGAAATATCATTATCACATCCCCCTTGCAGACTTTTGAATGTTGAAGGAAAGATAATCTTTTTTATTTTACCGCACCCACTATACATATAGTTATTATACTTGCCATTAATATATTTGCCTGTATCATATTTATAGCTCTGTATATCTATAATTTCACAACCTTCTGCAATACTAACCTCGCTCTTTCCATAAGGTACAACTTCAAGTATTTTTCCATCTTTTGAATATATACAACCATCTATGCTCTTGTAATAAGGATCATCCGACAAAACTTCAAATCCCTCACAATCTCCTACAAAGCTCTGACAATCTCCATTAAAATTCGTTGAAAATTTTACTTTTTTAACAATATTTGAATTATCATTTCCAAGTATCAATGAACCGATAAGATTCTTTTTATTGGCTGCTTTTTTAGGTTCTCTTGCCCAAAAATTTCCCGGTATTGTTAATTTCTTGAGATTTTTACAATTTTGAAGCATACCATAACCTAAATTTCCCGCTTTTTTAGGAATCGTTATTTTCTCTACTCCCGTGTTATAAAATGCCATTGCACCTATTCTGTTTACAGTTGGTGCTATTGTTATAACTGTTGCCTTGCTGCAATCCCTAAATGCATCTTCCGGCAGTTCGGTTACTCCATTTTTAATAACAATCTTTTTAATCTTCTTTTTTTGTGCAACCTTTGGCATGGCACTCTCAGGCATTTTTCCTTTGCCTGAAACCGTAAATGTGCCATTCTTCAATGCGGAACTTACTTTTTTCACTGTTGTTTTTTTTGCTGATGCTTTTTCTGTCACCAAAAATCCACAAAATAAACATAGGCTGCAAATCATTACTGTAAAAGTAAATATATTTTTTATTCTTTTGGTACTTTTTTTATTTTTCATACTGACCCTCCATTTCTGCACACTTTTTTGCATAGTATTAAATATGATATATTTCGTGCATAAAATTTGTGCCAAGTGTGTACAGACACAAATCCTGCATACAAAAATTTATTCCTCATTCTTAATTCTCGCATCATATCATATCATCTCTTATAATATAAGACAGCATTTCTTTAATTTTGTTGCAAGTCATACAAAATTTCGCATATATTTTTATTCATATATAAGTCCATTATCAACAGAATATATGTATGCCTTGTTTCTTGATTTTTCATTCTTAGGAGACACGCCTATATATATTTTATTATTACACACCTGTATGCCCTCTATTTCAATCTCTTCAGATATATCCCAATATACATTGTAATATATTGTTCTTTTTGATTTTTTAAAAATAACACAAAGATCTGCTCTAGTATTATATGTACCATTCCCATCGCATACTATGTATATATTTAAACTATTATCAATTGCAATTCCCTGTAATTGACTAACCGGTAAATCATTAGAATTAATCTCATAATCATAACATGCTGCTTGTAATTTATCACTATACTTAAAGCTCATATCTTTAGCTGAATTACTGTCCAACACTTGCTTTACCACATCAAAATCATAAAATGAATATTGAACCGCTCTTTGTGTATTCTGTTTAAACATAAGTATCTTTTTATTATCCGGAGACACATAAACCGCACATCTTCTTATATTATTAAACGGTTCTCTTGTTTTATTTGAATATTCTGTATCATCAAGTATATTGATATCTTCACTTGTTTTAGTGGTTCTTGCATCATATACAATCCTACCAACTTTATTTGCTTCCCAAACTTCTTTACCATTTGTCTGATAATTATTTACTGCATTGGCACATACAATAAAATACTGTTTATTATTATACTGATACGGAATCAGATTTTGACCATGTCCAACACCTTCAATATTCATATCATCCACTTTCTTAGCAGTTTTATTGTCCTTTGTGTCAATCACACACCTTGAAATTTTAACATTTCCCTATTGTTCACGATTATCATTTATAGTATATGTCTGCGTAACATATATCTCATTATTCATTACATATATATTTTGTATTGGTCTATTTAATTCAGACACCCCAGTCATACTAAATGTTAAATTCTCTATTTTAAATTTCACACTTCCTGGTATCATATTTCTTGCCATACTTCCCTGCTGAACAGCATCATTTACATCAATTTCTACCTTTCCACTATCATCAGGCACAATATTTTTATTACTCATATCTAATGTCATTCCTGCAAGGTCATCAAAGCTGTCAATCTCATCCTCCTTTGTCATAACCAGTGTCCCAGTCTGTTCTTGTTCCTGTGCAGAAGCTATATTACTATGTGCACTCATTGGCAAAATTCCCATTGCCATTACTAAACAAAATATTGCCATTCTTCTAAAATTTCTCCTCATAATCTACCTCCTATTTTCTGCTTTTCAGCATTTTCTTTTGTCAACAACATTATATCACAAAATTTGGAATTATTTTAAAATTTAGGAAAAGTGGTCGAAAATAAGGGAAAAGTGGTAAATTCTTTTATTTTTTTGCTGTTTTTACCACTTTTCCCAAGTTTTTGACCACTTTTCACGATTTTTGGCATAATTATATATCTTTCCAGTTTTAATAGTTATTTGTATAGCAAACATGAATGATAACCTACCACAAAATTGCACAATTTTTACATAATTGACATTATACCCGAAACAAAATATACTAAAAACAATCAGACAATACTAATAATCTTTTCACAAATATGTTGTGATAAACTATAGTTGTAACACACCGACCTAATAAGATATAATCTTAGG
>ERZ826613.215-NODE-215-length-87367-cov-19.258395_pt1 | contig 87367 bp, 59 predicted proteins | sample MGYA00519925_ERZ826613 | MGnify/ENA primary metagenome ERZ826613 (study PRJEB31778, sample SAMEA3449236) | human gut metagenome | biome: human gut; feature: human-associated habitat; material: faeces | place: United Kingdom | collected 2010/2012 ... | reverse complement strand
CCATGAGGGTGGTCCGGTTCCTGATCCAGCCCATCTGGTCGCGCAGGGCGTCCCTTTGCGCCGTCCCCAGCGCGTTGACCGTGCTCCCAGCCACTGCTGCCATGGCGCGTTTCGCTTCCGAGGGGTTGGAAGACGTCAGGGCTCCTACGGCGTCATCCACCTTCTTGAGGATGGAATCCGCAGCAAGATCGCCGGGCAGGTTCCAGAGAAGTTCTGCTCCGGCCCTGGAATTAAACGTATCCGCAAGGCGGGCATATTTATTGTCCTTGGAAGCCGTAGCCATCAAAACAAGGTTGCCGTTTTCCATCACCAGGTACGCATCATTTTCAAATTTCTTGAAAGCGGAGGAGGAGGGATCCAGCAGGATAGCCAGCCTGTCGCTTCCTCCCAAATCAATGGTGCCGTCCGCATGCATGAGCGTATAACTGCCGTCTGCGTCCAGAGTCAGTTCATTCCCGCCAGTAGAACTGAGAGTTATTTCCGCGCCCTGGCTGATGCTGATATTTCCGGTCACGCTGATGATGGGGCCAGCGTAGTCCGTGTTGAAGGTAAGGTTCGTACTGGAACCGTCTCCCAGCGTCAAACTGCTGAGGGTCAGCGCCGTATTGGCTCTCGGGTTGTCTACCGTCCCTCCCATCCGGATATTGAGAAGGCCCGTGCTGTTAACTGCCCAGCTGCTGCCGGCAGCGGTCATGACGTTTTCAAACGTCTGCCCGGCATTGCCGGAAATATTAAGCTGCCCGCGTCCCTCCAGCGTACCGCTGAAAACGGAACCGCCGCCCGAATTACCGGTATTGACGGTCAAAACGCCTCCTGCGCTCTTCAGTGTTCCCTCTCCGCCGATTCCGGAAACGGTGCTGCCGGATGTCGAACCGAGGTCGAGCGTTCCCGTGGAATCGTCATCTTTTGCCAGATCAAGAAGGACACCGCCCTGAAGGGAGGCTGTTCCGGAAATTTCCAGCGTATCACGGAGGGTCAGCGTTCCGCTGCCCTGGATGGTGCTGGAAGAAAGGCTGCTGGCGCCGTTGACGGAAAGGGAGGCCCCGCTACCGATGTTCAGGGCTGCGCCTTCGCCGCTGTCCGTCAGATCACCCATGACGGTATTCCGGTTGATGTCCAGAACGCCTCCTTCCTCTGCGCCGGCAAGTTCCACATGATTAAAGCTGTTCCCTTCACCGTTAAGAGCGAGAGAACCGCCTTCCACACGCAGGGTGTCCGACACAAAAGAACCGTTGACTGTCAGCTTGCCTGTGTTTTGCTTGACAAAGGTGACTCCGTTTTTCCCGACGATGCTTCCGCCCATGATGGAATCCGCACCGGCGTAATCATCAGGAGCAGGCAATCCCGTTTCCAGACGTTCGTTGTTGAGGATGACAACGGCGTTGCCTCCGTCCGCACTGGTGTTTTCCACTTTCAGCGTGCTTCCCGTAGCGCCCAGCAGGTTGTTGATGACCGCGCCTTCCCCGTCGGAATCGCCGGGAGCGCCGGCCAACTGAACGGTAAGCGTCTTGTCCTGGGAAATCACCACGCCGGAGTACATCCCCAGCGTGCCGTAGTTGGTGACGGTATCAGGATCGGAAGTAGAGGAATCATCCACAATATAAAGCCCGCTGACCTGCCCGCTGAGCACCAGGCTTCCGCCATCGGTGCCCGTCACGCGGATGCCGTAATTGGAAAGAATCTTGCTGAACTGGATATCGCCAAGGTTTTCGCATTCCAGCGTTCCGGTCGTCAGGGTGAGCCAGCTTTCCGCACCGGCTTCCTTATGGGTGACGAGCGTGTTCACAATGGCGTCAATGTCCAGATTGACTGTGGCGGGATTGTTGATGACAAGCCTGCCGTCTCCCTGGTCAATGATGGCCGCCCCGGCCGCATCCTGGTTGACGTTATCCGCCCCCAGGGTAAGATTCAATGTTTCCGTGGCTCCCGCCCCCACCGTAATATCTCCGGAAACGTTGACAAGCCTGCCTCCGGCAGCCAGCGTAATGCCCTTGAGCATGCCGCCGTCGGTCCCCCCCAAGCTGACAGAAGCGGCTGAGTCCACGACGATGGCTGCCGTGGCGCCTTCCGCCCGCGTCATGGCGGAGGTCAGCGCACCATTGACGATTTTCAGTGTTCCCGCTCCATTCAGCACGGTGCCGGCCCACTGGCCGGCCTTGTCTTCCGCGCCAAGCTGGACTACGGCTCCGGCATTTGTAATGCCGAGCGCTCCCGTAGCAGTATTGGCCTTATCCAGAATCAGAGTGCCCGTACCTGCGTGCGTCAGGCTGGAGTTGCCCTGCACCAGAGCATTCAACACCAGTTCCGTATTGTTGTAATTGACGTTGTATTGTGCGGCCAGCCCGGTATCCGCGGAACCCGTGTTACCTCCCAGAATAGCGCCGTCTCCAAAAACGGAATTCCCTTCACCCGTGGCGCAAGCCCCGCCGGAACCGAAGTTCCAGGCCTGGCGATTGTTGTTGGCGGAAGTCTCATTGGTGGACAGAGTCCCCGAGAAGTCCTTGAGGGACCCCGTGAGGACATTGTTCATCCGAACGTTCGCAGCCATGGCCCACGTGCCCGAACCGGAAAGGTTTCCGGAGAAAGTGTATGTGGCGCCGGAGGAGCCGTTCTGCATCGCGCCATGGGTTGCGCCGATTTCAAAATTGGCCGCCGTCGTACCCGCGGAAAAATGGAAGCCCTTGCCGTCAATGAAAACGGTGCCGCCTCCCAGCGTATTTCCTGCCCCAAAGGCTACCCAGTTGGCATTGGTACTCATATTCACCCCGTTGCCGACCAGTTCCAGGCGGCCAGTGAAGTTGGTATTGCCCGTATTGGAGATATTGACCAGTCCCGCAGTATCCGCAGTCCCGATAGTGACGGTGCCCGCCCCATTGAGCTGGGCATGCAGGTTGACGGTTCCGCCGGAAAGAGCAAGGGAAGCGCCTTCACTGACGCGGACAATAGTAGCATTGTTCGGATTTACGCCGATAGTCGCACCGCCCGTGAAAGCAAGCGTGCCCTCTTCCACAGTGAGGTGGGCCAGGGTATTCCCTGCGTATCCAAGGGCCAGCGTGCCCGCTCCCGTTTTGGTCAGGGTTGTGCCGGCCCCCATGACATCGGCTGACAGGCCGGCCCAGGAAACGGTATCCCCGGCGCCAAGCACGGAAACGTTCAGGAAACCTCCGTCTCCGACGTTGACACGGCTGGAAATGTCATACCCTGTCGCATCCTCACCGGCGGCGGAATTCGCATAGGCCAACGTCCCCCCGTTGAATATAATATCCCCTTCCGTTCCCAGCGCTCCGTCAGCGCCAATGGTAAGGGTACCGCCATTGAGTATCGTCCCTCCGGTATAGGTATTGGCCAGGTTTAAGGCAACTTCAGCCGTACCGTTCACGGTAAGCGTGGTGGGAGCTGTGGAATCCGCAATAGACCCCTCGCTGTCAGGATCGCTGCCCAACGTGTAAGCGCCGCTGTTGAAAACGACGCTCTTGGGAGTTACAATGCCGGAAACCTTGACTTCACCCGCTTCCGCGGAGGAGAAGTAAATTTCCTGATTATCCAGCGTATCCGCCCCCGTCAGCCTCGTCGTCCAGCCGTCAACACTGGTGTTGATCCACTTCCGGTCCGTTCCTCCGTTCCAGACAAAACCATTGTCCCCGCTGACGTCAGCAACCTTCAGCACAAGCTGGTTGTTTTCCACCACCACGGAATATTCGAACCCTTCCCTGGTGATGTCGGGCGTCCATGTGAAGGAATCCGTCGTCAGGCTTCCATCCGCAGCCCACTGGGCCAGGACATAGTTAGATGCCTCCAATTCACCATAATTATTGATAGTCAGCGCACAGGATGAATCCGTAAGAGCCAGGGACCCGGCTGTGATATTGATGACAGGCTCATTCGCCACCACGCCCGTCATGTCAAAAGTGAGGGTAGCGCCGCTATTCAGCGTCAGAGCGGAAGCCGTCGTCATTCTGGCGCCCGCACCCATGGAAATGCTGCCCAGAGCCATGGCATTCGTATTCGTAAACGCCAGCGTTCCGGCCTGGACATTGGTCAGGCCCGTATAAGTATTCTGCCCGGAAAGAGTCAAGGTGCCTGAACCGGTTTTCGTCAGACCGCCCGCTCCGGAAAGGGCGCCTCCTAGGGTGATGCCGGTGGAAGCCAGGTCATGGTAGGACTTGGTTTCCGCATCATACTGGCGGGTATCAACCGTCACATTTCCAGTAAGGGACATATTGTAGGCGGAAGACCAGCCTTCCGCCGCCGTCGTCCCCAGCGTACCGGAGTTCATGTTCAGGGCAATCGTATTGGTATTTCCGGATGCCGTCATGCCGCCTGAACCAAGAAGCAGGGAACCTCCATTCAGATTAATGGTGGCGCCCTTGGCGCTTACTCCATCCCAGTTCTGCCCCAAATCCAGCGTCTGGGCCAGCACCATGCCGCCCGAACCAATATTCATGACGCCTTTTCCGTCACGGGCAATCCGCAGCGTGCCGGTAATGTTCATCACGGCGTCCCGGCTGATGTTGAGCGTGGTTGTTCCATTGTACTCGTAGCGGCCGATGAAGCTTCCCGCCGTCACGGAAGCGCCGGAACCCAGCGTCCAGGCGCATGCCGTGCCATTGGTTGCCAACACCCTGTATTCTCCTGTAATATCAACATTTCCATTAAGGACATTCGTTCCTACCGCGGATATCAGCGTGCCGGCCCCGGTAATCGTATTTCCATAGGTTCCGGCGGAAAGAGTCAGCGTGGTATTGGCTCCCAGCTCATATCTGACTCCAGTCAGGGCGGCCGTTGTCGTTCCGGAGGCGTTCCCGCTCAATTTCAGCGTGCCTGAGGAATTGGCGTCCAAACGTGTTCCCAACCCGTTCCACGTACCCGTGGTCAGTTCCAGAACGGAATCTCTCTGCAACAGAACCGTGCTGGTGCCCAGCGCTCCGGCATTGCCGACAACGAGTTTGCTGCCATCGCCAAGAACGGTATCCCCGGCATAGGAATTGGCATTGTTCATGGTCAGGGAAGCTCCGTCCAGCAGGTTCAGCGTCGTATCCCCGGTAATGGAACCGTCACCCGTAAAAATGAAATCCGTACCGGAAACATTGATTCTGCCTGGAGCGACATTCCCCGCAATCGTCACATTTTTATCCACGCCATCGCCATTGGAGAAATATACGGTCTCTCCATCGGCATAAGCTGACGGTGTTCCGTCAAGGCTCCAGGAGGTATTCGAGCTTTCCGTATTCCAGGTGCCGCTCTTCCACCTCAACAAACCTTCCTTGTCGCTCAAATTGACGTAAAGAGTTCCATTGCTGACGGAAAACGTTCCGTTGTACAACTCCGCAGCAGCTCCGCCCAAAGTAAAGAAAGAACTTTCCGTCAACCCCGCTCCGGAAAGCAAGGCATAACTAATCCCTGTTTCCAGGGAAGACAAACCCAACCGCACTTCCGTGGCCTCACTGCCACTAATGGAGTTGACGGTCAGGGCTGCCGTCTCCGAATCGAGAGAATTGAAGCTCAGAGTGCCGCCGTTTAACGTCAACCCGGCGGATAAAGTAGCCGTTCCTCCGGAAATTCCCGTGGATCCCAGCGTGGAACCGGCATTCAGCACATACCCGTCCGCGGACGTAACGTTCACGGTAAGGCCGCCTCCTATCAGCAAGGCCCCCTGCCCGATAACGCTGGAATCCTTCACCGTCAAACCGCCTCCCCTCAATTCCACTGTTCCGGTAAAGCCGGGGACGGCTGCCGTTTCTCCTTCGGCAGGAACCGGGGCCTGGGCTGTTCCGTTAAGAACCAGAACCCCGTCGCCAACCTTCACGAGCTTACCGTCTCCCTTCAGCCCGTTGGAGAAAGTCACAGTACGCCCCGTGGCATGGTCATTGGCATCCAGCGTGTCAAGGATAGTCCCATTCACCGTGCCCAGAAGTTCTATATAAGAGGCCGTGAAATTCGGATTATAGCTTATACCCCAGTTGGACAAAGCCCCCAGCGTGCCTTCTCCCAGTTTGATAACGGCCGCTCCCGCCACATTGGTAACGCCTGAAGAGCCTATGTTCACCCTGGCATCCCCGGATGTTGCGCCGCCCAACAGGAAACTGCCCCGGAATGAACCGCTTCCGGAAGCCCAAAAGTCCATTCCCTGCAAATCGGCCGTCCCGGACGCGGCATTGAAAATGCCCGTGCCATCCCAGGACAGATGCATCGAGGTCTGCAATGCAGTCAAAGAACCGCCCCTCAAATTAAGTTCCCCTGAATAAGCCCAGTGAGCCAGCAGGAAACTGGCGCTTGTGCTATGGGTATCATTGCTGCCGGTGACAGTCAGAGAGGAACCCTGGTTCACATTAAGCACCCCATGCCCCAGCTCGGCAAGCCGGACCTGGCCTGCCGTAGTCACATTGCCGGAATCAAGATCAAGAGCCCCATATAAGGAATTGTCATACCCACCGCCGGCCCCGACCCACAGCTTATTGACTTCCAATTCATTATCGGCCATATGAACCCTGCCGTAATAATGGGCTACCTTGAACGATTCCGCCTGGATATTTCCCGTAAACGTCACCGTGGAACCGGTCTGGGCGCCAGATACGATATTCCCGGCGTATGTGATATTCCCTGCCACGGTCGGATTGCTGGTCCCGTTAAAGGTCAGCGTATCTCCAGTCGAGACATTCTCGCCGCCCTCCAGGTTCCAGAGATACGTGTTGCTGTCGGAAACATTCTGCGCATAGACATTCAAGCTGCCCTCCGCTATTACCGTTTGCCCCGCTCCGATGGATGTCCCCGCATCGGAACCGAACACCATGGTAGAACCCGCCATCATATGCAGGCTGGCTCCGCCAAGCATCCATGATCCCGACTGGGAAGAAGCCCTCAGTCTCAAAGCTCCATAAACGTAAAGATTCTGAAGGGCCGAACCCTCCAGCAAATTGACGCTTCCCGCAGAAGAAGCATCCGTTTTCATGTAAACCGTGAGGGAAGAATTTTCCCCACCCGTCACCAGGCTTTCAAAACCGGAAAAACGGTGATCCCCGTCACCCAACGTCAGGGACGAGCCGTTGCTTAAAACCGTTTCCTGGGCAAAAAGAGTAGCTCCTTCCCCGGGCAGGAGCGTATAATCCGTCTCAAATGTCATGGAGGAGACATTGATTCCTCCGGAAAAATTGACTGTTTTGGAGCCTTCCGCCGCCGTGAAAATGACGGCATCCCCATTCAGGAAGGAAGTATCCGTCTTGGTTCCGTCACCCTGCTTGTACCAGCCCGTTCCCGTATTGCTCCATGTTCCGTTGGAATTCCACACCAGAGTTTCTGCATCATACCCTTCCCCCTTGTACTGCACGGACATGCCGGAACCGTTGGAAACAAGCAGGAAATTACCCGCTCCCAGCTGGCCGGCGGAATCAACCCTCGTCAATGCCTCATAAGTATCATCCCCGGTTTGCTTCCAAATACGCAGGGAATCCAGGGATGCCCCCAAATCGGCCCCTGTAGACATGAAATAGCGTGTGATCAGGGCGTCGTCAACCATCTCGCGATTGGTGACCGCAAGCTCTTCCATGGCGCTGGCAACCACTACCTCCACATTCCATGTTTTGGCGTTCTTGGTAATTGTGGTGGTGTTTGACAGGTTGACCATTCCGTCAAACCCGATATGCCAGTAATGATTGCCGGAACCAGTGCCATTGTCAAAATTGAGATTCCCTCCCGGAGTCGTCATGTTCAGAATGCCGTCCACATAAATATTGGCATGGCCTTCCGCTTCCGTATTTTTGATCTGGTTGCTGAAGGATGTGGTAAGGGAGGAGCCCTTCTCCACGTACACATTGCCGCCCCATTGTCCCAGCCCCACGGATACGATGCCGTTCCCTGTAACGGAAACACCGCCTCCGTCCGAGGTATTGGGAGGCGTTCCCGTAACCGTCACATCCACGCCATTAAAAATCAAATGCGGACCCTTATTGTCCACGCGGGAGGGAGCCGCGTCTCCCTCCCAGTTGTCTGCCGTCCCTACGGCGTCGCCTTCCCCATCCCCCGTCCATGTAAAATCAGGACCGCCAAAATCGGGAATCTGCCAGAAATCCGCCGAGGTTGCGGCATGGGAATAAGAGTAAATGCCGGAGAAGGAAACCAGGGAAGCGAGAAGGGCGGAACGCAAAGACGGAGGAAGATGAAGTCTCATACTGATCAAAGATATTGTGGCCAGTAATACCCGGATTTATAATCCGTTGGCAAGCCAATTTTCGAAAAAAGCTCACATTAAACAAATAATGGGAAACAAATATCATCCGCCTGTCCAGCATATCTACCTCCATATCCAGAAGAACAAAATCATCATTCTTTCATTACAAGCAATATACATGGATTAAGGAAAGAAGCAGGATTATAAATTCCCAGTCTGCCCATTCGCTTTCCTGATGAAAGCGGTACAGATAAAAACAAAAAGGCCGCTCCCTCCCGGGAACGGCCCTGACTTGAACTATTTTTTCCTTACTGCTGCTGGGCGCCGCTCTGCTTAAGCATCTCCTGAAGCTGTTCCGGAGAAATGCTCATGGGGCCTCCCTGGGGAGCAGGAGCTTCCGAAATGCCGTCCAGTTCCAAATCAAAGATGAGCGGGGAATTGGGTTCAATCGGAGCGCCGGGAGTGTTTTCCCCGTAAGCCAGCTCGGAAGGAATGTAGACAATCCATTTGGAGCCGACGGGCATCGTGGTCAGCGCTTCGGCAAAACCGGGGATGACCTGGAGAGGAAGTTCCACAGACTTGCCCTTGGTGTCGTCAAACACGGTGCCGTCCAGCAGCGTGCCCTTGTATTTCACCTTGAACATGGGGTTCTTGAACTTCTTTTCATCAAATTTTTCTTCGCCGCCCTTGTTCACAACCTTGTACTGGAGGCCGGACTTCGTTGTGGTGACGCCTTCTTTTTTGCCGTTTTCCTCCATGAATTTCTTGCTGGCCTCCAAATTGGCCTTGGCCTTGGCGGAAATGCGTTCGTCAATTTGCTTCTGGAACGCATCCAGGGCAGGTTTCAGCTGTTCCTGGTCCTTGGCGGGCTTGCGGACCATGCCGTCCTTGATGCCCTGGAGGAAAGATTCCTGGTCCAGGTCGTCAAAGGTCAGGGTAGGAATGGAACCAAGCTGCTGACCGCTCTGGAAACCCAGAAAATAGCCCAGGTCCTTTTTCATCTGTTCGGGAGACACAGTAATTTCTTTCTCTTGTTTGGGTTGGTCGGCCGCCGGAGCTTCGGCAGCCTTTTCTTGCGCGCCTGCCACACCCGCCAGAAGAGCGGAAGCGGCAAACAGGGCGATGGAAGGGTTCATCTTCATGGTATTTTTATCCTTTCTTTGAAAAGAGGACTCCTTTTTAACGGATTCCGTTCATATCACAAGACAAGAGAATCGGTCATCCTGTCATCCTCTCCCGGCAGGAGGCCGGATTGCTTTCCGGCCAGAAGGAGAATCAGGTCATGCCAGCGTTTCCAGAACGCGGGCGATCATGGCGGGATAAAGGGTATGCTCCTGCTCCTGAATGCGGGCGTGAAGGCTTTCCGGCGTATCCCCCGGCAGCACGGGCACGCGAGCCTGGCCCAGGATGGGGCCGGTATCCATTCCGTCATCCACATAATGGACGGTGCAGCCGCTCTCCGCAGCTCCGGCGTTCACAGCCTGCTCCCAGGCATGAAGCCCCGGGAAGGCTGGAAGAAGGGAAGGGTGGATATTCAGGATGCGGGAAGGAAATTCCTTCAGCAGCGGAAGTTTCACCAGGCGCATGAATCCCGCCAGGCACACGCAGTCCACGCCGTATTGCTTCAGGCGCGCGGCAACGGATGCCTGGGATTCCTCCGGAAATCTGGTTTTAAATCCCCCGCAGTCAATAACCTCCGCCGGAATGCCCCAGGAACGGGCGCGTTCCAGAATATAGGCGTCCGGATTGTCAGACATCACCACGGCGATTTCCGCCCGGAGAGAACCGGACTGGATGGCATCATAAATGGACTGGCAATTGGAACCGGAACCGGAACCGAGTATTCCTAACTTGGGCAATCTGGACATCCGGGGGATAAAACCACAGTTTTTTGCCCGTGGCAAGTCTCCGGCTTGACAAAAAGGCTGCCGTATTTGCCTAATAAAGGCATGAGAGACCCCCGTTTTCAGGCCCTTGCAGCCCAGCTTGCAGGGTATTCCACAGCCCTGCGCCCCGGAGACAGGGTTCTGCTGGAACTGACGGATATTCCGGAGGAAATGGGAATAGCCCTCATCCGGGAGGCGAGGAATGCGGGAGCAATGCCCTTTCTGCGCCTGAACCAGTCCCGCCTGAACCGGGAAATGCTTTCAGGAGCAACGGAAGAACAATACGGCATCATCGGCCGCCACCGCCTGGCGGAAATGGAGGACATGGACGCCTACATTGAGATACGCGGCGGGGGGAACGCCTTTGAACTGTCCTCCGTTCCACAGGAAAATATGGCCGCCGCCATGAAAGCCCTGAACCCCGTCTCCCAGCGGCGCATCCGCCATACGCGCTGGTGCGGGCTGCGCTGGCCGTCCGGGGGAATGGCCCAGCAGGCATCCATGAGCACGGAAGAGTTTGAGGATTTCTATTTCCGCACCTGCCTGATGGATTACGCCGCCCTGCGTCCCGCCATGCGGAAGCTGGCCGCCATGATGGAAAAGGCTGAATATGTGAAAATTACCGGACCGGGAACGGACATTTCCTTTTCCATCAAGGGGCTGCCTGCCATCCCGTGCGCGGGGGAATGCAATCTGCCCGACGGAGAAGTGTTCACCGCCCCCGTCATCGACAGCGCCAACGGCCACATTTCCTTCAATACGCCCAGCCTGTTCCAGGGAATCCCCTTTGACAACATCCGCCTGACGCTGAAAAACGGACTGGTCGTGCATGCGGAAGCGGGAGATAAAACAGGGGAGCTCAACACCATTCTTGACACAGACCCCGGCGCGCGGAGGCTGGGGGAATTCGCCTTCGGCGTCAATCCGGCCATCACACGCCCCATGCGCAACATCCTGTTTGACGAAAAAATTTCCGGCTCCTTCCACTTGACGCCGGGGCAGGCCTACCACGTGGCGGACAACGGCAACCAGTCCCGCATCCACTGGGACATGGTATGCATCCAGACGAAAGCGGCCGGGGGCGGAGATATTTACCTGGACGGTAAGCTGGTGCGCCGCAACGGATTATTCACCCTGCCGGAACTGGCCATTCTCAACCCCTCTCTATCATGACCACCCACCCTTTCTCCAAAAAGCGTTCCCAGCTCCGCAAGCTCCTGTATGCGGCCGCGGCGGTCATTCTGCTGGGATCCCTGCTGGCCTCCTACATGCACTGGGAAGCCAATCATCTGGAATTTAATGAAAACACGGCCCCTGCCGGATGCGTACCCGGCCTTTCCGGCCTTCGTATCCTGGTATTGTCGGATATCCACACCAATCTGCCCCTGCTGGAAAAAGCGGCAACAATGGCGGAACAGGCCAGACCGGACATGATCGTGTTTCTGGGAGATCTGTACACGGATTTTCTGCGGGTCACTCATGCAGGCGACTACATCGCCCAGATGAAACGCCTCTCCTCCGTCGCCCCGGCCTACGCATGTCTGGGCAACCATGACATGGCCCTTGCGGACAATGTGGAACGCGTCCTGAAGGAAGGGGGCTTCACGCTGCTCAGGAATTCCGCCGCCTTCGTCTCCATCCCCAGGCTGGGAAACGTGGAATTCAAACTGGTGGGGCTGGGAGACCTGCGGGAGGGGGACTTTTTCCCGGACCGGTGCATGAGCCCGCGCGAATTGGAGGAAAACTCGCCCATGCCAACCATCGTCCTGAGCCACAACCCCAAAGGAAGGGAATTGCTGGGAAATTACCGCTGGGACCTGATGCTCTCCGGCCATACGCATGGAGGCCAAATCAAACTGCCTTTCTTTTCCACCCCGCTATTGGCGTCGGAAGGGGAAACCATGCACTCCGGGTTCCATCCTTATGAGGACAAGCAGGTATTCGTCACCCGCGGCATAGGCTATATAGGGCCGGGCCGCTTCAACTGCCCGCCGGAAATCAACCTCATTACCATTCCCTAACTTCCCGACCTGACCGCCATGGTTCTCTCTCTGCTGGCCTCCGGAGGCCCTAATGACGCGCCTCCATTCTTCATTCTGCTTACTGTCGTCTTCATGGGCATCATCGCGATTGCCCTCATTCTGGCCCACTTCCGGCAGTCCCTGCTGGCGGGCTACTTCATCTGCGGGGTAATTCTGGCCAACTGCGGCATTCTGGACCACATCCCCAATTCCGACGTCAGCATCCAGGCTCTTTCCGAGGTAGGAATTATCCTGCTCATGTTCACGCTGGGGCTTGAATTTTCCGTCGATGAACTCAAGCACCTGCGGAAAACCGCTCTGGTCGGCGGAGGCATTCAGATGTTCATCTGTACCGCAGCTTTCGGCCTGGGGCTTCATTACGCCACAGGCATGGACATGAGCCACTCCCTGACGGTCGGGGCCATTATGGGACTATCCTCCACGGCGGTGGCGCTGAAATCCTTCCAGGAATTCGGCCTGAGCGGAACCTCCGGGGCAAAAATGGCGGTGGGAATTGCCCTGTTCCAGGACATCGCCGCCATCATGCTGGTGGCAATCATGCCGCAGATCTTCACCGCCACGCCCGACTCATGGGAAACAGCGCTCAACATCGGCATGGCCGTACTGCGGGGGCTTGTCTTTCTGGGAGCCGCCTGGCTGATCGGCCGCTACCTGCTTCCGCGCATCATGCTGGCCGTCGCCCGGACCAAAAGCCGGGAACTCTTCACCCTGATGGTGTTCGCCATCTGCTCGGGAATTGCCATGCTCGCCAGTCTGCTGGGCCTGAGCATCGCCCTGGGCGCTTTCACCGCCGGCCTCTTCGTCAGCAGCTCCTACTACAGCCACCGGGTTCTTAGCGAAGTGCTCCCCTTCAAGGACCTTTTCCTGACCATCTTCTTCGTTTCCGCCGGGCTGTTGATTGACATTGATGGACTATGGGAACACATCGGCCAGGTGGCGACCTTCGCCTCCTTTGTCCTCGCGATCAAATTCGTAGCCTGCCTTACAGCCGCAAGCTTCCTGAAAATTCCCGGGCGCATGGGCATCATGGCCTCCACCGCACTCACCAATGTGGGGGAATTTTCCCTGGTGCTCATCCCTTTCATGCAGGAAATATCCCCCATCCCGGCGCTGGTGACCACCAACGTTTACGCCATTGCCGCCGTCTCCATGGGTATGACTCCGCTGCTGATGAAGGCGGCACGGAAACTCACCCCGCTGCTGGTGCGCATTCCCGGGTTGAAAACAAAACGGGAACGCCTCAACGTGGAAACCCTGATCACACGCATGGAAGGCATCAGGGACCATGCCATCATTTGCGGCTACGGCCCCGTAGGCAGGAGGCTTCATGAAAGCCTGTCCCAGTACGGCATCCCCTGCATCATTATCGACCTGAATGCGGACACCGTCAAATCCCTGCTCAACGGCGGCCATCTGGCCTTTCTGGGAGACATCCAGCACCAAATCACCATGGACCTGGCGGGCGTCCGTACCGCGCGGCTGATTGCCTTTACATTCCCGGACCCTTCCCCGGCCCTGTCCACCTACATGCAGATCAAGGGCGCCAATGCGGACATCACGGTGATCGCCCGCGCCAAATTCCGTTCGGAAGTGGCTTCCCTGCATCACGCGGGCATCGCCAACGTCATCCATGATGAAATGGAAACGGGCGCCGCCGCCGTGCGCCTGGCAAAGCAGAGTTTTGATATTATTGAACCGTCGGACGCGCCATCTCTGTCCCATTAAGCAACGATGAATCTGCCGGACGCCCACACCCATTCCTCTACAGCCGCTTCCGGCACGGCGCCGCGGTTCATCTGCGGCACCTCCCCGGCGGACTGGAAACAGGTGGCCCTTCTGGCGGAACGGGATGAACATGTTACCCCCTTTTTCGGCATTCATCCCTGGTTCCTGAACCCGGCTGAATGGAAAGAGGAAATGCCCAGGCTGGAATCCCTTCTGCAAAAAATCCCCCATGCGGGCGTTGGGGAAACGGGGCTGGACAAATGCCGGCGCGGCATCCCGGGGCTGCCTCTCCAGAAGGAAGCGCTGGAACGGCATCTGGAACTGGCCGTGCGTCTGGACCGCCCCGCTTCCCTGCACTGCTGCCGCGCATGGGGCACGCTGGCGGAAATGCTGAAAAAATATCCCCGTTTGAACATTGTCCTGCACGGCTGGACGGGGACATTGCATCCCGGCACGGAATTTCCTTCGGGAAACTGGCTTCTTTCCGTAGGGCTGCGGGAAATGGAACGTCCGGGACTCCTTGCCTCCATACCGCTCCATCGGCTGGCGCTGGAATCGGACGGGCATCCGGAAACCCTTCCGGAACTTTACCGACGCGCGGCGCAGGAACTGGGCATGACCGTCAACAACCTGGTTGACCTGGTCCAAAGCAATATGGAAAACCTGATCCGCCCTTGACGCCTCCATTCAACGGGCGGACATGGTTTCGCGGCGCCTTTTCATTCACTGGGTTTCTATTTCCATTGACTCTTCGTTCAATCATTTTCCCAGAAAACAAAAACATTTCCGTTGACAATTCATCATCTTTTTGCCATATGATGGATTATATTAGGTATGGATACAATTCCGCCCATCTCCCATGCATAATATCTTCCGAATCCTCCTTTTAGGAGCGCTCCCCCTGGCAGCCTTTCCCGTTATCCAGGCGTCAGCGCAGGAACCGGATATCCAGACACTACTTTCAGCCGAACGTTCCTCGTTCATCTCCGGAAAAGCCCGGGATATTCTGTGCAGGAAACTGGGAACCGCAAACCTTGACACGGATAAAATCCGGGCCATGGCGCACGCCCCGCAAGTCGCCCTGTTATGCCACCTGTACCAATTTTTCAGCACCGCGGAAAACGGAGAACCGTTCACGCAGCATGAACTCAAGGACGAGTCATTCAGGAAATGGCTCTCCACCCACCCGGAAGTCTTCAGAATGCTTGCCCTATCCGGGGCAGCCGGCAAACAAACCCTATCCATATTTTACCGCATCTGGAACGCGAACAATAAAACGCTCCGCCCCGTTGAAACCAGCATGGCTCTGGGGGCAGGGCTTGCCTCAAATGTCATCCCTCCTGAAGAATGCCTGTCCAAATTCAATTTTTACCGGGAATCCTACTTCCAATCCGCATGCCATCCCCAGGCGGACACGATGCAGCCGTGGGAATGGGCCATCGTTTTCCGTGGCAGAGAGAGCCTGGAAGACCTGTCCTGGGCCCAGCAGTTCATAGAGAAAAAACAGATCCCTCCCGAACAGGCTGGAAATAAATTCATGGGGTTCATCCCCTATCGCAGGAAAAACCTTCAGGGAGTCAGCGTTCATGCCGGAGCCGCTTTTTACGACCACAAACCGGTCACATTAAAGCTTTATACGGAATACGGAGGCGTGTGCGGAGCCGTCTCCAAAGGAGCGGCAGGCTTTCTGAGAGCCAAAGGCGTCCCCGCGTGGGCCATCGGACAGCCGGGACACTGCGCCTTTATCTGGAAACACCCCGGCGGACACTGGAAAATCGGCAACAACATCAGCGGATGGAACTGGTCAACGGGAAAAAGCCAGATACCCTGGAACGGCCCCGTCCAGCTCATCCCGGCTTACAATGCCTTCATTCATCACGGTCTGGCGGAAGAATCCTTCCTGATGACGGTTTTATCTGACTGCTCTCCGCGTCCCGTCCAACGGGAATTGCTGCTGAAAGAAGCCTGCAAGATGAACCCATTTAATTATCCGGCATGGAGTCGTTACCTGAGCATGAAGGCCAAAGGAATCAATGACCGGCAAAAACTCACCCTGCTTAAAGAACTGGCGCAGGCCATGCCCCATGAACACAACCTCCTCCATCATGCAGCGGTAAACATACTCAAAATACGGGAAAGCAAGGTCAATCCCTATGAACTGTACGCCTGTTTCCTGGACCCTGACTGTTCTCCCGCGGCGGAGGAACTTTTCACGAGGCTGTGCTGGAACAAACTCGTGGCGGATTGCCCTGAAATCGGCAAGATAATCAAATACAGGGAGGGATTCATCGGGAAGCATCTTTCCGTCTGGGCCAGGAAAGGGAACAATGCCTCATGGACGCCTAAAATGAAAAGATACTCCGCCGGCATGATGGAAGGCGCCATCACGGCATTGGAAAAAAGAGAACAGACCCGCACATACTATGTGGCAACCTACCGCCGTCTGCTGGAAATATGGAATGACAAAAAATTAAAGCATCAAGGGGAAATATTGATCAACAAAATCAGCGGCAATAAAGTCTCGCCCCTGCGGCAGACCCGGTAACCAGCACAGAGAATTTTAACATGAACGCGAACGCCATCATCCGGGCATCCGCCCCATTCTTCCAAAAATACGTCTTATCCCCGGAAATGCCGGCAAAACGCCATCTCGCCATGATGCTGCTGGGCCTCTGCTTCACAGCGCCTTTACTGGCAAATGAGGTATTGCGCATCGAATCGCAGGCGGCAGAGTACTCTGCCCAAATTTATATTCAAGAAGAAGAAAAAGGCTCCGTACCTGAAAAAGAGAAAGAGAACGATCAAAAAAGAAAGAAATTGGGCATAGGTGAAACAGTAATATTGACCCTGGTTTCAGACAAGCCCCAGCTCATTGGAGACCCATCACAGATCGAATGGACAATTGAAGAAGGAGAGAATCTGGCTTCTTTTCAAGAGGAAGACAACTCTGTCATTCAAACATTGGTTATTAGAAATGACCTCTCCCAAGGAGGCGACATTACCATTAAAGCAGTCACGGAAGAAGGAAGAGAAGCGAAAATCACGTTATCAGCCATTGTTCCCGAAGGGATCAGCGCAAAACATTTACGGAAATCATATGACAGAAATCATCCGGATTTTAATAAAAGAGGAGTCATTTATTTTGATCTGCCAAAGGATGGTGATCAAGAAATGGCAGGGGCATCAGCTGTCCTGGAATTAACGTTCCTCCCTACAAGCGTGAATTTTCGAAATGTCCATATTATTGAACGGGATAAGGGCTGCGTTCCCGCCCCGGCTGAAGGCAGCCTGGCAGCCCCACATGATCCCAATCCTGCACCAGTACGCCTTGACAACAAAAACAGGCTATCTGACAATATTGGAAGCAAAAAACTCATTTCGGAATTAAGATTTTACGACTTGCCGCAAACTTATAAATGGCTTTGCGACTGGAACATCAATGTCGACGGGAAAGATGTAAAAACCATCCAGACTGTTGAACAGCATTTTTTTTACGACTGGATTGACGTCGTCAACGAAATAGCTACGACGACGGTTTCCAAATTCAACTGTTCCGTCAGCAGGTCCACAGAAAAAAATAATAAGCACGTATTTATCAACCAGTCAAAATAAATAAACCTAAAAAAATGATGAAATATTTTATTTACGCGATTGCCGTCATACATCTTGGCTGTTCGACTTCCTTGGGGGAAGAGACCGGATTTGATCGCCAACTCCCGGCTCCTGATTCCATCCATATTCGCGGACAAATGGGAGAAAAATCAAAAAAATTAAAAGAATTTTTAAAATCAGGAGATTTTAAACAATTCTATGGATGTTCAAACACAGTTCTGTCAGAATTGAACGCCATGCGGCGCCATGGAACGATGACGCGGGAAGAGGCCTGCGACATGCTCTGGAGCCTTTATCTGATCAGCGGAGCCCCCATGTATGAAGCTCCGGATTACGACAGCGTTCAGCCATGGCCTTATAAAGATGAGCGGAACAACGACATTGCCGCCAAATCAGGAGTCATTTCCGCGCTCTCCATCATGGATACGAAACAGATGTCGCGCAACCTGGACATCCACGAACAACGGCTGAAACATCTCCATGCCGCTTACGCCGCCGCCATCATTAAAAGGCTGAAATCTCTGCACCTCCCTGATTTCGGGAAAAAAGAGACAGCGCTGAAAGATGAAATAATACGTTCCCATCCTGCCAATCCGGACGGGAATGTCATCGGCTCTGACATTAAAGATTACGAATGGACTCACCGATGGAACAATCTCGTCACATTTTCGTCAAGAAACAGCATGTATCATAGCTATGTCTCTAAAATCATGGAGAAAAGATTCATCCCCATGCTGGTGAAGTATTTCCCCGACCAGGCCGGGGAAGTCGTCAAATACATCAGGAAGGCGGGATACGGAGACGGCGAGGTTCTCGACCTCATCGACCGAACGGCTGGATACAACTCCAACACCGCCTATCTCTACCAGGGGAAAAGCGGGGAGGAACACAGGAAAAAGCTTCAGCAAAAATACGGGAATCCCTGTCCGGACATGAGCCGGAATGCCAATAAATAAAGGATAAAACGCCGGTCACACTCAACAACATGCCTCAACCGCGTTCACCGGAAAACTCCGGGTTCCTGTAAGCAGTCCACGGTTTTTCCTTGGCAGGTTTCCGCCTCCGGCTATCATGCGGGCATGGGCCTTTTTCAGGATCAAACCAGCTCTTTGTCGGAAATCAAGCGGCTTGCCGCCCTCGTCACGGATCCCTCCCGCAGGGGGGAGATCGGTTCGGATCAGTGGCCTCTGGCCATGATCGCCTACGGGCTGGTCACCTGCAATGAAACGGGAAGAGAAGAAGAAGGCGTCATCATTTACAACATGTTCCAATCCCGCTGCGCTCCGGACGCCCGCCGCAAATGCGCTCTGCAACTGGCAGCTTTTATCCGGCAGCGCCAAGGGGACGGATGGAGGGCTCTGCTGCCTTTTGTCATGGCGGATGAGGCGCCGGATATTCGCAGGCAATCCGCTTTCCTTATTTATACGCTGGCCGCGCCCCAGCCGGAGGAGCGGTTTCCCGGAATTGCCGGATTGGCGAACGTCATCTGCGCCTCTCCCTGCCCCGGACAGGCATCCATGGCTCCGGCGCTGGACGCCCTGATGAGCCTGGGAGACATGCGGTTTGCCCCTTATCTGTCTTTCATTTCCAAAAATCTCCCTCCCGGGCGCCTCGCGGACCTGCTGACCGAAACGGAAGCCATTCCGACAGACCTGGGCTGCGGATGGCTGCTGGATATTCTGGATGAACATCCGGAGCTTTCCTCCACCATTGCGGCGGTACTGGCCGGGATGCCCTCCAGAGCCGGAGAAGTACTGGACGTGGTCGTGCCCGTCCCCTCCTGGCAATTCACCAATTCCGCCGTCCAGCCGCTCCATTCCTGGAGTATTCCCGAATACAGGCTGCGCATGGAAGAGCGGCTCTCCAGATATCTTGCCCCGGAAGAGAGGGAAGCCGTGGACCGGGCATGGAGCTGAGTCTTCCGGTATATCCCAACCCGCTGCATTTTTCAAAAAGCCGTCCCCCAAAAATGCGGAACGGCTCTTCTGATTCGGAAAATACAGGCTAAGGGGAGTTCCACAAACAGGCAAAACGCAATATGAGCCTGATGTCCTACAGGCTCATATCGGCAAAAGCCCCCCAAGGATAATTTGCTTCAAGAGGGGAAAATCCCCCATGGCGCGGATTTTCCCCGGCCATTCATTCACCTCGCCACTACGTGGCGATGGTGGAAATCCACAAAGCTCCGGTATGTCTCCTCATCCAGCAAATCTCCATGCGTCATCAGCAGGAGCGGGAAAGGTTCACCCTCATCCGTATAAGGAGGATGGATATAATCAAACTGCGGATTGGGGACAAAGCCGTGCCTCTGATAAAACCCCAGCCGCCGGCGTGAAATCCCGTCCTCCGGAGGATCAATTTCCAAAATAACCTTGTGCGGAAACGCATCCCTCAATTCTTCCAGAATCCTTTGCCCGGCGCCCTGGCCGCGCAGGGAGGCATCCACGGCAAAATACTCCAGATACACGAATTTTTCCCGACGCCACGTCACCAGCATCGCAACCACCCGGCCTTCCCCATTTAAAAATACTTCATAACAAAAACCGGGGTCTTGAAACGCCAACGGGAAATCCTGTATCCGCCGCTGTTCATGCACCGGAAAGCTTGTCCGGTAAATATCCAGAGAATCCAGGAACAGCGGATCATCCACCCCCGCCACACGGCGCTTGATCAGCGGCTCAGACTTCATGGACCATATCCAACCACACCCGTCTCCTTTCGGCAAGTCCTCCGGAAAGTCTTCCCCAGTCATACAACCAGTTGTTCAGGCTTCAATTGATGCAGTGCTTCCCAATCAAGGATAAGGAAGAAAAATACCTTCGCGCGGCGATACGGAGACAAGGAAATCCCCGTCTGCCTGCCGGGATTGACGGCAGCCCCGGCACCCGTACAAGGGATGTCGAAACAAAGGCATTCCATGTTCTCTTTTATCTCTATGAATTTACTTTTACCTGATGTATAGAAAGAGCCTGCTCACGTCATGAATTCCATTTGAAATTTTATTCCGGAAACATGGGAACCCGTCTAAAGCCATGATGCCGCCCGTCAAGATATTCCTGCTGCTGATTTTTTCCTGGGCAGTTTTCCCCCGCCCTCTCCAGGCCCGGGAAGAGCCGCCCGCGTCCCCCTCCTGGCCATGCTGTGTTCCTGCACGCCCCGGCAGCCGTATTCTCTTTCTGGGAAACAGCTATACGTTTTTCAACCGCATGCCCGCCATGGTTAAAGCCATGGCAGACACCAAAGGATTGCGGCCGGACGTGCACATGCACGCGGCTCCGGCAGCATCCCTCCAGTCCCATTGGAATGACAGGCGTGCCCGCAGCAACATGGAAGGAACGGCATGGGACTTCGTTATTCTCCAGGACCAAAGCGCCACACCTGTCCGGGCTCCGGAACGAACCATGGAGTTCGGAGAAAAATGGTGCTCTCTGGTACGAGCCGCCAAAGGAACGCCCATCCTGATGCTGACGTGGGGGAAAAGAGGAGCTTCCGGAACTCCGGACCCGCAGGAGCAAAAGGCTCTTCTTGAAACGTATTTGAAACTTGCCCGGAGGGAAAAAGCAGCGCTCGCCCCCGTGGGCATTGCCTGGGAGAATTGCCTCAAACGCCATCCAGGCATTCAGCTGTACCAGCCTGACGGCCGGCACCCGACGGAAGAAGGGAGCTACCTGGCGGCATGCGTAATCTACTTCACGTTATTCGGAAAGTCTCCGCTGGGCCTGCCGGGCAGCTTGTCCTTGAAAGGAACGCGACTGAGCAATCTTCCCGCAGACAGGGCCAGAATATTGCAGACCGTCGCCAGGGATACATGCAGGCAGCTCTTTTCCGCCACTGCCGGAACCCGTCCCGCAACCGCCGGATTGCAGGCCGCTGCATTGTCTCCGCATAGCGCAAAATCTACTCGCAAAACGGGCACGGGCCCTTTACCATGGCAACGGACATATATACTATTATGAGCGAACAAGTCATTATCATCGGTGCCGGCTGCGCTGGTTACACGGCGGCCATTTACACCGCCCGCGCCAATCTCTCTCCGCTTCTGATCACGGGTTCCCAAATCGGCGGACAACTGACCACCACGACGGAAGTGGAAAACTTCCCCGGCTTTCCGGACGGCGTGATGGGGCCGGACCTGATGTTCCTGATGCAGCAGCAGGCGGAAAAGTTCGGCACCCGGTTTGCATATGAGGACGTCAAGAGCGTCGTCAGGGATGAAGCCACTGGACTGTTCACCGTGAAGACCAGCGGCCAGAATTACGAAACCCGGAGTATCATTGTGGCTACGGGAGCATCCGCCCGCTATCTGGGAATACCGGGAGAGGAAGGGCTGGTTGGCCACGGACTCACCGCCTGCGCCACCTGTGACGGAGCTTTTTACCGGGACGTGCCTGTGTGCGTGGTAGGCGGAGGAGACAGCGCCTGTGAAGAAGCCATGTTCCTGACGCGCTTCGCTTCCCGGGTGTACCTGATCCACCGCCGCGACACGCTCCGCGCTTCCAAAATCATGGCGGAACGAACGCTGTCCAATGAAAAGATTTTCCCCATGTGGAATTCCATCATCGTAAGCTATAAGACGGACGACAAGGGAGAACTGGAAGCCGTCATGCTGAAGGACGTAGTAGAAGGGGATGAAACGGAACTTCCCGTCAAATGCGTCTTTATGGCGATCGGGCACACGCCGAACACTTCTTTCCTGGGGGATCTGGTGGACCGGGACGACGCCGGCTACATCATCCGGGAAACAGGGATGATGGCGACCAGGACGCCGGGATTGTTCGCCGCCGGAGACGTGGCGGATCCTCACTACCGCCAGGCCATTTCTTCCGCCGGAATGGGCTGCAGCGCCGCGATTGAAGCGGAACGCTACCTGCTGGGGCTGTAACCCCATCTTTCGGAACGGGCCGGAATTCCCAGCGGGATTTCCGGCCCTTCCCCGCTACAGGAAAACGGACATGCACCATTACAGCATTTTTGAGCTTTTCAGCATCGGCATAGGTCCTTCATCCTCCCATACCGTAGGGCCCATGCGGGCGGCGCACCGCTTTCTTGAACAGATACGCCACTCCCCGCGCTTGGCGGAAATCTCAGGCATCCGCTGCGAATGCTACGGCTCCCTGGCCGCCACCGGACATGGGCACGGCACAGACACAGCCATCATGCTGGGGCTGCTGGGAGAAGAACCCCATACGGTGGAGCCGCGCAGCATTCCCGGAAAAATCGCCCGCCTGCACCAGCAGGAAACGTTGTCCGTCACGGAAGAAAAAAACGTCCGCTTCTCTCCTTCCCGCGACCTGGATCTTTCCCACTACCAGCCCCTTCGCCTGCATCCGAACGGGATGCAGTTCACTGCCGTCAACCAGGACGGAGACCCGGTGGAAGACGCGGTATTTTATTCCACGGGAGGCGGGTTCGTCTCTTCCGAACAGGAACTTCTGCATCCGGAAGAAAGGGACCGGGAAACCTTTCCTTTTCCTTATGAATCCGCGGAGGAACTGCTGCACATGGCTGATGAGCGCGGATGCCCTCTTTCCTCCATTGTCATGGCGAACGAATGCGCCATGCTCCCGGAACGGGAAGTCCGTGAAAAACTGGACCTAATCTGGGCGACGATGAAGCAGTCCATCTCCAACGGCATGAGCGCGCGCGGCAACCTGCCGGGCGTTCTGCAGGTTCCGCGCCGGGCCAAAACTTTGCGCAAGAATCTTCTGGTGCACGGAGAATCGGCCTTGAAAGACCCTCTCTCCATTATGGACTGGATCAATCTGTACGCCATTGCCGTAAGTGAGGAAAACGCGGCCGGCGGCCGCATCGTCACCGCTCCGACCAATGGAGCGGCGGGAATCGTTCCGGCCGTTCTTAACTACGCCACCAAATTCTGCGTTTCCCCGTATCCGGATGCCGTGCATCGCTTCCTGCTCACCGCCGGGGGAATCGCCATCCTGTACAAGAAAAACGCCTCCATTTCCGGCGCGGACGTAGGCTGCCAGGGAGAAGTGGGCGTAGCCTGCTCCATGGCCGCCGCCGCTCTTGCGGAGTACCTGGGGGGAACACCCCACCAGGTGGAAAACGCCGCGGAAATAGGCATGGAGCACAATCTGGGCCTCACCTGTGATCCTATTGCGGGCCTCGTCCAGATACCCTGCATTGAGCGCAACGCCATCGCCGCCATCAAGGCCATCAACGCCGCCCGCATGGCCCTGGGCGGCACGGGCGCTCATTTTGTCCCGCTGGACAAGGTCATCCGCACCATGCTGGACACCGGAAGGGACATGCAATCCAAATACAAGGAGACCGCCCAGGGCGGCTTGGCCGTCAACGTGGTGAATTGCTGAGGGTACATGAACCCCCTCCCTTGTCTTTTCACGCGCGTCTGTTCCCGCAAAAAACGCTCCGCCGGATTGACAGATACGGGGAGCAAAGGTAGGGTGCGGGCATGCTTTCACGCCTTTTTCTCGCTCTGGCCCTGTTGCTGGGCGGCACGGGACTGTCCCGGGCCGTTCACGTCGTCATGTGCGGCGGCCCCGCACTCAGGCAATGGGAAGGGCTGAGAATACAGCCTGACAGGCATGACAACTGGTGGGCCAACTTTGTAAGGGCCTCCACCATCCGCATCGCCCAAATCCAGCAGCAAGATCCTGCCGCCAGAATCACCTGGATTGTTTACCGCCCCGGTTACGCAACCCGGGGGAAGGAAGACGGAAAACCTTACACCCGCTGGATTGCGGACCTGGCTTCCAAGTATAAAATCAGGCTCGTCTGGGTAAACAGCGCCGACCAGGCCATCCGGGCGCTGAATTCCTCCCCGCGCTTCCACGGCGACAAGGTGGAATCCTTTTACTACTTCGGCCATTCCAACTGCTATGCGTGGATGCTGGACTACGGCAACAATATCATGGCCGTTTCCACGGAATGGATCCATGAGACGGACCTGAACAGGATACGGCGGGATATTTTCACGCCGCAGTCCGACTGCTGGAGCTTCGGCTGCTATACGGGAGCCAGCATGTCCCGCTGGTGGAAACGCATCGTAGGCGTCCCCCTCTGGGGCAACACGGAATCCACCCGCTACGGCCCCGTCTCTGACGGCAGGCTGCCGGAAGGCGCGGGAAAATGGGTTAAATAGCAGGCTTGCACCGCTCTTTCCTTTAAAGACAGGCTCCCTAAAATCGGGAGCCTGTTTTGTTGCCTTTCATGGAAAGTGAGGATATGCCGGATTTTCAATCCGATATGCCCTGAAAACAGTGCATGAGTTTCTCTTTCTGCAGGGTGCGGACTGTTTCCTGCGGCTGTTGAAACGGACATTCCCGGCAGATGTACCAGCTTTCAGGGAAAAGAGTTCTCCGGTTTTCAGACTTATCTTGAGCAGTCTCAAAAGCTGGCGGCGGTTTCTGCACGGGTGGATATTTCGGCAGGCTTTCCGTATGCATAAAAAGGTTTTCAATGATGCAATAAAGTTCGGCACAAATTCTTGGTTATCAGAATTTACGCTTGACTTCCGGATTGAAAATCCGCTTTATTCATCATGAGCGGGTTCAAGACAGCCCGGCAAATTACAGCAATAAAAAAGAGCAACGAACAACCATGAAGAACACATTATTTCTTTCCGGTCTTATGGCTTTGTGTTGCGGCGCAGGGATGGCCGCCACCGTAGCAATCGACCTAAATGGGGAGGCAGCCGAAGGGACATCTCTGCCTGCAAACCTTAAATTGTCTGGATTCGGAAACGTCAACAGCGGAAGTGTCATCACTGCACAAAAAGTCGTCACATGGTTGCAAGGCACCACCGGCTGGCAAGGCACCACTGCAAACGGCAATTCCGGCTCTGGTATTTACGGCAGCGTCACCGCATCCGGGGATACTGATGTATCCGTGTCTTTCATCAACAGAAATGCTTACGGCGGCTCTATCGTAGGAACAGCGGTAACGCTTACCAGTGATTACGCCAGCTATACCGGATTGACTCTTTCCGTGGACTGCGCCGGGCTGCAATCCGGAGCAAACTTCACGACGCTCAATATCGTTTATCAGACGGCAGAAGGCTGGCAGATCAGCCAGTTGACCGGTCAGGCCTCTTCCCTGATTCAAACAGGCATGACCCTGTCCGTGGACTTGAGCGGTACTCCCCTTACCAGCGACACGGCTTACATTGTGATGTCCACCCGCAATGGCGGCGGAAACACGAACTCCAACCTGCTTTTTTCCATGTCAGCCACTGCTGAGGATGTCGTTCCGGAACCGGCTACGGCATCCCTGAGCCTTTTGGGCCTGTCCCTGCTGATGCTGCGCCGCAAGCGCTGAAATAAAAAACGCGATCTTTCCCGTTTTTCAACAACTGTCCGGGATTCTACACCCCGGACAGTTTTTCATTTTTAAGCCTGAAGGCTTGCAATCGTATTGCCATATGACCGGGCTGCCGTATAATGGGGGCGGACGGAAAATATCCGTCATTTTCTGACAACAATCATGAACCAAGCACCCCATGTTGCCATCGTCGGCGCCACCGGAGCGGTGGGCGTTGAAATCCTGTCCTGCCTGGAAACACGCAATTTTCCCGTAGGCTCCCTGAAGCTTCTGGCCTCCGCCCGGTCCGCCGGAAAACAGGTTGCTTTCCGCGGGAAAATGCTGACTGTGGAAGAATTGACGGAAAAATCCTTTGATGGGGTGGACATCGCCCTGTTCAGCGCAGGCGGAGGCATTTCCCTGAAATTCGCTCCTGTCGCGGCTGCTGCGGGCTGCGTGGTCATTGATAATTCCTCCGCCTTCCGGCAGGAGCCGGACGTGCCCCTGGTGGTGCCGGAAATCAACCCGGAAGCGGCTTTCAACCACCCCCGCAATATCATCGCCAACCCGAACTGCACCACCATCATCACGTTGATGGCCCTCTTCCCTCTGCATCAGCGTTTCGGGTTGAAAACCGTCATTGCCTCCAGTTACCAGGCGGTTTCCGGCAGCGGCCAGCACGGCATCGCGGAACTGGAAGCCCAGGTTCGCGCCGTCGTGGACGGCCACCCTGTAGTGAAAAATGTTTATCCTCACCAGATAGCCTTCAACCTTCTTCCCCAGATCGACTCCTTTGCGGAAAACGGCTATACCAAGGAAGAGCTTAAAATGCTCAATGAAGGCCGTAAAATTCTCTCCCTGCCCGAACTCAAGGTAACATGCACCTGCGTGCGCGTGCCCGTTTACCGTTCCCATTCCATCGCCGTCACCGCCCAGTTTGAAAAACCCGTGGACGTGGAAACGGCCCGCAGCGCCTATGAAGGCAAACCCGGAGTCGCCCTGATGGACAACCCTGCGGAGGGCGTGTGGCCTACCCCGCTGGACAGCACCAACGGAGACACCTGCTACGTGGGGCGCATGCGCATGGACATGGCGATTGACAATGCCCTGACTCTCTGGGTCGTGGGCGATCAGGTCCGAAAAGGGGCCGCGCTCAACGCCGTACAAATCGCGGAATTGCTGGTCAACCGCTGACCTGTTTCCTCCACACCCCGCACCTATTCCATAACGCCATGTGTGAACAATCACTGAACGACTACATCACAGAACAATGCGCCCTGATTGACGCAGCGCTGGACAGACTGCTGCCAGCAGAGAACGAAAGCCCCGAAACCATCCACAAAGCCATGCGCTACAGCATATTTGCGGGGGGGAAAAGAATGCGCCCCGTCCTTTGCCTGGCGGCGGCAGAGGCCTGCGGAGGACTGGCAGTGGACGCCTTGGTTCCCGCCTGCGCCGTGGAAATGATGCATACGTATTCCCTCATCCATGACGACCTGCCAGCCATGGACAACGACGATCTGCGCCGTGGGAAACCCACCAGCCACAAGGCCTTCGGAGAAGGCGTCGCCATCCTGGCGGGAGACGCGCTGCTGACGGAGGCTTTTGCCGTAATCGCCCAGGTGGACGATACGGAACGCTATACCGTCAGGGATTACGTGAGGGAGCTGGCAGCCACCGGCGGCAGCACCATGCTCATCGGAGGCCAGATTCTGGATTTGGAGGGAGAACACAAGCAGCTTTCCGAACCGGAAGTCCGCACCGTGTACGAAGGGAAGACGGCCGCCCTGCTAACCACGGCCCTTCGCTTCGGCGGCATGTCCGCAAACGCCACGGAGTCCCAGCTGGAAGCTCTGACGGACTTCGGTTACAACCTGGGGCTGGCTTTCCAGGTGATTGACGACATTCTGGATCTGACGGCTTCCACGGAAAAACTCGGCAAGACCGCCGGCAAAGACGTCAATTCCCAGAAATCCACCTGTCCGGCCCTGATTGGCCTGGACGGCGCCCGTTCCGAAGCCAAATGCCGCACTCAGGCGGCTCTGGATGCCCTGATGATTTTCCCGGAAGAACGCCGCGCCCGCCTGGTGGAACTGGCCAACTATCTTCTTAACCGCGAATATTAAGCCGCTTTTCTTTCATGCCCGCAGAAACCGTATCCGACAACGTGGAAACCCTGATCAATCTGGCGCTGGCCGAAGACTTCGGCTCCGGCGACGTGACTTCCACATACTTCGTCCTGGAACATCTGACAGCCAGAGCTATTTTGACCCCCCGGAAAAAAGGCGTTCTTTCCGGCGTCAATGTCGCGGCGGAAGTTTTCCGCAAGGTGGATCCCACCCTGAAGGTGGAAGTTTACCTGCATGACGGGGAAGCCGTGGCGCCCGGCGCCGTGGTGATGCTTATTGAAGGTTCCGCCCGCTCCATTCTTGGGGCGGAACGCACCGCCCTCAACTTCATCCAGCGTCTTTCCGGAGTAGCTACGCTCACCAGACAATATGTGAAAGCCATTTCCCACACCAGCGCCCGCATTCTGGATACCCGCAAAACCACTCCCGGCTACCGTCTGCTGGAAAAAGCGGCCGTGCTCCATGGCGGAGGCACCAACCACCGCATGGGCCTTTATGACCGCGCCATGGTGAAAGACAACCACCTGATGACGGATGGAAATACGGAACACCTCCAGGAATGCATCAACAGGCTGCGTCAGGAAAAGCCCGGTGTGGAAATCCAGCTGGAAGCGGACACCCTGGAACAGGTGGGCAACTTCCTTAAACTGGAAGGCGTGGACCATATCCTTCTGGACAACATGACGCCGGAAATGCTGAAACAAGCCGTCGCCATGCGCGGAGGACGCACCAGCCCCCTGCTGGAAGCCAGCGGAGGCGTTCATCTGGATACGGTAGCCGCCATTGCGGAATCCGGCGTGGACTTCGTCTCCGTAGGCTACGTGACCCACTCGGCCCCCTCCCTGGACCTGGGGCTGGATTTCAGCGTAGAATAACCCCTCATCGTTCAACACGCCATGGACTTGTCCAATTTCAGAGAAGAATACCTCAAAGGCCAGCTGCACAGAAAGGACCTGGCGGAAAATCCCTTTGAACAATTCCAAACCTGGTTTGAACAGGCCCTGAAAGCGGATATTCCGGAACCCAACGCTTTTTCCCTGGCCACGGCGGACGCCCAGGGCAGGCCCTCCCTACGCACCGTGCTGCTCAAATATTTTGACCGGACGGGCTTTGTTTTCTTCACCAACTACGGCAGCCACAAGGCCCGCGATATTGAAGAAAATCCACAGGTCTGCATGATGCTTCCGTGGGTAATGCTGGAACGCCAGATCATCATTTACGGAAAAGCCGTCAAAGTCTCCCGCGCGGAATCCCTGAAATATTTCCTCACCCGCCCCAAGGAATCCCAGCTTGGAGCTTGGGTTTCACACCAAAGCTCCGTCATTTCCGGAAGAAAACTGTTGGAAATGAAGTTGATGGAACTGAAAAACAAATTCTCCAAGGGAGAAATACCCCTTCCCTCCTTCTGGGGCGGCTACCGAATTATCCCGGATACCTTTGAATTCTGGCAGGGCGGCCCCGGCCGCGTGCATGACCGTTTCATGTACAAACTTCAGGAAAACGGCTCCTGGACAATTGAACGCCTTCAGCCATGACCGTCCGGCGCACAACAAACCAGGGGCTTTCTTTCCTGGACGTAACAACACCGCTCTGCACGGCATCCCTGTGCCTTCAGGGAGCGCACCTCACCTCATGGAAGCCGGCAGGGCATGAGGAATGCCTTTTTCTTTCTCCCAACGCAGCCTTTGTCCCCGGCAAAGCCATCCGCGGAGGCATCCCCGTCTGCTGGCCCTGGTTCGGTCCCCGGGAAGGCGCGCCGTCCCACGGCATAGCGCGCACCTCGGAATGGCGCCTCCACCACCAGGAAATGGACAAGCGCGGCAACGTCCTGCTCTCCCTGGCTTTCTATCCGGAAGATGAATCCTATCCCGCCGCCATCCTGCGTCTTACCCTGGGCCGCACGCTGACCATGAAGCTGGAAACCACGGCGCGCACGCAGCCCTGCAAGCTCACGGAAGCCTTCCACAACTACTTTGCCGTCGGCAACCTGACCAAATGCCGCGTTCATGGGCTGGAGGACATCCCGTTCCGGGAAGAAGCCGCCCAGCCCATGAAGCACGGAGAACGCCCGCTGGCGCCGCTGGGGTGTCTGGACCGCGTTTACAACTTCCCCTCCTGTTCGGGAAAAACAATGCTGGAAGACCTCATGCTGAACCGCGCCATCACGGTGGAGCGGAATCATGCCTCTTCCGTCATCGTCTGGAATCCTGGACAACAGGGCGCCAAAAACATGGCGGACCTGGGTGCGGAGTCCTGGAATAAATTCCTGTGCATTGAAACGGGAAACGCGGAGCCCCGTTCCATTTCCCTCGCCCCCGGACAAACCCATACCCTTTACCAAAAAATTTCCGTAAGGCATATGGAGGAAGCCTGCTCTCCCCGTTAAAACGGCAGACAACATTACCTCTCAAATAATGTTCCGGAACATTTCCTTGCCGCCCTTCCGGAATTTCCTTTGTCACCCTTGCCTCTCAGACCGCCTCCAAAAGAAAAAAATTGGCGCAGGCACGGGAAAAACCCGCATCTTGCCCCGGCAAAAGGAAAAACCCCGCGGAAGAACATCAATGACGCCCTTCCGTGGATAAACAGAAGGTCCTTACAGCTTAATTTCAGTATCCCCCTTCCTTACTGAATAAGTATTGCCATTAATGATTAGAGAGTAAGAAGCATTCGACGTGACCGACACCGTGCCTTTACCATCAAAAACAATATCGGTTACAATATCGCCAAACCTCAAATTCCTGATTCCATGGCGACCCTTGTTTTTTTTCAACCTCCACCGGACTTCCTTTCCGGCGGCAGACACTTTCTTAAATCCCAGCACATTTTCAATAAACAACGCAATCGGCCCCAGGGCTGACCAGCCGCAAAATTCCGGTCTTACACGGCGTCCGTGTTCAGTGGAGGGGGCATCTCCGCTTGGGCTATAGCACTCCCAGACAGTATGCGGTTCCATATTCCTGTAAGCGGCAAGCTGCTGGTTGATAACCTTCTCGGCAATAGCATCGGCCTCCTCATGGTAGCCATACTTTCAATGGCCTTAATCGCCATATATGTCGTCGGCAGCCAGATTCCTCCCCGCCAGTAATCCCCGGTTTGATGATGATAATCCTTATCCGAGCGGGCCAGGGAAGGAGTCGGATAACTGCCTCCGAATTCTTCGGGATTCATCAAATGCCTGACCATGCTCCGCGCCTGTTCCCTGGAGGCAACCTGAGCCAGAAGAGGCCAGTAGGACGCAATGGTTTTAACGCGGCAGGGCTGTTTGTCCGCAATGGTGACATCGTAATAAAATCCATCCCGCTCATCCCAGTAAAGATGGTTGATCTTTTTCTTAAGCGCTTCATATTCAGCGTTCCATTTCCTTGCTTCATCTTCATTTCCCAAAGCCTGTTCCATGGCAGCAATGCAGTGGGCGCTAAGAGCCTGCTGGGAAATGGCATCCACCCATAACACCTTATGGTATCCTCCGGCATCACGCCCACGGGGAGTATTGTCCATACCGCTCGCTCCCCCTGTCCAGGTAAAGCCATCATCCCCAATGGAATTCAAGTAAATACGCTGGGGGGAACACTCAAACCGTTCACCAGCCTTAGCCCGGGCAAACCATTTGAAATGCTTCTGCAAATACCGTTTTTCATTAAGAAGATGATTAAGCCGCCCCTTATCTCCTGTGAAATCAAAATATTCCTTTTCCACCCAAGCAAACAGCGGGGGATTATCCACTAAATGGATTCTAAGGGGCGTAGCGGCTTTTTCATGGATAGGTTTGTAAAGATTATCCAGGCTTTCTATTCCGGGAAACGATCTAGGCGCATACTTGGCAAAAAGCACCATGAAACAGGTATCCCATATCCATATTTGATCTTCATAGCAATTCTCATCCATATAGGGAGACGCGGGAAGGCCTTCCGGCCCTTTTCTGACGCGGCCTGCCGCAATTTCCCATGTCTTATGATAAAGATCCACCATTTCCCGGTTTGGATACACCGGAAGGGGAATCTCTTTTTTCCAATCCCGGTTCATGCAAGAATCCGGATGGGTTGTCGCGGAAAATCCCTGCAACGGGGCTGACAGCAGGAGAATCGAACCTGTAATTACCGATAGTTTAGCGCTCATCATTATTTTTTTGTTTATTGAATTAAAGGTTGTTTTTTCAGAAGTTCCCTGAATGCAATGTCAGCCATAATCACCTGCCCATCGGCATTGGGATGAACGCCATCGGGGAAAAGTTCCGGTTTATTCTGAAAAGGGGAGAAAAAGTCGATGGTTTCACACTTATTGTCCCTCGCAACCTGCTTCACAAGAGGAATGATCTTAGTTTCCACCGTTTCCTTGTCAATTTGGCTGGAAGATTGCCACGAGGGAAGAGGAATTGCGCAATAGATTTGAATGCCGGGCATATTTTCCCGCAGTTCGGCGATGATGGCGGCATAATTCTGCTTAAACTCGGACAGGAATTTCCTGTTCTGCGGTTTGGCGTCATTGGTGCCTAAAGCGATAATGGCAATCTGTGCATGGGAATTGAGAGCATTCCGGTACTCGCCTGTTTTAATATAGGGAAGGTCTCCCTTGGCCAGAAGGGTACGCCCGTTAACGCCGCAGTTCAGCACTTCTATTTCTTTCCGTTTGAATTTTTTCCTCAATTCTTGACCAAGAAGATGGCTCCAGCGCAAAACATCCTTATTGGCTCCGGCCACTCCTGCTCCAAAAGTATTACTGTCTCCCAGGCACGCAACGCGCAAAGGGACGGGCTGTCCGGTAACGGAAAGAACAAAATCTACGATATGGGCAGGATTGTCAAAACCGTGCGGATGGTGCCCGCCGGGGCGGCGAATAACTTTTACAGGGCCTCCCAGCTTGGCGTAACGTTTGGCGAAAACATCCGTATTCTCTTCAATAGGGACTACATCATCTTCCGTCCGGGAAATAAACAACAAAGGAATTCCGGCTTTAGCCATGCCGCGCATATTGTCCACGGGATTGCCCTTATAGGATAAAGCCTGCTGTTCATTAAAGCCATAGGCGCGCAGGCATTTGTTCCAGTCATCCGGCGAACCTTTGCCCTTGCCTCTGCCGGCCGGCCAGCTTTTGAAATCACAGACGGGGGCATCCACATAAACGCCAGCCACGCACAAAGGATTCTTCTCCGCCCAGTTCAGAGCATAAAGTCCTCCACGACTCAGTCCAAACAACACCGGTTTTCCGGAAAATTTGCGTTCATCCACCAGATACCTGTAAAATTGATCCATCACCTCCATGGCCTTGGGAGAACCGTAAAGGTCTTCCATGCTGATAAATACCGCCGCATAGCCGCGCTTTACCAGTTCGAGATCATCTATAGGCTTATAATCAAAAAAATTGTGGCCGCCATATCCATAACTGTTCTTTTCCAGAAACAACAGCCTTGTCGGGAAAAACGATGAATGCCCTGCGGCCGCCCACGGTAAACTCCTCCCGTAAAAAACCATTCCAGACAGAAACCGTCCTAGGAAACTGACGCTTGGCCATTTCCGGATCATACCCCGGAATTTCCGGCCGTGCATGTCCTGTTTTTACCAGCCATTCATTGCGGACTTTCTCATGTTTTTTCATCGTATCCGGCGTCGGCCGATGGTCTTTTTCCGCAACCTCAGGAGCAAGGCCTATTTCCGGGACCAGCCCGGCAAGAACTTCCCGGGCTATCATATGGTGCCCTTCCGGACCGGGGTGCACGCCGTCACCGGAATACCTGAAACCGGGATTCCCGGCCTTCTCTCTGGCAATGAGCTTCCGAAGCCCGGGACGGATATCTATGACTTTCCAGCCGTCTTTTCTTTTAGAAACCAGCCATTCCGCGTACTTGTCCAATACAGCGTCATACTCAGCCTGCTCAGCGGAATCCCCCCGGAACAATGGAGGAGTAATGAAGACAATCTCCGCTTTTGCCGCATCGGCAGCCTTTTTAAGGCGGATATTCCCTTCCTGGTACGCTTGAAAACGCGCTTTGTCAAACGCCTGCATAAGGCCGTCATTCATCCCGTAGCATGCCAGAATCAATTGGGGCCGGTACATTTGGAGAACCCGGTCAAGGCACTCATGCAGGCATGGACGGGGGAATCTGCCACCCGCATGGCCATACTCGCTCAACCCGGCTACCGTCTCGCTGGGAACGGCAAAGTTGACAATCTCGCAGGCCTCAAACTTTTTATCGGCTTTCAAGGCGTTTTCCACCTCATTTGCCCATGGTCCCGCATAAGCAATACTGTCCCCAAGAATGGCAATCCGGCCCTTATTCAAAGGCTGGGCATGAAGCCGCATCCCCACTCCCGCACAACACAGCAGCATCAACAATAAATACCTTACTATTAACAATAAACGCATTTCACAATAATATGGTTGTACTTATTACTACTGAAAACGAAATAGATTTCTTGCAAGATACGGAAAAATACCGCTCGGCAGGTTCCTGTGCCGTTTCATGAAACAAAAACCCGGCACTTCACCAATTCCCGTCCAGTCCTCTTCCCGACAATCACGGCCTATCCCTTCCTTTACAGCGTCCCCCTCCTTCCCCAATTTCTCCATTGCCGCCGGAGAACCATAGAAACCGGAAAACCGTTTACGCTTCTTCCCGAAAACGGATGGGGGCGGAAGAAGTCCTTTTCCTGAAGAAATAGGGCAGGATTCGGCTTGCCAAAAAGTCTCTTTTAAGGTTTGGTATGTTCCGAGCCTTTTGGCGCGTTCCCTATCAAGATGCATACAAACCCACCTTCCGATGTTGGCAACGCCGCAACCTTTATTGCGGAAATTTACGGTCAGGATGTCTTCAACATGGAGACCATGCGCAATTACCTGCCCCGCCCCGTTTACAAAAAACTGCTGGCTACCATCCGCAAGGACGAAAAACTGGACCCCGACATCGCCAATGAAGTGGCTCAGGCCATGATGACGTGGGCTCTGGAAAAGGGGGCCAGCCACTACACGCACTGGTTCCAGCCTCTCAATGGGAGCACGGCGGAAAAGCACGACTCCTTTGTGGACGTGGACCCGGAGGGAAATCTGGAACTCAAATTTTCCGGCAAGAGCCTGGTGCAGGGCGAGCCGGACGCCTCCAGCTTCCCTTCCGGAGGTCTCCGCGCCACCTTTGAAGCGCGCGGCTACACCGCATGGGACCCCACCAGCCCCGCCTTTATCAAACGGACGGAAAACGGCGCCACGCTTTGCATCCCAACCGCTTTCTGCTCTTACAAGGGACAGGCGCTGGACAAAAAGACGCCTCTCCTGAGATCCATGACTGCTGTCACCCGGCAGGCCAAGCGGCTGTTGTCCTGCTTTGGCGGTCCGGACAACATTCACGTCAGCGCCGACCTGGGGGCGGAACAGGAATACTTCCTGGTGGACAAGCAGCTTTATGCCCTGCGCCCGGACCTGATGATGTGCGGGCGCACCCTCTTCGGCAATGTGCCCCCCAAGCACCAGCAGATGGAAGACCACTACTTCGGCTCCATCAAGGACCGCGTGCTGGAATTCATGGTGGACGTGGACGAAGCCCTTTGGAAACTCGGCATCCCGGCCAAAACGCGCCACAATGAAGTCGCTCCCGGCCAGTTTGAGATCGCACCCATTTTTGAAAGCCAGAACCTGGCCGTGGACCATAATATGCTGGTCATGGAGGTGCTCCGGAAAACTGCCAACAAGCATGACATGGTCTGCCTGCTGCATGAAAAGCCCTTCTCCGGCATGAACGGCTCCGGCAAGCACAACAACTGGTCCCTCTCCGCCCCCGGTTACGGCAGCCTGCTCAATCCCGGTTCCAGCCCGCAGGAAAACGCCATCTTCCTCACTCTGCTCTGCGCCACCATCAAGGCCGTGGACGAACATGCGGATCTGCTGCGCGCCTCCGTCGCCAAATCCGGCAATGAACACCGCCTGGGGGCCCATGAAGCCCCCCCGGCCATCATTTCCATCTTCCTGGGAGATCTGCTGGATGAAATCATTGAGCAAATCGAGAAAGGAGGCACTAAAAAAGCGCGCACCCAAAAGACCATCAACATCGGCGTGGACACCCTGCCCATGTTCCCCCTGGACGCCTCCGACCGGAACCGCACCAGCCCGTTTGCCTTCACAGGCAATAAATTCGAATTCCGCGCCGTAGGTTCCTCCCAAACCTGTGCATGGCCCATGACGGTGCTCAACACCATTGTGGCGGAAAGCCTGGATGAAATCTGCACCATCCTGGAACCCGTCAAGGACAAGCCCGAGGAATTCCACGCCACCCTCAACAAGCTTCTTCAAAACATCATCAAGAAACATAAGCGCATTCTATTCAGCGGAGACGGCTACGGAGAAGCCTGGGTAGAGGAAGCGGAACGCCGCAATCTCCCCAACATCCCCGGCACCATTGAAGCCCTGGCCGCCCTGGAAACTCCCAAGGCCAAGGCGCTTTTTGAAAAGTACAAAGTGGTCAGCCCCGTAGAACTCCACGCCCGCCATGAAATCCAGACGGAAATATTCCACAAGGAAATCAACATTGAAGCGGAAACGGCCCTCCTGATGGTGGAAACCCTTTACATCCCTGCCGTAACGGAACAGCTCACGCAGCTTACCACCGCCATCGCCCAGATGAAAGCATCCGGCATCAAGGCGGGAATGAAAGCTACTACGGACCGCTCCAACCGAATCGGCACGCTTCTGGATCTTCTCCCCGGCCAGGTGCGGGAACTGCGTCGCGCCGTGGATGAAGCCGATACCAAGGCCATCCAGGCGGGCATGGACAATTTGAGAAGCACCATTGATATGCTGGAAAGCCTGACGGACGCAAACCTGTGGCCCGTTCCCACATATGCGGAACTGCTCTTTCTGTAAAGCAGGAGGGCTTTTCTGAAATAGAAAAACACTGTTTATCAATCATAAAGATTACTTATCCCAGTACTTTCCCCAAGAAAAACGGCAAATTAATCGCCTGACGGATTGACAAAACAATCAAAATAGTTATCCTTTCCGTCCGGTTGTGCATAGGCCGCTTAGACGGACGGCACTGAATCTAGTAATTCACAAGAAGCATCTTTCAACATCATGAGCAAGAGGACTTATCAACCATCCAAGCGTTGCCGCAAGCGTCAGTTCGGATTCCGTGCACGCATGGCCACCAAGAACGGAGCGGATATCATCCGCCGCCGCCGCGCCAAAGGCCGCAAGCGCCTGCTTCCCAAGGGAGCCGAAATCCAGTACAAGCGCCATACCATCCAGCACGGCCGTTAATCCAGCCGCCAGGATCCGGTTAACGCCTCCTTGGAACTTTCTTTTCACGGGCCGACCCGCGGGAGATGCGTCTTACTCGTCAACAAAGCATGACCAGGGCATTTCAATTTGCCCGGGTACGCAACGAGGGGCCATCCGTAGCAGGTCGGCTTATTGTTTTAAGCGCGGCCCCGTTGGAACATCCGGAGGAACCCTCCAAATTCGGTATCATCTGTACGAAAAAAATCGGATGCGCCGTTGTCCGCAACAAACTGCGGAGACGCGTGAGGGAAATACTGAGGGATCACGGGGATCCTTTTGAAAACGGCGTACACCTGGTGTGCGTCCTCCGTTGGAGGGCCGTGGAAGCCAGCTACGCCGACCTGGAACGGGACTGGCGGAAAGCTGCACGCAAGCTCAAACTGCAACTTCTTTCCCGGGAACAAGACAAGACATGATGAAATGGCTGCTCATCACCCTTGTGAAGGGGTACCAAACCTTCATCAGCGCCCCCCTGCATGCCCTGGGGGGACCCGGAAGCGGCTGCCGCTATACACCCACCTGTTCCCAGTACTTCATCCAGGCCGTCCGCATCCACGGCGCCTGGCGCGGCTTTCTTCTTGGCTCATGGCGTATTTTAAGATGCAACCCGTGGGGCGGATCAGGTTATGATCCCGTGCCCCCGGCGCGCCCCCCACGCTGATCAATTACCCTTCTTTCCTTTTCCTTTCACCAACTCCAATCAAGCTATATCACATTATGGATCGCACAGCATGGATCATCATAGGCATCTGCGCCGCCCTTCTGGGCCTGAATATTTACATGGGCAACAATAAAAAGGCTGAAACCGCCCCCATTCCCGCACCGCAGGCTGCCGCCGCAGCCAATGCCCCGGTTACCGGCGTCCACCCCGGAGCCGGGACCTCCGCCCCGGAACAGGCCTCCGTCAACAAAGCCCTCGAAGAAGACAAAACCGCCCCGATCACTCTGGTAGCCACGCAGGAAATGAACGGCAGGCAGGAACCTTTCATCACCTACACGTTTAACCGCATAGGGGGCTCCATCGGCACGGTTACCCTGCACAACGACATTGTGGACTCCCAAAAAGTCGCGAACCATAACATCACGATCAACGAAGCCCAGCAGCGGGGCATCGGAGAACTCGTCTTCAATATGGACGCCACCCAAGATCCTTCCTATGACAATACCGTGTATAAGGAAGTGAAACGCACGGCGGACTCCGTAACCCTGGAAGGCTATGACCCCGCACGGCAGCTTTTCATCTCCAAAACATACACCCTGCACCCCGTCAAAAATCTGGAAGGGGAAGTACTGCCCGGCAGCAAATACCTCATTCGCCTGACCGTTTCCCTGCTCAATAAATCTCCCAATGTCCAGGATCTGCGCTACATGGGCATCTTTGGCGGGAGCGCCTACCCCATCGCCAAAAGCGAACCCAAAGATACCTACACCCATTTCTTTTACCATGCGGACGGCTCCCTGGAACAGGAAGTGCCTTCCTATTTCACGGGCGGATTTTTCAGCAGCGCCAAAGCCCGCGTTCTGGAAGGCCCTCTTCAGGATCTGACTTATGCCGGCGTCATGAGCCAATATTACGCCACCATCCTTCTTCCCCAGGTCCAGTCCAGGGGATCCACGGTGTACGCCACCCGCCAGGAATTCCCTCTGACGCATGAAGGCAACACCCTGGTGCCCGGCGTCACCGTGGCCATGGGAATCCCCAACCTGACCATGGCCCCCAATGAAATCAAGACACTCACCTACGATATTTACACCGGCCCCAAATTGAACGCTTATCTGCGTGACCTGAATCTCTCCTATCCTGCCATCAGCGACATCATGGCATATGGCTGGCTTGTGTTCCTGAGCGTTCCGATGAACTGGCTGCTCAACCTCTTCCACGGGTGGTTCGGTAACTGGGGCGTGGCCATCATCTGCATGACCATCGTTGTCCGCGCGCTCATCTGGCCGCTGCACAAAAAATCCTACATGGCCATGAAACGCATGTCTCTGGTTCAGCCGGAGATGGTCAAACTCAAGGAGAAATATCCGGACGATCCTCAGAAGGTGAACATGGAAATGATGAAGCTGTACCAGAAATACGGCATCAACCCGGCCAGCGGCTGCGTCCCCATGCTTATCCAGATTCCCATCTTCTTCGCCTTCTACCGAGTGCTCCAGTATTCCGCAGAACTGAGGGGACAGCCCTTCTGCCTGTGGATGACGGATCTCTCCCTGCCTGATACCGTGGGCCACCTGTTCGGCATTCCCATCAATATTCTGCCTCTTATCATGGCCGTAACCATGATTATCCAGATGAGGATGACTCCTCAGGCGGGGGAACGCTCCCAGCGCATTATTATGAACCTGATGCCTGTGATGTTCTTCCTGTTCTGTTACAATTTCGCTTCCGCCCTGGCCCTGTACTGGACCACGCAGAATTTGATCTCCATAGGGCAAACGGCCCTTATCCGCCGCTTGCCCATGCCCGTGCTCTCTCCCGCCAAAAAGAAAAAGGCCGGTTTTTTCCAAAAGATGATGGAGCAGCAGCGCGCGGCCCTGGAAGAACAGCAGCGCAAGGCTAAAGGCCGCAACATGCGCAATATAACGCCTAAAAAGTAGGAATCTTTGCTCTTCCTTCCATCTCCGTAAATGCGTCCGCCTCCGCGGCCACGCTTTTTCATGGAAAGGCGCAGGAAAAGATATTTTGTTGGACAAGCCTCAATAAGAAAAAGGAATTCCCTTACGGAAATCCTGCAAAAAACCGGCCCTCTCTATCAGGAGAGGGCCGGTTTTCCTCGTCATATATTCATTGTGTAGTTAATTGGAGCAGCCTGGCAGAAAAAACCAAACACCCGTTGGAGCAAACCTAACGGATTATGAATTCGCGGCAATCCCCTGAATAACTAAATAACAAGAATACCAATCAGTTACCTTTCAATTCACTTTTTTATCAATTGCCATCCAGACGAATTCCCAAAACCAAAACTCCACTAACACATTTCCATTCAAACTTTCCTGTTGACTTCGAATTCATAATCCGCTCAGAACCGGGCATTGCTGGAACATTTGACCTTCCTCCTGACATCAACTGCAACCACCATCCCCCTCGCAGCCGCATTTCTCTATCAACTGACAGTATGGTCATGAAAACCTCCTTATCCGGAACATTCGTCTTCAAATGCGGAATGGCTTAAGCAGGAAAAGCGGCGCCAACATGCCCGGCCATGAAACGGCATACAGGCCTATCAAAAAATGGGGGCCTCCGCACCCGCGGAGGCCCCTGCCTTACCCCAAACAACAGAAAACTGCTGCATGCTTCTTTCAGGAATGCATGGCCAGGGCATGCCGGTATTCCACCGGGAATACCTTGATGAATTTGCCGCGTTCTTCCGGCCAGTTGTTTAACAGGTCGTAAGCCCTGCGGCTCCTGGTAGCCATGTAATGCTCGTAAATGAGCTGAAGCAATTCCGCTTCATCGGCGGAATGCGGCATGACCGTTTCCAGGTCCACGCTGCCCAGGTTGCATTTCTGATCGAAGTTGTTGTCCGCATCATACACGTAGGCCAGGCCGCCGGTCATCCCCGCGGCGAAATTGACGCCCACTTTGCCGAGCACCGCCACACGGCCCCCGGTCATGTATTCACAGCCGTGGTCGCCGATGCCTTCCACCACCATTTTGGCGCCGCTGTTGCGGATGGCGAAACGTTCCCCGGCCTGCCCGTGAAGGAAGATGCTGCCGGAAGTGGCCCCATAGCCGATGACGTTTCCGGCGATGACGTTGTCTGACGGTACGTAGGAGATATGATCCGGGGGGAGCACGATGATTTTGCCGCCAGACAAGCCCTTCCCGACAAAGTCATTCGCCTCCCCGACAAGTTCAAAGGTGACGCCAGGCGCCAGAAAAGCCCCGAAGCTTTGCCCCGCGCATCCGGTAAAGTGCACCGTAAGCGTATCTTCCGCCAGGCCGCGCGGCCCGAATTTCATCACCAGCTCACCGGAAAGTTCCGTCCCCACCGTCCGGTCCACATTGAGGACGTCTCGGCAGAGTTCCGTCTTTTCCCCCTTTTCCAGCAGGGGCTTCAATGCCGGCAGCAGATGGCGGCGGTCGTAGTTGTCCAGCGGTTCCTTTTCAAAAGAGGGGTCAAACCTGCGTCCATCCCCCTCTGCCGCATGCAGGATGGAGGAGAAATCCAAATGCCGGGCCTTGTAAAAATCTATGGCGCGGTTGACGGAAAGCAGATCCGTCCTGCCTACGGCTTCATCCAGGGAACGAAGCCCCAGGGAAGCCAGGATTTCCCGCGTTTCCCGGGCCACAAAGCGGAGGTAGTTGATGACGTATTCCGGCTTGCCGCTGAATTTGGCCCTCAGGGCCGGATCCTGCGTAGCGACGCCTACCGGACACGTATTTTCATGGCACCTGCGGAGCATGGCGCAGCCGATGGAGATCAAAATGGCGGTTCCAAAACCGAATTCCTCCGCCCCCAGCAGGGCGGCCATCACGACGTCCCTCCCGGTGCGCAGCTGGCCGTCCACCTGGAGACGGACGCGGGAACGGAGCTTGTTAAGCACAAGCGTCTGCTGCGTTTCCGCCAGCCCCAGCTCCCACGGCAGCCCGGCGTGCTTCACGCTGGTGAGAGGAGAAGCTCCCGTTCCGCCGTCGTGGCCGCTGACCACAACCACATCCGCATGGGCCTTCACCACGCCCGCGGCAACCGCGCCGATGCCCACCTCGGAAACAAGCTTGACGGAGACACGGGCATCCGGATTGGAGTTGCGCAGGTCGTAAATTAACTGGGCCAGGTCTTCAATGGAGTAAATGTCATGGTGCGGAGGAGGAGAAATGAGGCTGACGTTCGGCATGGAATGGCGAAGCCGGGCGATGTACGGATCCACCTTGTGCGCCGGGAGCTGCCCCCCTTCCCCGGGCTTGGCCCCCTGGGCCATCTTAATCTGGAGCTCGGAAGCGTGGCGCAGATAATTAATAGTCACGCCAAAACGCCCGCTCGCCACCTGCTTGATGGCGCTGTAGCGAACTTCGCCCCGGGCGTTGGGTTCATAGCGGGCTTCATCTTCCCCCCCTTCCCCGGAATTGCTTTTGGCTCCTATTTTGTTCATCGCAATGGCGATGGTTTCATGGGCTTCCGGACTGAGGGAACCCAAAGACATGGCCCCGGAAACGAAACGGCGCAAGATGGAATCCACGCTTTCCACTTCTTCCAGGGGGATAGCGTCCGCCGGAGCAAATTCAAACAGGCCGCGCAGGGTGCAGAGATGCTGCGCCTGCCGATTGCTGTAATCCGCGAATTCCCGGTATTTCCGTTCGTCATTGTCACGCACGGCAGCGCGGAAAGCCTGAAGCGTCTGCGGATTCCAGAGATGGTTCTCCCCGCCTTTTTTATACTTGTACTGCCCTCCCGCATCCAGCTTGTCCCCGTGTTCCGCGTGTTGAGCGGCGCGCTGGTTGCATTCCGCGGCTATTTCATCCAGCCCTATGCCGCCTACGCGGCTGACGGTGCCGGGAAAGAATTCGTCAATCAGTTCCCGGTTCAGCCCCACAGCCTCGAACAGCTGGGAGGATCGGTAGCTGCGCAACGTGGAAATGCCCATCTTGGACATGATTTTGAGCAATCCCTTGTCTATGGCATTGATGTAGTTTCCGGAGGCTTTCACCACATCCAGCGGGCAGTCCTGCGGCGCGGCCAGGGAAGTAACCGTCGCCAGAGCCAGGTACGGATTGACCGCCGTGGCTCCGAAGCCCAGCAGAAGCGCAAAATGCATTGTTTCCCTCGCCTCCCCGGTTTCCAGAATCAGCCCCACGTCGGAACGCAGCCCGGCGGAAGCCAGCGCGCGATTCACCACGGAACAGGCCAGAAGACTGGGAACGGGAAGGTAGCCGTTTCCTATGTTGCGGTCCGTCAACACCAGAATGCGCACGCCGGACCTGACCAGGCCCACGGCGGATTCCGCCAGGCTTTCCAGCGTCTCCCGCAGGGCTTTCCCGTCCCCGCCTTCCGGGAACTGGAGGGGAAGCCTGGCGGAGGGAAAGCCGGCCTCCCGAATATTGCAGAGGCGGTTGAGCTCTTCATCCGTAATGACGGGACGCGCCATCTTGATAAGACGGGCATGCTCCGGCGTTTCTTCCAGAATGTTGGGATGGTTGCCTATGTATGTGGTCAGGCTCATGACCAGCTCCTCCCGGATGGGGTCGATGGGAGGGTTGGTCACCTGGGCGAAGAGCTGCTTGAAATAATTGAACAGGAGGGGAGCCTTTCCGGAGAGGACGGCCAGCGGCGCGTCATTTCCCATGGAGCCGAGAGGTTCTGCGCCTTTCAGCATCATGGGGCGGACGATCAGCTCCACATCCTCCTGGGTGAATCCGAACTGGCGCTGGCGGCCCACGAGGTCCGGCATTTCCGCAGAGGCGGAAATGGAATCAAACAGGGAACGGACGGAAATCTTGTTTTTCTCCACCCAGCGGCGGTAGGGCATGCGCCTGGCCATTTCATTCTTGGTTTCAGCATCGGATACCAGCCGGTGGTGCACCAGGTCGCAGTAAATCATTTCCCCGGGACGGAGGCGGCCTTTGCGGGCTACTTTTTCCGCGGGAATGTCCGCCACGCCCGTTTCCGAAGCCAGAATGAAAATATCATCCGTGGTCAGCGTATAGCGCGCAGGGCGCAGGCCGTTGCGGTCCAGCATGGCGCCCGCATTGATACCATCGGAAAAAACGACGGCGGTCGGACCGTCCCAGGGCTCCATCATGGCGGAGTGGTATTCAAAGAAACCGCGCACATCCGGCCCTAAATGGTAGTTGACGCCCCAGGCCTGCGGCATGAGCATGAGCATGACATGGCGCAGGTCCCGCCCGGCGGCGGCCAGCAGCTCAACCATGTTGTCCAGACAGGCGGAATCGCTCTGGCCGGGGGGAATAAGGGGCAGCAGCTTTTGCAGGTCATCCCCCAGCAGGGTGGAGGACAAATGCGGCTCACGCACGCTCAGGTGGTTCAGGTTCCCGCGCAGGGTGTTGATTTCCCCGTTATGCGCCAGATACCTGAAGGGATGGGCCAGGCTCCAGGTTGGGAACGTATTCGTGCTGTAGCGCTGGTGGACAAGGGCCAGGGGGGATTTGAAATGCTCGCTGGCCAGATCTCCGTAAAATCCTTCAATCTGCGTGCCGAGGAACAGCCCCTTGTACACAATGCTGCGGCTGGAGCAGCTGCATACATAACAGCCTTCCACGCGCCGTTCCATTTCCCGGCGCATCACAAACAGCTTGCGTTCAAATTCCGCCTGATCCGCAAAACCACTGCCGTCAATGAACAACTGACGGATCAGGGGACATGTGCGCTGGGCGTTTTTACCGATGCTGTCCCGGTCCACAGGAACCTGCCTCCACGCAATCACGCTGCCGCCGTTTTCCGTAACGGCGGCTTCCAATTCCTCTTCATGGCCGCATCCGCCGAACATCATGGCCACCCCGTATTTGCCTCTGGCGGGAAGCTTGTTGGGAAGCGCCAGGCGGAAAAATTCATCCGGAAGGGCCAGCAGAATGCCCGCGCCGTCCCCGGTATCCGGATCGCTTCCCACGGCTCCGCGGTGCATGAGCCTCTTGAGAACAGTAATTCCCATTTCAATGATTTTGTGGCTTGGTTCATTTTTCAGGTCAGCCACCAGGCCCACGCCGCAGGCGTCCCTCTCCTGTTCAAAATCATACAATCCCTGCGGCGCGGGAATGCCTGTCTCAAATTGATCGCTATTCATCAGTTTGCTGTTTTGTTTGGGTTAAGTTGACTTATTCGTAGCAAAAACCGTGCCAACATTGCCCAGACTTTCTATTTTCCCGCTTTCAAACTGTTTTACCCCCGTTTTACAAAGCCTGACGCGGCTGCCGGCATAACAGGACATTTTGAAGCGGAATAAAAATATCGTTCCCCCAAGAAGAATTTTTTACATTTTTGTAATCACCCTTTTGTTGCGATTTTACATTTTTGTAATTCATTCTTATGCGCAGTTTTGTTTCCCTTTTTTGCAGCCCCTTCGCCATAATATTCATATTTCACTAATAATCAATAAATTAAAATTAGCAACATATTCATGAGAACATTTACCTGAAAAGTTGGCACGCTTCTTGCTAAAGAAAAGGTACAACAGTTAACCATGATGAGTGACTCGACACGAACACAAGCCATCAGCGCCATCGCTTCCCTGCCCGTGGGCGGAGCTAGCGAAAGCGCCCCGGTCAGCATTGATTATTACGGAGCGGATGTCTTCAGCACGGAAGTGATGAAGAAGTACCTGCCCAAAGATACGGCAAAAACCCTCCTGGCCACTATCCAGGACGGACTTCCTCTGAACGCGGACATTGCCGCAGATGTGGCCCATGCCATGAAGCAGTGGGCTCTGGAACGGGGAGCCACTCACTATACGCACTGGTTCCAGCCCATGACGGGCTCCACGGCGGAGAAGCACGATTCCTTCCTGGACCCCAAGGGAATGGAACCCATCATGAGCTTCTCCGGCAAAAACCTGATTGTGAGCGAACCGGACGCGTCCAGTTTCCCTTCCGGCGGCCTGCGCTGCACTTTTGAGGCCCGCGGATACACCGCCTGGGATCCCACCAGCCCCGCCTTCATCAAGAGGCACGGGAACGGAGCCACGCTCTGCATCCCTACCGCCTACTGTTCCTATACGGGAGACGCGCTGGATAAGAAGACTCCGCTGCTGCGCTCCCGCCAGGCATTGGGCAACGCCGTCAAGAAGCTGATGAAGTGCTTCGGCCTTCCGGACGAACACGTAACCATCACGCTGGGGCCGGAACAGGAGTACTTCCTCATTGACAAGAACTTCTACCTGAACCGCCCGGACCTGGTCCAGACAGGGCGCACCCTTTTCGGCGCACCTCCCGCCAAGCACCAGCAGCTGGAAGACCATTATTTCGGCTCCATCAAACCCCGCGTCCTTAATTTCATGAGCGACGTGGAACAGGAACTCTGGAGACTGGGGATCCCGGCCAAGACCCGCCACAACGAAGTGGCGCCCGCGCAATTTGAACTGGCCCCTCTGTTTGAGGACGTGAACCTGGCGATCGACCATAACATGCTGGTGATGGAGGTTCTGCGCCAGCAGGCCAGCAAGCACGGCCTGGTATGCCTGCTTCATGAAAAGCCCTTTGCTGGCGTCAACGGTTCCGGCAAGCATAACAACTGGTCCATTTCCTACGGGAACAAGAACCTGCTTGACCCCGGCTCGGATCCGCAGCAAAACGCCATTTTCCTGACCGTCCTGACCGCCATCATCGAGGCCGTTGACAAACACAGCGACTTGCTGCGCAATTCCGTGGCCAGCGCCGGGAACGACCACCGCCTTGGCGCGAACGAAGCCCCCCCGGCCATTATCTCCATTTTCCTGGGCGCCCAGCTCAATGAAGTAATTGAGAATATGATCAACGGCTCTTCCGGCTGCGGCAAGCGCAACGATACGCTCAAGATCGGCGTGGACACGCTGCCCGTCCTTCCCCGGGACGCGACGGACCGCAACCGCACCAGCCCGTTCGCCTTCACCGGCAACAAGTTTGAATTCCGCGCACCGGGCTCATCTCAATCCTGCGCGGGTCCCATGATGACCCTGAACACCATTGTGGCGGAATCCCTCGATTCCCTGGCGGAAGAACTTTCCTCCTTCGCTCCGGAAACATTCCTGCCGCAGCTCCAGGAAACGCTCAAGCGCAGGATTTCCGAACACAAGAGAATCATCTTCAACGGGGACAATTATTCGGAAGAATGGGTAAAAGAAGCGGAACGCCGCGGCCTCCCCAACCTGAAAAACACGATGACGGCCCTGCACACCCTGGTGAATGAAAAGAATGTGGCCCTGTTTGAAAAGTACGGCGTCTTTTCCAGGCGGGAGCTGGAATCCAGGTTTGAGATTTTCCTGGAAGAATACCACAGGCGCATCCGCATTGAAGGCCGCCTGTCCTGGGAAATGGCCGCCACCATCATTCTCCCCGCCCTGCGCAATGAATACGAGCAAACCGTTTCCGCGCTCTCCAGGGCGCTGGACGCCAAGCGGACCAGCGGCACCGCCGCCCTGCAGAAGCTGGCGGACAAGCTGGGCGACGCCCTGGATTCCATCGTATCCGACCTGGATACCCTGGAAACGGCGCTTACGAGCTGCCATGAGGACATCCTCGTTGCGATGTCCCAATTGAGAACCAGCGTCGATGCCGCAGAAACCCTGGTGAACGACCGGTCCTGGCCTCTCCCCAAGTACCGGGAAATGCTGTTCATCTATTAGAGGGTGCACCGACGGGCTCCGGAGTTATGCCCCCCCCCGCGGGTCAAGCCTCTGCCCGCAGGGGACGGCACGGCTCCGGAGCCTTGGCGCGCCCTGTTCCGGCCTCCTTTCCCCGCCATGTTCAACTGATCCCCACACCCTGAAAATCCGCGTCATTGACCGTAAAAAAACTTTCCTCCGGAGCTCGGCGGACACTTAATTCCCCCGGCGGAAATCCGCGGTCCAGGATCACAGGATTCTTCCATCGCCATTATGCCTAAAGACACCTCCATTAAAAAGATTCTCGTGATCGGGTCCGGCCCGATCGTCATCGGCCAGGGCTGCGAATTCGACTACTCCGGCACCCAGGCCTGCAAAGCCCTCCGGGAAGAAGGTTATGAAGTAGTGCTGGTGAACTCCAATCCCGCCACCATCATGACGGATCCGGAGACCTCCCCGCGCACTTATATTGAACCAATCACCCCGGAGTTCGTGGAGAAAATCATCATCCGGGAAAAACCGGATGCCCTTCTTCCGACCTTGGGCGGGCAGACGGCCCTGAACTGCGCCATGGAACTGCATCGCAGCGGCGTGCTGGAGAGGGAAAAGGTGCGTATGATCGGCGCCAACGCGGACGCCATTGACCGCGGGGAGGACCGCAACCTGTTCAAGGAAGCCATGCTCCGCATTGGCCTGGACGTGCCGCGTTCCGGCATTGCGCACACCATGGAGGAAGCGCGCCGGGTAGCCGGGGACATCGGTTCCTTTCCCCTGATTGTCCGCCCCGCCTTCACGCTGGGCGGCATGGGAGGCGGCGTGGCGTACAATAAAACGGAATTTGAGGAGATATGCGCCCGGGGGCTGGATCTTTCCCCCGTTTCCGAAATCCTGATTGAAGAGTCCCTGATCGGCTGGAAAGAGTTTGAAATGGAGGTAATGAGGGACCGCGCGGACAATTGCGTGGTCATTTGCTCCATCGAGAACATCGACCCCATGGGCGTGCATACCGGGGATTCCATCACCGTAGCCCCCATCCAGACCCTCACGGACCGAGAATACCAGGCCATGAGGGACGCTTCTTTTGCCGTCATCCGGGAGATCGGTGTGGAAACGGGCGGTTCCAACATCCAGTTCGCCATTAATCCGGCCAACGGCCGCATGATTGTCATTGAAATGAACCCCCGCGTTTCCCGCTCCTCCGCGCTGGCTTCCAAGGCCACGGGGTTCCCCATTGCCAAACTGGCCGCCAAACTGGCCGTGGGCTACACGCTGGATGAATTGCGGAATGACATCACGCGGGAAACGCCCGCCTGCTTTGAGCCCACCATCGACTATGTGGTTACCAAGGTTCCCCGCTTCACATTTGAAAAGTTCAAGCAGGCGGACGAACACCTGACCACGTCCATGAAGTCCGTAGGGGAGGCCATGGCCATCGGCCGTACTTTCAAGGAATCCCTGCAAAAGGCCCTGCGCTCCCTGGAAACGGGACGCTGGGGCTGGGGATTTGACGCGAAGGCGCCGCAGGCGCCTTCCGCAGAAGAAATCACGCGGAAACTGGCTGTTCCCACGGCAGAACGCATTTTCTGGATTCAAACGGCGTTCAGCAACGGATTTTCCCTGGATGAAGTGCAGCAGCTTACCCAGATTGATCCCTGGTTCCTGGCGCAAATGCAGGACCTGGCCAAGGCGGGAGACAACCTGGATAAGCTGGATATGCGGGAAGCCAAGAAGCTGGGCTTTTCCGACAGGCAGATCGCCCTGGCCCGGGGAACCACGGAAGAAAACATCCGGAAGGAACGTCAGGAACAGGGCATTGTGCCCGGATACCGGCTGGTGGATACCTGCGCCGCGGAGTTCGAAGCCTATACCCCCTACTTTTATTCCACCTATGGAGACGAAAATGAAGCCCGCGAAACAGGCAGGAAAAAAATCCTCATCCTGGGCGGCGGCCCGAACCGCATTGGCCAGGGGATTGAGTTCGACTACTGCTGCGTGCACGCCTCCATGGCTCTGCGGGAAATGGGTTATGAAACCATCATCGTAAACTCCAACCCGGAAACCGTCTCCACGGACTACGATTCTTCCGACAAGCTTTTCTTTGAACCCCTGACGCTGGAAGACGTGCTCCATATCTGCGAGCAGGAGAAGCCGGACGGCGTCATCGTCCAGTTTGGAGGCCAGACGCCGCTGAACCTGGCCAACGCGCTGGAAGCCCACGGCGTGCCCATCATCGGCACCAGCCCCAAGGCCATTGACCTGGCGGAAGACCGCGAACATTTCTCCGCCCTGTTGAAGGAACTGGGGCTGAAACAGGCGGATGCAGGAACGGCCACCAATGTGGAGGACGCCGCCGCCATTGCCGCGCGCATCGGTTACCCGGTGCTGCTGCGCCCCTCCTTCGTGCTGGGCGGACGCGGCATGATCATTGTATATGAGGAAAAAGAACTGCGCCGGTACATGAATGAAGCCGTGGAAGCTTCCGAAGAACGCCCCGTGCTGATTGACCGCTTCCTGGAAAACGCCGTGGAAATTGACGTGGATGTCATCGCGGACAGGGAGCGTGCCGTCATCGGAGCCATCATGCAGCATGTGGAACCGGCGGGCATTCATTCCGGAGACTCCGCCAGCATGATTCCCGCCATGGGCATTTCCATGAAAATGCACAAGGAAATCACGCGGGCTTCCAAGGAGCTGGCGCGCAAACTGAACGTCTGCGGGCTGATGAACATCCAGTTTGCCGTAAAAGACGAACAACTCTACGTCATTGAGGTGAATCCGCGCGCATCCCGTACCGTGCCGTTCGTCTCCAAATCCATTGGGAGGCCCCTCGCCAAGCTGGCCGCACAGGTCATGGCCGGCAAAACGCTGGCGGAACTGGGCTTTACCCGGGAAATCACTCCGGAATACTATTGCGTGAAGGAAGCCGTTTTCCCATGGGGCCGCTTCCCGGGCATCGACGTGGTGCTGGGGCCGGAGATGAAATCCACCGGAGAGGTAATGGGCATTGATCCCGACCCGGACATCGCCTTCGCAAAATCCCAGGTCAGCGCATTCAATCCCCTGCCGACGGAAGGCAAAGTCTTCATTTCCGTGAATGACCGAGACAAGGACCGGGTGCTTCACATGGCCCGGCAGCTGGCGGACATGGGATTCACGCTGTGCGCCACGCGCGGCACGATGATTCACCTGCTCCAGCACGACATTGAATGCGAACGCGCCTACAAAGTCAACGAGGCGCGCCGCCCCAACATCGTGGACCATATTAAAAACGGGGATATTGATTTCATCATCAACACGCCCGGCTCCCACGACGCGCGAGCGGACGACATCATCATCCGTTCCTCCGCCATTGCCGCCAAAACCTCCTATTGCACCAACCTGGCTTCCGCGCAGGCCTGCGTGAACGCCATTGAGGCGCTGAAGAACAAAAATCTTCAGGTGTGCACCATTCAGGAATACCACGCCCAAAACCTTTAATCCCGCACCACCTACAGCATACTTACATCACCATGAGAGCCATTCTCGCACTGGAAGACGGAAGCGTCTTCATCGGTTCGCACTTCGGGGCCACGGGCACGGAAGTGGGGGAAGCCTGCTTCAACACGTCCATGACCGGCTATCAGGAAGTATTGACGGATCCGTCCTACAGCGGCCAGATCGTCACCATGACTTATCCTCTGATCGGCAATTACGGCGTCAACCCGGAAGACGGGGAATCAGGCAAAGCGCAGGTCAGCGGTTTTGTGGTGGCGGAACTGGCGAAAGTCCACTCCAACTGGCGTGCCACGGAATCCCTGGGCCCGTGGCTGGAAAAACAGGGCGTCATCGGCATTGAAGGGGTGGATACCCGCAAAATCGCCAAGCATCTGCGCTCCGCCGGAGCCATGCGCGCCTGCCTCACCACGGAGCTGACGCCGGAGGAAGCCGTGGAAGCAGCCAGAAACGCCCCCTCCATGGAAGGCTGCAATATCGTGGACAAAATCGGTTCCCACCCCATGACACCGGAGGAAGTGGACGCGCTGGTTACGGGAAAAACTCTGCCCCCTGCGGAATACGACATCGTCGCCTTTGACTTCGGCATTAAATACAACATCCTGCGCCAGTTGAGGGAAAACGGCTTCCGCGTAACCGTAGTTCCCGCCCACACGACGGCGGAGGAAGTGCTTGCCATGAACCCGGACGGCGTCTTTCTTTCCAATGGTCCGGGAGATCCCGCCACGCTGACGGACATTCACCGGGAAGTAGCTGCATTGATTGGGAAAGTGCCCATGTTCGGCATCTGCCTGGGCCACCAGATTATTTCCCACGCGCTGGGAGCGAAAACCTTCAAGCTGAAGTTCGGGCACCGTGGAGCGAACCATCCGGTCAAAGATTTGAAAACAGGCAAAATCAGCATTACGTCCCAGAACCATGGTTTTGCCGTGGATCCGGACACCGTGCCGGACAACGTGGAAATAACGCTGATCAATCTGAATGACAATACCGTGGAAGGCATCGCCCACAGGACGCTTCCCGTATTCAGCGTGCAATACCACCCGGAAGCGGCACCCGGCCCCAGGGATCCCCAGTATCTGTTCCGGGATTTCAGGAAAATGATTGCGGCCAGCAAGCGGCAACATGCCCGCTGACGGCTCTGCCCCCCCTTCCTATAGACCAGAGCATTTTCCTCGCCTCGCTGGGAAAAATGCGTTATTTATGCCCGGATCCCATGAATTGCGGCTCCGGGAGAGGTTTCTTTTCATTTCATCAACCTCTCCCGCCAGCAAATAACCTGACACACCATATGAGCAAAATCGCATTAATCTCCGGCATTACGGGACAGGACGGTTCCTTTCTCGCAGAGTTCCTGATTGACAAAGGGTATGAAGTACACGGCATCCTGCGCCGGTCCTCCTCCTTCAACACGGGCCGCATCGAACACCTTTACCTGGACGAATGGGTGCGGGACATGAAGAAAAACCGCCTGATTAACCTCCACTACGGGGACATGACGGATTCCAGTTCTCTCATCCGCATCATCCAGACCGTGCAGCCGGATGAAATCTACAATCTGGCAGCCCAGAGCCATGTGAAAGTCAGCTTTGACGTACCGGAATACACGGCGGAAACGGATGCCGTGGGAACCCTCCGCATGCTGGAAGCCGTCCGCATTCTGGGCATGGAAAAGAAATGCCGCATCTACCAGGCTTCCACGTCCGAGCTTTTCGGGCTGGTGCAGGAAGTCCCCCAGAAGGAAACCACGCCGTTTTACCCCCGTTCACCCTACGGCGTAGCCAAGCAATACGGATTCTGGATTACCAAGAATTACCGGGAATCTTACAATATGTTTGCCGTTAACGGCATCCTGTTCAACCACGAAAGCGAACGCCGCGGAGAAAATTTCGTTACCCGCAAAATCACGCTGGCGGCGGCACGCATTGCCCAGGGCATGCAGGACAAGCTTTACCTGGGCAACCTGAACGCCCTGCGCGACTGGGGTTACGCCAAGGATTACGTGGAATGCATGTGGCTGATTCTCCAGCATGACACACCGGAGGATTTCGTCATCGCCACAGGGGAAATGCACACGGTCAGGGAATTCTGCACGCTGGCCTTCCGTGAGGCCGGAATAGAGCTGGAATGGGAGGGAGAAGGCGTGGAAGAACGCGGACGCGACAGGAAGACGGGCAATATTCTGGTGGAAGTGGACCCCAAATATTTCCGCCCTGCCGAAGTTGAACAACTGTTGGGAGACCCAACCAAGGCCAAAACCCTTCTTGGCTGGAACCCTACCTCCACTCCGTTTGAGGAACTCGTGCGCATCATGGTGCGCCACGACATGAAATACGTAAAAACTCCCGTTCATTTCTGAGATGAAAAAAAACAGCAGAATCTTTGTGGCCGGACACCGCGGCCTCGTCGGTTCCGCCATCTGGAAATCCCTGGAAAACAAAGGCTATTCCTACCTGATTGGCCGGACGCACAAAGAACTGGATCTGGAAGACCCTGCGGCCGTCCGGGAATTTTTTGACCGGGAAAAGCCGGAATACGTCTTTCTGGCAGCGGCGTTTGTGGGCGGCATCATCGCCAACTCCCGCTACCGGGCGGACTTCATCTTCCGCAATCTCCAGATTCAGCAGAACGTCATCGGGGAAAGCTTCCGGCATGGCGTATCCAAGCTCCTCTTCCTGGGGAGCACCTGCATCTACCCGCGCGAAGCCCCCCAGCCCATGAAGGAAACCGCCCTGCTCACCTCCCCGCTGGAATACACCAACGAACCCTATGCCATTGCCAAAATAGCAGGGCTGAAAATGTGCGAAAGTTTCAACCTGCAATACGGCACCAACTACATCGCCGTCATGCCTACAAATCTGTACGGCCCCAATGACAATTTCCACTTGGAAAACAGCCACGTGCTGCCCGCCATGGTACGCAAGATACACCTGGCCAAGTGCCTGATGGAAGGAGACTGGAACGCCGTGCGGAAAGATCTGAACGCGCGCCCAGTGGAACAGGTGGACGGCACGGCTGAAGAAAAGGAAATCCTGGCCGTGCTGGCCAAATACGGCATTACCCCCGGTTCCGTGGAACTGTGGGGTACGGGAACTCCCCTGCGCGAATTCCTGTGGAGCGAAGACATGGCGGACGCCTGCGTCCATGTGATGGAGCAAGTGGATTTCAGCCAGCTGCAAGAAGGAGGAAGGGAAGTGCGGAACTGCCACATCAATATCGGAACCGGGAAAGAAATCTCCATCGGCGGACTGGCCCGCCTGATTGCCGCTACGGCAGGGTACCGGGGAAATCTGGCGTTCAACGCAGACAAGCCGGACGGCACCATGCGCAAGCTGACGGACGTCTCCAAGCTGCACTCCCTGGGCTGGAAACACCGGGTGGAGCTGGAAGAGGGAGTGGAACGCATTTACCGGTGGTATCTGAGCCGGATGGAAGCCGACGGCAACTGACTTTTCGGCCAGCTCCCCTCACTCCAATGACCAGCCCCCCGGACAACCAGGATACGCCCCCCGCCAAAGCCAGCCTGTGGGCACTGAGCCCCCTGCTGGTTTTCTTCCTGCTTTACCTGGTCATCTCCATAGCCGTACAGGATTTTTACGCCGTGCCGGTCACGGTAGCCTTTATGGCGGCAGCTGTCTGGGCCGTTTTCATCACCCGCGGAAAAAGCATGGCGGAACGGGTGGATCTGTTTTCCTCCGGAGTAGCCAACCGGAACATCCTGATGATGGTCTGGATTTTCGTGCTGGCAGGAGCCTTCGCCCAGTCTGCCAGGGATATGGGAGCCATTGACGCCACCGTGCAGCTTACGCTGCGGCTTCTTCCGGACAATCTGCTGTTTGCCAGCGTGTTCATCGCCTCCTGTTTCATCTCCCTCTCCGTAGGAACATCCGTAGGCACCATTGTCGCTCTGGCTCCCGTAGCCACAGGGCTGGCACAAGCCACGCAGGTCAGTGCCGGCATGATGACGGCCATTGTGGTGGGGGGAGCATTCTTCGGAGACAATCTTTCCTTCATTTCAGACACCACGATCGCCGCCACCCGTACGCAGGGCTGCGCCATGCGGGACAAATTCCGGGCCAACATAAAGGTGGCGCTCCCCGCCGCTCTGCTGGCCCTGGCCTGCTACATCCTGCTCGGATGGAACGTGCAGTCCCCCTCCACAGCGGATATCTCCATTGAATGGATGAAAGTATTTCCCTATCTGCTCGTGCTGGTGACGGCCCTGGCCGGAATCCACGTCATGGCCGTTCTGACCATGGGGCTCCTTGCAACGGGACTGATTGGCGTCGGCATGGGGTATTTCTCCTTCATGGCCTGGTTCCAAGCCATGGGCAGCGGCATGACCGGCATGGGAGAACTGATCATCGTCACTCTGCTGGCCGGCGGCGTACTGTCCATCATCCGTTTCAACGGAGGCATCGCGTATATTATCGGAAAAATTACGGCCCATATCCGCAGCAGGCGCGGCGCGGAATTCAGCATTGCCGGGCTGGTTTCCCTGGCCAACCTCTGCACGGCCAATAATACGATCGCCATCATCACGGCTGGCCCCATCGCCAAGGAAATAAGTGACAAATTCCATATCCCACCCAAACGCAGCGCCAGCATTCTGGACACCTTTTCCTGCCTGGTTCAGGGAGTCATCCCCTACGGTGCTCAAATGCTCATGGCCGCCGGAATCTCCCAGGTTTCTCCCCTGCTGATCATGAAATACCTGTATTATCCCCTGATTCTGGGCATCTGCTCCACCCTTGCCATTGCGCTGGCACCGGGAGGGACGGAAAGACGGGGGAAACGCTGAAAAGCCCATACGGAGAAAGGACGGCAAGGCCGCCTTTTTTGTTACCGACATGTTATCCCTGTTATCTTCATGTTACTCAACATATGGGATTCTTGTGCTATCATACATGCATGAGCCTTCATATAGAACCCACGGAAGACGCAGTGGAAACCCTGCGCAAGGAAAGGCGGAAAAATTATATTGCCGCATTAGCGACATCCATTCTCTCCGTCGTTTTGGCAGGAGCCATTCTCTACTCCCTGACCATCATCATCGCCCCTCCGGAAGAACCCAAAGTCGTCGGCTACATCACGCCGGACGATGCGCCGCCGTCGGATACGCCTCCGCCGCCGGAAGTACAGAGGGAAACTTCCTCTTCCTCCCATGCGGAGACGCCCGTCAAGGTCGTGGTGGCAGCGGCCGCCGCTCCGGTGAGCCTCCCCAAGATCGACATTGACCCGCCCGATGAACCTGTCATGCTGGAGGAGGGAACCGCCCTCGGCATGGGGGACGGCTTCGGCCCCGACCTGGGAGACTCCACCTCTGCTTTCGGTACGTCCCAACCCTCCGGAAGCACGCTGGTAGGGACCTTTTACGACACCAAGCAGACTCCTGGCGGACGTCCTACCAACATGAACATGAACCAGTACAGGGAGTTCCTTTCCCGCTTCGTGAACAAAGGCTGGAACGAATCGGAACTGAACCGTTTTTACAAGGCTCCGCAACAATTATACGCAGCCCAGTTCTACATACCCAGAACTCCCGCCAAAGACGCTCCCAAGGCCTACGGTTGCGATGACAAAGTAAAGCCTAGCCAGTGGCTCGCCATTTACCGGGGAAAAGTACGCGCCCCCAAGTCCGGCACGTTCCGATTCGTGGGACTGGGAGACGACTACTTAGTAGTACGGTTCAATAAACAGAATGTCTTCGACTACGGCTGGGAATCCGCTTCTCTGGGAAAAATGACGGCAAACAATGCCAAATGGCTTGATGCCATGGAAGGCAAACCCGGCAATGACGACTTGAAAAAGGAACTCCGGGAAGTGGGCATCAATGTCCCCCCCGTTACGTTCTACAAATACAGTTCTTCCGGGCACTGGAACAACACTATGCGCGGTGTGGCAGCCGGCAAGCAGTTCACGGTGGAACAGGGCAAGGTTTACCCCATTGAAATCTTGGTTAGTGAAGGTCCTGGTGGTGAATTCGGCATGACTCTTCTGCTTGAAGAAGTTGGAATGGCCCCCATGAGCAAGGATCCTAAAACGGGAGCTCCCATCCTGCCCCTGTTCCGGACCAACTACGGCGTTCCGAAACCGGACAAGAACAAGGAACATGTGCCATTTGACGAAATCGGCATTGTCTGGGAATCCATCAAATAACAGGCAATTCTCCGTCTTCCTCTCTCCATGCCCACAGGAAACCCTGTGGGCATTTTGCTTGCCCGTCCATAAAAGATATCCTACGCTTCCGCTACAACCATGCAGCCTTTTCGATTCCATTCCATCTACCAGCCGCGCATCTGGGGCGGCCAGAGCATGAGAACCATGCTGGGACGGGAACTGCCCGACCGGGAAACAGCTTATGGAGAAGCGTGGGAAATCAGCGACCGTCCTGAAGCCATGAGTATAGTCAAGGACGGCGAATGGGAAGGAATGCCCCTGCATCGGCTGTGGGAAGAACATCGGCAGGAAATTTTCGGTCCCGGCTACGAGCGTTTCCCCCGCTTTCCCCTGCTCTGCAAAATTCTGGATGCCCGCGAAAATCTTTCCGTTCAGGTGCATCCCCCGGAACGCACGGCGGCAGCCCGGCAGGGAGAAGTAAAAAATGAAATCTGGTATGTTCTGCATGCATCCCCAGACGCCCTGATTTACGGGGGAATGAAGGAAAACGCCACACTCCCGGACATCCGTCATGCGGCGGAAACAGGACAGATGGAGCAACTGATACGCTCCACCCATCTGGAACCGGGGGAACACCTTTACATTCCGGCGGGGCTGGTTCATGCCATTGGAGCCGGGCACCTCATTGCGGAAATCCAGCAGAATAGCGATACCACCTACCGCCTTTATGACTGGAACCGCACGGATGACTCCGGACGAGGACGGGAACTGCACCTGGAACAGGCATTGGATTCCATCGGGGAATTCCGGAAACTCAGCCAGCGCCCCGGATACCTGACGGAAATGCCGCATTTCACCACAAAGGAATACCGCCTGGATAAGGGAGAACGGTTTACCCAGCCGGACTCCTCCCGCTTTGCCGTCTTCACGGTCCTCTGCGGTTCCGTGCTCTGGGACGGGAAAACGGCCCGGAAGGGAGAATTCATTCTGTCCCCGGCAGGCGCGGATGCCGTCACCGCCGCAGAAGCAGATACTGTTCTGCTCTCAACAACGGTTTAAGCAAACCAATATGACAAAAAGAGCGAAGAATTCGGCACAATGCTGAAGCTTTCACACTTTTTCGTTGCAAAGAAGAAGAGCGAATCTTAGCGTGAACTTAACTTTTCCCGCATCCGTGCTGAAAATTCCCCATTCCCCGGCCTCCGTATGAGCAATATTTCCACCATCGCCACTTATCTTGCCCGCTTTTCCGGTCAGCTCCAGCCCATGCTGGAGAAAGTCCAGGGCATGGACCGCAGAACTTTTCTGCTGGAAACCGCCGCCCTGCTTGCCCTGACCAGTTGTTCGGAACCTTCCGGAAAAGCAGGAATGGCTCCCATGATCTCCTTTAAGCCCTCCGGGGTCCCCGTGGTGAAACGTTCTCCGCGCCAATTGCTGGCGGAATGTAACGTCCGGCCGATGTTCATGCCTAAATCTTCTCCGCTCCGCCGCCGTTCTTCCCGAATGAAGCCACGCTTCATCACCATGCACAACACGGAAAACCCGTCCGCAGACGCCATGCAGCATGCGCGCGCCCTGAATAACGGAGCTTTGCGCTGCAACTGGCATTATACGGTAGACCCGTACGTGACCATGCAGCATATCCCCCTGAATGAAACGGGACGCCATGCGGACCGGGGCGGCCCCGGAGACATGTACTCCATCGGCATTGAAATGTGTGAGAAGCGAGGACAGAGCATCGTCAAAACCTTTGACCGCGCCGCCAAGCTGGCGGCCTACAACATGTATGCCCACGATATTCCCCTGCGGAATGTCGTGCCCCATTACTACTGGACCGGCAAGCGTTGCCCCCACCTTCTGCTGGACAATGGCAAACCCGGCTTCAAATGGTCTTGGTTCATCTCCCGCGTGGATTATTATTACCGCTGCATCAGCTGATATCAGGCAACGCCTCTTCCCTGTGCAGGGAAATGGGTAATATTATTATGCAGCCAAAAACGGCTTTTCTGCCAGGGAACAGTTAAAAATTTCCTGTCATTTCATTAAAACTGCTTGGAAAAGGCTCCCCAAAAAAGCGCCATTTCCACCTGCCCGTTATTCCTGAAGCATATTCCTTGTTTAAAGCCCCGTACCGGCTTCCTTTTTTGAAAAAAGGCTTCCAGAAACGGAACCGGAGCATTCGCCTTACGGCATGGCCAAATCCTCCGGCATCAGAATAGCCGCTACGGCAAAAGCGGCAATGCCTTCCCTACGGCCCAGCGCGCCAAGCTGTTCATTGGTAGTGGCCTTGATGCCCACGCGGACCGGAGAGATTCCCAGAGCGGTTCCCAAAGCTCCCTTCATCTGCTCCAAATAAGGAGAAATGCGGGGAGATTCTGCAATAAGGGACGAGTCCACATTCACGATGCGACCTCCACGCTCCCGAATCAGAGAAACGGCTTTCGCCACAATATCCAGGGAAGGGATGTCCTTGCAGGCAGGATCGCCCGGCGGAAACCAGTAGCCGATGTCCGGCAACCCGGCAGCACCCAGCAGTGCATCCGCAATAGCGTGGCATAAAACATCCGCGTCGGAATGGCCGTCCAGGCCGCGGGAGGAAGGAATATGCACGCCGCCCAGCATCAAGGGGCGAGGAATCTCCGCAAAACGGTGAATATCATACCCGATCCCGGTCAAAGCGATCATGTTTTTCATACGGTACTGCGGCAATAATGTTCGGGTTATTCTCCCAGCGCCTCCATGATAGGGATGCGGCCGTTCCATGCGGCAATGGCGAACTGTTCCGGATTATCTTCCTTCGGTTCCAAAACAACCTTGCCGCCGGCTGCTTCCACCAGCAAAACCCCAGCGGCGACATCCCAGATGGAAATGACGCTTTCCACATAGGCGTCAAATCTGCCGCAGGCAATATAAGCCAGGGCCAGAGCCGCAGAACCGTTATTGCGCACCTTGCGTACCTGCCAAGCGATCCTAGCGAAGCGCTCAATCCCCTTTTCTTTGGAACCGTCCGTCTTGCCGTGCCCCACGAATACCACGGCTTCCGCCATGCGTTCCCGCCGGCTGCAATGCATGGGATGATCATTCATGTACGGAATCCCGCCCTTTTCCACATGCCAGCATTCATCCATCATGGGATCGTAAATCACGCCCAACACCACTTCCCCGCGGCGGCGCAAAGCTATGGAGACGCAGAACCAGGGAATCGTGTAAAAATAATTCACCGTCCCGTCAATGGGGTCTACAATCCATTCACACTCGCTGTTCCTGTCCCCGGTGTATCCTTCTTCTCCCAAAACAGCGTGGTTGGGAAACACGGAAAGAATTTCCTCCGTAATCAGTTTCTGGGAAAGCTTGTCCAACTCCAGCTTGATATCATTCTGGCTGGCTTCATCCACCTTCTTTTGCTCATAAAAATGCTTCTTCAGAAAAGCTCCGGCGGATTTGGCGGCCTGGATGGCCGTGGTCATTTCAAGTGAGTGTCTCATGATGCTTCTACTAATGGAAAATTGAACTTCATTGGGGGCCCTGCTCTGCAGCATTTTCCCGCTCCCGGCGTTCCCGGACAGCTTTTCTGCGGCCTTCCTCCGCACGGTCATACACCTCCCCGGCCAGGGAGGAACAGGTTTTTGCCAACGCCGCGGAAACCCCTTTCTTTTCATAGACGGCGGCCTCCGGAGAATCAAAGCCCACCCAGGCAAAAACCGTGAAATAACGCCCCATGACGGCGGAAAAATGTCCCGTATTTCCCGGAAGTTTGACATTGACGAAGGTTTTCCTGGTTCGTTCGTCGTAGCGGAAGGGAGGAAGGGACGCCACCAGGTGGGCGGATTCCCTAGGCAGGATTTCCCGGCGGCTTTCTTCCGGAGAGGGGGCATTCACCATCACCAGGTTCTTTTTGGTGGTGCCCACCTGCCTGACGGAGGAAATACTCACATTGAGCCCGTCATTGCCGATGAGATACAGGGCATTGACGGCATGCGAAAGAGGCACGGAAAACCTGCCGGTATACAAGTCCGAAGAACGGGGAAGTTCCCCTTTGTAACCGGCCTTTTGTGCCGTTTCTATTACTGTATTGAAACCTACCCCGCGGCCAGTGACTTCCGGATTGCTGCGAATAACGGTTCTACGCTGGTCGACGGCGCATAAATTGACGATGGGAGTGAACAGATCGCCGGGCATTACCCTGGACTGCCATCGGTCCAGACCGTCCTGGGCGGAGCGTCCCCCTGTTACGGCCAGCAACTCCCCTTTACGGGAATCCACACACAATATGGCCGCTTGCACACAACGATTCAACTGGTTGTCCACCCTTTTGGGCAACCCTGCCCACACAGAAGAAGATTCCAGAGCGGCCAGCATAGGCTCGCTTACATCTTCAACCATCCGCTGGAATTCCAAATCCAGCGTGGTCATTACAAAAATGCTGGAGGTTCCCTCCTGCTCGTCGCAGCAATCCAGGTCTCCCAACTCGCGGGAAACGACCAGAACGGGATAAGAACCGGGCCGAGCTTCCCGTTTACCGGCCACCGCCATCGGTTCGCGGAGCGCCTGCCATAATTGTTCCTGGGTAATGAATTCACACTCAAACATCCTTTCCAGCGTCGCATTGCGGACCTTGGCAGCAGCCTCCGGGCTGTAAACAGGATTGTAGATGGAAGGTCCGCGCACCAGACCGGCCAGGGTAGCGCACTCCGCCAGTGTCAGATCCGCCACTTTTTTGCCGAAATACAAATCCGCCGCCTGCGCAATCCCATAGCATTGCTGGCCAAAATAAATGCGGTTCAGGTAAGCCGTCAGAATTTCATCCTTGGAATACTTGCCCTCAATGCGGCGGGCCACGGCCATTTCCAAAACCTTGCGATCCAGGGTCTTCCCCCCCAGCTCATAACAATTCCGCGCCAGCTGCATCGTAATCGTGGAAGCACCCTGGGCATAGGACAACGTAGTCAGATTCCGGCAAATGGAGCGGATAATGGAAGAGTACACAATGCCGCCATGTTCGAAAAAGTCTTCATCTTCCCGCGCAATGAAAGCATTCACCAGATTATCGGGCAGTTCATTGCGCGCTACATACACCCGGTCATGATCTGTCAAGGTGCCTATCCACTGGCCGTTGCGATCATATGCGGCACAATTTTCCAACGGCGCCAAAACCTCGTCCAGCTCATACTGGTCCGCCCTCCATGCATAAACGAGAAGAACGATGATGAAAGCGATAGGAATGAGGCTGAACCACAACAACAGACGGCCCAGATTGCGAGGCAGCAATCCAAACAGATCATACCATCTTTTACGCCTGTTTTCCATTTCCGGGTTCAATCCTTAAACGCTTATCGTGCGTCCGGAGGCAAAGACTCTCCATCCTGTTTCCAATCCGGGAATTCCTTTTGCAGGCGGCCCCGATATTGGGAAGCCTCCGATTTGCGGCCGGCCTTGTCCAAAGCTTCCGCCGCCTTGAACAGAGCCTTGGGTTTCAGTTCGGCGTCATTGACAAACAGCTCGGCCGTAACACCGTAATGCTTGGCCGCTTCATCAAACTTTTTCTCCGCATAGGAAATATCCCCCAGAACAATTTTCAAGGAAGCCATCAGAGGACCTTCCACGCCCAGAGCCAGCGCATCTTCCGCCGTCTTCCTGGCATCCGCATACTTGCCCAGCCCCAGCAAAATGGAAGCCTTGTCCAGCATGCCGTCCGCACGGCGGTAAGGCTGGTCCTCATCCTTCAGGAAATTGTTGGAAGCCACCAAGGCGCAGTCATACTTTCTGAGCGCCAGGCGCACCTTCGCCAAATTACGCCAAATCACCTTCTTCACATTCTGAAGCTGGTCGTTCTGCGTAGCCCAGGTCATATACTTGTCCGCCGTTTCCAGATCCTTCATCCCATAGGCCTGAAGGCCCAGCCATGCGGGGATGACATCCGGCACACGAGCCACGGCGGAAGGATTTTCCTTTTGCAGGGTTTCCAGGGCTTCCTTCAGTTTATTCACGTCCTGGAGCTTGTGATAGGACAGAACGGAAAGCACATTAACCTGTTCTCCATATTTCTGGGGATCCAGAGTCTTGGCCTCCGCCATATGGCTGATAGAAGACTTGAAATCTCCCTGGTCAAACGCCGCACGCCCCAGCAGGAAATGGGCTTCAGCCAAAGCGGCAGGAGACGCCTTCGGAAAATTCTGAATCAGGCCTTCATAATACTTCGCCATGTTCGCCATATCCTGGCGTCCCGCATAAATCTGAGCGGCTCTCTGCCATGCGGCGGCAGCTGATTCAGCTTTCGGCCAGCGGGCAATCACACGGTCAAAATCCATCAGCGCCTCAGCTTCCTTCTTGGTCTTGGCATACATGTCCCCACGCAACGTCAATGCCTCGCAAATGCGGGGATCTTTCGGAAAATCATTGATAAAATCAGTCAGCAGCTTGGCGGCCACACCTCTGTTCCCGGCCTGGGCAATCGCCCATGCGCTCTTATATAAAATATCCGCACGCATCTTCGGGGGCACCTTGTCAAAATCAATGCTGGCATAAAACCGGGCGGCATCCGCCGGATTGGAGCTGAACAGGTTCTCTGCAGCCATCAGGCGCACCATATCATGCAGCTCACTGGTAGGAAAAGCCTTGGCATAATGGTTCAGGAAGCTCTGGGCCCGCTGGGGGAGATCTTTCTGCTTAAGTTCATTATAACACAATAACCGGTAAAAGGAGGCTTGCATGGCCTCCTGCGTATAAGGAACGGACTTTTCCGCTTCCAGAAAGAAATCTGCCGCTTTCCGGTACTCCTTCAATTTATAGGCGGACTGCCCCAGCAGCATCAACAGACGCACCTGGCCGTCCTTTGTCGGCATCTTTATTCCCTTCTGCTGCTCATACTGGGAAAGTATCTCCCTGTACTTGCCCATATTGTACAGCCCCAGAAGAAGCCCCATTCGGGCCTCCGGCGCCATCTCCTTCAGGGACTCGTCCTTCAAAAGCCGTTCATAAAGGCCCTGGGCTTCCGCAGTCTTTTTCAGTTTGGTGGCCAGCATGGCGGCCTGAAGAGTGGCGATTCCCCTGTTCCTGTTATCCACACCGGGCGTTTCCAGCACCTTGCGATATTCGGAATAAGCTTCTCCCAAGCGTCCCGTATCCGCACACAGGGCGGCATATCCCATCCGGGACACCAGAACAAACTTGGCATCCGCTTCCGGATTGCCCATCACCGCACAAAACATGGTGGCGGCTGCCTCCGGATTACCGCTGGAAAGAAACAGGCGTCCCAGACGGTACTGGGCGTCCACCTTCAAATCATTCTGTTCCGCATTGCGAATCACGAGCTGGTAATACTGGATGGCCTTATCTATCTCCCCGGCAGAAGAAGCATCCGTCGCCAGACGGTAGGCGGAGGCGGCAACCAGGGCGGGGCTGCCCGTCTGAATCAATCTGAGGAACAGGCCATGTGCCTCATCTTTCCTGCCCAGCTCCTCCAAACACATGGCAGCACGATACTCCGCCAGAGGAGCCTGGGCGGACTGGGGGAAACGTTGGGTAAATTCCAGATATTTACGCAAGCTTAAATCAAGAAGGCGTCCATATTCCTGCCGGTTCTCCTTCGTAGCCGGAGCCTGGGCCTGCTTGTACAGCATGTCCGCCATATCCAGCGTATCCTGCTCCGGATTAGCGACCAGCGGACCATCCGCGATGGGAGCGGCATCCGGAATATTTTCCTGGGCGGCGGAAAACATCGCCAAAGTTATTAAACCTGCATTAATGGAAAAAAACGCTTTCATGAAGCCTGGGAATTGGAAACATTGATGGAAGATGGAGCCGGAGGACGCGTGGAAAAAGAAACGTTATTCAGCCCGGCCTTCAGACATGCGTCCATCACATGCACCACCACGCCGGATTCCGCCTTCTCATCCACGCGGATACGGACGAGCATGGTTTTGTCCAACCGGGCGACGGAAAAAAGTTTGTCTTCCAGCTGCGGCATTGTGTACTGCTGGCGGTTGATTACCACGGTACCATCTTTACGGATATTCACGATAATTTCATTGGACACGTTTTCACCGGGCTTGGGAGTCTCTGCTGAAGGAAGATTGATGGAAAGATCCGGTTCATCATCCTCAAATGTCTGGGTTACGATGAAAAACACCAGCAGCAGAAATACGATGTCCAGCATGGGGGCCAATTGAAACCCGATGGGACTGGGCATTTTATAATGAAATTTCATACATTCTTCCGGTGAGGTGGAGAAGTGGATACGTTCCGGCTAGAGCCCACGCACATCGCGCAGGGAAGTGGGATCTACGGGGACTTTGGGAAGTTCCTCTTCATGAAAAGCCCCAGCTGCACCGACTCGTGGCTTCTGAAGCTGGGTGGCAACTACGGAAACACTGTGCGTGACGGCTGCCTCCAGGTCTCCCACCCGTTTGTGTACACGGCTGCGGAAATATACATAGGCCAGGATGGCGGGAATGCCAAGCATCAGGCCGCCCGCCGTCGTAATCAAGGCTTCCGCCACGCCGCCCGCCATGTCGATGCGCTGCTTGCCCCCGGAAAAATCACCGTTGGCAATCTCAAAAAAGGTTTTCATCATCCCGACCACGGTTCCCAACAGACCCAGCATGGGGGCTACGGCGCCAATATCCGACAGCCAGGAAATCTGGCGGCTTAGGAACCCCGCCTGCCGTCCTCCTTCCGCAGAGGCTATCTCCCTTACCTCCTCAAACTGGGCGGAGGGATTGCGCAACATGAAGTTGGCTACAGTCAACATCACGCGAGCGTAGCAGGAATCTCCATTCTTGCAGAGGATGGAAAGTCCCGTGTAATCCCGTTTGCGAATGAAAGATTCCGCCTGTTCCACCAGTTTGGTAGGCAGGACGGCGGAAGCTCGGGTAGAAAAACAGCACATGACCAGCACCACTACTCCGGCGATGGATAACAAAAGCAGCGGCCACATGATGAAACCGCCTTTCATGAACAGCTCAGAAAGGGGATAATTTCTATCTCCCACCACAAAATCCATGGCGGCGGCCAACGTGGTAAACGGTACAGGGTTCATACAAAAGACATAGGGGATTATACAGAAGAAGTTTTCCTAGGCAAGCCAAGTAGCCGTAATACAGTACGTTTCCGCAGTTCCATTTCTTGCCTCATATGGCATAATGCCTGCGTGGCAGACCGCGAGCAACCAACCCTGAAAGAACTCTGGAGGGAAACTCCACACAAACCAGGCGTTTATATCATGAAAGACGCCCGGGGAAATACCATCTACGTGGGCAAAGCCAAGGACCTTCACCGCCGCCTGGGCAATTATTTTTCTCCTACGGGAGCCACACTCTCCAACCATAAGACAAGAGCGCTCATTAATGCTATTGCGTCATTTGATTATTTTGAAACCAGAAATGACCAGGAGGCTTTTCTGCTGGAAAGCAAACTGATTAAACAATATCGCCCGCATTACAATATCCAGATGAAGGACGACAAGCGCTACCCCCTGCTGAAAATTCCGAAGGGGGAAAAACTGCCTCGTTTCCAGCTGGCGCGGGTGCGCAAAGATGACGGAGCGCGCTACTTCGGCCCCTTTGTCCACTCCCAGGCTCTTTACGCCACGCAGGAATGGCTCAACCGGCATTTCCGGCTGCGAACCTGCAAGACAAAAAATCCGGGTATCCATGACTTCAGGCACTGCCATGCGGATGTGATTCGCAACTGCTCCGCTCCGTGCGTTGGCCGCATTTCCATCAATGATTACAACCGGAACTTTGACCAGGCGGTGCGTCTGCTGGAAGGGACGGGAAAAAAAAGCGCTCTGGACGAACTTACCAGGGAAATGATGGAAGCCGCCGATGAACTGGACTTTGAACGCGCGGCATATCTGCGGGACATCCGGGACAATCTGGTCAAGGTACTGGAACCCGCCCGGAGGTTCCGAAAAGGAACTCCCGATCTTCCCGGCACCGTTCACCCGGAAGAAGACATGAAGGAACTGGGGGTAGCACTGGGATTAGAATCTCCCCCACTCATTATGGAATGCTTTGACATTTCCAATGTCTCTTCCAACCATATCGTGGCCTCCATGGTGCGCTTCACCAACGGCAGGCCGGACAACAAGGCCTACCGGCGGTACCGTATACGCACTGTAGACGGACAAAATGACTTCGCCTCCATGTCGGAAGTCATCCGGAGGCGTTACTCCCGCATTCTGGCGGAGAGCGATGCCGTAGCCTCACGGCAGGCGGACATGACCCTGTACCAGTGGCTTAAGAAACTCAGCGCGGAAGGAAAAGCCCCCATCAAAGTTCCAGATCTGGTAGTAGTGGACGGAGGTAAAGGACAGCTTTCCTCCGCTCTGGCCGATTTGGAAGCCATCGGCCTGGGAGACATGCCCATCGTAGGCCTGGCCAAGCAGAGGGAAGAAATATTTTTCCCCCACCAGTCCCAGCCCCTTTGCCTGCCTCACAGCACGGGAGCCCTCAAACTCATGCAGCGCATCCGCGACGAAGCCCACCGCTTCGCCAACGGCTATAACGAACTGCTCTACCGTAAACGCATGCGGGAAAGCGCCTTGGACGACGCACCGGGCATGAGCGCCTCAAAAAAAAGACTGTTGCTGGAAAAATTCAAATCCGTAACTGCCATTAAAAAGGCGGACCCGGCTTCTATCGCCGCCATCCGCGGCATTTCGGAAACTTGGGCCCGCACCCTGCTGAACTACCTTAACTCATCTTCCAACTCCTGACTCCTCATGCAATTCCTGATTCTGGCCGCCGGAAAGCCTTCTCTAGGCTACGCCAAGGAAGGCGTGGAACTCTATCTCAACCGTCTCAGGCCCTTCGGCAAAACGGAACTCAAACTTGTCAGGGATGGAAACTCCCAAGACGTTTCTAAACGTCTGCTGGCCGCCAGCGAGGGTTGCCTGCGCATCGCCATGGACGAACGCGGAGAACTTTGGACCACAAGAAAGCTAGTCGACCTGGCAAAGGACTGGCAAATGCATTCCGTACGCCGCATCGCGTTTCTCATCGGAGCCTCAGACGGTCATACGGAAGAATTGCGGTCCCGGTGCAATCATATCCTGTCCTTGAGCAAATTCACCCTTCAACATGAACTGGCGCTTGTTGTCCTGCTGGAACAGCTTTACCGCTGTCACACTATTCTGGCAGGAACACCATACCATCGATAACCCTCGTCAACCAAACATTCCTGTATAGGAAAACCTGTTCCCTTCACGGCAAATGCAGGAAAATCATTGAAAGCCGCCGTAAGCAATCCAACCAGAAAAAGCTTTTTAAAGACGCGTGAAGCAGTAAAAAACAGAGCTCTTCCTGCAACAAAAAAGGAGCACTCCACAGGGAGTACTCCTTTTCCGAGAAAGAAATGGTAAAGCCAGTTCCTTCGCAACCAGCCAAGCTTAACGCTTGGAGAACTGATAACGCTTGCGGGCTCCAGGACGGCCGGGCTTTTTACGTTCCTTCATACGGGAATCACGGGTCAGAAGACCGAATTCACGAAGCTGGGAACGGGAAGCTTCATCAACCTGAACAAGAGCACGGGCGATCGCCATACGAATGGCTCCCACCTGTCCGTGAATACCGCCGCCCTTGGTAACGACGTTCACATCAAACTTGTTCATGGTATTGGTAACCTGAAAGGGCTGAAGAACAGCATTCTGCAACTGAACGGTAGGAAGATATTCCTCAAAACCGCGGCGGTTGATCGTAATGCGACCGGAACCTTCAGTAAGCCAAGCGTGTGCAATGGCGGTCTTACGACGGCCGGTGGCGTTGTATGGGGTTGTCTGACTCATGTCTGAAAAATCAATTAGAGAGTAATGGCAGTGGGCTGCTGGGCTTCATGCGGATGGCAGGCGCCGGCATAAACCTTCAGCTTGGTCATTTGCTGACGGCCCAGACGGGTGTGAGGAACCATGCCTTTAACAGCCAGTTCCAGAAGAAGTTCAGGGCGGCGAGCACGAATCTTACGGGGGGTGTCCACCTGCTTACCGCCAACGTAACCGGAGAAACGGGTATAAATTTTGGCATTTTCCTTGTTACCGGTCAACACCACCTTGTCCGCGTTCACGATAATGACAAAATCGCCACAATCAACGTGGGGGGTGAAAATTGTCTTGTTCTTGCCACGCAAAATGTTAGCCGCTTCAACGGCAACACGGCCGAGCACCTTGTCGGCAGCGTCTATAACATACCATTTGCGCTCTACTTCTTGCGGTTTGGCTGAGAAGGTCTTCATGGTTCAATTCTTCGTTCTCGTTTTTCGGCATCCTGCCGTTATCTTCCAATTCGGGGGCGCATTCCTAATGATTATTCACGTAAATGTCAAATACTTTTTCTCTTTTACAGCCTTTTTCCCGTCCTTCTCCATAGAATTGTGTTTTATTTGCACAACTTCCGCATTCAGGACTTGCCCTTGCAAAAATATGGTCTATCATTCGTCTGCGCGGGATTTGTACACACGCGTTCATTTTAACTTTACAAGGAGAGTCCTATCAGCCCGAATCCAAGATCCAGCAGCCGCCCCAGCGGCGGACAAAATTCCCGCCCCGGTTCCAGACCGACCGGCACCAGTAACCGTCCCGGACAATCCAGACCTTCCGGCAATGGCACAGGAGCGGCACGGTCGGCCGGACAGTCTGCAGGACCGGGAAATTCCAGAACAGGGGGAGGAAGCCGCCCCGGAGGTAACGCCAACAGGCAACGCCCGCAAGGAGGCGGAGGACGCCACACCAAGGGCAGAAAGAATTTCAATAAATCAGAGTCCAAGGAAGAAAACTCCGAAAGTGAAATTGAAGTGGAAGGCACCATCTGCGCCGTACTGGCAGGAACCATGTTCAAGGTGCGCCTTCCCAACGGGCACGAAGTGCTGGCCCATATTTCCGGCAAAATGCGCAAACGCTTTATTAAAATCGTGGTAGGGGACAAAGTGCGTATGGAAATGTCTCCTTATGACATGACCAAAGCGCGCATCACGTTCCGCATCGGTTAGCTGCTCCCTGGTCCGCTTCTTTTTAAAAACCTTCTCCGGCTTGCAGGAGAAGGTTTTTTAGCTTACAGTAAAGGCTGCCTCTATCAGTATGCCATGAAAGTTTGCTCCACGGAAAATATGCAGATCGCGGAACGCGAGCTCATCGTTAGCGGAACACCAGCCAGAACCCTGATGAAACTGGCCTCTTCCGGTATTGCGGAATCTCTCATGCAGTTCTTCCCCGACCCGGGATTGTGCGTAGCCTATGTGGGCAAAGGGAATAACGGGGGAGATGCTCTCACCGTCCTTAACATACTGAAACAACATGGCTGGGAAATAGGCTTCCGAACCGCTTACCCGCGCAACGAATGGAGCGAACTTTCCGTGCGGCAGTTGGCGGAAATATCTCCTCCCCCTCAGGAATACCAGGCCCCTCCCCTTCCCCGTACGGGAAAACCTATGATCCTGCTGGACGGCCTGCTGGGAATAGGGGCAAAGGGAATGCTCCGCAGGGAAATCTCCGCTCTCTGCGCGGAAATGAACTATATAAGAAACCGTTGCGGGGCTGTACGTACCGTGGCTATTGATATCCCCACCGGAGTGGATCCAGATACGGGAATGCCTCAGCAAAATGCAGTGGAAGCAGATTTCACCATGTGCATAGGAGCCGTTAAGCAGGGCCTGCTGGACGATGACGCCACCCTGTTTGCCGGACGCTTAGTCTGCATTGACCTTCCCGGTCTTCACGTACAGGCGCTCCCCGCCACGGAACTTATTACCTCCTCACGGCTTACCAAATTCCTCTCTGCAAGACCCTATACGGATTATAAGAACAAACGCGGGCACATTGGCGTCATAGCTGGCTCTGAAGGAATGCTGGGTGCGGCCCGGCTCTGCTGTGAAGCAGCTCTCCGGGCAGGAGCCGGTCTGGTTACACTGCACGTTCACAAAAACGTCTATCCCTTAATCGCTCCATCCATGCCTCCGGAAATCATGGTCAGACCCGTGGACAGTTACGCAGATATCTCCATTCGCACATTCAGTGCTTTCCTCATTGGCCCAGGTATCGGTTCCGTATCGGAGGAAGATGCGGAAGCCATCCGCCTCATTCTGGAAACAGGTACCCCCACTGTTCTGGATGCGGACGGGCTGAATCTGGCCGCGGCCATGCAGTGGAACTTGGGAGAACACGTTCTGGCTACTCCCCACCATGGAGAAATTCGCAGACTTCTGCCAGATGCAGACAACTATGCCATCCGGGCAGACATTGCCGACTGCTTTCTGGCAGAACATGAAGCCGCCCTGGTTTACAAGGGAGCACGCACCATCGTCACCCAACGGGGAAAACCTCTTTTTTATAACATCACTGGGGATCCCGGCATGGCAACTGCCGGTCAGGGAGACGTGCTGGCAGGTATTTGCGGAGGCTTTATAAGCCAGGGGGAATCCCTGCTGGTTTCCGCCGTTCTGGGCGTCTACCTGTGTGGCCGAGCTTCCGAAATGGCAATCTCCGCCGGAGAAGCCACCCAGCAAACATTGACGGCAGGGGATACGCTGCGACATCTGCCTTCCGCCATTCTTTCTACCGCACGCCTCTGTTATTGAAATGACCTACCGCAAACTTCAGGAATTGCCCTCACAGTCTCTGCCCAGGGAAAAACTGCTCCGCCAAGGAAGGCACAGCCTCAGCAACGCGGAACTGCTTGCTATCTTTCTCCGAATGGGGATCAAGGGGAAAAATGTGTTGGACATGTCCTCGGATCTGATTCAGTCTGCTGGCTCTCTAGATGCCCTAGCTCATATGGAAGCTGCTGAAATAGCGAACATTTGCAAGGGAATAGGCATGGCGAAAGCCGCTACGCTGAGTGCTGCCTTTGAACTGGGAGCGAGGGCTCTCCGTGAAACTCTGTCACGTCAACCCATTCAAACACCGGAAGATGTCTATGATTATCTGACCACAGCCATGCGCTGGAAGGAAAAGGAGACGGTGCTCGTTCTGCTGCTGGATACCAAGTGCCGCCTCATCAAACCTGTGGAAATATCCATCGGGACCTTGAACGAATCCATTGCTCATCCACGTGACATATTACGCCCCACCGTCATCCATAACGCCTATGGCTTCATCCTTGCCCACAATCATCCCAGTGGAAATCCAGCCCCCAGCCGTACGGACGACCTCCTGACCGAACGCGTGCGGGAATGCTCCAAATTATTAGGCGTTCGTTTTCTGGATCATGTAATCATTGGTAAGCCGACCGAAACAACCAACAAAAATTATTATAGTTACAACCATCCTGGTGGAGACCGCCTTAAGGACCCCAGTCAAGAACGTACCCTCTATCACTGAACAGCCGCCTATCTGAATTCCCGCCTGTTCTCTTCCTATCGAAAATAAGAGCCTCGTCTTCCGACGGGGCTCTTACTGAAAAACTGGCGGAGAGAGTGGGATTCGAACCCACGGTGGGTTTTAAAGCCCACGTTCGATTTCGAGTCGAGTGCCTTAGACCAGCTCAGCCATCTCTCCACTTGGAAACCGGAGGCGGTTGTATCCGGTTTGTCGGATACTGTAAAGAACAGAATCACCATCCAGCGTCATTCGGATGCCGTTAACGTCTCGGCGACGCCAACGGCCCGAGCGTTGCTTCCGCCTCAAATCTTTGGGTCTTATTATGAGGAAGCGCACTCTTTTCCGGACCGGGAGGCGGCTGCGGCACACGCTCCCTCTCCTGCGGTTCCATCAACCAGGAACAGGAAGAGACCAGAAGAATAGAAAAAGACACAAACAAAAAGGAGATTGCAAATCGTTTCATCATTTCCTTTTAAAAAATTGAACCCCATTATGCCGAACGACACAACGGGGTTCAAGGAAAATACGTGGCAAACCTTTATTTGGCGGACTGACGGGGACGCAGGAGTTGTACTCTATCGCCGGGTTGAATACTCATACCAGACGGTACGCTGTCTTTAATAATGTCAGCTACCGTCTGATTTTTCTCCAGGGAAGTTACCTTTAATTTACCAATGCTGCGACCTTCACGGGTAACAAGAAGAACCGTATTTGGATCAATACTACTGCCCTGTCCAGCCCCAATCACAACAAAACCCCACTGCGGGTCCACGGATAGAACGGGATACTCCTCCCCATTTTTGGCAAGAGCAGCTCGGTATTCAGCTTGCTCCTTCTGGCGGCTAGCCAGCTCAGAAGCTTGTTCTGCCCGTCTCTTGGAAGCCACTTCCGTAGCACTTTTAATCTGGTCAATATCTTCCTGGAGCTTCTTATTGGAAGCTTCCAAAGATTCCATCTTCTCCTGGATTTCCTGTACGCTGGAAACACCGAAATCTTGCAACTTGCTCTTTAATTCCTCAATCTGTTTATTGATTTTGGACAAGTCCGCATTCAACTGCACTTCTTCTTCCTTCAACTCCGCTTCCTTGGAAAGCTGTTCATCACGCTGCTGCGTCACGGAAGCCTTGTTGGAAATCAAACTAAGATTTTCTTCCGCTGCCAAGCCACGATTCTTAATCATGTCGTTGCGCAAGCTTGTCCAAGTACGTATTTCCTTGTCCAAGGTCTTACGATACGAAATCATTTCTTTAAAATCCTGGTACTGGCCATTAATACCGAAAAGGCCGCTAAGACCGGAGAACCAGGCGCCCGCCCCTGCTGCAAGAATCAATAAAACTACTAAGACAGTTTTCATTGTGTATGTATGTGAGAGTGTATGGAGTGTATTGAACCGGAAAAATGCTAGGGACGAACAGATACAACGACGTCTCCGGCTTCAACACGTTCGCCGGCGGTTACCGTACTTGGTAGAATAGTGGCCGTGGAAACACGGGATTCAACAGCGTTTACGTCAAGCTCGGCAATTTTGTTGCCGTCCCTCATGACGGCCAACTTGGAACCGGGCACCACGCCCAGATCGGCGGCTCCTCCGTCAATCACAACTACATTAAAATCATGAATCACCTGGGAAACCCTCGTTTTCAGGTTGGGCGGAGAAAGGCGGGCATCCTGGTCGGCCTTGAGCTGACGAAGAGCGGCATTATTCACAACAAGCTGTTCGGTTTCAGCAACGATGGCATCATGTTTTCCCTGTTCCGCCTGCTTAACCACTTCCAACTGCTTGGACTCTTCTTCCAGCCCCTTGATTCTGTCAGCAATGGCTTGGATACTTTCCATATCCTTGCTCTTGGATTGCAATTCCGCCAAAGCGGTTTGCTGCGTTTGAAGGTCAGATTTCTTGGCCTCATTGGCTGAGGCCAATTCCTGATTCTTTACTTCCAGTTCATCCTTTTCCTTGGTTAAAGCATTGATGTCATTCGTCAGAGCCTCATTCTTCACCAGGAAATCGACATATTTCGTCTTTTCTTCCGTAAATTCGCCACGAAGGCCGTTCAGGTTCTTGTAGCGGGAAGCACATTCCCTACGCTCCTTGGTTAGAGCTTCCTCGTTATCAAGATAATACATGGCTCCTCCGAGAAGAGCAATGACCAAGGCTGCTATTGATACTTTGACCCACATAGGAAATTATAGAGATGAGAAGGTTCCTGTTACTTTTGTGAGATTGGCATGAACATTTTCAGATTTCAATATCAAAATGACATCCTCATTGTTTTCTTGATATTTTTTTCAGGCAAGCTCCGTAACGGGAGTGTGCAAGAACCGTTTTATCAACATTTTAAAACAATTACTCTCTATTTTCTTTTCAAACGGGAACTCATCTTCTAGTCTTTCTGAACCGTGAGTTACCAGGTCTTTGCCAGAAAATACCGTCCTCTGACATTCGATGACGTCCTTGGACAGGATCATGTTGTCCGGACGTTGAAAAACGCCATTGAGCACAACCGTCTCGCCCATGCCTATCTCTTTGTAGGTCCCCGTGGAACGGGAAAGACATCAACCGCAAGAATTTTTGCGAAAGCTCTAAACTGCAGCGGTGGGCCCAAAGTGGATTTTGACCCGCATGAAGATATATGTGAAGAAATTGCGGAAGGGCGGAGCCTGGATGTTCTTGAAATAGACGGAGCATCCAACCGCGGCATTGATCACATCCGGGATCTCAGGGACAACGTACGGTTCGCTCCGAGCAGAGGAAATTTCCGTATCGTCTATATAGATGAAGTGCACATGCTCACTAAGGAATCCTTCAACGCCCTGCTCAAAACGCTGGAAGAACCGCCACCTCATGTCAAATTTATTTTCGCAACCACGGAACCCCACAAAATACTGCCAACCATTCTATCGCGATGCCAGCGCTTCGACCTGCGCCCCATCCCTTCTGAAATCATTGCAGAACACCTGCTCCATATCGCTTCTGCAGAGGGAGTAAGTTTGAGCAGGGAAGCAGCCTTTGCTGTCGCCAAAGTGGCGGATGGAGGTATGCGGGATGCACAATCCATGCTGGACCAGCTTGTTTCCTTCTGTGGAGATCATATTGAAGAACAGCAGGTACTCCACATTTTCGGCATTACTTCCCGGGAGACCGTGGCCCATGCTCTGGCGCTTATTTTGAACAAGGAACTTCCCTCTCTCCTGCATCTTCTGCATGAACAGGCGGAAGCAGGAAGAGACATGAGCCAGTTCCTTTCCGAAATTATCTCCGCCGTGCGTGAAATTCTGGTCTCTAAAGTAGATCCAGAAGCCAGCTTTGATTCTCTCCCGGAATCCTCCAAGGAGGAACTCGCCGAATTGGTCAAACGCACCCATACGGACAAAATCCTGCGTTTGGTGGAAGTTCTGGCGGAAACGGAAGATAAAATGCGCTGGTCCACCAATAAAAGGCTTCATCTGGAAATGGGCCTGATTAAAGCCGTTCATACTCTGGCTGAGGCCAGCATCAGCGATATTATCATGGCGTTGGAAGGTGCTCCGCTAGCCACCGCGGCACCGGCCTCTTCTTCAGATCTTGCTTCACAGCAGGAACCAAGTACATTTATTTCCTCCGCCACGGCACCCACTCCGGCCCCCCGGCAAAACATCCAGTCTCCTGTTGCTGCAACAAACCCAACCCCAGCTACGGAAGAACATTTGATGGATCCGATTCCAGATTTTTCTGTGTCCTCCCCTGCTTCATCTCCCGCAGTACAGAAAATTCAGAGCACTGACGCTCAAGCTTCTCCCCATCCTACGCAGGAAGCCGAACCACAACAGGAAACTCTTACACCCGCTGCCCCCCCCACCTCTCTTGCCGTTGCAGAGGAAGAATTTCCCTACTCCGCCACTAAATTGCGGACAAAAACCGTACCTGCCTCCGAAGAAATCACCCGGCATCCAGACTCCGATGCCTCCGATGTTTCGAAATTTCCTACGGATTCTCCAGAGCCTACTTTTATGGATCCAGAGGAAAATCTTCCTCTGGAAAGACGAACTAACAGTTTCTTTGACAATCTATTCGATACTCCAAGCACATCATCCCAAACCCAGGCACCCGTAGAAAAAGAGGAACCGGCAGTTCTGTCCCAACAATCAGGAAGAACTATCACGGAAGAAGACTGGAAAACGGTGTTGGAACAAATGTCCGCCAAATTCCCTCTTCAAGCGGACTTTCTAGCCAACAGCGTTTTTTCCGGTTATGATGGTGTAGCAGTCGCCATTTCTTTTCATCCTTCTGACCGTCAGGGGATGGACAGTCTTGGAACAGGCCCTCTGCGAACAGCTTTGGAAGCTGCTCTTTCCCAATATATTGGAACCTCTGTTACTATTTCTATCCGTCAGGATTTCTCCATTCCCGAACCCGTGCAGGAAGAACTGGCTCCTCTGCCTGCACCACCTCCTTCCGCATCCACCATTCCTGCACCTAAACCTCATACCCCGCAGAAAAAAAACGCAGAGCCTGTCCAGGAAGCTTCCAAAGAGGAAAATGAAGATAACTCTTACTACACGGATCCGCTGATTGATGCTGCTATGGAGATTTTCCGGGCTCGTATCATTTCCCAATAGTCAACTCATCCACCCAGACACAACGACCATGAACATAATGAAAATGATGAAACAGGTCCAGCAAATGCAGGCAGGGCTTGCGGCCGCTCAAGAAAAACTCGCCTCCCAAACCGTTACAACGGAAGGAGCTGGAGGAAAATTGAAAGTTACCGCCACCTGTGACGGCAACCTCACGGAACTGGTCATTGATCCTTCCATCATTAACCCGTCCGATTCAGAATTTCTCCAGGAGCTTCTCCTTCAAACCATCAATGCAGCTATTGCTAAGGGTAAGGAAACAGCCGCGGCGGAAATGAAAAAGCTGACAGGAGGCCTGGATCTCCCTCCAGGCATGGGCTTCTAATCTGTCACCACAGTGCATCGGCTCAGAAGACGCAAACATCTGGCAGAACCTCTGCCAACGCTATCCGGAGTCAACCACTTGGGAATAGCGCTGGGTGGCGTCTCTCTGTGCCTGTGGGTCATCGTCGTCACTATTTTCTGGACCGGTTCAGACACGATGGCTTTTGCAACGTCACTGCCCATATGGGCTTGCTGTCTCATTTTCTCCTTTCCGGCGCTCATTGCATGGCTGGTCTTCGGTTCCCGGATCGGTCTGCTTGGCATTATCGTCTGGGTTGCGTACGGCATCGTCATTACAGACTTTCTCCCGCCCATTGCCAGAACTGGAATGGAATACTACAAAATGCCGCCGTCTCCGGATGCCAGGCAAATAAGGGTTCTTACCTTGTACGAGGGGTGCGAGAAATCTCCTCCCATTGAACAAATATCCAAACTCCGTGCAGATGTCATTTTCGTCCAAGGCTGCAGCAACTATAACCGAACACTCAAATTTGCCTACAGCATTTTCGGTAGAACCTCTTATATCAAGCAAATAGGAAGTTGCGCGATCATTGTAAGGCACGGTCAGATTGGTCCGGCCCAGAGCATCACGGACACAGCCGGTTTGATTGTAGACTGGATACCGGAAAATTCCTCCTTGGCGATTCGGCTCATCAACATCAGTCTGGAACCTTTTGAACATCGCTTCGACCTGTACTCCCCCGCCTGCTGGAAATATTTCCATACACTCCGCTTCATCCACCGTAAACAACTTCAATACCTGTTTGATACCCTGAGGGAAGTAGGAACCCAGCATGGAGAACTTCCCATTATCATGGCCGGGAACTTCAGCGTTGCCCCTCAATCCCCCATTTTCTCTAAACTCAGTTCCGACTTTCAGGATTGTTTCAAACTGAAAGGGGCCGGTTACGGAGCTACGCAACCTGTCAATTTCCCTCTATTACGCCTAGACCGAGTTTTTTGCACGCCGCCGCTCAAACCTGAAAGAGCCAGTACTGTGCTGATACCGGATACTATCCGCCGTTCTATCGTAGCAGACATTGCAATTCCCTGATCTATACCCCTTACAGCACGGCAACGCCGTTCCTCCTCAGGAAAAATCTTGCCTGTAAAAAGCAAAGATTTCCGGCATCTACAACGTCTTTAATGCACGGGAAATAGCAGGAAAAAGCTGTTTCTTTCGGCTTACCACATCAGTAGCGGAAAACAAATTAGGGCCAAGCCGCTCGTACTCGATATTTTCCAGAGCTTCTTCATCCCCGACGGCCAGCAGCATGGAATCGTGAGTAACGATATCCGTAACCAAAAGGCAAGCAAGCTTCAGCCCCTCTTTCTCCACCAGCTTCCGAAGTTCCCTCACTAAACCTTCCTGGACATCTTCCAAGCCAAACATACCAATTTCCTCAATCTGGGAAATACTGATCTTATGCCCGTACTCAGTAAAAGTCTTCCTGTCCGCCTGAATAATAACGGAAGGTTCAGTTTTGGAACGCAACAGAGAACCGGTGGCAAAAAACTCCTCTGTAAACTTCTTGGCATCTATTTTGGCAATCCCTGTCAGCCATTCCAACATTTCCCTATCTGCCCGAGCCGCCGTAGGAGATGTCAAATTCAGGGTATCTGAAAGAATCCCCGCGCACAGGCAGACCGCTACAGCCTGGGAGGGTTCCACATTACGATGGTAAAATCTGCGTGCCACCAAGGTGGATGTGGATCCTACGGGTTCATTCAGAAAACGGATTGGATCCCGTGTAGAAAGCTGGGTACCCAAACGGTGGTGATCCATCACCTCCACAATCTCCGCCTCCTCCACCCCCTTGACGGCCTGAGAAAATTCATTGTGATCCACTAAAGCCACACGTGTACGGGGCGGATCCACCAAATCCGTCTTGCTCAGTACACCAATTATTTTGTTCGTCTTGATACTCATCACAGGGAACAATGCCTGCTTGCGCTTTACGGCAGCCTGCCTCAACTCGGGCAGCGGCATATTCTCCGGAAAAACGGTGTAATCCTTCTGAACCTGCTCCCTCACCTTCCGGGAACAACGGATCAACTGGCCAACACTGGCCGTATCCCAGGGAGTACTCAAAATACATGTTCCCGTCGTCTGGGCCGTCTCAATAATGTCCAAGGAAGGGAAAGCACCGGACGTGGTCACCAAAGCGCGTACGCCATGTTCCACTGCATATAGCTGCACATTCGGACGGTCCCCACAAATAACAATCAGATCCCGGATAATCCCTTTTCTCCTGTAATTTGCGAGCCTTGTTCGAACGCTGGGTTCACTGGAAGCACCCACCAGCAGAATATTCTGCGTTTCTTCCTCACTTAAGGATTCCCCGGTCAGACATTTTCCGTCAATGGTGGTGGCGATATTGCTCAGGCTGGAAAAGACGGAGCGCACATTCATCTCCGTCATATTCAGAGGCATGAGCAGGCTCAACAAATCAAAATAACGCAACAGGCCGTGAAGATTGTGATCAGCGTCAATTACCGGTATGGTTTGCAGAGAATTCTCCGTCATCCTTCGATACGCCGTCAGGAATGTATCGTCCGGACTTACGCTAATCACATCACGACGACAGATTGTCCCGGCGGTGGGCGTCACGTCATGAATCAGTATCGGCTCCGGCACTCCTGCCTTTTCCAATACCCAGGATGTTCTCAGCGTCATTTCCCCACATCTGGCGGCAACCGCACCAGGTTCGCCATGAGTTCTTAAAAACTCCGCATTCCCTATGGCTGAACAAATAGCATCCGTATCCGGATTCTGGTGGCCGATCACATAAACGGGCCTATTCTCTGTCTTCTCCGGAAGCATCTTTATATTTCCTTGTACAGGTTAATCTATATTCAGCCTGACGGGCACCACCACCTTGGAAGCAATGGGCACACCGTCCTTTTCCGCCGGATAAAAAGTCCAATTCTCTCTCACCCAACGCATAAAAAGGCGGTCCAATTCCGCATTTCCCGTTGACTGAAGAAGATTGACGGATGAAGGTTCCCCATGGGAATTTACTCCAACCACTACTTTCACCACGGCATTCACCTTCCCGACTTTAGAAGAATTGACGGAATTGGGCAAGGACGGAGCATGTTTATAACGCACCTTTTTATCAGGAGAAATATTCTGATCCGGTTCCGGACGCCCCGGCAGGGATACCGCCGGGCGCTTCACAGGCTGCCTTCGCTTTACTTCATTCATGGAAATCCGCATGGCGGCGAGCTCCTCCGGCAAGAGTTCGGAAGGAGCTTCATCCAAAAGAAAATCCTTCATTTCGGAACAATCTTCATTTTCCGGCAGCTTCATCGCCAATAAGTCTTCATCTGACGCAATCTCCGGAACAGGGCTGACTGTGGAAGGGGCTGCAACCGGAACAACAGATGTAGGCTGAACTTCTTCCATCTCCTGAGAAACTTCTTCGGACGGGGACACAAACGTCATTTCCACTTCCCCACCCTGGACGGAGGGAAACCACATATCCTGCAAATGTATGGCTACAAGCACAGCACACAAAGCCACCTGAACACCCACTGTCACTGCCACCGCAATCAACATTGCGGATCTGGAAGTGGAATGGGGAGTGAATTTTACAATTCCGGGCTTTTCATCCATAAAAAACGGGCAGGGAATGGGGATGCACCTGTTCAATATATCAGCCCCCTCCCTTTGACAAGCTCATGCACAGCCATAAGCAGGCCGTTATCATTTTGTTATTTGCAAAAAATACATGAACATCAATAATTCAATGCCTCTCGAATGCGCTGAGCAAATCCGGCGGCCTTCTCAGCAAAACCCAATTCCGGATTCTGGTACATGATTCCTCGAGAGACATTAATCAGGGGAGGCGCCACATGACCGGAACCACTCAGGCAGGAAAGATCACCGCCTTGAGCACCCAGGCCGGGAATGAGCAAAGGAGCATCCGGAATACGCTCCAGAATACTGGAATCTGCATTGGTCAAACCAACCACCATGCCTACGGAAGTTTTACAGCCTTCCCGGACAGAACGGAGCACCATGTCTCCCACCAGTTCAAAAACCCTGCGGCCCCCTGCCAGTTCCTGCCGTTCCACATCCGCAGAACCGGGATTGGAAGTAACTGCCAGCAGATAAACACCTTTACCTTCATAATTCAGAAAAGGCTCCAGCGTATCATATCCCATAAAAGGACTCAACGTCACAGCGTCCACACCCAGGCGTTCAAAGTAAGCATGAGCGTAATACTTCTGAGTCTCTCCAATATCTCCACGCTTAGCATCCAGCACCACCGGAACATCCTTAGGCATATCCGGAAGCAAATCCTCAAGTATTTCCAGACCGCGCAACCCCATGGCTTCAAAATAGGCAATATTCGGCTTAAACGCTGCCGCATATGGAGCGGTTTCCTCCACAACCTTCCGCAACAGCGCAGGAATCGCCTCCAAATCATCCATGCCGAGGCGCGGATCCAACCCGACACACAAGGCGGAACCGGTCTCTTTAATGCGGGCGGCAAGTTTATCCGTAAAAGATTGGCTCATGCCGCCCATTAAACCACGGCCGTCACAAGCACGCAAGTCTCAAGCAGAAGGAACGCCGAAAGCAGAGAAAAACAGATGCGACTTTTCCACCACTCCCGCAAATGCTATATTATGAACTGTATGGCATCTACGTCCCCCCAATCTTCCAGCCCTCTCCCCTCCTGCTTGGAAAAACCGCTGCCTCTGGATGGATTCCAAGGTACTCCGGATGAAGTAGAACAGCAATGGTACGATCAAGTTTATCTGGGTTCCGGAGACAGAATGAAGCAGCTTACCTGGAGAGCCGTCATCGTAGGCATGCTTCTAGGCTCCATCCTTTCCCTCACTAATCTGTACGCCAACCTCAAAATGGGATGGTCCTTTGGGGTGGCTCTGACGGCAGGAATTATCTCTTTTGCCCTCTGGAACGCCTTTGTGCGCCTGGGCATTTCCAAATCCCCCATGACTATTCTGGAAAATACATGCATGCAGTCCGCTGCCAGTTCTGCAGGCTATTCTACAGGGGGAACCCTCACCTCTGCCGTAGCCGCCCTGCTCCTGCTGACAGGACAGCACATGCCTCTTGGCACTACCTTCGCCTGGATATTTTTCATTGCCGTACTGGGTGTCACCATGGCCATTCCGATGAAACGCCAGATGATCAACATTGAACAAATAAGGTTCCCAGACAGTATTGCTACGGCGGAAACCCTCAAAGTTCTCTATTCTGAAGGCAAAAAGGCGGCGGGACAGGCCAAAGCCCTTCTTTATTCTGCCCTTTTCGCCGCCGCTAATGCCATCGCCATGGCTGCAGGAGGAGAACGATGGCTTGGAACGGTCCAGCAACATATCCTCGGCAACTGGTACCAGCGTACTATCTTCTTCAAATGGGATCTCATGTTCGTGGGTGCGGGAGCTCTGGTAGGCATGAAAACATCCCTCAGCCTCTTCATCGGAGGAACCGTTTGCTGGGCTCTTTACGTTCCGTGGCTGGAAAGCCAGAAATTGCTTCCCGCGGGAGCAGGTTATCGGGAGAGCGTAAGCTGGACCCTGTGGGGAGGAACCGCCTGCATGGTCGTCGCCAGCATTGTGGCTTTCCTATTCCAATGGAAAAGCATTGTTCGTTCCTTTTCTTCCCTGGGTGTCATGTTTTCCCTGAGTAAAAAACGAAAACTGACAGATGTGGAAAAAATAGAAACGCCCATGAGCTGGTTTCTGACAGGCCAGCTTATCTCTCTGGGAGCTCTCGGCTATCTGGCTCATACATCATTTAACGTTCCGTACTGGATGAGCTGCATCGCGGTAGTCATATCCTTTTTCCTGGCGCTGGTCGTCTGCCGAATCACCGGAGAAGCCAATATTACACCCACCGGAGCCATGGGAAAAGTTACACAGCTCATCTTCGGAGGGATTGCACCCGGGCACGTAACAGCCAACCTGATGGCGGCCAATATCACTTCAGGAGCGTCCAGTTCCTCGGCAGACCTGCTCGTAGACCTCAAAGTAGGCTACCTGCTGGGAGCTAACCCCCGCAAACAATTCATCGCCCAGTTTTCCGGAATTTTTCTGGGAACCCTCGTCTCCGTGCTGGCCTTCCGCTCCATGGTTCCGGATGCGAACGCTCTCCAGGCTTTCAATGCTCCGGGAGCCAGAACATGGGCGGCCACAGCGGAAGCACTGGGCATGGGGTTCAGCCATTTGCACAGCATCAAGGTGCTTTCCATCATTGCAGGCGGTATTCTCGGACTCATTCTGGTGCTTATTCCCCGCTATATTCCCCGGACAGGAAAATGGCTCCCCACCCCCATCGGCTTCGGCCTGGCCTGGGCCATCCAGTGGAACGACTCCTTCCTTTTCTTTACAGGAGCTGTGCTCGGCTGGGCTGCGGACCATCTTTTCAAGGCCAAATCACGGGAATATAAAGTCCCCACCGCCTCCGGCATCATTGCAGGCGCAGCCCTCACGGGAATGGCCATTCTGATGTTCAGCATTTACCAGGCAGCCCTCTGAACGAAAAGGCTATATTCAAAAAAAAATCCATCTCTACAAAAGATCCTGTACAGCTCATCTTTTGGAACCGGAGCATAAATCGGGGCAGTACAATAAGAATATCGACAAACGGATTGCGAATCCGAGGTCAATATTTACTTCTAAAAGAGAATAGCTTGTGTAGGCTGACCATTCCGCTTCGGGAAGCAGGAGTTTTCTGAGGACGGAATTTTGGCTATGTGCCGGAGTAAAGAAAATCTAGAACCGGTATTTACCATTGGGTCATGATTTTTTTCTCGGATAATACCGATAATGAGATAAAAAAGACTATTACTAATCGTTTTCCATCTAAAATTTTAAATAAATTGAATATTTCTTTATAACATCAATATATTTCATGTTTTTCAAAAAACGATTCTAAATTCGATAGATTTTTTTCCCAGTGCATATCAATTGTATCAAGTTATATTTCCAGCCCAAAGATGAAACCCATTATTTCTGTTATCTCCATTTTTTATCGTTGGGAACCGCCCAAGCAGCCACCATATTCTCCACCACGAACACTAACACCGCCAACAACTACTTTGGCTCTGCGACCCAATCGTCTTCTTCCGTTATGTCCGCCGCCACGAATAGAAAGGAAGCAACACTTCCCGAAACCGTCTATTTAAACAGCCTTTCTCTGGACATGCATAGCGGCTGCGGAACCGGCACCTATAAAAACAATATCCTGAACTCTTGGGAGGGCATGTATTTGTCGGCAGTAAACTTCTCCACAAGTAATGAAGTGGTTCCGGAACCGGCAACCGCTACGCTGGGTCTGTTCGGTCTTAGCGCTCTATTGTTACGCCACCGCCGATAAATTTTATCACCATGCCATCTTTCAAGGAAGAAAGGGGGGAAAATCCCCCCCTTCTTCCTTTTTTCGGCGAGGGAAACAAACTGATTCCGAAACAAATGGAAAAGCCTGCACGTATAACCGCCTTTTCTCCCATCCCTGCACAACTTCCTGTCCACTTCTCAATCCACCAGTTTTTTCAACACCATTTCTCCTTTGGAAGCGCCCTGAGAAACACCGCTTACTTCTGCCTTCAGGATATAGGAATCAAGGTTGGTTCTGTACTTCTTCAATTCCAGTCTGTAAATATTATCCTTATTTTCCACGCCAGTTCTGCCCTCATGAACATCGGAAGCCACCTCCCTGTTACCCTCGTATAATCTGACAGAATGGATTTTCAAGGCGCTGGGGCCATTCTTCCACTGGAAAGTAGCAGTATATGTGCCAGAAGCAGTCACCTGATCCGTCACATCAAACTGCAACGGAGAACCTTGTTGGAGTTCCCATGGACTGCCCGAGGAATGCTTTTCTTCCGCACTCAGGGCGTCCAACATTTCCCGGTGGGTATTCATCACACGATTAGCAACGGCCAAAGTATCCCCCGCCGGTTTGGCAGAATATATTTTCCCATTTCCGGCAAAGGCCAGTTCATCCCGAACCATCTTATCCATAAATGCGGCATGGGCGGCATCACGCGTCTTCTTTCCGGTCAGGACATCCATCTGAAATTCAAAAAAATTCTTCCACCGAGGCAAATAAAAATCGGAAACAAGCCCGGCCCACTGACGATTGGAATAATCATTCAGAGACCGGGGAACCTGATCAATCCACGTAGTGATAAGCATCTTCGCAGACTTGTCCATCAAGGCTTTTTCCTGCCGGGAATCACCCCAATCCAAAGCCCTTTTCTGCCAAGTTCCTAATAGGAACTGGCTATCCGTCGCCAAAAGGGCATCCATATCTGAAATCAGAGACAGGAAACGCTTTACCTGTTTCCTGTACGCAGCCAAATCTCCGGAATCAAAAGCACTCCTGACCTGTTGAAGCTGGTAAAAAGCAGCGTCCGCAAGAGCCTGACGCACAACATCCACCAAATCATAACGAAACGTCTCCTTTTTCACCAAATTCGGCTGATCATTCGCGGCCTTCAGATAACCGCGCGCCGCCTTTACAATATCGCCCAGGTGATAATATCGCTCCCCGCTGGACCATGTGGATGCCTTTCGAACATTCCAGGACGGGCGGGCGCAAATAATAGACTCCGTACACCCTTCCTGAGAACGAACGGGGTTATAGATGGAGGAAGACAGAACTTCCAACGCCTTCACGACAGCCTTTGGTACGAAACCGTAACGCTGGCGCGCGTACTTTCCAAGCCACTCCCGGACAGAAATATCCTCCCTAGTCCACAAACGGTCGCTGAACAGGGCGTAATGCAGGGGGTTCGTCTCAAGCCCTTCGGACAAAGTTCCCATGCCCACCAGTCCCTTATCCTTATAGCCGGACAACTCACTTCCGAGCCGGGACAGAAGGGGAACCCCCCCGTACATTCCCGTATTGCCTCCAAAGTTCGCCAGTTCGCACCAGACCCACGGAATACCATTAAAAGTCCTTAAATTCTTTCCCCCGTTAGCCATATCCTTGGTAAGCTGCAATACAAGCGCACGCTCCGGATCCAACCCGGACAACAACTCTCGGGTAGGATTTCCACCCCAGGCCTGAATCACCCAGAAAGCCCCCGGAGAAGCCTTTTGCATGGCTTTCTGCACTGCCTGTGCCGCCTGCGTTACGTCAATATCCCCCTTCCGCCCCCCCTCATGAAACAAATCCCCGCCAAACATCTTTCCAGGAATGCCGTATACCTTGCGGAGAGCCTTGTACCAGTCCGCGGCCAGTTTGGGAAAAGCCTCGCAAGTGGGATCCACCACCCACGGCCTCCTGAAATTAACCCATTCCCCCTGAGGAATAAGCTTCAATCCGTCTATCCGGACATTTTCCTGAAAGTCAGAAGGAACAAATCCCACATACCCCTGAAGTACAGGTGTCATCCCCAACTGTTCCATACGGGAGACAATGCGCCTTCCCATCTGGGCCATTTTATTTATCTGTTGCTGGCTCAGCGGACCACCGTGGCCTTCCAGGTTTCCCATATTCCACCAGGCGGCAAATGCCGGATTAGGGATAAAACGAAGAGCTTTTTCCCGAGGATACCCCAAGCCTGTCAAAAAATCTTCCCATGTCTTTTCCAAACCCGCCGTTACCAGCGCATGCGTAAACCCATTCAACGCCAGAAAATCAATCTCCCGCTGCCATCTGTTCCAATCCCAAAAAGCCGCCGTATAAGAAAGGGTGCAGTAATTATAGGCAAAAACGATATTCCACGGGCTTTCTACCGTAACCGGACTGGCGGGAACCGGCAAAGGGGAAGGAAGCGTTATCCGATTTCCGTTCCACGAAAAATGGACCTTGGCTATATTCTTTAAATACCATCCATAACCCGCCACCAAGCGGCGCACATCTGACGCCTCCACCCGGATACCTCCGGCAATACCGGAAATAGTGATCTTGTTGCCCTGATCCGGATTTAAGTGGAACAAGACAGCCCCCTTTGCCGAGGGAGTTACACGCGCCACTACATCTTCAGCCGCCGCCACAGGCGATCTTTCTGCGGCAGATACGCAAACAAGCGGAGAAATGGCAGTTCCAAGAAGCGCCCCGGCGGCAAAAGCATGAGAAAACATAGTAACACTAATACGTACAAAAAATACGACATCTTACAAGAAGGAAACTAACTAAGAGAATGTAGGGGGAGAAGAACGGG
>ERZ826613.197-NODE-197-length-90993-cov-8.897579_pt1 | contig 90993 bp, 96 predicted proteins | sample MGYA00519925_ERZ826613 | MGnify/ENA primary metagenome ERZ826613 (study PRJEB31778, sample SAMEA3449236) | human gut metagenome | biome: human gut; feature: human-associated habitat; material: faeces | place: United Kingdom | collected 2010/2012 ... | reverse complement strand
ACAGCTCCATCACTTATCATAGAATGTCTATTTACAGACTTTATTTCACAGACTCGAAATTCGTCTATAGCATTTGAAATGGAAGAAATGGAAAAAAGTGTTTCTAAATCAATAGAAGAAATTGATAGAGTAAATAATGTAGGAGGCAGTGGGACTGCGACTTTCATAAAAAAGGAGGCTAAAAAGGTGGCTAAAGCTATTTCTAATTTTTCCAACGGATTAGATAATCATAATGTTTCTATAGATGAAATATGGAAGAAAATTGAAAATAATACGTTGGGACTGCTGGAAAATAAATTTGCTTTAGTAGAATCAAATAGGGAAGGAGTAATAGATTATTTAAAATCAATGGTTAGTATGAAAGAACAAATTGAGGAAAGTAATAATTCAGTAAAGCTTTTACAAAAGTCAATGAAAAATAATAAAGGTATTGAACGTTCAATGAATCAGTCAATAGATAGTGTTGAAGGTAATTTGAAAAAATATTTAAGTGTGACTGAAAATATATGCACATCAATAGACGTAATATTAGAAAAAAGTGAAATCTTTATTGGTGATATCAGTTCTATGGTTGATTGATAATGAAGGTTGGTCATTTTGATGGAAATCACGATTGATTATTCAGAACACTATGTTAGTCGTCAAATAGTCGTCATTTTTCTCTGCAAATAGAAATAATGACAGCACATACAACCAAAACAAGCAGGAAATACAACGAAAACTAAATAGAAAACACTAAGCAATGGTGAGATAATTTCGTGAAGGTGGTAGAACAGTAGGTTCAGGTAAGGTTGCTACAATTATCGAATAATACGATATAATGGCGAATAGCCTATAAATAAAGGGACTTAGGAGTTTTTTCCTAAGTCCTTTTTCTATTGTGGTACTATAATGGTACTATTTTATTTAATTTTTCTGCTAATTCATCTGCTCTTGAAGGGTATAGATGGCTATAGGTATTAAGTGTGGTTTCGACTTTTTCATGTCCTAATCTTTCAGAAATAAGTAATGGATTAACAACCATATCAATCAATAAACTTGCATGAGAATGACGGAAATCATGTACTCTTATTTTCTTTAAGCCTGCCGGCTCACTTTTAGCCTTTAGCTCATTATAAAGAATGGCTTTGGTATATGGAAAGACACGGTCGGTTTTCTTGTAATCATATATATGTTTAATGTAATTGTTTAAATCATTAACCAGTAGTTGGGGAATAGTTATTTCTCTGTTGCTCTCAGGTGTCTTAGGTGAAGTAACATTGACTTTTCCCCCGTTGAAATTTGTGCTTTTTGCCAGTTTTTTATGTCAGCCGGGGTAATTAAATTAATAGGCTTATTTCCCCAATATGGAAGTATTCGGTTTTCCAATAAATGCTTATGTCCATCATAAGCTATTTCTTTTAATCTTGTTTTAATATCTTTTAAATACAATTCAGCAAGAGAGTTTAAGGTCATATCAGGCTCTCCCTGAGTTTGTAACAGAAATTCTCGTTCCCAATTAACAGCATCTTTTTTTAGTTTGAAGCCACGTTTCTTTTTTTGCTTTTTTTCTCCTGTGTAATCAATGTAATAAGTTTTTACATAGTAAGTGTTTCTAGTTTCATCTTTAAAAACTGCCATGTTGTATCTCCTTTCTCCCTAAAAAAGGGTATAAAAATAACACCCAGCCTTTGCCAGATGTTCCGTTATGTGATACAATATGACTTGTCTAGGGTGATATTGTATCACTTGGAGCTGGTCCTTAGTGGCTGGCTCTTTTTATTTACCATTGCGGTGAAGTCACCGATATGGTTTTAAACCCTTCGATTCCCCTGGTAAGCATATTATATTTTCAAAGAACTTTTAGTTAGTCACTTTTTTATGTCAAAAAGTCTTAATCATACCAACTGAATTATATCCAAACTCAATGATGTAATTTTTGTGTTTTATGCAACAACCATATTTATGCATATAAGCGTTTATGGTGTCTGTGGGTAAAATACCAAGGAAAGCTTTTTCCTTTTGAAAATACATAAGTGGAATACGTCCCGTGCCCTGATTTACCTGACTGTTTACACGATTATTAATTCTTATAATTAAATCGTTTAGCTGTCTATAATTGAGTTTTCCATTATAAGCACGTATTTCATCAGGTATCTTCATCGGAGCTTCAACTTTGGCTTTTGTTTCAAATGCATCATTCAGGAAAGAAAACAGAATGTCCTGTGATTTTGAGATGGATAAACGATATTTCCTAAATCTTGAATAGGATTACAGCAATACAAACATGTTTATTTCAACAACTTCGCCTGTATCCAGTATAAAAGGTATGGCTTCTTTCCAATCAAGTTGAGCCTGTTTTCCCATATCTGTTTCATATCTGACTGTTACACCTTCTTTATTCAGACTTGTATTAATTTTCAATGATGTTCCCTCCATAAACGGTTTCGGTTTATATAAATCCTTAACACTCATGATTTTTAAATCTGTTATGATTTCGTTTTTAATTATCATTATGAGTTCCTCCTAAACTCACATATCATAACACTTGTACATTTTTATTTAATATTTTATGTACATACTTAAGTATAACTTTATACCTTAATCTTATTCTGGAGTTCTTCATTGTCTCCATTTTCCTTCTTTAATGTTGTGATTGTTTCATTGGCTGTCTTCAGTTCCTAGCATTTATCATTAAACACGTTCTTTGGTACAGCGTGTTTTGGAAACTCTTTCTTTGCAGCCTCCATTACTTCATCAACATTAAGTTTTCCATCTGTAATTTTTGCTTTTTCAAGCAATTCCTTTAACCATTTCATTTTTATTACCTCCATAGATGTTTTATTCCAGTTCTACTGGTGATTGGATTCTACCGATATACCTTCGGCAAGGTATTTCTGTTCTTTAGTGCCTGCAGAAAAAGACATATAAAAAGAGAGCCTATTTCTAAGCTCTCTGATTAACGTTATTAAGTTTTAAAACATTTCCACTTCCAAAGTTTCCCTGCATTGCACTGGTGCAACTAACTGTTTTTCAGTTTTATCAATTTTACCTGTCAACTCCTCTATTCTGTTACTAAGCCTAATAAATGTATCAATATCATCAATTCTACATTTACTTTGCATTTCCCTGCATCTTGTAATCTGTTCCTGTAATTCTTCCTTGTACATAAATATTCACTCCCACAACTGCATTAGTTTTTTCAATAACCTGGCATCAACTTCTACTTCAAACTTCCATGCTCCATCCAAATCAATTTCTGTCGGTATAATATTGTCAAATGTAATAGTTTCAAATATTCCGTCTCTTCTCCAAATCTCTGCCAAAATACTGTATCTGCTAACAGAACTTATAATCTTTTCATCTATATCATTTGTCTGCTGCACATTATCGCAAATTATTATTGTAATGTGATGCTTCTTTATACCATAACTTACGCTCCCAATAAACGGAACTTTAGTACTATGCTCATATATTTCAACTGTAGGCTCACATTCTGCCATACATATTCGTCTGCCGTCTATTTCACCGTACAGTTTTCCGTTTTCAAGATTTAATGTTTTAATCAAAGTCTTTCTCATTATCATCTGTCCTTTCGATTTTGGGTATAAAAATACCACCTAGCCTTGTTTGACCGGGTGGTATTTATAAATCTGCATTTAATTTTTCACATCTTCTTTCTTCGATTTCAATTGCCTTGTCTATTTCTTCTGGAGACATCTTTAATATGTCTTGTGGTATTCCATCGTAATAACCATCTCCAAACTCATTCATTATAGTTTCCTCCATTTAATTCCATATTCCTTTACAAACTGATTTAATGTAGCTTCATACGTTTCAATTTCATTGTAACCTCTATTCCTATATTTTGCAACAGTTAAATCATACATTTTTTCCGTAAATTTCTTCTTACCTACTTTATAATAATAAATATCCCCATTATAGCAAATATTAATTCCAGCATAATAATTATTCTTAAAAGCTCCTTTGAAATCCCCACCGCTTGGTGGCATATTATGCGAATGATTATGTATTGTTATAAAAGTTTTTGGTGGATTGTTTCTTATTTCTCTTTTTATTTCTTTATTGTACCACACACGATTATGCTTTAATTCCTCTTCAATATCCGGCGTATATTCAACCTTCGTTTGAGAAGCCTTAACCTCTCCACTCCGCATATCTATCAAATAAAAATCTTCATAATCTGTTCCGTTTCTATGCTTTAGAATATCAATAGCTTTTTCATATAATTTATTATTTACTCCTTCCGAGCTTGTAATATTCGAAAACTTTCTTTTGTACTCTGGATTATTAACATTATTCCACTTTACTTGTAAGTTTTCTCTTCTACTCGATGTTTTTTCAGCTTCATAGAATCTATCGTTCTTCAGAGTATTCTTCCACTCTTTATACGTTATATCATCTGGTACATAATATGTATTACCATCCTCATCTCTTGTAGCTCTTTGCTCACCTTTGGTAAATTCGTCATCAAAATAAGGTGCTGTACAGCTTCTACAAATAACGTGAAATGGCGGAGCTGTTACCCCCTCTTTATATTCGTTCATCTTGAATACTTTGCCATCCATTTCCTGACAGATGTCTGATGTGTGACCGTCCAATGTGGCTACAATCTCATATCGTTCAACATCCAGTTCCTTAAAGCATTCTCTTTGTGCCACCGAACTGAAATAAGCCGATTCTGTCATTACAAGTCTGCCTGCATTAACCTTGCTTACATTCATTTTGTTCGATGCCTTAACAAAATCAACAGGCATAAACATAGATGAAATGATTGCAGATGAAATAAATTCACTTAAGAAGACTCTTGGAGAAGATGTTACGGAAGACGTGGCAAGACAGGAACTTGTTGCAAGAGGATGTGAATTAATGCTTACAGACGCAAATTCAATCAAGGAGCTTGCCAAAAGAAACAAAGGATTCAGCAATAGAGTAGATTGATAGTACTGTAAATGAAGCAGTAAGTAATGTTGAAAATGCAAGGAATGTGGCAATGTCACTGTTTCATCATAATGAACAGACTGTAAAAACAAGTAGTGCAACACCACCAATTGAAGTTAATGCACTATATGTGAGGGTAAAGGTATCATCATCCGACGCTAGAATTGAATTCCAGAACGAGTATCAGCAAACGATTAATAAGGAATTTTATTCAGGAAGCATTGATGAAATCATAGATTTGAGTAAATATGGAACAACAGAATATGATGTTAAATATATTAGAATTTTTACAAACAATGCCAGCACGGCAGAAGTAACATGTTTGGGAAGTGCGATAGCAGAGATATACATAATAGAGCAGGAACATCTAAAGTATGTCGTCAATAAAATAGCTGAGTTTGACCAGAAGAGAGTTGACAGCATAGCAGAAATAAATAATGCCACCACAGAATAAAAAAATTCAATTGATTCATTAACCATAAGCTCCCAAAAAGGAATAAGTTTTTTGACAGAAGCAAAAAGCAATGACATAGCAACACTTACAACTGCAAAGATGGAAGACATAGCTAATGTTACTAATGCAAATCTTGAAGATATAAATAATACAGCATCTGTGCAGATTAGCAACATTAATAATGTAACTAAAATATTCTGATATGTGTAGAACTCTCGGAATAGAACACGAGGGAATATTATGCCTTGGTAATTTAAGACAAGTTTCAATTAATGTGGCGAGTTTTAAATATATAAAATTTGGAAAAATGTATACAGTGCCAACTGATAAAAAGTTAATTTCAAATCAGGGCTCATATCTTTTCAATGTTGACAATTTTGGATATATAAATACAGATGAGGAATATGACATTTCATCAGAAAAAGAATTATATTGTTATTCAGAATATTATCACGACCCTACAATTACAGTCTATGTAGACTATAAACTTTACAACGAATCATAAGAAACAACAGAAGAATAAGAAAGGAGATATACATGACACTTTATCAGATTTTATCCTTGTGTGGGATTTCTTCATTAATTGGTGCAATTTTTGTTAGTGCAGCTAATTATGTCAAATTAAAAAATTCATCATATAAATTAATTAAGGACGGAGTTATTGCAATTTTGCATAACAAGATATACACGCTGGGAAAACAGTACATAGCTCAGGAGTATATATCAGTTGAGGTTTTGGATGATTTTGAACATTTATACAAGACATATCACGCACTGGGCGGAAATGGAACAGGAACAGAGATTTATAAGAGAGTAAAGGAACTGCCAATGAAGCAGGGAAAGGAGTAAACGAATGAGGACAAAGAAATGGATTAAGGCAGCAGGTGTCAGAGCTGTAAAAACAATGGCACAGACAGCAGTATCATTAATTACTGTTGGAAATTTAATCACAGAGCTTGATTGGGTTTCAATAATTGGAATTTCTGCAACAGCAGGAGTGGTTAGTATGTTAACAAGTGTTGCAGGATTGCCGGAAGTGGAAAGTGAGGAAGAATAATGAAGAAAGAACACGATATTAGAATTGACAGAACCAAGTTACATCCTTGGCTTAATTACAAGTTAACTTTATTGCTTAAGCAGTGTGCAAAGAAAGGAATATATCTTATTATTACACAGGGATTTAGAAGCAAGGCACAGCAGGATGAACTTTATGCTCAGGGAAGAACCAAGAAAGGAAACATTGTAACCAATGCAAAAGGAAGCGACTATTCCAGCCAGCACCAGTGGGGCATTGCTTTTGATATTGCGATAAATGACAAGAAACTTTTGTATGACGAGGCAACAATTATAAAAGTGGCAAAAATTGCCAAGTCAAAGAAAGTAGGGCTTGCCTGGGGTGGTGACTGGGTTAGCCCTGTAGATACTCCACATTTCTATCTTGGAAAGTGGGGCGATACTCCGGCTAAGTTGAAAAGAACTTACGGAACCTTTGAAAAGTTCAAAAAGACTTGGACTAAGGAAGTTTTTGGAACAAAGAAAGGATTGAACATCTGGAACAAAACAAGAACAAAAGTCCTAAAGAAAAAACTTCCAAACAAAACCAAAGTCAATGTAATGTATGTTAAAAAAGGATATGCAAAAGTTGAGTGTAATGGTGTAGTTGGATATATGAAAGCTAAGTACTTACTTTAAATGGTACTAAAATGGTACTGGAAAAAGTTGAAAATACAAAAATATAAGCATTCCCGAAATTTTCGGGAATGCCTTTTTTTCGTGCTTTTGAATGATTTTTTGTAAAAGTGTCGTCAAAATTCATCTAAAAGTAAGAAAGGGGACTTATATAAGGCTCTATGTCAAGAATGGGATGACGCAAGTTTATAAATTGAGATAGACAAATGTTGACAATGGTAACATTCACTTATATATTTATGAATGTCAGAAATATGTTACTGAAGAATTTACCTTATATTTAAAGTCAAAAGAAGCTGAGAAAAAGAGGAATGCATTGGAGAATATTAGGACACTTTCATACGCTTATATTAATTTTTATATTGAACACCCGACATATTATAGTTTTATGTATCGCAATACATATATAAAAATAGAATTTACAATGGAAAAAAAGGATGAAAATTATCCTCCATATAATGTTTTTCGTGAGCAGTAAGGGCGATTGGCAGAAAAAATTGGAATATCGTTTGAAGAGTCACTTACTAGGTTAACAAGATTATGGGCTTTATTGCATGGACTGACAGCTTTTCTTATTTCTGATAACGTACAATGGAACAATGAGTGGCAATTATGCCTGGAAAAAGAATTTAACTAAATGTAATGCAGAAAGAATTAGAAATAATAAGAGAGCGTCGTAAAATGTGGGAACAACGTCTTCCAGATGTTTATGACATATTGTATCAAGGAAGTATGAAAGCTAAAACAGTAGCAGCAAATACACTTGAAGAAGTAAAACATTCTATGAAAATTGATTATTTCGAAAATAAAAATCTTCTAAGTAAAGAAAATGAAAGATAATACATTTTTCTTAGGAAAAAGTGGATTGTTACAGAAATTCCTTTACAAAAAGGCTTACAGTAGTAATAATAATTCAAATAATAGCATTTAAAACGTATAAATGGTATAATTTGAGAAGGTATGTTAGAAAACATAATGATTTTTTTTACTATGGATTGCAAGATTCAAGTAGATGAATTGCAAAATAATATTATAAAAAGTATTAAAAGGGAGTTTATAATGAAAAAATTAACAAAGGAAGAGAAGCATAAGCAGTGTCTTAAAGAGATTAAAGCTACAATGTTAGTTGTGGTCGTATGTTTTTTGTGGCACGTGCTTACAGCATTTTTAATGAATTCTAAAGGAGGCACTTTATTCCATATGCCTTTATGGTTCGTGGTTTCTGTGTTTGGCACAATAATTTTAGCTATTATAGGCGTATTTTGGCTTTTAAAGTTTGTGTTTATAGATTTCTCTTATGATGAGGAGGAATGCGAAGATGAACAGTAATCAGATTATAATTTTATCAGTTTTTCTGGTCTACTTATTATTTAATGTGGTAGTAAGTTTTGTTTATAGCAGAAAGGCAGAAAAGAGTTTGAATACTTCTGAGGAGAAGAAGTATTTTATTGGTGGAAGAAATATGAATGGTATAGTTCTTGCCATGACTATTATGGCAACTTATACTTCAGCAAGTTCTTTTATTTCAGGACCGGGCGCAGCAGGACTTACATATGGCTATGCTCAGGCTTGGATTGCAGCAATTCAGGTGCCGGTTACTTTTTTAGTGCTTGGAGTGCTAGGAAACAAGTTGGCGCTGGTTTCAAGAAGAACAGGAGCAGTAACTGTAGTTGGATATTTTAAGGCAAGATACAAAAGTTCAGCTCTTGTAATTATTACAAGTGTTGGTCTTATTGCTTTCTTTATTGCGCAGATGATAAGCCAGTTTACAGGTGGAGCCACACTTATTGCTTCAATAACAGGATTGGACCACGTAACTTCGCTTTTGATTTTTGGAACCGTTGTTGTATTGTACACAGCTGTTGGCGGATTTAGTGCTGTAGTAATTACAGATACAATTCAGGGAATTGTAATGTGTGTGGGAACATTTTTATTTATATTTTTTGTTCTTAAAGCAGGTGGAGGCTTGGCATCAATTGATGCAGGACTTGCCAATAATTTGCCTAATGTTTATAATGATATTTTTTCAAAATACACACCGGGAGGATTGCTTAGTTTCTGGATTTTGGTAGGTTTTGGAACATTGGGACTTCCACAGACTGCAGTTCGTGCCATGGGATTTAAGAATACGAAGAGTATGCATCAGGCAATGTGGATTGGTGTATTAACATGTAGTTTTGTAATTGTTGGCATGCATCTTGCGGGAACTTGGGCAGGAGCATTTGTTGATGTGGATAACCTTCCAACATCAGATTATTTTATTCCATATATTGTTCAAAAAATTATGCCAACAGGAGTTGCGGCAATTTTCCTTGCAGCTCCAATGGCTGCAGTAATGTCTACGGCTGATTCGCTTTTGATTCTTGCCACAGCCGCAATTGTAAAGGATTTATGGAAGAATTATGTTGTAAAAGATGATCCTGAAAAAAATAAGTCATACGAGAAAAATGTTAAGTCGATAAGTACAGTTATTACAATTATATTAGGTATAGTAGTTATGGTTCTTACAATTAATCCACCTGATATTATTTTCGTACTTAATATGTTTGCATTTGGTGGTTTGGAATGTACTTTCTTCTGGCCACTTGTTGGTGGTTTGTTCTGGAAAAAAGGAACAAAGCAGGCGGCAGTTTGCAGTAGCGTAGGTGCAATTGCAACTTATATTTTTGCAACATATTTTATTAACATTGCAGGACTTAACGCAGTTGTTTGGGGACTTCTTGTAGGTGGAATTTTGTATTTTGGAATTGGAATGGTAACAGGAAGAAAAGGTTTGGATCCGGATATTTTGGACAAATGTTTTTAATAAAGCCATAGGAGTTTTGACACTCTAATTAAATAAGAAAAAGCAGGTACAAAAAATGAATAAAGTAGTGAAGAGAATTTTAAAGATAGTTGGCATTGCCATAGCAGTAATTGTGGTTGTATTAATTGGATATATTATTTACTTATATGCAAGTTATCATCGCATTGAAGACAATAAGAAATTAAAGGTTGAAAGCCGTATTGAGCAGTCTAAAGCTAGCGAAAAACTTTCTACAGGAAAGGAATATTCAGCACTTACTTATAATATTGGTTTTGGTGCGTACACACCGGATTTCAGTTTCTTTATGGATGGCGGTAAGTCATCATGGGCAAAGAGCAAGAAAAGTGTTATCTCAACTGTTAACGGTGCAGGTGAGCTGGTTAAGTCATATGATCCTGATTTTGCCTTAATCGAGGAAGTGGATTTAAACTCTACCAGAAGTTATCATGTAAATGAGTATTCATTATTAAAAAATGTTATGAAAGATTATGATTGTGTGTTTGCACAAAATTATGATTCATCATTTTTGTTTTATCCGTTTACCCAGCCTCACGGAAGCAGTAAGTCAGGACTTGCGTTGTTTTCAAAATATAGTATTACGGATTCTTTAAGAAGAAGTTTTCCGGTTTCAACATCTTTTAGCAAGTTTTTTGATTTGGACAGATGCTATAGTATTTCAAGGGTTCCTGTAGACAATGGAAAGGAATTAGTTATTTTTGAACTTCATATGTCTGCTTACGGAAACAGTGATGAAATACGTGAGGGACAGATTAATATGTTGGTTTCTGATTTGGAAAAAGAGTACAAGGCAGGTAATTATGTTTTATGCGGTGGGGATTTTAACCACGATTTGAAAGCCTCTGAAGATGATTCAGAAAACAGGGAATCTTGGGCTTATCCTTTTCCAAGAAAGAAACTTCCAAGTAATTTTTCTTTCTGCATAGATCAGTTATCTGATGAGAAAAAAGACAATCTTTGGAATAGTGCAAGAAATGCAGATATGGAGTATAAGCCGGGAGTAACTTATACAGTTACGCTGGATGGTTTTATTATTTCCGACAATATAGAATGTGTAAAATATGATAATATTAACACAGGATATACTTATTCAGACCATGATCCGGTTTATGTAAAGTTTAAATTGAAATAAAAATAAAAGTTAATAGAAAACTAATTTAAAATAATATCGAAATGATTGGTAAATTTTTAACGAGATTTTTAAATTAAATAATCTTGACATAGTTAGTGAAAGTTGTATTATATTAACTAGTTTCATATGCCTAACTTGATTAGAACATATATAAAAACTAAGTTAATTAGGTTCGGCATAGCAGTTTACTTAGTATTGTTTGAATATTTGATTATGGAAGGGAGATTAACAATGTCAGAAATTAACAGTATTGATGTGGAAGAAGATCAGTTTGCATATCGTTACGATACACAGCTTCTTATAGATAGAAGAGATGAAGATTTGGATGAAGATGAAATATCAGATTACATTACAGAGCATTTTGAAGGAAACTGTTTAATAGCAGTTGGTGATGAAGATTTGATTAAAATACATTTTCATACAAATGAACCTTGGAAGGTTTTGGAATATTGCAACAGCATAGGCGAGATTTACGATATTGTTGTTGAAGATATGATAAGACAGTCTAATGGATTGCAGGGCTAGAATTACAAGAATAATAAATATACAGAAATTGGAGATGCGTTTGCGTTTCCGATTTCTTTTTTTACGGATTCACATTTTTTCTTTTGAACCATATAAGTTTTTTTACGTATATATATACAGTAGAAGATTAAATCGGAGATTAGTTTTATGTGTAAAAATATGGATGAAAGCGGCAATAATGCGAGCAATCAGAACCATAGCCCAGACCTTTGTTGCAACAGTGGGAACAGCAGCAGTTATGTCAGAAGTAAACTGGAAAGTTGTAATTTCAGCTACAGTTTTGGCAGGATTTTTGAGCATAGCTACAAGTTTAACAGGATTGCCTGAATGCGAAGAAAAAGAAAAATCTTAAAATGATTTATATTTGTAAATGAATATTTAGAAAAAAAGTGGTAAAATAAGCAAAGGTGTTATTAAAAAACGAAAGAAGAAAGGATTTAGAATATGAGAAACAAAATCAAACAGATTTTAACTGTGTGTTTTGTTATTGCCGCAATGGCAGTTGTATGGAATGCACCTGTTTGGGCAGGCACAGCAACACAGGCGGAATTAACCGGCACACAGGAAGACATTGAACTTAACAAAGAAGTTACAATTAATTGGGAAAAGAATGGTGATGAAGTTGATTACTATTTTACACCAACAGAAAACAAGAGATATTTATTTGTTTTAACAGATAATGATGACAGATTTCCAGGTTTATATCAGGGAGATGACAAGTTAAGTTGGTTTAGTTATTATTCAACAGTAGATGGAAAGATGTATCTTCAGACACCTGTGTTAGAAGCAGGAACAAAATATGATATTTATTTTACATCACGTGAAGGTGAAACAGAAATTCAGTTTGGCTTCTACGATGATATCTGGCATGGAGCAGAAGAAATGGACAATTCTGTAACAGGCATAATGAAAAAAGGATATATCGATGATGGAACTAATTATTCACGTTGTAAAATTTATAAAATAACAGTTCCGGAAGATGGAGCATACGAATACAGAGTATCAGGATTAAACCCTACAGGTATTGCAGATGACGACTATGATTTTGATGTGGATATTTATGATGAAGATGGAAATTGGAATAGTAATCAGGACAGTGTACCTAACTGGGGTGGCAGTAGTGATGCATGTGCATTTGCCAACTTAGAAGCAGGAAAAACTTATTATCTTGTTTTGGCAAACTATTCAGTTGACAATGCATATGAGTATACATTATCGAGAACAAATTTAGGCATAGAATTAAATAGTGAAAAAACGTTAAATTGGAATGAAATAGGAGATTATTTCTATTATCATTTTATACCTGAAAAAACACAGTCATATCTTTTTACAGTTTCTGACAATGGTGATAGAGTTCCACAAATTGGAAGAACCGATGAAACATGGAAAAATATGATGTATGATGTAGATGGCAAAATTAGATTGGTAACACCAGTATTAGAAGCAGGAAAGGAATATACACTTTATGTGCCTATTGCAGCAGGTGAAAATAGCGTACGGGTTGGTTTCTATGATAATATATGGGAAGATGTAAATACTCTTGAAACACCTTGTTCAGGTACAATAGGAAAAGGAACGAAAAGATTTGATGGAAAAGCTTGGTATCCAAGTAACAGACTTTACAAAGTAACAGTTCCAACAACTACAAATTATGTATATAAGGTAACTGGTTTCAATAAAGAAAAAGAATATAGTGCTTTACTAAGATTTTTAAATGAAGACCTTTCAGAAGTTGAAGGACAAAGAGAAATAAATGACATTAAGCTTACCGGTTCAATTTATACAACAGTAAAATTAGAAGCAGGAAAGACATACTATTTGCGATTTTCAAATTACACGCTAGATAGTGGAGTTAATTACAAAATAGTTATTAATAATCTTAATATTGAGAACGCAAAAAATTTAGGTGAAAGCGCAGAAGGAAAGTTAAGTGCTTCAAGTGACACAACATACAAATTTGTTGCCACAGAAGATAAGGTATATAACTTCACAGATACAAAAGTATCAGAAGATGTAAAAGAATTTTCAATATATGATAATGATTTAAATAATATATCTACTAATAGTATTAAAAAATCAAAAGTAACATACAATGAAAATAATGAACCTAAAGTAGATTATGTTACTTACAAGATTTATCTTAAAAAAGGAACATATTACATTAATCTTAATAACACTTCTGATAAAGAAACAGAATATAATATTAAAGTAGAAAATGAGGAACTCGTTGATATAGACAGCATTAATTTAGATTCTAATTACATTGAAATTGAAGAAGGTGTAAAGAAAGCTGTTAAGTACACTATAAATCCTGATAATGCTACATTTACAAGTGTTGATTGGAAAGTTTCAGACACTAGCATTGTATCACTTGGATATGTAGGTAATGTTATGAATATTGAAGCTTTAAAAGAAGGCGAATGTGATATTACAGTAACAGCTAAAAATGGCAAAAAAGCAGTTTGTCATATTGTTGTAAAAAAAGCCGGGGACCATAAGTATGACAGCACAATTGAAAAAGCTAGCACATCTAAGGATGGAAAGATAATTGATAAATGTAGCCGTTGTGGAGATGTAAAAGTTGCACAGATTATTTCACATCCAACAAAGGTAGTTTTAAATAATAGCAATTTTGTTTATGATGGCAAGGTTAAGACACCAACAGTTACTGTTACAAGTGCAGATGGCAAAACAGTTGATTCTGCTAATTATGATATTTCATATGCTAATGGCAGAAAAGATGCAGGAACATATGATGTGAAAGTTACATTTAAGGGCAACTACACAGGAAGCTTAACAACTAAGTTTACAATAGCGAAGGCTAACCAGAGTTTAAAAATTAAATCACCTAAGAAGAAAATGAAGGTTGGTGCAAAGGCTAAAATTAAAATAAAAGCTAACAAAGGTCATGGAAAAGTTACATACAAAGTATCTAACAAGAAGATTGCAAAAATCAAGAAAGGTAAGTTAGTAGCTGTTAAAAAAGGAAAAGTTAAATTAACAGTAACTTTAAAGGTAACTAAGAACTATAATCAGAAGAAAGTTACAATAACAATAAAAGTTAAATAATAATTTAAAGGGTGCCACCTTTCAACACAATTAGTTGACAGGTGGTATTTTTATACCCCCAACAGCCAAATGTTGTGGCATTTCACGTCACATAACAATAAGCATAACGTTACAATCAATATCCAACCACAACTTTTGAACTGTTTTTACTTACAAAATAGAGAAAATGCGAGAGAAGGGAAGGAAAGTGAATTGAAAAAATCGCGTTTTAATGAGAATAAAGCTTGGAATCTACCCCCATAGTATGCATAAACTTGCTTCTATGGGGGAATTACTTATTTGTTACTTGAATTCAACTTGTATATTTACAAAGCCTTAAAACCACATTCAAATTTTGTTTTTGCCTCCTGCACTTTTTTTGCTTCAGCGGCAGGTGTAGGATAGTAGCCCATTGTATGCATCTGATTAAAAACATCAACCTGGATATCATGTTCCTTGGCAAGTAAGTCTAACATTGTTTCGCGAAGATTATCGTGAACACATTCGTTAGCTCCAAGGTTATAAAGTGTAGTCGCGTTCTTTTCTGAATTAAGAGCGTCGCCTAAAATTTCTTTTTCTGTATATACTTCATTCATAGTTAAACCTCCTGATTTTCAAAAATCAAATTATTTTACATAAGAATAAATTGAGTTAAAGTGTCCCTGATGTTTCTGTGAAATATCAAGCATTTGCTGTTTTATTGTTTCGTCCTGACTATGCTCAGCAAGCATCTGAAACTTTTTGACCAACAACTCCTCTTCATTTAATAAATCCTGAATAACTGAAAGTTCTTTTTCTGATAAATCCATTATAAAAATCCTCCTAAATTATTTTTCCTAATTAGTATTAATATAAAGCCTGAAAATAATGCTTTGAAAAATATGGAAAAGGGTAGAATATGATTTTTAAAAAAAATAAATAAAAATGTGATATATTTGCTTTTTGAATTGTTTTATAGATAGAAAGATCTTTCAGAGTAACACGGGAGGAAAACAATGGATACAAACAGGTACGCTGATTTAGTAAATATGTATGCAAACAATGTGTACAAAATTGCAGTTTCCTATTGTAATAACAGGTCGGATGCAGAAGACATTGTGCAGAATGTATTTATTAAATTGCTTAAATCAAAAGAAAAATTTAAGGATGATGAGCATGTTAAAAGATGGCTTATAAGGGTGGCAATTAACGAATCGAAAAATATGAATACATCATTTTGGCGAAAACGAATTGTTCCATTGGAGGACTCCGAACCAATTATTAATACAAGGGACAAATCTGATGAGAAAGCTGTTTTGCTGGGAGCTGTCATGAAACTAAAAGAGAAAAACAGAATAGTGGTGCAGCTTTATTATTATGAAGGGTATTCGGTTAAAGAAATTTCCGAAATACTTAGAATAAAAGAAACGACAGTTCAAACCAGATTAATGAGAGCAAGAAATGCTTTAAGGGAAATTGTAAAGGAGGATTGGTTAAATGAATAATTTATATAAGGAAGCAATGGATGAAATAAATATTTCAGATCAGTGCTTAAGAAAGGTGAAAAGTATGAATAATAATAACAAAAAAATAAAAAAATTCAGATTAAAATACGCAGTTGTTTTTGCAACATTGGTGCTTTCATTTTTTGCATTCAACATTGTGTCATATGCGGCAACGGGGAAAGACTTAACAAGCCATATTTCAAATGTTATAGAAAAGAGTCAGGATAATGATTTTGTTAAGACTAAGAAATATAAAGTTAACGATGATACAGAGGTTGAGGTTGAAGAACATGAGGAAAATCTGGACAAAAACAATCTTAAAGTTAATACCGATACAAGCAAAGATGGTGATGTTGAAGTAGAAATCAGAGAGAAAGATAGTAATAAATAATAACATTATCTAAATGGGCTGTCGCATTAGCGGCAGCCCATTGCTGTTTCGGAAGGAATTACGTGTCATATGAAAGAAACGCTGTGTGGCAAGTAAATTATTGAAGAATTCATGCTGTTTCGGTAGAAATTACGTGTCGTATGGAAGAAATGTTGTGTGACACGTAAATTGTTGAAAAAACATTGATGTTCGAATGAAAATTACGTGTCATTGGGCAGAAATACTATATACACACGTAATTTATGGCTATTACGGAATTAGCGAACCGAAACTCTGTAAAATCCGTAAATGTAGGAGTAAAGCTAAATTCAGATAAACAAAGTTTAGACAGTAAAACAAATTTTTTTGAAATCTTTCCCCTAAGTATGTTAGAATAATAAAAAGATTTGAAGGTGTAATATGAAAAATTTAAAAAGCAGATTGATTATGTTTGTCCTGCTTGTGGGACTTGTTTTTTCCGGATATAAAATTGTAGATTATTTTTATACTTCATATGATGAGAAGCAGAATTTCAATAATGTGGAGAAGCTTGTTGAAAGTGAGTATGAAGATGAGAAGATTCAATATAATGATTTTGAAATATTAAAGAAGTATAAGAAAGTATACGAGAAGAATAATGACTTAGTGGGCTGGATTAAGATTAAGAATACGAATATTGATTATCCGGTTATGCAGACTAAGGATGATTATTCATATTATTTAAAGAGAAATTTCAATAAGAAGTCTTCAATCTATGGGACGCCTTTTGTAGGAGAGGGGTGTGGCATTAATCCCAATTCTGATAATTTGATTATTTATGGTCATAACATGAAGAATGGAACTATGTTTGCAGATTTGAATAAGTATAAAGACAAGGAGTTTTATGAAAGTCATAAAGAAGTACAGTTTGATACGTTGACGGAAGAGGGGAAATACAAGGTTGTGTATGCTTTTGTTACGGAAGTGAATAAGAAGGATTCTTTTAAATATTATGAAAAAATAAATTGGAACAGCAAGAATGAATTTAATGAATATGTGTCAAATTTAGAACAGAGAAAGTTGTATGATACAGGTGAGAAGATTAAAAAGAAAGATAAATTATTAACACTTTCAACCTGCGAGAAGGCCAGCGATAATAGTCGAATGGTAGTAGTGTGTAAAAAAAGCAAAATCAATGACAGATAACGGACAGGAGGATTTATGAAACAGAAAACAGTTGTAATAACAGGTGCAAGTTCAGGTATAGGAATGGAGTTTGCAAGAGCTTTTTCTAAGATGGGTTGTAGGCTTATTTTGACAGCAAGAAGAAAGGAACGCCTTGAAAAATTAAGAGAAGAGCTTGGAACTCCGTGCAAAATTATTGTTGCGGATTTATCAAGAGAGGGCGAATGCTATCAGTTTTTTGAAAATATAGCAGATGAGCCGGTTGATGCTTTTATTAACAATGCAGGTTTTGGAACTTGCGGAAAGTTTGATGAAACTGATTTAGGAAAAGAAGTCTCTATGATAAATGTTAACATTAAGGCTATGCATATTTTGTTTAAGAAGATGGTTATAAAGATGAAGAAGCAGGGCTATGGAAGAATTTTAAATGTGGCTTCATCAGCAGGGCTTCTTCCGGCAGGACCTTATATGGCAACATATTATGCTACAAAATCTTATGTAGCAAGCATTACAAAGGCTGTTGCCGAAGAATTAAAAGAGCAGGGAAGCAATATTTATGTTGGGGCACTTTGTCCGGGACCGGTTGATACGGAATTTAATGAAAATGCAGATGTAATTTTTGCTTTAAGAGGAATTACACCAAGATTTTGTGTAAAAGAAGCAATTCACGGAATGAAAAAGAAGCAGGTAATTATAGTGCCATCACTTAAAATGAAGCTTGCAGTTATGGGACAAAAATTATTGCCTTCAAATATTTTGATGAAAATAGTTGCAAAACAGCAAAAGAAGAAGACTGAAAATTCATAAAATCAGAGTATAAATTTGTAATTTGAAGAAGTATAAATTAAAAATAATGGTGAATATCAACAGGAATAATAAAATAAAGTATGTTTATAATAAAAGCGGGAGTTGCAATTTATGCGACTCCTAATTTTGTATTATAAAATAAGCGAAAATTAGAAAATTGCACTAACTAAGTGAAAATCCGTCATAAATTTCTTGAATGAAATGAATGATAATGATTGACTTTGAATGAGCTTGAAGATAAAATTATATCAACAACAGAAAGAACTATTACAGAAAATAACATACAAAATATCATACAAAATATCATACAAGGAGGAACATTAAATGATTTATACAGTAACATTTAATCCATCACTTGATTACATTGTGTCGGTAGATGATTTTAAATTAGGACTTACCAATCGTACAAGTTCTGAATTAATTTTACCGGGAGGTAAAGGAACTAACGTATCAACAGTTTTAAAGGACTTAGGACTTGAAAGTACAGCCCTTGGTTTTGTGGCAGGTTTTACGGGAAATGAAATCGTTAAGAGATTAAATGACATGGGAATTAAATCTGATTTTATTTCTATTGAAAATGGAATCTCAAGAATTAATCTTAAACTTAAATCTATTGACGGAACAGAGATTAACGGAGCAGGACCTGACATTAGTGAAGAAAAGGTTAACGAGTTAATGGACAAGCTTAATCAGCTTAAAGAAGGAGATGTACTTGTTCTTGCAGGAAGTATTCCTTCATCTATGAGCGACAATATTTATAGAGACATAATGGCAGATTTAAAAGACAGAGGAGTGATGATTGTTGTTGATGCAACAAAGGATTTACTTTTAAATGTTTTAGAGTACCATCCATTTCTCATTAAACCTAACAATCACGAATTAGGCGAAATATTTGATGTTAAGCTTACAACAAGAGAAGAAGTTATTCCTTATGGAAGAAAGCTTCAGGAAAAAGGAGCCAGAAACGTTCTTGTTTCTATGGCAGGAGAAGGGGCAGTTCTTATTGCAGAAGATGGCCAGGTATTTGATGCACCTGCACCAAAAGGAAAACTTATTAATGGCGTAGGCGCAGGAGATTCAATGGTTGCAGGTTTTGTGGCAGGTTGGATCGAAAAACAGGATTACGAATATGCTTTCCATATGGGTGTTGCATCAGGAAGTGCAAGCGCTTTTTCAGAAAATCTTGCAACAAAAGAAGAAATTATAAATGTTTACAATCAGGTTATGGGAAAATAATAAAAGAAAAATAATTATTATAAAATAATGGACAAAAAATAATAACTAACAGAATTTAATTAAAAATTAAAATAAAAAATATGTAATTAATGAAGAAAGATTAATTACGGAAATGGAGGCTATTATGAGAATTACAGATTTACTTGATCCAAGAAGTATTTCCCTTACAGCTACACCTAAGACAAAAAGTGAAGCCTTAGATCAGTTAGTTGATTTAATGTGTGCTAGTGGGAAAATTAATGACAAGGAAGCTTATCGTAAGCAGGTTTATGCAAGAGAGGAAGAAAGTACAACAGGTATAGGACTTGGAATTGGTATTCCTCACGGAAAATGTGATGCAGTTGACAAGCCGGGACTTGCAGCAATGGTAGTTAAGAATGGAGTTGACTTTGAGGCATTAGATGATGCACCGGTAACATTACTTTTCTTAATTGCAGCACCTAACACAGAAGATAATGTACATTTAAGTGTTTTAAGTAAGTTATCGGTTATGATGATGGATCAGAATTTCTCAGACTCATTAAGAAATGCAGGAAGCGTTGAAGAATTTCTGGAAATTATTGATCAGGCCGATGATGAAAAGAAGAGTATTGATGAAAGATTGGCAGACACAGGTGAATCAAAAGAAAATTCAACAAAAATTTTGGCAGTTACATCATGTCCTACAGGAATTGCCCACACATACATGGCAGCAGAAGGTCTTGAAACAGCAGCTAAGGCTAAGGGATGCTTTATAAAAGTTGAAACAAGAGGTTCAGGTGGAGCTAAGAATGTTCTTACAGCTAAAGAAATTGAAGAGGCAGATTGTATTATAGTTGCAGCAGATGCTAAGGTCCCAATGGACAGATTTGCCGGAAAGAAAGTTATTGAATGTCAGGTTTCAGATGGAATCAGTAAGGCAGACCAGCTTATAGACAGAGCAATTGCAGGCGATGCACCTATTTACAAACCAGGCTCTGAAAGTAGCAGTAATACAGAAGTTAGTAAATCCGGCAAAGGTATCGGACATCAGATTTATACACAGCTTATGAACGGTGTATCACACATGCTTCCATTCGTAGTTGGCGGTGGTATACTTATTGCAATAGCATTTCTTATTGATGGTTTAAATGTTGATATTAATTCACTTCCTGCTGATCAGAGAAGTAATTTTGGTACAATTACACCTATGGCAGCAATGTTTAAGAGCATTGGTGGTACAGCATTTGGCTTTATGCTTCCTGTTCTTGCAGGTTATATAGCAATGGCAATAGCAGACAGACCGGCACTTGCAGTTGGTTTTGTAGGTGGTATGATTGCAGCAAACGGTAAGTCAGGTTTCCTTGGAGCATTAGTTGCAGGTTTCGTCGCAGGTTATTTAATAATCGGTTTAAGAAAATTATGCGACAAGCTTCCTGACGCACTTGAAAAAATCGCACCGGTACTTATTTATCCTGTACTTGGAATTTTGATTATCGGAATATTTATGACTTATGTAGTTGAACCTATTATGGGTGGAATTAATACAGGAGTTAACAGTGGACTTGAAGGAATGGCAGGTTCAAGTAAGATATTACTTGGTTTGATTTTAGGTGGAATGATGTCAATCGACATGGGTGGTCCATTCAACAAGGCAGCATACGTTTTCGGTGTTGCACAAATTGCAGCAGGCAACTACGACATTATGGCAACAGTTATGATTGGTGGTATGGTTCCACCTTGCGCAATCGCACTTGCAACATTATTATTTAAAGATAAATTTACAAAAGAAGAAAGAGAAGCAGGACCAACAAACTTTATTATGGGACTTGCATTCATTACAGAAGGTGCAATTCCTTTTGCAGCATCAGATCCATTACATGTATTACCTGCATGTATTATCGGTTCAGGCTTAGCAGGAGCATTATCAATGGTATTTAATTGTACATTGATGGCACCTCACGGTGGAATCTTCGTGTTCCCTGTAGTTGGAAACGGATTAATGTACTTTGTAGCATTAGTTGTAGGCACAATCGTTTCAGCAGTATTACTTGGAGCATTAAAGAAAAAAGTAGCTTAAATTAAAAATATTTGCAGTGCTCAAAATTAACCTTGGGCACTGCTTTTGTGGATTATTTATCCATCACGGAGGAAAAATGTTAACAGAACAAAGGCATAAATTATTATTAGAGTTGGTAAATAAGAAGAAAAGCATTACAGTAACTGAAGCAAAAGAAGTTCTTAATGTATCAGAATCAACTATTAGACGTGATATTATTGCATTGCATAATGCAGGGAAGTTGACAAAAGTTTTCGGTGGTGCAATCGCTCTTGAAGAAACAGTAATCACTGAAGAACCATCGGTTGATCAGAGAGTTGAAAAGAATAAAGATGAAAAAAGCATTATTGCAGAATATGCTGCAAGTCTGGTTGAACAGGGAGACTTTGTATATATAGACGCAGGAACAACAACAGGCTATATGTTAGGTTACTTAAATAACAGCAAATCTGTTTTTGTAACTAATGCAGTAACTCACGCAAAAAAACTTGCGTTGCAGGGAAATAAAGTTATTCTTATTGAGGGAGAATTAAAAGGTTCAACAGAAGCTCTTGTTGGAGGATATGCAGCAGCATCTCTTAAGAAATTTCACTTTTCGAAAGGTTTTTTTGGAACAAATGGTTTAACGAAAAAGGCAGGTTTTACAACTCCTGATACAAGTGAAGCACTTGTAAAAAATAAGGCAATGGAGCAGTGTAAAGAATGCTATGTTTTGGTTGATCAGTCAAAATTTGACAAAATAAGCCCAGTAACATTCCAGCAGTTTGGTAGAGCAACAATAATAACAGAAAGAAAACCTGAAGGCTATATGGAATGTGAAAATATAATAGTTGTTCGGGAAAATTAAAATTTATAGAATGGTTATAAAATAATAAACAGAAATTAAAAAAATTGAAAAGGTAAAGATTATTAAAAATAATGAAAGGCAGTTTGTAGCTTGATATGCTATGGCTGTCTTTTTTTTGGGACTTAATAAGAAAATTCTTTGAAAATTCCATTAATTAAAATCCAGTTGAGAATTGCAAGCCAAGTTTTGATAAAAAGTTGAAAAAAGCATGTGACATTTTGCAACTTTTTTGGGAAAGTTTTTCTTTGATTTACTGCATAAAAACTGAATTTTTACAAAAACATCACATAAACAGCTAACAACAAAATGTAATAAAACATAAATAAAGTGTTGACAATGAAAAAATGAGGTGCTAATATCGATTTACCAAAAGAACACAACGTAATATATGAATAGATGAAGACAGTATAAGTGACATTTCCGTAAAAGTCGTATTATCTTAGACAGTCATAAATTCATTTGTTTATTTTATGTTTGTTCTTAGGAATAAGTTAAGAAAGGAGAAATACAATGGACGTTTTTTTGCAGGAACATGGTAAGACTGTTTTTATAGCAGTTTGTATCTTACTTTTAGTAGGCGTTGCATATGCAATTGGCCCGGTTATTAGCAAGGCAGTACAGGATGTAGTTGGAAGCTACACAACTTCTGTTACATTTGACAGCATTGCAGGAAAGATTCCTACCGCAGGACAGTAGGTAGGTATACATTTGGATGTGTTTATAATTGAATAATTAGACGATGGGGGAAGTAGGAATGAGGAAACTTTCATTACCAGATAAGGCTTATGGAAATCTTTTAAAATTTATTTTGGATGAGAATATTACGGATATAAATTGGAGTCAGGGATTATGGGTTAATGATTTAAATAAGGGAAGGTATAAAATTAAAGGCTTTACATTAGACGATAATTTTATTCAGCAGTTTTATACAAGAATAAGCAATTTAATGAACGTACAATTTAATAAGAATAACCCATTACTTGAGGCAGAAACGGATAATTTAAGAATATCAATTTTGCATGACTCAGTAACAAACACGGGGATTAGCATAAGTATCAGAAAGACACCAGCAGTAAGAAGAATTAACAGGGACAGCATCGTTAAAGATGATTACTGTAATGGGGATATAGATACTTTTATGGAGAATGCCATACGAGCTCATTGTACAGTAGTAGTGGGGGGATTACCGGGGGTAGGAAAAACAGAATATGTAAAGTATTTAACCCAGTTTATTCCAGCGTATGAAAGAGTATATACCATAGAAGATAACCTTGAACTAAGATATTCAGCAATTAATCCAGGCAAAGATTGCGTTGAAATTAAAATAAGCGATACATTTGGATATTCAGAAGCATTAAAGGCAAGTAAGAGACAGTTACCTACGTGGGTTTTGCTAGCAGAAGCAAGAGGCGAAGAGGTCCGGTTCCTAATGGAAAATATTTCTGCAGGCGTACATTGCCTGACCACAGTGCATCTTGATGATGTTAGCAAACTCCCTGATCGTTTAAGAAATATGGGACAGACAATTAACGAAAATGATGTGTATTCTTTTATTGACATTGGAGTACAGATACGGTCTGTTGTAAAAGAAGGAGAAAAGATAAAAAGAAAGGTGGCACAGGTTATTTGTCTTTCGAGAGAGGATGAGAAAAATGGAAAGACAATGATATATGAGGATGGAAAGATATTAACTAAAGATTTGCCTCTTGATATAAAGAGAAAATTTGAATTAGCGGGAATTAAGAATCCTTTTTTAAAGGAGAATGAAGAATGAAAAATATAAAAAATTTATTAAAGAGAGTTAGCGTGGTGGCAGTCATATGTTTAGCGTACAGACTTAAACTTATACCGGGGCTGATATGTGTTCTGACAATAGTAGTATGTAATGTTTTTTTAGAGAAGCAGGACAGAATAAAGAAGCAATATTTAGCCAAGTATAATGATGTAGTTTTGTATATGGAACAAATGATTTACTCTTTTAAGAAACAACCAAAGATTAGAATGGCATTATTAGATGCCCAAAAAGTAAGTTCCATAGAGATGAGAGAAGTAATTGAGGAGGCAATAGTAAATATTGATTCTAACAAGTCAGCGAATATTTATGAGGACGCATTGGCAATAATTGAGAAAGAATACAACTGTGGAAGAATTAAATCATTACATAAATTTATTATAAAAATAGAAAATTATGGTGGAAATTATGAAACGTATATAGATATTTTGTTGGAGGATATAAAAAATTGGAGTGACAGGACTTTAACATTTATAAGAAATGTGGATAGAACAAGACGAAATGTTTTAATATCCATTGCATCAACACTGATAACCTGTGGATTTATGGCATATTTGATACCTAAGGATTACAAGTTTACCGAGCATGGATTATATCAGGTATGTTCAATGATATTAATAATGGCAATGATATTTACTTATCTTGCAATAACTAAACGATTAAATTTTGACTGGTTAAAAGAAGAAAGGGCTTTGCCCGACAATATGGTTATAAAATACTATGCCTTAGTAGAAAAAGGGTACAATAATATATCAGATTTAAGTTTTATGGAAAGAATAAATTACAAAAAAGCAAAGAAAAGACTGGAACGTGAAATATACAAGATTTTTCCTGATTGGATAAGAGATGTGGCTATTAATCTTCAAAATGATACAGTTCAGTCAGCAATAGAAGGATCATATGAGGATACACCATTTATATTAAAACGACCGGTGAGAAAATTATTGATTGATTTTGAACGATATCCTGTTGGAATTGAGCCATATGATAATGTTTTAAAAGAGTTTGACTTACCGGATGTGAAATCATCAGTAAAGATGTTTTATTCAATAAACGAATTGGGCAGAGAGCAGTCAACTAAGCAGATAGGTGCAATAATAGATAGAAATAATAAGCTGTCAGGTCAGACAGAAGAAATGAAAAACAAAGACCGAATCGGAATAGCGGCAATGTATTCAGTTATACCAATGTTTCTTGGAGTATTAAAGATTATAGTTGATATGTTGTTAATGATTTTAGTGTTTACATCTTCAATTTCGGAGGTGGTGAAATGAAAGAATTATTATCAGAGGCAGGACAGTGTCTGGTATACGGAATAATATTTGTACTATTAATAATGGGATTTTATGGAATATTTGTATCGGTAACCGTTTAATAAGTATATATTAATCAAAATAGCAGACAGGTTTTATGAGAAAAAAACAAGGGGGATATTATGGAACAGTTTATATCAGAACATGGTGGAGTTATTGTAAGCGGAATAGTAACCATAGCATTATTAGGAATAATAATGACAGTAATCTTAGCTGTTGGAAATATGGACGCTTACGAGATTTCAAAAATAATAGGGGGATAGTAGTGGAAGTATTTTTAGAAGAACATGGAGAAAGTATTATATACGGATTAATAGGGCTGGTTATGGTAGTGACCATAACAGCGGTAATAAGCAGAGGCATTGTTAATATAGTTCCGGATTACAAAAAAGAACTTAGCAGGAACAACAGTTATCAGATAGAAAAGAATAAATACAAATATCCCACAATAATAGCAGATGAGGTTATATATGCAGATTATGGAGATACCACTTTTAATTATATGGACTACATAAGAGCAAGAGATTACAGAGGAGGCAATATAACCGATAAAGTGAAAGTATATGGAAAGGTAGATGTTAACCAAAAGGGCGTGTACAGATTAAGATGTACAGTAATATCATATTTTAATCTGGCATGTACTAAGTACATAAATATTATAGTGGAATAGAGATAAGAAAGAGGGGGAATATATGAGATTGGCAATAGAATTATTTGCTATGGCAATAACCATTACATTAGGATGTCTGTTATTATCATCTATGATTACCAGTGGAAATCAGGTGGCTGACGCAAGAGATTATTACAACGTGGTAGTTAACAGAATTGAGGATAGTTATTGTAACGAAGATGTTATAAGAGAATGCATTAACGAGGCGGAAAACAAAGGTTATCAATTATCAGTAAAGGATGTAACAATGTATAATGACAATCCAAGTAAGCTTGTTGTTTTATCTTATAATGTAACCTTTCCAATTCTTAATATGTTTAACAAAGATAATAAAAAACAGGCGGTGATAGAAGGATATGCGAGATAAAATTAAAGTATTAATCATAACGTCAATAATATGTTTATTTTACTGTGGAGTTGCCTTTGGATATACGGGAGGTGGCACAAAGGGTAATCCTTACATAGTGTCAAATGTAGACGAACTAACAACAATTCTTGATGAGAAAGGAAGTAACGATTGGGTATACATATCATTAAAATCTAATATAAAAATTAAGAAAACAATAACTGTTAGAACTGGTTATTTTGTTATAAATGCAACAAACGGTGATAAAACAATTAAACGTAGTACATCTTTAAAAGATTCCATTAATGATCAAAGGAATCCGGGATATTGTTTTAGAATATTAAATACTTCATATGTAATATTTGGATTAGGTGGAAATATGCTTACATTAGATGGAAGTTGGAAGGATTTAGGAAATGCAAATATGTCAGGCTGGATAAATGTAGAACCGGGCGGACGGCTTTATATAGAAAGATTTGCACGTTTGATAAACACATTTAACAACGAAAAAAAATCCGGAGCTCCAATTATGACATATGGAGATACGCAGATTAATTGTGAAATTGGCAGATGTAAAGGATACAATGGTGGAGCAATTAAAAATATAAAAGGAACTTTAAAAGTATATGGAGATACAAAAATACATGATTGTGTATCTGTAACCGAAGGTGGGGCAATACATAATTCACAAAAAGGAACACTAAGTATAGAAGATTCGGAAATTTGGAATTGCAAAGCATTAGAAGAAGGGGGAGCGATTTTTTCAAAAGATGCAGATAGTTCGTGTGTTATTTATTCAGGGAAGATACATAATAACAAATCAGGTGAAAGTGCCGGAGCAGTTTTCTCAGGATATGGAGCGACGCTTGTTATAGGAAGGTCAACATCGGGACCTGAAATATTTGAAAATACTTCAGGAGGAAGCGGAGGTGGAGTAAGATGCAACGGAGGAACAGGTTCAGATGCAGGTGGAATAACAACATTTATAAGAGGGACAATAACAAATAATACTTCAGGTAAGCATGGTGGAGGCATTGCCTGTGGAGAAGCAGGAGAAAATGGTCAGTCAAAACTTTATATGTCATATATGACTATTAGTAATAATACTTGTACAGAGTCAGGTGGTGGAATTTGGACACCAAACAATATACAGGGAACAGGAACAGAATATGCAATTATTCAAAACAGCCGGATTACATCCAATACTTGTCATAAATATGGTGGAGGTATATCTGTCCATGGAAAGGTTTATGTATCAAACTGTTCAATAGAACATAATTTTACAGGTGACAGGGGAGCAGGAATCCATATAACAGAAGGAGGTACGTTAAAATATGATATGGGAACAATTTCTGACAATAAAACCTTAGATAGTATTACAGGAACGGGAATATATGTAAATGGTCAGCTTAAAATTAATGAATCGGCAAGAATAGCTGAAAATAATGTAGTTTACCTGCCAAAAGGAAAATATATAGAAGTAACAGGTGAACTTTATAAAAATTATTCAAGTATTGCAAAAATAGAATCGGAAGACAAAAGTAATGGAACAAAATTAGTATATATAAATTATGAAAATGGAACAGGCGAGAAAGAACTGTATTATAAAGGAACTTCCAGTGATGAATATGAAGGAAAAGAAGTGCAAAAGAAATATAGTTGTGTTGGAATAAGTTCGCAACAATTACTAAGAACGGGAGAAAATGTTTCAGGCATCGGGAAAAATTGGATTATTATAAGTGAAAAATACTTAATAAAATATGATTCAAATACAACTGATGAAGTTAAAAATATGCCTTCAGATCAAGTGAAATTTTGGAATGAAAATATTAAATTAAGCAGTGAAGGTCCTAAAAGAGAAAAATATATAATTGATACTAAAAAACATTGGAATTACTCAAAAGATGGAAGAGGAACAAGAATTTCAGCGGGAGCTTATTTTTATGCCAATGAATCAAGAGTTCTATATGCTCAGTGGAAGAAACGTTCACCTAAGGAAATATATATAAATGCTAAGGATAGATATTATTTTAAAGGACAAGGCATAGTTATAAATAGAGAAGAATTGCTGAAAAAAGTTACAGTAACTGACGATGTTGATAACGGAAATGAGTATTATGTTAGAATAATAGAAATAACCAGAACCAGTGATAATCTTGTCAATAATGATAGTAGTGATGATAAGAACGATAGCAACAGTAATAAGAACGATAGTACTAACGATAAAAATGATAGCAGCAGTGACAAGAGCGATAGTGTTAGTAATAAAAGTGACAGCAGCAGTAACAAGAGCGATAGTACTGACAATAAAAGTGATAGTAAAAACAATAACAGTAGCAATAAAAGTGACAGTGGCAGTAAAGGTGATTACAAAGACAACAATTTATTAGCGACGGGATCAAATCTTGTTCCTGAAAAGTACATTAATACGTCAAAGGTTAGTGTATATAAAATAAAGATATACACTGAAACAGAAACAGCAAGTGTAAATGCAACAGCAACGTTTAAAATTTATGTATTAGATAATGAAACAGCTATTGGTTCTGTAAGATTTATAAGCAATAAATATCTTTATACATTATCAGATACTTCAAAATGGAATAAAAAGCGAAATGAGAATTTGAATACAAGGTTAACTAATGCGTTAAAAGATTCAAATCCAATGCTCAAAGTTGCGTATACAAGTGATGAAATTGAGCAGATAAGAAAGACTGTAAAAGGAAAAGGCTGCAGAATAACCAATAGTCTTAATAAAAATATTACAAAGGAATGGTAGTGTATGAAACAGATAATAATTATTGTGGGAACCATAGTTATAATTTTCATAGCTGCAATGACAATAGTATCTGTGGAAAGTAAGGACTTAAGAACAGACGAATTAAACAGAGCAGTTTCTGCATCAATTAAGAAAACAGTTTCAGACAGTCAGATTGAAAATCAGTCGACTATATTGTCTAATAAGGAAATGGTAGCATATTTTATTCAGTTGTTAAGTGTTAACATGAAAGGCAAGGGAGATGTTACCGTTGAAGTATATGATGCAGACTATAAAGAGGGACTTTTGTCTGTTGCAGTAACTGAAAAATTTAAATATGTAAATGGAAAAAATGGAGAAATAACAGTTAGAAAGTCAGCAATAGCTGAATAAAAATCAGATGTGTCCTAAAGTCATTATCCCACCATTGTGCAGGCACAGGTGGGATAAGACAATTTAACTTATAATCTATAGTATTATATTATTTTTGAATTTTAGTGCTGACTTCGCCGGAGTTTAGCCATTCTTCAGAACCGTCTTCATAACGAACTTTAAGATGGCATTCCTTGTCTATTTCAAGAGCCAGTGCATTTCTTGAAGTTCCGTTAGAAAGTACGCTGATAGGTTGCCCAATTATCATTGAACGGCTAATATATTCGTCAAGATAAGCTCTTTTGTCAAAGGATTCATAGTATTCCATAAAATAGTTTAAAAGGTGACCAACAAGTATGCTTCGCTTATTTACGGCATCACTGCTTTTTTCAAAAATAGCAGTTGCAATTTCTGAAATATCTTCAGGAAAACCGTCTTCAGGTGGGCATACGTTAATGCCAATTCCTACTATGGCATAATCCAACTTTGATGTTTCAATATTAAAGGCAGCTTCGGTAAGAATGCCACAAACTTTTTTACCTTCAATATAAATGTCATTAACCCATTTAATGTCAGCTTTTTTGTTAGAAACATCTTCAATGGCTTTGGCTGTTGCTACAGCAGCGGAAGTTGTCAAGAATAAAGCCTGATCAGCAGGAATATCAGGTCTTACTAATATGCTAATGTACAGGCCTGTGTTTGACGGAGAGTAGAATTTCTTACCCATTCGTCCTCTGCCAAGTGTCTGTTCTGTGGCGATAAGGACTGTGCCGTGTGGCGCACTCTGTTCGGCTTTTTCTTTTAAAACTGTATTGGTAGATGTAATGGTTTTATATACAGACAAATCAAGTGGATAATTTAAATATTGTTCAATGCTTTGTGGTGAAAGAATGTCATTGTCAGGCTCTAAGCAATATCCTTTGTTAGGAATTGCATTTATTGAATAGCCGTCTTTTTCAAGAGTTTTAATGGCTTTCCAGATAGAGTTACGGCTTACGTTAAGATTAGTTGCAAGCTGACCTCCTGAAATGTATTCACCTTTATTTTCTTCAAGCTGTTTTAAAACTTCGTCTTTTATGCTCATGGTAACGGAAACCTTTCTTAATTAGTATGATTATGCAATAAAGAGTTATGCAATAGAAGTACATAACAAAATTTATTTTATGCAATGAAAATATAATGTCAAAAATATGACATAAAAAAGTATAACATCAAAAAAATGTTTATTCAACAAAACAAAGTGAATGAATAATAAAATGTTAGCTGAAAAACAAAACAGGTTGACAATTGAAAAACGTTGTCTTACAATGGTGACGTTGGAGTGCGCATATTCAGAGAATATTTAGAAGGGACATAGGCATAAATTTAATTACTCAATTGATGCCTTTTATAAAAAATGAATAATAAGAAATTTTTAACTGTTCAGGATATGGTTCTTATAGCTGTATTTGTAGCAATAATAACTGTATGTTCATTTATACAGATTTCAGTAGGACCTGTACCATTTACATTACAGACATTTGGTGTTTTTGTAACAGCAGGCATACTTGGAACTAAGAGAGGAACATTAGCAGTTATAGTTTATATTTTGCTTGGTATTATTGGTGTACCTGTATTTTGTGGTGCAGGCGGACCGGGAGTTATTGTTGGAACAACAGGTGGTTACATAACAGGATTTATTTTTACTGCACTTATTATTGGCATAATCACTCATTTCTTCGAAAAGAGTTCTACATGGTTAAACCTTGTAGCTACAGTTGTAGCTATGATTTTAGGTGACGTTGTATGTTTTGTTATTGGAACAATTCAGTTTATGTTTGTAATGAAGACTTCATTGACAGTGGCATTGGGATACTGTGTAATACCATTTATTATTCCTGATTTAGTTAAAATATTAGTAGCAACAATTATTGTTAATAGGATGAAAAAATATGTCAAAATACTTAATTAGACCACATCATATGTTGTGTATGCAGTTCTTTGAGGGCAAGGGATACAGCGATGGATTTGTTGCATCTATGGCAGCAATAAAAGAAAAACTTGAAAAAGAAGATCCTCAGGTTGAGATTGTTGAAGGAACAGATGATGTATGTAAGAATTGCCCACATAATATGGGTGGGGCATGTGAGAATGAAGATTCTGTAAGACAACATGACAAGAGAGTGTATGACAAAGTAATTGAAACTGTAGGAAACAGTGCCAAATGGTCAAATATTACCAAAGCCATAAGAGAGAACATTATAGACTCAGGTAAGATGAGAGAAACTTGTGGTAAGTGTCAGTGGTCAGATATTTGTTTTAAAAATTAGAATAATAAATATATATATTTCAAACAACCAAAGGGTGCGTGGCTTTATGCTATGCACCTTTTGTGTTATATGCGATTAGACTTGATATTTGCGATAGCTAAACAATATAGGTATAAATCTGCGACTAAACAATATAGGTATAAATCTGCGACTAAACAATATAGGTATAAATCTAGATAGAAGAACCAAAATATGTTAGTATATAATGTATTAGATTTAATTTTGGAGGAAGCAATGACTTTAGAGGCAAAGAATTTAAATGAGCAGATAAGCAATTTAAAAGAATATGAAGTGATTCTTCATAAAAATATAGAAGAAGTTGATTCAGAAGGATGGTTTCTGAAACATAAGAAAACAGGAGCAAGAATAGTACTTCTGGCTAATGATGATGATAACAAGGTATTTAATATAGGATTTAGAACACCTGTTAATAATGATACGGGAGTTCCGCACATTATCGAGCATACAGTACTTTGTGGTTCGAAGAAGTATCCTGTTAAGGATCCTTTTATGGAATTAGTTAAGGGGTCACTTAACACATTTTTAAATGCAATGACATATCCGGATAAGACAATTTATCCTGTGGCAAGTTATAATGACAAGGATTTTAAGAATCTTATGGAAACGTATATGGATGCAGTTTTTAATCCTAATATATATGATGAAAAGAAGATTTTTCTTCAGGAGGGATGGCATTACGAACTTGAAAACAAGGATGGAGAATTAACTTACAACGGAGTTGTATACAATGAAATGAAAGGCGTTTATTCATCAGTGGACGGCGTAATGGATAGAGCAACATTACATTCATTGTATCCGGACACATCTTATAGTTATGAGTCAGGCGGAAATCCTGACAATATACCGGAATTATCATATGAAGAATATTTGGATTTTCATAGAAAATACTATCATCCGTCTAACAGCTACATTTATCTTTATGGAGATATGGATATGGTTGAAAGACTTCAGTGGATTGACAAGGAATATCTTGGCAAGTATGATATGTTGAAAATTGATTCAGAAGTAAAGAAACAGCCTGCTTTTTCACAGTTAAAGGAAGAAAAAGTGGCTTATGCAATTACAGACAGTGAATCATTGGAAGACAACACAGTTCTTACAGTTAATTATGTAATTGGCGATAGCAGTGATGTAGAATTAAATACTGCAATTCAGATTTTGGAATACGTTCTTATGGAAATGCCTGGAGCTTTTCTTAAGCAGGCTTTAATTGATGCAAAAATCGGGAAAGATGTTTATAGTCAGTATGAGGACGATATTTGCCAGCCTATGTACAGCATTGTCGCAAAATATGCCAATGAATCAGACAAAGAAAAATTTATTACAATAATAAATGAAACACTTGAAAAATTAGCAAAGGAAGGTCTTGATAAAAAGGCACTTTTGGCAGGATTAAACAGCCTTGAATTTAAAGTGAGAGAATCAGATTTTGGCAGAATACCAAAGGGATTAATCTTTGGAATAAATATGCTTTCAAGCTGGTTATATGATGACAGCAATCCTTTTGTTTTATTAGAAACAAACAAGGTTTTTGAAAAACTTAGAAAGATGATTGACACAGATTATTTTGAAAAATTAATCACAGAATATTTTATAAAAAATACTCACAAATCAGTGGTAATATTAACACCTGAAAAAGGATTGACTGAAAAGAAAGAACAGCAGTTAAAAGATTCATTGGAAGCTAAGAAAGGTACAATGACAGATGAAGAAATTGAAAATATAATAAGAGAAACAAAGGAACTAAAAGAATATCAGACAACATCTTCATCACCTGAAGATTTGGCAAAAATTCCTTTACTTGAAATCGAGGATATAGGAAAAGAACCACGAAAAATCATTGGACAACCGGAAACTAAAGAAGGCATAACAATGCTTTACAACGACCTGTTTACTAATGGAATAGGATACCTTGACATAGTATTCGACTGTACAGATTTGCCTGAAAAATATCAAAGTTATATGGGACTTTTGAAACCTGTGTTAAGTTACATGGATACTGAAAAGCATTCTTATACAGAACTTAATACTGAAATTGATTTGGATTTAGGCGGTTTTGCTTTTGATTCGGGAATTTATGTTAATAAGAAAACAGGAGAACCAATGCTTACAGGCGAGGTTCACGCAAAGATGCTTTATGACAAGATTCCAAAGACTTTTGATTTGATTAAAGAAGTTGTTTTGGAAACTAAGTTTGATGACTATAAGCGTTTAAAAGAAATTCTTGAAGAATTAAAATCAAGAGTGAAATCTTCAATAATAAAGACAGGTGACAGTGCTGCAATGCTTAGGGCAATGTCTTATTATTCAAAATCATATTATTTAAAAGAACAGTCAACAGGACTTGCATTCTATCAGTTCTTAAGTGATATTTTAGATAATTATGAAGAAAAGAAAGAAGATTTCGCAAAGAAATTGAAATATACAATTGAATATGTGTTCAGCAATCAGAAAATGTATTTGAATTATGCCGGAGATAAGGAAAGTTATGAACTTGTGAAAAAGCTTGTTATTGACTTAAAGAACAGTGTTTATAATGTTCCAAGAAATAAGGATTTGTGGCAGTTTAAACCTGAAAAGAAAAATGAAGCAATAAAAACATCAGGTCAGGTTCAATACGTTGCAAGAACAGGTAACTACAACAAGGATAATGACAAGGTATTTAGTGGAAGCTTTATGGTTCTTGGAAATATTATGAGAAGTAAATATCTTTGGAATAACATTAGAGAATTAGGTGGAGCTTATGGATGTAACGCTTCATTTACAAGAAATGGTGATGTAATGTTTACTTCATACAGAGATCCAAACCTTGGAAAAACTAATCAGGTATATTTAAAAGCAGCAGATTTTATTGAAAATTTTAATGTAGATGAAAGAGAAATGCGTAAATATATTATAGGAACAATTAGCGGAATTGATACACCACTTAATGCGGCAGACAGAAGTGGAAGAGAGTTTAGCTGTTTTATTACAGACACAGATTATGAAACATTAAAAAGAGAACGTGAGCAGATTCTTTCAACCAATGTTGAAAACATTAGAGAGCTTGCACCTTTGGTAAGAGAAGCTATGGCAGACAATAATATTTGCGTAGTAGGTAGTGCAAGTGCAATAGAACAGGACAAAGAACTTTTTGAAAAAATAGTAGAATTAGTTTAAAAAGTATTAGTTTAAAGTTATAACTAAAAATATCAGACAGATATATTGGAACTAAAGAGAATTATCAGTTGTTTACCGAAAGAAAGGAGAGCATCCAGGGGATGCAATAAGATAATGAAAGAAAAATTTAAATCAGGATTTGTAGCCCTTATAGGCAGACCAAATGTAGGAAAATCTACATTAATGAATCAGATTATTGGTCAGAAGATAGCAATAACATCAAAAAAACCACAGACTACAAGAAATAAGATACAGACAGTATACACATGTGATGAAGGTCAGATAGTATTCCTTGACACACCAGGAATTCACAAAGCTAAAAACAAGCTTGGGGAATATATGGTTAATGTGGCAGAAAAAACATTAAAGGAAGTTGACCTTATATTATGGCTTGTAGAACCTGACACTTTTATCGGTGCAGGGGAACAGCATATTGCTGAACAACTTAAAGGCATTGATGTACCTGTAATTCTTGTAATTAACAAAACAGATACAGTTAAACGTGAAGAGATTTTGACTTTTATTGATGCATATAGAAAAATATATGATTTTAATGAAATCATTCCTGCATCAGCTCTTAGAGGTCAGAACACAGATACAGTTGTTGAGGAAATATTTAAGTATTTGCCAGAAGGTCCTATGTACTATGATGAAGATACAGTTACAGACCAGCCAATGAGACAGATTGTAGCTGAATTAATAAGAGAAAAAGCTCTTCACGCATTAAATGAAGAAGTGCCTCACGGAATTGCTGTAACAATAGAAAGAATGAAGCAGAGAAAAAATGCTGAAATTATGGATATTGACGCAACAATAGTTTGTGAAAGAGATTCACATAAGGGAATAATAATTGGCAAAAAAGGCAGCATGCTTAAGAAAATCGGTACAAATGCCAGATATGAAATTGAGCAGCAGTTGGAAATGAAAGTTAATCTTCAGTTATGGGTAAAAGTTAGAAAAGACTGGAGAGACAGCGAATTATTAATGAAGAATTACGGATATATTGAAGAAAAATAATTTCCAATATATTCTTACAAGCCCAAATAAGTATACAAAAATTTCTATGGAGAATCCTAATTATAGACATATAAAACATGGAAAATAAAATATAATTTTATATAGGATTACAGTGTCAAAAGGTCTTAGCCCACGGTGTCTGCATAATGGTGGGGATGGCACTGGATGGAATTAGTTTTAGAATTGGTACTTAGGAGGGAATATGGAATATCAGGGAAGTTCTAGTGCTTTTTGGGCAACAGGAAAGATTGAAGATTATTTGAAGTATTCTGAGGAGAGAAAAAGACAGGCTTGCGAAAAATTTATTTCTGCAATAGAAGGTGAAAAGGCAAATGATAGAAACAGTAACAGTAATAGGGATGGTAATATCCTCCATGGCTATAAGTGAATATGACAAAAGACTGGTATTGTTAACAAAGGAATTTGGTAAAATCACAGCTTTTGCAAGAGGTGCAAGAAAAACAACAAGTCAGTTTCTTGCAGGAAGCCAGCCAATGGCTTTTGGTGAATTTACCTTGTACAGAGGAAGAAATGCATATACGGTAACATCAATGAAAATAAGTGACTATTTCAGCAGTGACATGAAAGACATTGACAGTATGTATATGGGAATGTACTTTTTGGAACTGGCGGACTATTATGGTAGGGAAGGCATTGAGGCAGGAGAAACACTTAAACTACTATATATGTCTATGAAGGCATTATCCAAAAATATGCTAAAAAAAGAATTGATTAGATGTATATTTGAATTAAGAATTCTTGTTATAAATGGTGAGTATCCAAATGTGTTTACTTGTGGCAATTGCGGAGAAAAAGAGAATCTTGATTACTTTGATGAAAAAAATAGTACAATGATATGTAGCAACTGTCATGGAAAAGTACCAGAGAAAAATATAATTGACAATTCAACAATTTACGCACTTCAATATATAGTTACATCACCTATAACAAGATTATTCTCCTTTGACGTGACAGATAAAGTACTGGAACAGATGAAGGGGATAATTAACAAATATATAAAGAAACATATAGATAGGAAGTTTAATTCTTTAGAATTTCTGGAAATTTAATATTGAAATTAATTGCTTAAACGTATAAAATTACTAACTAGAGAAAAAAATAGGAGACTAAGAGATGAAGAGAATTATGGCAATGCTAATGTCAGTTGTTTTGACATTAGGGCTGACGGCTTGCGGTCATACTGTTGGTGATGTTGATTTGGAATCAGGTCAAAGTGCTATCTACATACAGAAGGACGGTATGGTTTCATATGCTGTAAGCGAATCGTTTGATAAGGATTATTATGATAAAGATGAACTAAAGAAGGAGATAGAGGCTGAAATTAAGGCATACAATGCTAGTAGTGATGCTTCAGTAGATGATGCAATTACGCTTGATAGCTTTAGTGTGTCAAAAAAGGTTGCAACATTGTCTCTTGATTTTACAACAACATATGATTTACTTAATTATATGCTAAATGATAATAGAGTGGAAAAAGACAAATTCTATATTGGAACAATTGATTCTAATGACGATTGCAAAATAAGTGGTAATTTTGTTGAACCAGGCAAAAAGGATAAAATCAAGGCTAAAACTATTAAAAGTATGACGGATAGTAATATTTTAATAGTGGATGAACAGTATAAGGTTCAGGTAGAAGGCAATGTTTTATATACAAGTGATAATTGTAAGATTGATGATGATGGCATTGTGACTACAGCAAAGTCAGATGATGAACTAAGTTATATTGTGTATGAACTTGAATAATAATCATATTTTTTAGAAAATATTTTACAAGTTAGCATAAAATAATTTGACAAATAAAAAAATAAAAGTTAAATTAAGAAAAATCATAATAGAAAATAGAAAAAGTAGAAAAGGAAGAAATGACATGGAAAAGACAATGGAAAAAATTGTAGCACTTGCAAAAAGCAGAGGATTTGTATATCCGGGTTCAGAAATTTACGGTGGACTTGCAAACACTTGGGATTATGGTAACTTAGGTGTTGAATTAAAGAACAATGTAAAAAAGGCATGGTGGAAGAAATTTATTCAGGAAAACCCTTATAACGTAGGTGTTGACTGTGCAATTTTAATGAATCCACAGACTTGGGTAGCATCAGGACATCTTGGCGGATTCTCAGATCCATTAATGGACTGTAAAGAGTGTCATGAAAGATTTAGAGCTGACAAGATTATTGAAGACTATATGGCTGATAATGGTATTGAAGCTGAAGGTTCAGTTGATGGTTGGACACATGAACAGATGGCTGATTACATAGAAGAGCACAAGATTGCATGTCCTACATGTGGAAAGCACAACTTTACAGAAATCCGTGAATTTAACCTTATGTTTAAAACATTCCAGGGTGTAACTGAGGATGCTAAGAATACAGTATACTTAAGACCTGAAACAGCGCAGGGAATTTTCGTTAACTTTAAGAATGTTCAGAGAACATCAAGAAAGAAGATTCCTTTCGGAATTGGTCAGGTTGGTAAATCATTTAGAAATGAAATTACACCTGGTAACTTTACATTCAGAACAAGAGAATTTGAACAGATGGAATTAGAGTTCTTCTGTGAACCAGGAACAGACCTTGAATGGTTCCAGTATTGGAGAGCTTTCTGCCGAGACTGGTTATTAAGCCTTGGAATTAAAGAAGATGAAATGAGACTTCGTGATCACTCACCTGAAGAATTGTGCTTCTACTCAAAGGGAACAACTGATATTGAATTTTTATTCCCATTTGGATGGGGCGAACTTTGGGGTATTGCTGACAGAACAGATTATGACCTTACACAGCATCAGGAACTTTCAAAACAGGATTTAACATATTTTGATGATGACAAGCATGAAAGATATGTTCCATATGTTATTGAACCATCACTTGGTGCAGACCGTGTAACATTAGCTTTCTTATGTGCAGCTTATGATGAAGAAAATATCGGAACAGAAGAAAAACCTGATATGCGTACAGTTTTACATTTTCATCCTGCACTTGCACCTGTTAAGATTGGTGTATTGCCTTTGTCAAAGAAATTAAATGAAGGTGCTGAAAAGGTATTTGCAGAACTTAGCAAGTATTATAATTGTGAATATGATGACAGAGGAGCAATTGGAAAGAGATATCGTCGTCAGGATGAAATCGGAACTCCATTCTGTGTAACATATGACTTTGATTCAGAAGAAGATGGAGCAGTTACAGTACGTGACCGTGACACAATGGAACAGGAAAGAATTAAGATTGAAGATTTGAAAGAATACTTTGAACAGAAATTTGAATTCTAATAAAAATAATACAATTTTTAGAGAAAGGCTACCTAAGAGGGTGGCCTTTTGTTATGAAAAAGACTAATTATATTAGACAAAAATAAGTCTAAATAATGATTTTTATGCTGAATTTTAAAAATAAATGAAAAAAATCCTAAATAGAGAGTAAAAAGCACAAAAACTCTTTGGATAAAAACGTTTCTATTATATAATATTCATAGAGGAATTGAGAAGGGTTTGGAATAACTTGAATCAGTTGCCGTAAATGAAACTATGTTTCAAATAATTAAAAGGCGAGGTGTAATATGAAACCAGTAGTTAAAGTTATCCAGACAGCGAAAAACGAAAAACAGGCATGGCGCAAGTTAGATGATTTGGAATTGTTTAAATATTATAATTTCCGAATGAATACAGTGTCTGTTGACAGTAGCATAAGCTATCAGAAACTTTTGGGATTTGGAGGGGCTTTTACGGAAGCAGCAGCTTATACTTGGGCTAATGCAGATGAAAAATCAAAGGATGAAATCGTGAAAGCTTACTTTGATAAGGAACACGGATTAGCATATAATCTGGGAAGAACAACAATTCATGGATGTGACTTTTCGTTAGAACCATATACATACATTGAAGAAGGAGATCTTCAGTTATCGACGTTTGATATGTCAAGGGAAGACAAGTGGCTGATACCTTTTTTGACAAGGGCAAAAGAAACAGCAGGACACAGTCTGGGAATATTGGCATCACCATGGAGTCCACCGGCTTTTATGAAAGACAACAAAGATATTAATAACGGTGGCAGACTTTTAAAGAAAAACTATGCAACATGGGCTGAATATATGGTTAAGTATATTGAGGGAATGAAAGAACGTGGCATAGAAATAGATATGATTAGTATCCAGAATGAGCCGGCTGCAAAACAGGAATGGGCATCATGTAAGTATGAGGCTGATGAAGAAGCGGAGTTTGCAGTTGACTATCTTTATCCTGCATTAGAAAAAAGAGGATTGCAGGACAAAGTTAAAATTGTTATTTGGGACCACAATAGAGACTTAATGTTTAGAAGATTAAATGAGTCAATGGCATATCCGGGAGCTAGAGAAAAGGTTTGGGGAGCAGCGTTCCATTGGTATGTTTCAGATAAATCAGAAATTCTTACAATGGTTCATGAAAAATTTCCTGAGAAACATTTATTATTTACAGAGGGCTGTGTTGAATTAGTGAATAATTCAGGCGGAACAAGTTCAAAGGCAGGAATCGGTGCATGGAAACATGGGGAAATCTATGGAAGAAATATTATAAAAGATTTCAATAACTATAATGAAGCATGGATTGATTGGAATCTGCTTTTAAATGAAATCGGCGGTCCTAACTATGTAGGAAACTATTGTGAAGCACCGGTAATGTATGATAGGAATACAAAAGAAATAATGTACAACAGTTCATATTACTATATTGGTCATTTTTCAAGATATATTGAACCGGGAGCAGTGAGAATCTGCTGTAGAAATGATGTGGATAAGGGATTATATTCAGTATCATTTAAAAACCCTAATGGAGATATTGTTACAGTGGTTCAAAATGAGTTGAACAGAAAGCAGAGATTAGCTTTGGTTGTTGATGGACAGGGAACAAACACGGAAATACCTGCTCATTCAATTACAACATTTATAACAAAAAATAGTCAGGAATAATTTTCTTAAATGCCCTAAACCCCTTTAAATATAAAGAGTTTAGGGCATATTTCTTCTTGACTATGAGATTGTCTATGTTATAATTATTTCATAGGTGAGATTGCGTCTTTTTTTATGGAGTTGATTATCAACTATGATATAAGCAGTTTTTGCTTAGCTGGTCTCATCATTAATCGATTATATGAGTTGTGTATAGGAAAGCCATTCCTTCAACTCATAACATAAAATACAGTTTTAGGAGGAAAAAACAGATGGCAAACAAATGGGTATACCTTTTCAGCGAAGGTAATGCTAACATGCGTGAACTTCTTGGTGGTAAAGGTGCTAACCTTGCAGAAATGACAGGCTTAGGACTTCCAGTACCTCAGGGATTCACAATTACAACAGAAGCTTGTACTCAGTACTATGAGGATGGCAGAGAGATCAATGAAGAAATTCAGGGTCAGATCAATGAATACATCGTAAAGATGGAAGAAATCACAGGAAAGAAATTCGGTGATAAAGAGAATCCTTTACTTGTTTCTGTTCGTTCAGGAGCTAGAGCTTCTATGCCAGGTATGATGGATACAATTCTTAACCTTGGTCTTAACGAAACAGTAGTTGAAGCAATTGCTGCTAAGTCAGGAAATGCTCGTTGGGCTTGGGACTGCTATAGAAGATTCATCCAGATGTACTCTGATGTAGTTATGGAAGTTGGTAAGAAGTACTTTGAAGAACTTATCGACAAGATGAAAGCTGATAGAGGTGTTCAGCAGGACGTAGAACTTACAGCTGATGACTTAAAGGAATTAGCATCACAGTTCAAGGCTGAATACAAAGAAAAAATCGGAGAAGATTTCCCAGATGATCCTAAGGAACAGTTAATGGGAGCTATCAAGGCCGTATTTAGATCATGGGACAACCCACGTGCTAACGTATACCGTCGTGACAATGATATCCCTTATTCATGGGGTACAGCTGTTAACGTACAGTCAATGGCATTCGGTAATATGGGTGATGATTGTGGTACAGGTGTTGCATTTACAAGAGATCCTGCTACAGGTGAAAAGCACTTAATGGGTGAATTCTTAAAGAATGCTCAGGGTGAAGACGTAGTTGCAGGTGTTAGAACACCAATGCCTATCGCTCAGATGGAACAGGAATTCCCAGAAGCATTTGAAGAATTTGTAAAGGTTTGCAAGACTCTTGAAGATCATTACAGAGATATGCAGGATATGGAATTTACTGTTGAAAACAGAAAGCTTTACATGTTACAGACAAGAAATGGTAAGAGAACAGCTCAGGCTGCTTTAAAGATCGCTTGTGACCTTGTTGATGAAGGCATGAGAACAGAAGAAGAAGCTGTAGCTATGATCGATCCAAGAAACTTAGATACATTATTACATCCACAGTTTGATGCAGCAGCTCTTAAGGCAGCTACACCAGTTGCTAAGGCACTTGGAGCATCTCCAGGAGCAGCTTGTGGTAAGATCGTATTCACAGCTGAAGACGCTGAAACTTGGAATGCAAGAGGAGAAAAGGTTGTACTTGTACGTCTTGAAACATCTCCAGAAGATATCACAGGTATGAAGGCATCACAGGGTATCTTAACAGTTCGTGGTGGTATGACATCACATGCTGCAGTAGTAGCCCGTGGTATGGGTACATGTTGTGTATCTGGTTGTGGCGACATCGTTATGGATGAAGCAAACAAGAAATTTACATTAGCTGGAAAAGAATACCATGAAGGAGACTTTATCTCAATCGATGGTTCTACAGGTAATATTTATGATGGTATCATACCTACAGTTGATGCAACAATCGCTGGTGAATTCGGAAGAATCATGGGATGGGCTGATAAGTTTAGAACACTTAAAGTTAGAACTAATGCAGATACTCCAGCTGATGCTAAGAAAGCTAGAGAACTTGGTGCAGAAGGTATTGGTCTTTGCCGTACAGAGCATATGTTCTTCGAAGAAGACAGAATCGCTGCATTTAGAGAAATGATTTGTTCAGATACTGTTGAAGAAAGAGAAGAAGCACTTGAAAAGATTCTTCCATATCAGCAGGGAGACTTCGAAGCTCTTTATGAAGCTCTTGAAGGATGTCCAGTAACAATCAGATTCTTAGATCCACCTCTTCATGAATTCGTTCCAACTGAAGAAGACGATATTAAGAAACTTGCTGAAGCTCAGGGCAAATCAGTAGAAGAAATTAAGGGTATTATCCAGGGATTACATGAATTTAACCCTATGATGGGACACAGAGGACTTCGTCTTGCTGTAACATATCCAGAAATCGCTAAGATGCAGACTAAGGCTGTTATTCGTGCTGCTATCAACGTACAGAAGAAGCACAGCGATTGGACAGTTAAGCCTGAAATCATGATTCCATTATCATGTGATGCTAAGGAATTAAAATATGTTAAGGATATCGTAGTAGCTACAGCTGATGCTGAAATCGCAGCAGCAGGTGTTGAACTTGAATACCAGGTAGGTACAATGATCGAAATCCCTAGAGCAGCTCTTACAGCTGACGAAATCGCTAAGCAGGCTGACTTCTTCTGCTTCGGTACAAACGATTTAACACAGATGACATACGGATTCTCAAGAGATGATGCTGGTAAGTTCTTAGATGCTTACTATGATGCTAAGATCTTCGAAAACGATCCATTTGCTAAGTTAGATCAGGTTGGTGTTGGTAAGTTAATGGAAATGGCTATCAAACTTGGTAAGCCAGTTAACCCTAACCTTCACGTAGGTATCTGTGGAGAACACGGTGGAGATCCATCTTCAGTAGAATTCTGCCATAAGATTGGTCTTGATTATGTATCATGTTCACCATTCCGTGTACCTATTGCTAGATTAGCAGCAGCTCAGGCAGCTATTGCAGAAAGTGGGAAATAATCGTTTATGGTGTCAAAAGCCCCTAAACATCGGCAATTTCACAGTTTCTAAGGACTACTTGAAAGAGTACAAAAAGTTCGATAAAAACATGAAAAAAGCGGGTAAATGGGAAGACATCAACGTAACGATTACGGTTTGATAAAAATAATCAGGGAATCATACTTTTAAAGTATGGTTCCCTTTTTGTTATAGCGACGAGGCAAGTGGTCATCAGGCTTGCATGAATGAACATTTGCCGACCGCTAATCAGATGCGAGATATGCATAGCATATCTCGTATCTGTTAAAAGAAGAAAAGTATTAAATCCAGGTTGTCAAAAGTAGATTAAGAAAATGAAGGCGGGTCTATTGCAAGATACGCATTTGTATATACAAATACATTCTTGTTAGGAAGAATCCTAAAACCTCTATATCTTAATATCTCGCCTACCGGCTTAGTATATTCTATTGCTATCTTAAAATCATACAGTGGAGGACAGCATTCCTACCTTGTTTATGTTAAAATTTTCTATGGGGCTATATCTTATTCTTTGTAGATGTGCATGCAGGGCGGTTTAATATAAAAAAATCAGTTGAAATATTATAATTGCTACAATAATGAAATATCAATTTAGCTATAGATATGGTAGAATTATAGAAAGTGATATTGAGCAGAAAATAATAACGTGAGTATGTGTGCATTATAGTTTGTGGTGATATAATGGCATTAATAATGAGAAATAGATCGCGTTGCTTGAAAAAATAACATTATAAAATGCTTAAGAAAAATATACTAGGAAATTTGTTATAGAACATAAGATATTTTCGACTTGGTATTATATCAAAAAAATATAGGAATGATAAAAAAAAACAAAGTAAATGTTAGTAAAATTCATTGCAGTAGACAATAAATAAAGGGTGATAAAAATTGTATATGGAAAGTTGTACTGTATAAGTCAATTACAGGGAGTTAAGTTGGTTGTATAGGCAGCACTATGGATGAGATAATGAATTTTGATTAATAGATAATTAATGAATTATATGGAACTTGCAGAATTAAAAAATATAGCAGAATGTTTATTCTGCTCAAAATACGGTGAAGAGACAAATTTCATGTGTGTCATTGTTTGTAAGTCTGTAATTAATTGCATAATATGACTATAATAAAGAAATTTTTGTGCAAAATAAATTAGAAAGTATAAAATGGGAGGATAATTTGAAAAAGCATAAATGGTTAAGCGTTATTCTTGTAATGTTGTTGTTCATTGTAGTATTTAAGTATACTAATGACATTATTATGATGCCTGATACTAAAATAAAAAATACAGGAGCATCAAATAAAATAAAAAGTAAAGAAGATTCTTTGAATATAACTAATGTTTCAAAAGATTATACAAATCCTGTAGAAAAGGTTAAGAATCATAATTTAAAAGAAATAGAGAGTATACTAAATGGTAAAGTCTCTATAATAGAATATGAAAATAAATACGGTATTTCGTTAGTGTATGACAAAGAAAAAAAGATGTATAGATCAGAAGAATATGATATTTGTGGAACAAAAGGTGTTTTATATTGGAAAATAGATAACGAAATATTAAATGAAGCATATATTGATTTTGAAGCTTGCAATAAAGAATTATCGCCAGAACAGGATGAAGAGATTATTGCTTATTTGAATAGTACAGTAGGAAAAACTAAAGAAGCAAGACACCAAATGGGAGGATGGTTTTATCGGATATGGGAGAGTGATAATATTCGATATTATTTAGGTTCTGGTTCATATAGTGATATAGGTCCGTATAATGTGGAATTTACGGCATCTAAATTTAGCAAGCCAGTTACTGCTGCTGATACAAGTGATGAAATTATTACAATGATGCAGAAGTTCTCAGGTGATGATAAAATTAAAAAAATAGTAAATTTATTAGGCAAACCGACAGAGGAAAATGATTATAGTGTTATATATAAAAATTATAAAAGAAAATTTAATGGATTAAAAGGAAATGTTATTGTTTTTTATGATAAAAATACATCTAATATAGATTCTATATTATGGGAGTATAATACAGATAATTACTTGAATATATATGAAAAATGTATCGATTATTTGAATGAACAATTTGGAGATTGTTATGCATCTCCTAAAGAACCCGAAAAGAAAATTTGGAATGATTTTTCGTTATTCTATGTGGGATTTGATAAAGAAATCATATTAAAAAAAACGTATATGAAAAATCAATAGTATTTAATGAATATATATTGAGCATCAAATATATAATTTAATTAAACAAGGTGATATATAATGTATGATTTAAAACTTGGCAGGCCAAAAGACCAAACACCTTCGCAATTTTTAATGGATAATATTAAATTAATAGATATATTAAACAAACCAATTATAGATGTAGCATGCGGTTACGGTCGAAATGGAGGATATCTTGTAAAAGATAATCACAGGGTAGTATTTATAGACAATGATGTTGATTGCTTGGAATATATTAGTAGCGGAAAAAATATTAGTGATTACGGAGATGTGGATTTGAATAATGTACGTGTCTTACATATGGACCTTAATTGGGCTAAACTTCCGTTTCCAAATGATTCGGCAGGGGGAATTATAGATATTCATTATTATAATCCATTTCTAATAAAAGAAATGATTAGAGTTTTATGTATAGGAGGATTTTTTTGCTTTGAAACTATAAGTGCACGTGGAAATAATGTATATGAACTGCCCGATTATAATTTAATTAAAAAATTATTGAAAAATTTTGAAATCGTAAGTTATTCTGAAAGGCAAGTAAAACCATTTGAATTAGGTAAGTCTGTAGTTAAAATTTTTGCTGTAAAAAAGTAATTTCTTAAATAAAAAGCGTAAATTGTATAATTAAGAGCATAAAGCACTATAAATAAAGAGCTTTATGCTCTTATTTTTTTTGCAACAGCTAAAAAAGTGTACAATTTACAAATGAAATTTTAGTGTCAAATGCAGAAAGGAGTCAACATGTTACTTTATGAGATAAGAAAGAAAACAGGCGAAATCCCATATAAAAAAAGAAAGGAAATAAAGGAAGGTGTCACTCTTGAATTAGAAGGTGACTCAGTTTTAATCCAATCCTTTGTTTTGAAGGAAGAGGCAATAAAAAAGTTAAAGGAATTTAAGTCAGAAGTTCGTGAAATGCATTATTCAGGAACGTACTATCTGATAGAGGAATATTTCATTGAAGAAAACTTATATGATTCAACAGGAGAATTTATATCATCTGGAGACATAGTTGATTTTTCAAAAATGGATTTTAATTTTTAGAAAGGAGAATAATATAAGATGCCGAAAATAAAGATTACTTATGATGACAGAGTGGACATCGAAATGATGCTTCAGGATAAAATTTCAAAAAGCATGATTTCAGAATTAAAAGGAATATCAAGAGGAGCCCTGTACAACGAAATCGAAAAGGGCAAGGATGAAATGGGGGAATACAGAGCAATTTTAGGACAAAAGAACTTACTAAGAAGCAGGAGCTAATGCATGAAATATAAAGAATTTAAAGAGAACATTATTAATGAGCTTGTAAAAACGAAATTATTTAGTAAAGAAGAAGCTGAAAAGTACTATTTGGAAAACAAGAATTTTTTCATTGAGAAACAATTCGGAATCAAAACAAAGCAGGGGAGGAAGAAAAAATGAATGTAGTAAATTTGGCGGGTAATCCGACAGCAGATCCGGTTGAATCAACATACGCATACAAGGACAAGGATGGCAATGAAAAGAATGGAAGAAGAGCGTCATTTGTGCTTGCTGTGTCTGTCAGTAATGGACGAAGATATGAGGAAGCGACTTTTGTAAGATGTGTTGCTTTCAACAACAACGCAAAAATAGTAATGGACAGAGTAAAATGTGGAAAAAAGATTATTGTTCAGGGACATCTGAAATCAGGAAGCTTTGAAAGGGATGGAGTTAAACAATACACTTTGGACTTAATAGTTGACTGCATAGAATTTTGTCAGAAAGCAACTGAAGAAAAGGAAAATACGGAATTTGTTGAAATGAGTGAAAATGCTCAAAATGAATTTTTTAGCGTGCCGGAACCGGGAGAGAATGATTTACCAATGCCTTACTAACAGGAAAGGAAAACTATGGACAAGAACACAATCATATATTATCTTCAACATCCTGAAATCACAGATAAATTGTGGGAAACAGCAGAATATCTTGAAAGAGAAAGATTGTCTCTTTTGGAACATCTTGAAAGGGAAATCATATATACAGGACAGGTGAAGGTAAGCTATTCAACACCAACTGCAAAAACATATAAGTACCATGACGTGGGAGATACAATTGAGAGCACTGAAAAAATGTTGCGAAAATACAGGGAAGAATTAAATCAAAGTTACATGAAAACAATTGAGGAAATAGCCATGTGCAAGAGAATTAACTTAATTTACAAGCTTCTTTCAATCGATGATCAGAAATTACTTTCAGACTTATACATAGAAAAAATCGGTTGGAAAGCAGTGGAGATTGATTCAGGAATCAATCACAGAATACTTGTGAGGAAAGTAAATGACATATTTAATCTAATGTGTCTGATGTACGATGCATCTTTAATTACAGATGTAAAACTTGCAAAAATGGGACAGCAGAATGAAAAAGCAGAAAAGGAAAAACAAAAAAAGGCAGAAACAATAGAGGGACAGACCACATTGTATGACTTTTTAGGAAAGGAAAAGCAAAATGAAAAAAAAGAATAATAAGACAATAATAGGAGTGGACCACGGATATGGTTACACAAAGGGAACACACATAATACTTAAGAGTGGAGTTGACAAGCTAATCATTGAACCACCATTTAATGATGACTTACTTGTGTTTCAGGGCAAGGTTTATGCAGTAGGACAGAAACGAGGACAGATGCAAACAGAAAAAACCAAGACAATTGATTATTACATATTAACGCTTGCAACAATAGCTTCAGAAATGAAGCAAGCAAAAAAGACAAGACTTAATGATGTGGTGATAGCTGCAGGACTGCCATATTCTTTCATGTCAAGTCAGGGACCTGCATTTCAGAAATATTTAGGAAAAAACAAAAAAGTAGATTTTAAGTATGAGGGAGTCAAGTATTCAATAGGAATAAGTGGTGTAAAGATTTTTCCACAGGGATTTCCAATGATTGCCTATGAATTATCGGAAGACAAGGAAGAGGTTAAGGTGGCAGACATTGGAAGCAGAACCATAGATGTACTTACTTTTATTAATGGAAAGCCGATATATGACAAGTGCTTTTCACTTGACAGAAAGGGAACATTGGATTGCGTAGACATGATAGAAAAGTATTTTCTTACAAAATTCTCTGAGACCATCAGTGAAAATAAGATTCAGGATTTACTTCAGAACAAGAAAGTAAACCTGCCACCTGAACAGATAAAGTTTGTTAAGGAACTAATCAGAAATTATGTTGATGAAATCTTAATGGAACTAGAAGTAAGAGGCATAAAAAACAATGTTGTGTATTGTGGTGGAGGAGCAACCGTAGTAAAGAACTATCATGGAAACTTACCGGCAGGATGCATCATCAAGGATGACATATATGCAAACGCAAAAGGGTATGAGGAACTGGCCGCAGACATGCTATAAAAATAGAAATGAGAGTTAGAAAACTAACTCTCATTCCAAAAATCAATTACCAATACCCATTAAAAAATTAGAGCCGGTAAAAGAATAATAACGAAAACCGGAATTGAATAACCAAGAAATTCAATCAAACTCATAATTTTCTATGGACATTTTAGATATTAACACATTTGGTTAAAGTTTACAAGAAATTATTTTTGGAGGCATCCATGAGAACTAGGGAAGAATTTAGCATTTTAAAGGTACGTCTGTACAAGGACACGGATTATCTAATTAAAAATTATTTAAATACAAAACAGAACAAGTCAACATACATTAAGAATCTAATACTGAAGGACATGAGGCATGAAAACATAGAAAATTCAATGTACAGGGTATTGGAAGATTTCTTCAAGGATCATCCTGAAATACTAAATAAAAGCACTCAAAAAGAAAAAAATGAAATTTCTGAAGCTGAGGAAATCATTGAAGATGAAAAACCTGAAGACATTCAAAAAGAAGATGATGAAAAGGAATTACCTGATTCAGCAAAAAGCTTCTTAAGTGCATTGGAGTTTTAAACATGGGAATATGTGAGAGAATAAAGGATGAAGTCTCAATAACGGATTATGCAAGATACATGGGATTTACGATACTAAAAAAAGGAAATTATTACACAATGAAAGAACATGACAGTGTAATGATAAGTCCAAGGAAGAAAAAGTATTGGCAAAACAGTAATCCGTCAGACAGTGTAGCTTTTGGTGAGGGTGGTTCGGTAATAGACTTTGCAATGAATTTTGGCGGTTATTCGAGAGATGAAGCCATAAAACAACTGATAAGCTTTGGAAACATCCGATTCGATAATGAGCCAATACAACAGACACAGAAAGTGGACATTCCTGAAAGTGTTGAATTAAAACTTCCAGCTACGGATGACAATACAAGAAATGTGTTTGCATATCTTATAAAAACAAGGGGAATAACAAAAGACATTGTAACAGAGCTAATAAAGAGAAAAATGATATATCAGGACAAGCACAAAAATTGTGTTTTTGTCGGATATGACATTAATGATAAGAATAAGCCTGTGTACGCCTGTTTAAGAGGTACAAACACATACAAAAAATTTCAGGGTGATGTTAGGGGCTGTGATTACTCAAAGGGAATATATGTAGAAAATGGAAGCAAAACATTTGTTGTGACAGAATCTTTCATAGACGCAATGAGTGTAATGACAATAATGGGAAAAGATTGGAAGAAACATAATTATCTTGCTTTGGGTGGCACAGGTAAATATGAAGCAATTAAGTCTTACCTTAACGCTGGAAAAGTAAAGAATCTGATTATTGCAACAGATAATGACAAGGCAGGAAGAACAGCAGCAAAAATAATTAGTACATTTGTTAAAAGAGATTACCCTGATGTGTCAGTTAAGGTTAGTCTTCCACCAGTAAACAGCGGAAAAGACTGGAATGAAGTAATTAATAAAAACAAAAAGTAAAAATAAAGAAGGTCGAAATCTAAAAGCACCTTTATATGATATATATATCAATTTGCTTCTATACCGGAAGAAGTTATTAAAAATACTTAAATAAGAGAATAGAAAGAGAGGTTATTTTTATGATACTTTTAATTACAGCAAATGGATACTGTACCGAATTATATTTTGGTGAAGACATGGAAAACATAATTAAAATACTTGAGATTATGGTTGTTTTATTATTTGGATTATTAATGTTATTTATTGCTACTTACATAATTTTGCTACTATATAATGTGGGCAAATACATAATATACAAGATTGAACAAAAGGTAATCAATAAAAAGAAATAGAATAGATAAGTTTCTTCATTGGTTTAATTTTATGTTGTATTTCAATTTTTATTATATTAGTAACGGGTGAGGTTTCGCTTTTATTTAATACGGATATAAATTATGGTGATTATTCAGTAAGTCAACTAGAAGAAAGGGCAGTTCATAAAAACAGCAAAAGCAATAACAGACAGATACACAATGGTATATGTGGTTCATTACATATAGAAATTTAATTTATTAAAAGAGAAAAAATAACTTAGGGGTATGTGGAATACAGTGTGAGGTTCAAATCCTCAGCAATGATAAAATCATTGACAACCACGGCGGAAAGTAAGAGATTGTCGGTTCAACTCCGACCGCCCCATTTCAAACAAGAAGCACGAAGGACAGAAAAAAATATGAGATTACCAATAAAATTGATAGAAAAATTGAATAATCTTACAAACTGCGAAATGAACATGTATTTATGGCTTTGCGAGAACCAAAATGACAATGGAGCAGTGTCAGGAATCAGACCATCAGATTTCATTGGAATGATGTCAAAACAGTCTTTTTATAATGCCTTAAGAGGTTTGAAAGATAAGGGATTAATCAGAATGGGATTTCATCATAAAAGACATGAATACAAGATAAGCTTAAATAATATCACAATTGCTGGAGACGAGTGGAAGGAAGGCTACATAAACCTTAACAAGAAGCTTTTCCAGTGTGAGGACTTCAGAAAATTAAAGTCAAGGGAAAAATATTTAATGTTGCTTTTTTACGTTAAGACAAGTGTTTCCGTGACACCATCAGGAACCAAGGCAGTTCATTCCATGGAAAAGGAGATTTTTTATGAAAAGTATTCAAAAGTACTTAACAGATCCAAGAGAAGAATTATGGAATATCTGCACAGCCTGAAGAAGTTCTTCAACATAAACATTAAGCTTAGGAAAAGAACAAGGAAGCATCAGGAAGAGACCGTAAAGGAATACAAGATAGGACGTAACAGAAACACATATTCTCTTGATGTTAAGGAAGACAAGAACGGAAGAGTAAAACATAGAAGACAGCATGTCATGGCAATGGTTCGTAAATATAATCTTAAGGGTGTTACTGAAGAATTTATTAATGATGTTATTGGTCTCTATAAGAACCACATTAAGAATTATACAGAGGCACGAATTGACAGAGCCATGGAATGGGCAATCAGAACTCATTCGAAAGAAAATAACATAACAGCGAGCGCAGCAAGAATTAATCAGCTACTGAAACAAAGAATAGAAATGTACGGAATTGCTTAAACAGGCCACGAAAGTGGTCTGTTTGTCGTGTGTTTTTTAGTGTCTGATAAGAACAGAAAATAAATTTAGTACATGAAACATAAAACAGAAAGCCAAAATGCCGGGGAAAAATGCATGAGGGCTTTATTTTTTTGAAATCCATAGTCAAAAAAATACGCTAAATGAAAAAATAGGTCAAAAAAACGTGCAATACACATATTACTCATAATCAAAAAAATGACACATTAAAAATTGAAAAAAGCCCATAAATAAAGGCATTACGACAGATAAATTGACAATTGCTATGTTATCTTGTTTATACTTTTTCTTTAGTGATAAATCAATCCTCTTCCTCAAATAAGGAAAGCTGCTCATATAAATGCTCCTAACGGAGCAGGAGCAGCTCTGACAGCTTCGCTGTCCTAAATTTGTCTGGGAAAATGACTGGAAACAATAGATGTTCGTTAAAACCCATCAAATTAAAAGAATACCCAAAAGAAGAAAAATAATGCACATGCAAAACATCAAAAAACAATAACCAAAAGTAACCTGTAATAAAGAATAATGAGAAGTTATAATAAAATTATGTTAAGTGCAACAGTCACATGCGGTAATAATATATGTCACAACTTCTTATTATTGGCATAACCTGATAAAAAATAAAAACAATTTGCAAAAATAAAAAAGAAATGCTAATATGTAAATGTAATTTTTTTTTGTGAATCCCCGAAGTTGAAGGGTGATGTTTAGTAAAAAAGCTGTCTAAGTTAAAGACAGACTTATTTCAGGAGGATTCGTCCATGTGGACGATATGTTGTAATTTATGGGTGACTATTGGCAAGGTAGTCACCTTTTTTACAAGAAAAGGTGGTTATTATGGAAAAGCTTAAGCTAGATTTTGACATTCCTGATTTTTTGGAAGAAGACATTGAATCAATGGTTAAATCAGTGAATAATAAGGAAAGCATAGTGGATTGTTGGCAGGATACCATAAGAGCAGACCTAAATTGCTGTGACGGTGTACTTACAGAAGAACAAATTAAATTGTTGCGTGATTACTATTATGTAAGGGAGTGGTAAAATGCTAATTGATTTTTCGAAAGAAGCCTTGACAGTTCCCAACAATTACTTGGGAGCAGACAAGAAACGAACAATAATATATAAAGGTGAGAAGTATCTTTTGAAATTTTCAACGTACAATGAATTTCAGCAAAACAGTCTTGCAACATCATATTCAAACAACGTGTTTTCTGAATATATTGGATGTAAGTTTTTCAAGGAGTGCGGAATAGAGGCACAGGAAGTAATACTGGGAACATACACGGACATAAGCAGGTCAGGAAAGGAAAAACTATATCCTGTTGTGGCATGTAAGGATTTTACAGGTGATGGTTATGAACTTTATGAATTTAAGGGACTTGAAAACAGTTATCTTGAAGGAAAATCCGGTGGAAAGATTCCAAGTCTTGAAGACATTACGGAAATAATGGATTCAGGACAGGGGATATTTGGCATTTTGAAAAATGATGAGGCAAAGGAACGATACTGGGACACATTCATTATTGATGCAGTACTAGGTAATTTTGACAGACATGCAGGTAATTGGGGCTACCTTTATAACATAAAGGAGAACAAGGCAAAACTTGCACCTGTATATGACTGTGGTTCATGCCTTTTTGCAAGGGCGAGTGATGAATCGTTTAAAAAGTTTCTTAATTCAAAACAAGAGATAAACCTTAGAGTATACAACATGCCTTTTGCATCATTGACAGTAAATGAAAAGAAGGTTAATTATTACGATTTCATTTCCTCACTAAAAAATGAAGAATGTAATGCAGCTTTAAAGAGGATGCATGATAAAATAGACATTAATAAACTTCATAAAATAATTGATGAAACACCAATGATTTCTGATGTTAGAAAATCGTTCTACAAGGAAATAACAAGGGAAAGATTTGACATAATAATAGACAAGTCTTATAGAAAGTTGTTGAAGATGGAAAAACTTAAATCAGATCCGTTGTTTTCCATGAATAGTAGTGACCTGATATCAGAGCCTGAACATCAGGGCAAAAATAAGGAGCAGGTTCAGGAAAAACAAAACATTAGGAAAAATGACAAAACAAGGTAACCAAAAGTAACCTGTAAATGTAAATACTTATAAGATATAATATAATTAGTACAAAAGGAGATGGCAGAGCTGTCTCCTTTTTTCATTACAGTTATTAGAAAAAGAAACCGAGGAGGACGGTTTCTTTTTTTAATATAAATTTTTAACAACATAGGAGGAAGAAACAATGAAAAGTAACAAATTCACAAAAATCGTAACAAGCATAGCTTTGGCTGCGTCAATGACAATGACAATGGCACCCGCAGTATCAGCAGCCGATTACGGAACTGCCACTTATGACACAATTGATACTACCAAGACAGGTAGCCTAACAGTTCATAAGTACGACATCACAGCAGCAACAAAGGCAGGAGTAGACACAAGTGTTTATAATGATGATTGGAAGAGTGACACAAAGGCAGAAACAGATTTACAGAAGTATTCAATTCCGGGCGTTGTGTTCAGTTACTTAAAGGTAGCAGACATCTATACTGAATCAAAGACAACTGCAAATGGAATTGGTGTAAGAGTTTTATACGGATTCAATGATACTAACCTTATTGGAGATTTAGGACTTGACATAGCAAGTGCAGAGCTTACAAAGAATAGTACATACTACTATACTTCAACAGAGATCAACGATGCCTTAAAGGACAAACTTGAAAATAGCAACACAGCAACTAAGAATACACTTGAAGACTACATTAAGGCTAACGGCGGCAAGGACATGACAGAAACAAGCTCAACAGGTGTTACATCAGTTGACAAACTTCCAGTTGGTTTATACATGGTAGTTGAGACATATGTTCCTGAAGATGTTACATACACAACAGATCCATTCATGGTATCAATTCCTTCAACAACAGTTGACGGACAGGACTGGATGTACGACATCAATGTTTATCCAAAGAATCAGACGGATTATCCTACACTTGATAAGAAGGTGGCAGATGATGATGATTACAGTTCTGAAGGAAATAACGGACATGCTTTAAAGGACACAGCTTCAGTTTCAGAAGGTGACATTGCTGACTACAGAATTACTTCAAAACTTCCTGCAATTATCTCAAAGGCATCATACTTCACAAAGTATACTTTTGCTGATACTCTTGCAAAAGGTCTTACTTATAACAAGGATTCTGTAACTCTCTATTGGTACGATTCAAAAGCAGACGCTGACATCAACGACACAGCAAAGGCAGTTGCTACCTGGACTCAGGATAAGAACAAGTTTACTGTAACTGTTCAGGACAACAAGATGACTGTTGCAATAACAGAAGATGGATTAAGTGAAATTAATCCAAATTATGCAGGTAAGTATGTGGTTGTTTCTTACAGTACAAATGTTAAGAGTACTGACGACTTGGTATTGGGAGATAATGGTAATGCCAATGATGTAGTTCTTACTTATGCAAGAACAAACACAGCTTATGAAGATGTTTTAAAGGATGAAGCAGTGGTTTATTCATACGGAATCGACTTAACAAAGACATTTTCAGACAACAATGGTGATGCAACAAAGGTTCAGTTCGTTGCAAAGAACACATCAAGACAGACAGACGGACAGACAGCAACTTACTATCTTGTTGCAAACAAGGTATCAGACGGACAGTATCATGTAACAGGTGAAACCACAAACGCAGATGATGCAACAGTATTCAGCCCGGACAATAATGGTAAAATTAACGTTTACGGATTGGAAGAAAATTCATATTCATTAACAGAAATTGCAACAGACAAGGGATACACATTATTAAAGGAGGACATCAAGGTTGACATCAAAAAGACTGATGCAACAATTACAGCAAGCGTTGCATCAGTCAGAGGCCAGGACAACCCTAATGCAAATGTAATCTATACAAAGAATGCTTCAGCTTCAGCTAAGGTTAACACATTAAAGGCAACTATGGATTCAAAGGCTGATTCAACTAACGCATTGGTTAAATTATCTGTAGAAAATAATAAGAGCTTCCCAATCCCACCTACAGGTGTAATGGGAACATTTGTAATTACTCTTGCAGGTTTTGCCATGATGGCAGTAGGACTTACATATGGTAAGGGCAAGAAAAAGAAAGAAGAAGCATAATACAGAATGAAAAAAAGAAGATTGTTTTTATCAATTACATTAATAATCATAGGAATTGTAATGGCATTTTATTCCTTCATAGTTAATTCTATAAACGAACATCACAATTCTTCAGTTATTAGCACTTATGAAAAGAAAGTGCAGAACATGGAACAATCGAATATTGAACAGTTAATTGGCAGGGCTCGTAAGTACAACGAGTCTCTGGTAAAAACTGATGTGGTTATTACAGATCCGTTTGATCCGGATAATGAACATAGATTTTTGCTAAAGGAATATCAGTCAATGTTAAACATTGGAAATGACATTTTATGCTATGTTGAAATTCCATGCATAAACGTGTATCTTCCCGTATATCACGGAACAAGTGATGACGTATTACAAAAAGGTGCAGGTCACATAGAAGGTACGTCAATACCAATCGGTGGTGAAAGCACTCATTCAGTCATTGCGGCTCATTCAGGACTTAGCACAGCAAAGATGTTTACAGATTTGGAGAAGATGGACTATGGAGACATATTCTACATTCACTATCTTGGTAAAAATATTTGCTACAAGGTTGATAAGATTACCGTGGTTGATCCTGACGACACATCCCAATTGTACATTGAGAAAGGCAAGGATTATTCAACCTTACTTACATGTACACCATATGGCATAAATGACCATAGGCTTTGTGTCAGAGGTGTAAGAACTGAAATAAAAAGTACAAACAATGAAACAGTCAGGAAAAAGCAATCAAGATGGTTATTGGAATATAAGAAGGCACTTGGCATAGGTATTACATTAATAGTCATCATAATTATGTTTCTAACCATTAAGAGAATACTTGACAAGAGGAAGGATAGAAAGGCGGACAAATGAAAAACAGAATAAGAAAGACCGGAGTTGTAATGATTGCAGCTCTTGCGTTAATAATAACTTCGCTTGGATTTATCCGTTATAACAACGAAAAAAACGTGAAAATCAGCGATTTTTCACAAAAGATAAATCTTGCTGACTACAATACGCTTACAGATAATTCATCAAGTAACAAGATTATTGTATCAGCAAAGAATAAGAAAGATATTAAAAAACTTGAAGGTGTTAAGAACATCATAAAGTCTAACGATTTATACTTTGTGACGTTTGACAGCGTAAAAAATTCAGACAATGCATATGAAAAACTTAAAAACAAAAAAATATCTGTAAACAAGGACTTAAAGGTATCAGTACAGGACAATGAGGAAAGCTCTGATACAGTAAGCAAAATTACAAACAACGAAAAAGGAACAAGAGTTGCAGTAATTGATACAGGTGTAAACGGAGCAGGAGAGAGCTTCGATGTTACAGGTGAAGGAATGGATGATTTAAGTGGTCATGGCACTAAGATGGCTCAGCTCATTCAAGATTCCAGTGATAACAAGGCAAACATAATTTCAATCAAGGCTTTTAATAAGGATGGTGATGGCTCAATTGCATCTCTTTACGCAGCCATCGAGCTTGCAAGGGAACTTGATGTAAAAGTAATCAATTTATCAGCCACAACAGGCTACAAGGTAAATGCAGACTATGTTGTTGATGCAATTAAGGAAGCAACAAAAAGTGGCATCAAGGTAATATGTGCTGCAGGTAACTATTCAGCAGACGTTAAGGACTTTGCAACTGCAAACATCAAGGAAGCTGATGTTGTAACAGCCGTTGAGAAAAATGGCGATTTTGCAGCATATTCAAACTTTGGTGAAACAGTTGATTATTCAGCACTTGGAACATATGGCAACGATAGTGGTACAAGTATTGCTACTGCTAGGGTTACAGGATATTACCTTAAATATGGTGATGACCTGAAGAATCAGGGCAAGGACCTTGGCGATGAAGGTTGGGACAAGTACTTCGGTAATGCAACTTTCGGAGTTGATGTCGAGGAAGGAAAGTTGCCTGAAGATGGTTTTGCTTCAGTTCTTTTCCACGGAGACTGGAAACAGTTATCGGACAAGGAATTTAAGGATGCCGTAAGTAATGCAACAGAAACAAGACTTTCAGTGTGGCTTAACAGTTTAAATGATGAGGACCTTGCTCTTGCATTATCGAAAGACAGCATTCTTAATTGTGAACATTATGAGCTGGATAAAAACGGAAACAAGACAAATGTAACAACTCATGCTGAATGGCTGATGAGTTGGAACATACCCGATGTAAAGACAATGGCAGTTCTTGACTATAACAACGGACACATTCCGGTTACAATCAATGATAACAACACAGGAAGCTCGCAAACACTGTATAGTGGAACTGTGTATGCTTCTGTATCAGGCAGCTTAACAGCCAATGTTCAAAGAAGAGTATCGTGGTCTGTTACAACTTATAGTAATTCATGCGGTTTTTCATTAAAAACAAGTTCAAATAAAACCACACAGTCAGGTGGAGGTAACTGGTCAATTTTCAATTTCTCGTTTTCATACGCAAAACCTGAAAACAGATATGCAGTTGCAACTTGTAGAAGAGCATATTCAGAAACAAGTACGGTATTTTCTTCAAATGTCAACAATTCAGGAATGACAACTGCAACAACACATGCTGAAACAGTTACTGTAACATTAAATGCAAATCATTTAGGAATGAATGTTCCAAGTGGTTTAAGTAGAAATTATGGTTCATACATAGTAACTCTTAATCGTGCTGTAATGCATTTGACTTTTGATTCAAACGGTGGTGATGAACCAAACAGAACTTCAAACTACTACTACATGAACAGTCCTAACATTGGAATGAGTGCAGTGTCAAGAAAGGGCAGAAAGTTCCTCGGTTGGTCCAAAAACAAGAATGCAACATCTGCTGATTTTAATGTCAATAACAGCTACTATGCTTGGGACATGCAAAGTTTTAGTGCAGGAACAACTACAACTGATTTTTATGCAACCATATATGCCGTGTGGGGTGATTATACCTGGACAACTCTTAATTTTTATCAGGATAGTAGCACGTTGCTGGAGAAGAGTTACATCACATACGATAACGTGATTGTAAAATCAAAGTACACTGTTTCAAATCCAACAAATAATCCTTCTGACTTCAATGAAAAAACGTTTACAAAGGAAGGTGCAAGGTTTGGTGGTTGGAATACAAAGATTGATGGAACCGGAGATACAGTAATTACAAAGGACATGCTCTCCACCGGAAAAATTAATTCAGGAAGTACTTCAAACAGCTATTGGAGTGGAGGAAAGTGGATTTATTCAGCAAATGAAGACAAGACACTTGACTTGTATCCTAAGTGGGAGTACAAGACAGCGGACATCACATATGATGATAACTTTACAGGTTCGGCCGCAAGAAAACAGATGACTGTAAGTTCCGCTAAGTTAATTGATGTTTCAGGTTATTCGGAATGTACGTTTACATTGACAAGTAGTCAGACATATATGATTTACGGATATGATTCAGAAATGAACATTGTGTATCGTGGTGACAAGTACGAAAGTGATTTTGTGACAGACAAGGCAGGCAGAATCGACATATCTAATTGTCACTACATAGAGTTCATAAAGCAGACAAGTCATATGCCTGATTATGATGTTTCCTTAACATTATTTAACTTGAAAAAGTACACAAACACTGTTTCATCAGGCGATGTTAACAACATTCGTGTAAATCCATTCATTAGAGACGGTTACGTGTTTACGGGCTGGAACACAGAAAAGGATGGAAGCGGAAAGTCATATTCTGAAGGACAATCATTAGGACATTATCCTAATGTTGATAGTACTGAAAATGAAGACCTCACACTTTACGCTCAGTGGGTAAAGGCAGATTATTATAAAACGATGCAGTTCATAAATAAGAACGATAAAGAGGTTATACCACCAACGTATGGAATGCTAACACTGGACGATACCTTTACTCAGACAGTAAACATAAAGAAAAAGGACAGTGATAACATAGTTGTTCCGGGAACAGTTTTCAACATCGAATGTAGTGACGGAAGCACAACTACCGTAACAACAGATGATGACGGAAAGGCAATGGCAACCTTTGATTTTTCTGTTTCTCTAGCAGATACCGGAACAGAATATTACTGGTACTGTACTAATTATGATGAACTTGATGACATGGGTAAAAAGCAGGTAAAGGACCTTGGCAGATACATTAACGAGGCAGAGGCAAGAACAGCAGCCCAAACAGACTTAAAAAATTACATTAAGACCATTAAAAAAGACTTTACGGTTTCAGAAGTGTCACATCCAGACTACGTTGGAAGCGTTGATGACATTACATTTTCTTTAACAGGAGATGGAGCAGTAAAGAATTTGGAAGTAATTGATCCGATAGAAGTTGAGGAACATGTACTTCAGAATGAATGCACATTAACACCTGTATTCAAGATTAGAAAAATCAATGCTATGAATGAAATTCTTCCGGGAGTAAAAATCAATATCTATTCAGACATTGATAAAAAGAATCTTCTTGTTGCAGGAACAACTGATGAAAATGGTGAGATTTATTATGAAGGAAATTCAGTAACTTATAAAACAGGCGAATACAAATATGTTGATGTGGATGCATATGGAACAGCCTCAGACAGACTTAAGGAATATTGTAAGGCTCATAATCTTTATACTTCTTATGAGGAGGCAATGGCTGCATACAAGGCTGATGCAAACTATAACATCGTGAATGGACATGATGATGGAGATAATCCATTGGCTTCTCGTGAGAAAGAAATGGAAAGAACATATTATTGGCAGGAAGTTTCAACAATATCAGGATATGTACTTGATGGAGAATTACATTCAGCTACAGTATTTTGGTTTAAAGCAGATGACATTAACAATAACTTAATAACAAATGCCAACAAGAGCGATGTATCGGAAAGTAATTCAAATGTTAACGCAGACGGAGAACCTGTTGATTTTGCTACAAAATTCATCAATTATCAGGAAAACGTATTAAAGCAGGTAACAGATGGAGAGAGCTTCACACAGAACCTTACTTTAATTAAAAAAGGAACTTTAGGAAACATTCTTCCTAATGCCACATTTGACGTTACAGTTGATGGAGTTAAGAAACAGTACGTAACTGATGCAGATGGTAAGATTAATATTTCAAACACGTTTACAACTTCGACTGAAGATGAATATTACTACATTGAGAATCTTGATTATGTGTCTGACTCTGAAGTGAAGAACATTCTTGCTACAGCAACAGATACAAAGCACATATTTAAGACGGAAGCTGAGGCTAAGGAGGCAGCAAGAGCAGAAGTGGAAAGCAAGCGTGACAGAGCATATCACATTCACGAAATTAATGCACCAACAGGCTATAAGGCATGTGCTGACACAGACATCACAATCAATTATAATGACTCAAAGGAAATTACGTTAATTGATGAAAATACAGCATCAATCAGACTTATTAAGAACGATTCAAAGAAAGCTCCGGTTGAAAATGCAAAATTTGGGGTGTTTACAACTGATGTATCTTATAAGAACAATGAGTCATATTCATACAAGGGTGATACATACTACTTATTGAAAGATGTAAACACAGACAAGAACGGAGAAGCAATAATTGAAGGACTTAATCCGGACGGAAAGACAAAATACATAATCATTGAAAGGGTTACAAAGGCAGGAAAAGTATTACTTGCTGATCCAATTGAAGTTGGAACATTGCCTGTAATTCTTGACACGAAACCAGATGGTGGATACAAGGGTACAGTTGTTGAATCCAACGGAAAATATCATTATTTTGACATCACATATACGGTAACAAACGATAGCGTATTTGAGCTTCCAAAAACAGGTGCAACAACAACATACTGGTACTTGGCAGGGCTCTTAATTGTACTTGCAGGTGTAATTGTGATGTTTAAAAAGAAAGGGGAAGAACATGCGAAAAAATAAGTTAATCGCTAAGATAACGGCAATAACGCTTGCCGTTACTCTTGGCACATTCAGTTTTTTCTCAGGCACTACAAAAACTGCATTTGCAGACATTGTTGAAACCACAACACAGGCTGTAACGGAAATGCAGACAGAAGTAGAAGAAAGCGAAACTGTAAACACGGATGGTGATGTGGAAACAGTAAATGAAAAACAAAATGACAATCAGGAAAAAGCAACGGAAGCTAAAACTGAAAAAACAGAGGGTTCAAAAAGTGATGATGTAGCTGAAGATGAAACGGAAGAATTAGTAAAAGAAGTCAATCCTACAAAATATTCTTCAGCAACAGTTACCATTCACAGAGTAAGTAACGGAAAGGCTGTTGCAAACTCATCATTTGAAATCTTTGGAGTCAAGGATAATGGGGAAGGCTATGAAACTCTTGAACAATTCAAGGGTATGAAATTTTATTCACACGGAATTAAAAAAACAGATGGAAACGGAAACCTTACATTTACAGATTTGTCACTTGATGAAGACGAGTGGTATTTTATCAAGGACCTGTCAAATGACAACGTCATAAATGTGGGTTCACTCCCATTGTATTTCGATTCAGAGCCGACGGATGGCCGAATTGAGGAAAACAACGGAAGATACATATTGTATGATGTCAACTTTAAAGTTACAGATAAAAAGGCAGAAATAACAAATCTTCCTGTTGATGAACCGGACACAATCATGCCATTGCTAATGCCCGTACCTGAAGCAAAGGTTCAGGCAAGTGGCTCTTATGACTGGGAGTATAGACTGTATTCAAGTACCACAGCAAGAAGTACTGTTAAGATTTCAAAAAGAAAAGATTTCTACCATGGAAGTGGTAGCAATAAAACTCAGGCAAGTATTTTCAAATTGGATTCAGTATATGCTGCTTGTGCACAGCACAACAAATCGACAACATTAACAGATACATCAGTTAGTGAAAGTAAATATACAGGTTCAAACGCAGGTAAACTAAGAAAACTCCTTTATTACGGCTATGGTGGATATGATAATGGTGCCACGTTTATAAAAGCATATGGTAGCAAGCCAAGTCAGGCAGAACTTGCATTTGCAACAGTAATTAGCACTTCTAAGTACTATTCAGGAAATAGCTGTTGGGACTCTTGGGATGTTATGACCACGTTGCAAAAGGTTGTGGATGATAATGCTGATCCTGATACAAAGGCAACGGCAGCCACAAGCATTTCATTTAAAAACTCAAGTGGCAAAAATATTTCAAGTGTAAAGGCTCACTTGGCATCAGATGACAGCAATTACAATGATAGTAACTATTATTATTCAGACTGGATTACTGTAAGCTCAAATGGTTCAAAGGCAATCAGCATGAGTAATGTATCCGGTGTGACTGCATACCGAAATAGAAATGGAAACATTAGCGGTGCAACAGCACTTGGAAGTCTTTCACTAAAGAAAGGTGATAAGCTGAAATTCAGATTCAATAAGAATACTGTAACGAGTGGTTCAAAAGCAACTGTTAAGATGACAAGTGTCGCTGGAATATCAGAACTTTATGTCATTGTTGGCAAGGTTGATTCAAGCAAACAGGACGTAATGAGAGAATACATTGCAACTGTAGGTGACAAGAGTGACAGCCTTACATTTACAATGCCTACAGACACAACAAGGATTCCAACACCACCTAAGTACGGTGCGTTATCGTTACAAGCGACTGCAACACACGAGATTATTGTTAAAAAGTATGATGACAAGAAAGAAAGACTTCTTGCTAATGCAAAAATTTCAGTAACAAATGAATTGGGCGAAAAAAAGACAGCAGTAACAGGTTCCAATGGAGAGGCAAAGGTTTCCTTCACGTACAACTATTATTCAAGCACTTATAGTTATTTTGAAGATACCGGAGACTTGTCTGCGGAAGAAATTCAAAACGCTGTTGACAGCAGAATATATAGAACAAGGGAAGATGCAGAGAATGAAGCAAGAGTTCAACTTAACAGAATGATTAACGAAAAGAAGAAGTATGTCTTAGTCGAGATATCTGCACCGGACAACTACCAAATTGTAAACAACGAAAAGGAAATCTACATGTATGGAGCAAATGCCAAGGAGGAAGTAGAGTTTTTCGATGCTTCAGAATCTATTGAAACGGGTTCAGCTAAGTATGAGACATATTACTACCAGGAACTCGACATTGGTAAGGTTAATTCAGAGGATACAAGCTTGATTCTTCCGGGAGTACAGTTCCAGGCATATCCTACAGACATAGGAAACGGAAGTTCCTTAATAGAAGTTCTTTATGAAGATGAAAACGGGGACATGCATACAGTCAAGGATGAAAGTGGAATTGACACAACTCTTACTGATGCTTCAGATGATTATGAGTTTGATAAGACAAATAAAAATCAGACAGACTTTTTCAATGATTTTGCAAGAAAAGGAAATGCAGTTGTAAACACAAAGACAAACTCTAATGGAGTAATCCGAATAGGTTATGTTTACAAGCTGATAGCAGTTGGTAATTACAGTTATATAAAAGATTACAATAATCTTACGGCTGTCCAAAAGAAAAGAGCCGATGAGTTAATCAACAATCAGGGATATTACACAGATGAAACAAGTGCTTTGGCTGCGGCGAAAAAGGAAGTAACAGAGCAACTTGAAAATGTTAACAACAGCTACAAGGCTTGGGAAAATCCGGTAGACATAAACAATCCTTATGATGATAAGGAGTATTGGAATTTAGCTACTTACATAAGCCGAGAAGGCTTTGAACAAACAGAAAAACGTCTTTCAAGAATAAAAACAATAACCAAATATGCAGAAATTAAACCAGCAGAAGCAGAAAAGGTTTATGCAAAGAACAAGGGAATAGTTGCTTCGGACACAAGTTTATTCATTGAAGATTAAGTGACAAATTCACAGTAAAAATGAAAGTGTAAACAGGGTGGAAGAAAATTCATTTCTGTTTACACTTTTTTTATAAACGATGGGTTGCAAAGAACATATGTTTATGCTACCATAAAGTTATAAACAGAGATTAATAACGGGAGATAAAACCAATGTTTATGAGTCACAAAAGTTACAGTCATAAACTGCAAACATGATAAAACACAGACATATAAACAAATAACTTAATTACAGAGTTTGGAGGTAACTAAATGAGAAAAAAACTTATTGCATTAACCTTGTCGGTTTGCATGATTTTTGGTGGAGTTAATACAACCACATATGCAAAAACAAAGACAAATATTTTACAAAACAATGATGATACATATACTCTCGAGAATTATGCATCATCATTAAAAGAAGTTCAAGAAATAAAATTAAATAATCTTTTGGAAAATACAGAAGGAAAATACAAGATAACGGTTGATTCAGATGTTGATTGGATAGATGATGTGCGATACACAAGCTGTCGAAATGAATTGGATGATGGACTAGGTGTGTATTATTATAATGGTGGTGTATCTTGTGGTTGGGATGACGTTGAAGAACTTACAGATAATACTGGTAAGAAATATACTGTCTTTACAATGCACAATGTAGATTATGTAGGATTTGCAAAGCAGCGAAAGGAATTACTGAATGTAAGGGATAAATTTCTTGCAACAATGCCAAATCTTGAAGAAATGAGCGATTACGAAAAAATCTTAAGCATTTTATCATTTATGTCCTATATTAAATATGGTAAAACAGATGATGGTAGAACAATAGATGATGCTTATACTGCATTAGTTAAAGGAAAAGCGACTTGTACAGGATATGCAAACGCCTTTAATTTCCTCGCAAAGACAATAAATTTAAATTCAATAGAAGTACATAGTTCAAATCATTCATGGAATGCAATAAAGATATGTGAAAAATGGTATGAACTGGAGCCACAATCTAAAAATAACCCATCATCTGCTGATGCTGTCAGAAACATTAACATGACAACTGTTCTTAGGGGAACAGATACAATGCTAACAATGGGACCGTCATATTCAAAAGCGAATACAGAAGAAGGTGATTTTCATTATGTGGATGCAAGAGCTACTTTACCAATAAGTAACATAGACTACATGGATTATAAGGGACATGATTATACGAATCACACAATCAAATGGGATGGTAGCAAGGCAACATTCTATAGAACTTGTAGCGAATGTGGTGAATATGAAAATGACGGATTTGAATATGATGAAAAAAATAAATTCTATCATATGGTAGACAGGAAATACATTGGAACAGACTGTGATGTTACAAAGGTTTCAGAAAAAAAATGTGGTGACGCAACAGTAACAAAGTATGAGGCAAGCGTAACTGTCGATGGCAAGAATTATACATCAGAACATACAGTTGTTGATGGAGAGGCAAGCCATACAGTAAAAGACAGCGATATTAAGGTCATAAAGGAAGCAACCTGTACTGAAGAAGGAACGGTTGAAAAAACATGCGAAACCTGTGGTTATACCTGGACTGAAAGCATTCCCAAAACAGAACATCATTATGTTACAACAACAACGAAATTGGATACCTGTGAGGAAAAGAGTGAATACACAGTAGAGAAGTGCAGCGAATGTGGTGATGTTAAGTCAACATCAAAGAAAATGTATTATTCAGCCCACGACTACCAGTTCACAAGTCACGTGAAAGAGCCTACCTGTACTGAGAAGGGAGAAGACCTTTACACCTGTACAATTTGTAACGAAACAGAAACAAGGGAAGTAGCTGCAACAGGACATGACACCGAACTTGTAAACATGAAAGAACCTACCTGCACCGACTTTGGTTATACCGGTGATGAGGTTTGCAAGAAGTGTAATCAGGTTATAAAGAGCGGTAAGAAAATAGAACCTAACGGACATAAGTACCTTGCAACCATGTTTACAAAATATGAAATACAGGAAAGCATGGGATTGAAATATAAGTATAGCTATGAAGCCGAACACTGGATTTGTAAGAACTGTGATTATGAAAGAATAGACACAGATTACACAACATGGAAACTCGTTGGCTGGATTCTTGCAGATGGAACAGAAGTTGAAAAGGAAGACGGATGTAATTACGTGTACATTAGAGACGAAAACGGAAACTTTGTTCCACAAAAGGTTGAAAAGACAACAACCGCAAGACCTACAGCAAAGCCTAGTACAAATGTGGCAACAAAAGCTCCAAGGGAAACGACGACAAAGGTTAAAGTCCCTGCAAAGACAAAAATAATGTCTGCAAAGAATGTTAAGGGTAATAAGATTACTGTGAAGTGGAGAAAGGTTAAGACAGCCACAAAATATCAGGTTAAGGCAGTACTTGGAAGTAAAGCAATAACAAAAACAACCACAAAGACTTCATATACCATTAAAAAGCTCAAAAGAAAGAAAACATACAAAATCTACGTGAGAGCATATAACAAATCAGGATATGGCAAATGGAGCAAGGCAAAAAAAGTTAAAGTTAACAAATAGAGGTACGTGTAATGGAACAGATAGATGAAATATTAAATTGCATTAACAACGCAAAAAAGCGTGGAGATAATTGTTGTTTAATTGATGGAGAAGAAAACATTCCTAAAGAGGTGCTGAAACACCTGGTAGAAACAAAATATAACGTAAATGTTTTTGTCAGGTCAAATAATACATTTATCCTTGAAGTAAAATGGGGTGATGATGCTGACGGAACATTAACAGCAATGTTTAGTGAAAATTATTATACTGAGCAAATGTTAGTTACCGTTGATGAACTGTATGAAAAACTAAGCAAGAAAAAGATTTCTCAAGTCAATTTAAAAAAATTGAATGATGAACAATTGGCAAATTATTATGTTCATTTGATGGAAAGTGGCACGGAAGAATCTCCTGATGAAAAATTACAGATACAGATTGAAATGGTTGACAGATTTGTGGAAAAGTTTGCGGATAAGAAGGTAGATGAAATTTTGAATAACAGGAAAAACATGCTTTTTATTTAAGTTTTAAATAATATGCATATAAGATAGGAAAGACATTGATTAAGTTTGGTGTCTTTTTTATTTTGGAAAGGAAGATCGTGATTTCTTTGTTGCAATCATAAAATATGAAGAACATCTAAAAGAAAAAAATTATATAAAAAGATTTGGAAAACTTGCAAAAGAGAATTGAAGAATACGAAAAAGCAAACATAAAATAATGTAGAATATTTTTTTGCTTAGAAAGAAAAGGTATGAAAATATGATAAAGAAATTTGGGAGAAAAAATGAGAAAGAAAATATCGGTTTTACTGATAATTGTAGGAATAACGTTAATTGTCTTAACGGTATTTCAATATTACAAAGTTAACAACGTTTATACAAAATTAAGAAGCAATGTTGTAAATGAAGAAACAATGAAAAAAAGTAATGACAAAAGAGAAAAGGTTATAGATTGGAATAAACTAAAGGCTATAAATGAAAATATTGTTGCGTGGTTATACATTCCCGGAACGGGGGTAGATTATCCGGTCATCAAGGCAACGGATAACAGTTTTTATCTTAATCATGACATATATGGTAAGAGTTCAATATATGGCTCAATATACTTAGATCAACGTTATTATCAGATGGAGGACATTAATGAAGCAGATAACATTATCATTTACGGTCACAACATGGGACACTGGAATACTTCAATGTTTGGAAAGTTAATGAAATATAAGGAAAAAGATTATTGCCTGAAACATAAGGAGGTTTATTTATATACACCAACCGAAAACAGTACGTACAAAGTTGTAAATGTTGTAAGAACCACAGTAAGTAATAAATGGTATCAATTCACTACTTTAAGTGGTAGTGAACTTTCGCTTGATGAACTTAAGAATTGTCTTAATGTGGACGCATTATATCAATGTAAGCAACTTAAAAAAAGTAGCAATAAATACATAACACTTTCTACATGCGATTATGACGGTAATTATAGAATATTGGTAATAGGAGAAAAATTGAGGGGAGGAAAGCATCATGACATTTGAAACAGGAATGATAATAATACTTATAATAGGCTTTTTCATGTGTTTTAAGAACATCATATACGGAGAGGCACTAATGGCAATATACTTACTTGCAACAGAGTTAAGTGAGAAAACAAAACTGCATGAGGTGTACTGTCTTATCATTGCAGCAATCGTTGCAATCATCTTTTGTATGATAATGTACAAAATAAGAGCATTAAGATACGTGCTTTCATTAGGTATTTCAATTGCGTTTGCGTGGATGATATGGACAGATGCACACGCAAGGATGGACAATACTTGGAGCATATTCTGGACAATATTATCATTTGTGATAATGATTGGACTGCATGTGATGGGATATGAAAGAATGAAGGAAGACATTGCAGATGAAGGTAACCAAAAGTAACCTGTATCTGCAAAGATTTGAATGTTAAAATATAATTGTGATAAATGGCATTGAAGGAATAAGCCCTTCAGTGCTTTTTTATATTATTAAAAAATTAGGAGGAACAAGATGAAACTAAAAAATGTAAAAAGGAAAATTATAGCAATGTTTATTACACTAAGCCTGACACTTAATCAGAGCATGATGGTATTTGCTGCAAAGAATAAGTCAAACAGTGTATCAACAGAAGTTCCAAAGAGTGTGTCAGATGGAATCTTATTAGTGGAAAATGTGGTACTGGCAGTTGTAATAGGTATGGGGGTAATCATGACCGCACTGGGCCTAACGGATCTTGCACAGGCACTTGATGCGAGAGATTCCATGCAACAGGGACAGGCATACAAGAAAGTGGCCGCAGGTTTTTTCATTGCAGCAATTCCAACAATATTGATGGTAAAAATTAATTAGGTCAAGAAGGGAGACAAAACATGGACTTTCTTAAGGGATATCCGCTTTTTAAATGGAGCATAAACATGTTTAATGATACCATTGGTGTCATTTACACGCTTTTAGGAGTAAGCCCAATGGATGGCACTTATAAGGAAGCGTGGAACATGGTCTCAAATCTTTACAACGTGTTTCTTGGAATAGGGGCACCACTTCTTACCATATTTTTTGTATGGGGATTTTGCAGGGATGCACTTGACTTAAAGGCAGAACTTCAGTTTGAGGCAACAGTTAAGACCATGTTCAGGTACATATTTACAGTTACGGCAATGGAAATGTTTGTTGTATGGTTTCCACTTTTGTGCCATATGGCAATGGACTTGTTGGGACTTGTAAAGGAAAAAAGACTTAAGATTAATGCAGGCGACATGGCAAGGCAGATTTCAGATAACATGACTCCAATGGTCGGCTTTGTGTTGGCACTGATTTTTTTACTGATAGCGTTAGCGTGCTGTGTGATAATGGTCTGGTCGGTTTTTGGAAGGTTCATAAACATGTACATGCTAATTCCCTTTGCGTCAATTGCATTGTCTACAATTGCAGGTGGAGGAGAAATAGCACGTACAGGTTATTCTTACGTAAAGACAATGCTTGTATATGTCTTTGAGATTGTTCTCATGGCAGTTGTTCTTGCAATAGCAGGTTCATTTCTGATGGGCTCATCGGTAATTGATTCAGGTGACAATCTTCAGTTGGTATATGTTGAGTCAATCGTAAAGATGGTATGCATAGGTGCAGCATTAAAGGGATGTGATGCAACATTCAGAAGAGCGTTTAACATGTAACATGTAGGAGGGAAAAAATGAACACACCAATAAATCAGGACTTTGACAAATACAAGGAAGACTTTTACAAAGGGTTGTCCAAAAGAGAAACTAAGTATGGTGCCATGGCACTTTTTTCAGGAATTTTAATCATGTTTTTAATGATGTTTGTATTACATGTAAACTCACTTCTTGCAACATTTGTGTCAATGCCAATCATAACACTGTTGGGGATGAATGGATTTTACACAAAAAACGGAATGTCATTCACGGAGCTTGTTAAGAGAAAAATGGAGTTAAGAAAGGGAATAGATTACACAATATCAGAAGTTTCAGTGAGAGATTACAGGATAAGACAGATGGAAGAAGAATTAAGGAAACAAAGAGCTGAAGAAAAAAAGGACAAGGAGAAGGATAAGAAGAAATGGCGAAAACAAAATTAAGGGAGTACAAGAGATTATCAACTCCTGTATTTACAATGCCAAATGCACTTCAGGATGTGATTCCCGTTAACCGAATATCTGAAAAGGGAATCTTTGAACTGGAGGCAGGTCAGGGAGTAAAACTTTATGACAGGATGTACATGTTTGAGGATGCAAATTACTTCACGGAAGATGAGGAACAACGAGAGAAAACAAGAAAAAACTTTAAGAAGATGATAAATTCTCTAAACGTTGACTTTAAGATAATCATAAGCAATGAGCCAATGAGCCTTGAAGAACTTAACGAATCAATATTGGAGAGTGCACTTGATGAAAAGAATGAGCCGCTTGCAAGAGCCTATGCTGAATACATAAGGGAGAAAACAATCACATCACGAAAGGGAATACAACAGGTAAGGTATTTCATAATAAGTTGTTTACAGTATGACTTTGATTCTGCACAGGCATATTTTGCAACAGTCGAGGGTAATCTTGCAAGAAGCTTTAAGAGAATGGGTTCAGGACTGATCCCACTTAATGCAGGACAAAGATTAAGGGCATTGCATACATTTTTCAGAATGAAGGATGAAAAGAAATTCTCCTTTTCATGGGAAGATTCATTAAGAATGAGAAGAGACTGGAGAAGAGACATAATAAATACAACAATCAGGGAACATGACACATATCTGACACTTGATTATGGAAAAAAATATGCTTCAGTTCTGTTCATTCAAAAGTATCCATCAGGTCTTGAGGATACTTTTGTAAGAGAATTAATGGACATGCCATTTCAGGTAATCTACACAGAAGACTGTGAGCCTGTTGACAAGGACTTTGCCTCTGAAATGTTGCAGAAAAAATATTCAAGCGTTCAAAAGAGCATAGACACTCAACAGCAAATGAAAAACAAGAATGGAAATTTTTCAACAGAAGTTTCATACGTAAGAAGACGAGAGATTGAGGAACTGGAAGATGGGCTTGACGGATTAAGGTCCTTTGACGAGAAAATGTTTTACGTGGACATACTCATATGTGTTACAGGAAACAGTAAGAAGGAACTTGAACTTAACATTGAAAGAATAATGACAGCAGCTAATTCACATACCATTAAGGTTGTTGAACATCAGTACAGACAGATGGATGCTCTAAAGACTGTTCTTCCGACAGCCGCAAGATTCGTTAACACAATGAGGCCGATGTTTACCACATCACTTTCAGGATTCGTTCCGTTTAATACTGAGGAAATAAATGATCCAAGAGGATTTTTTTACGGAGTGAATCAGGTATCAAAAAATGAAATAAGAATCAATCGAAAGAAATTAAAAAATGGTAACGGATTCTATTTTGGAGTAAGTGGTGGTGGTAAGTCTCAGGCTGCAAAAATGGAAATGGGACAGGTTGTTGCATACACTGACGATGACCTGATTGTAGTTGATCCAATGGGAGAATATGAGGAAGCAATAAAAAAATGGAACGGACAATATGTAAAATTCAGTGAGAATGAGAACAATCACTACATTAATCCGTTGCACATTCCTGATGAAAAAGTAAATGAAAAGAATTTCATAACGGAAAAGTCAGAGTTCATGCATGCCATATGTGAGCAGGCAATAAAGCCTGACATTCTAAGCAACAAGCACATTAACATAATCGACCGTGCCACAAAGGCTGTCTTTCAGAGATTCTTCAAGCTTAGAAAAGAAGGAAAGACCAATGATAGTCCGACTCTCATTGACATAAGGGAAGAATTTATAAAGTATTCGGAAGAAGATAACAATGAATATGCAAAGGACCTTGCCGAGGAAATGGAAATGTTTGTTTCGGGAACTCTTAACATATTCACCCATCAGGACACTATGGACAGTCATTCAAGAGTTACAGGATATTCCATTGATTCATTGGGTAAAAAGATGAAGTCCGTTGCAATGTTAATCATCATTGAAAAAATAAGAACAAAGATTAAGTATAACAGTAACAACAAAATTGCAACATGGGCATATTTTGATGAGGTACATGAATTTTGGAAGGATGAGTACGCAATGGTGGAGCTTGACTCAACATGGCGAGAGGTAAGAAAACTGGGAGGTCTTGCCACAGGAATGACACAGATGATTCTTGACGGATTACAGAATCCTGAAACAAAGGCAATGATTTCCAACTCAGAGTTTGCAATCATGGTTGAGCAGGGTTCAATAGATAAGGAAAATCTTTTTGATGTGTTCAACATTTCAAATGAACAGTTAAGCTATGTAAACGGAGTTGAACCGGGAACAGGAATAATAAGGGCAGGAAGAAAGATAATTCCTTTCGACAACATTGTCCCAAAGGATAATGAGCTGTACAAGCTCTACAACACATCATTCCATGACGAGGAAGCATAATGGTAAACAATGACATAAGAAAGAGAAGACTGACAAAAAGAGAGTCGCTCATATACGATGAACTTTCAAGGAAAGGACAGAGAATTTTCCTGAAAATGTCTCCATACAAGAGAAAAAAGCTTGTGGATGGAGTAATAAAAAATCTTGAAAGACGTAATTATGACGTTTCCGAATTTAAAGAAGATAACCCTCATTCAGAAAATCTGAAGAAACGTCTTGTCATGAGAAGAATAAAAAATGCCACAATGGGAACAGTTACAAAGCCTGTTAAAACAGCATTGATTGTAAAAAAGGCAAAGGACAAATACAAGCAAAAGGAAGTGCTGTTAAATGAGACAGGAGAAATAACAAAAAAAAGGCTTAAGAATACGGAGAATGTTTCAAGAGCAGATGAAAAGTTAATAAGGGAAAAAAAGATAAAAAAGCGTAAGTGGAAACGGCGTGGAAAAAATGTAAGGAAGATTGTCGGGAAAAAGGTTGACAAGGCTCTTTCCTTAATCGATGCAGGTGAGCAGTCAAAGAAAAAAACTGTCGATGATTACCGAAGACAAATGATTGCAAACATGGAAGAAGGATTCGTGAAATTGGAAGCACGTGCTGCATCAAAGGCAGCAAAAATGTCTATAAGAATAGGAGCGAAAATTCTGATTCGCCTGATTTCAGGAATATTTGCAGTGGTGACGGCACTTCTTCCCTACATTGTAATACTTTCAGTAGTTGCAATATTCATTTCTCTCTTTTTGGGTGTGTTTACTGCAACATATGAGGAAAATAATGACAGTGGAAGTTATGGACTTTCAGTTGAGGTTGAGTCCTTAAGAAACGACGTGCTTTCGGAACTTAAGAAACATCACAAGGAACAGTACATAGATCTATATCTTGCGGTAATGATGCAGGAATCCGGAGGAAACGGCGAGGATGTGTTTCAGGCATCAGAGTCACTTGGGAAGCAGCCAAACTCGATAACAAGAGATGAGAGCATAGCTCAGGGAGTAAAGTATCTTTCAGGAATGATTGACAAGGCAAAGGTTAAGAATCCTGATGACATTGACAAGATAAAACTTGCACTTCAGGGATATAACTTTGGGGGAGCTTACATTGATTATGCAATTAAAAGTGATGGCAAGTGGACGCAGAAAAATGTTTACGCCTATGCCAAACTTAAGAGTAATGGAGTAAAAAGGACAGGCGTAAAAGAAGAAATACTGGGACCTTGGGCATATGGAGACCAGAATTACACGGAGCACGTATTAAGATATTATTCGGCTAATGGAACAGGCACATCGGAAAGTGTTGAAAACGTAAAGAAGGTTGATTCAGCATCAAGAATGAAGTATCTGTTTCCTGACGGAGTTCCAACGGATGAAAGCACAATGAGAAAGTATCTTGCGACAATACATTTAAAGGCATATGATGCAAACGGAAAAACGGGACAGGTAACAATAACGTGCCACAAAAAACTTGCAAATGCATATAAGCAGGCATTTGAAGGAATGTACAAGCTGGGATTTCGAATCAAGTCGGCAGGCTGTTACAACTGGAGAAACATGGCAAGTAATTCAAATGTAAGGTCTTACCATTCTTACGGAACGTGCATTGACATAAATCCTGACAGTAATCCTGCAACTTATACAGGCGGAACATATAATCCGGGAAATGACATTTTTTCAATAACATCAGCAGTCGTAAAGGTTTGGAAGGATGCCGGATTTTACTGGGGCGGTGAGTGGACAGGATATTACAGGGATTACATGCACTTCACATACACGAACAATTAGGAGGAAATAGCATGGACAAGAAGAAAAAAATACTGCTTGTATTGGCAACCATTGCATTGGCAATCGGCTGCATCATTGCCTTTGAACTTTCGGAGAGGTTCGCAAGAAGTAAAAATGAAGCAGAAACAACTACAGAAAAACAGACCACGGTTGAAACAACCGTTTCTGAATCTGTTACAGAAGAAGTTTTAGAAACAACTCCCTCTGTTCAAGAGATGGAGGAAACGGAGAGCGTTCCTGTAATTAACATTGAAAATAATGAACAGGTCAGAAAGTTAATCGGTGATGAAGGAATAAGCATTGTGATTAAGTGCGTGAACGAGACAGTCATTGGATATGGCTATCAAAATTCATCAAGTGTTTCATACAGGGAAATGTCAGTTTCAGATGACAGTATTCAGCTTGAATTTGTAATCAATATAAATGAAGGTGAAAACAAGTACATTGAGGTGACTTATGACTTGGAAACAAGTGAAGCGACAGCAAGAGTGTGGTAGGAGGAAGAATCATGATTTCAAAATTGAGAAGAATGTATTATGACCACATAGACAGGAAGGAATACAAGAAATATGCGACACCTGAAGAAAAGGCAAAGCCAAATGACAAGCAACAGGAGTTAAGGAAAGCGTTGCTCATGCTTGGTGGTGGCATTGCCATTCTGGTTATCATAATCATTGTAATCATTGTAATGAAGAAGGCACCGCATAAAAGCAAGGGCATTGAAAAGGTTGCAGCGACAACCACGGTCGAGAAGAGTGTGACAAATGAAGATGAAATCAAAGAGGAAGAATCAACCGAACAGGAACAGGCATTCATGACTTTTGCTCAGGATGATGAAGAAACAGAACAGGAAACAAAAACAGAAACAACGATGGAAGAATCAACAGCACAGGTAATACCTGAAGAAACAACAACCAAAAAGATTAGAAAAAAATCAGAAAAAAAGAAGGAAGAAACAGGAAAGGTTGAGACAACAGCTTACGTTAATCGAAATCATGATTCTTCAACGTCAGGAAAAGTTAAAAATGTTCCTTCAACTAAAAAAAGCACATCTCAAAAAAGGAAAAATGAAAAACTTAAAAAATGGAAATCAGGAAATGAACGACTGGAGTAAGGAGGAGGCACATGAAAAAGGTGATAAAAACATTGGTGGTGATGGCATTAAGTTCACTAACGCTGGCAGTAAATGTACAGGCTCTTACAATAACAACAAGCAGTCACACTTACGGTTCAAGTTATAGTGTTAACATCCAAAAGGGTGAGGATAAGCTAATAAATGCTTCAGAAATGGTTGCATATTTTAACAAGTATGAAGAAGGATTCACAAACACGATAGAGCCGAGTGCATACTTCTATAAGACAGGAAGTCCTTCGGGTCCAAGCCCTGCCGTTACGATGGAACCGCTTACTGGTGGAGCAAGCGTTGGGTTTACAGAATTGACTGAATCAAACATTGTAAAGGCAGTAAGAATCTCAGGCACGGGTGTTGGTTGTACAAGAATGAAGGGACTATTTGAGTGGAAGAATAGTCAGACAAATGCCACAGAGATAAAAAGATATCCATATCAGGTTGGTATTTATGTACATATGCCGGCTACAGGAATTAAGGTCATAAACAGCGGAGTAAGTGACAATGAGAATGGAATTGACTTTTATACTTACGTGGGTTCAAAAGACAGATTTGACACAAATGTGCTGCCTTTTGATTCCAGTTACTTATCATGGGATAAAATTTCAAATAATGCAATACAGACCATTCAGACATCAACAACAAATCAGAACATGGCAAAAATATCAGACATTGGTAGTTATGACTGGTCAAACAGTTTTTTTGTTGTGAACTCACTAAAGGAAGGAACAGCAACAATAAAGGTTAATTCAACCTATAATGAAAAGGCTGCAAGAACCATAAAAATTAATGCATTGACAAAACCAACATATTCAGTGTCTGAGACAGAAATGACGCTTGCAGGAGAGTCAATCATGGAAAACAGAATCCATTCAACAATATCGAATCTTGGAAATCTCAACAAGGCGAGTGTCAAGTGGACTTCATCAGATGAATCGGTATTAAGTATTGATGATGACACATCATTAAATCCGACATTGGAAACAGGTAATCCGGGAAAGGCAACGCTTACATGCACGTTTACGGATTTGGTTTCCCAGAATAACAAGTCAGTCAGTCCGACAAAAATAAATGTAAACGTAACAGTTAAGGGAAATGCAGACATAGAAAACAAGGTAATCACAGACAAAAACACATTAATAAATGAGGGAGATATAATTAAAGCTACTAAAGAAGGTGACGAAATCCTTATCAGAGTGGAAGAATATGGGAAAGAAGCTGGATTTAAATGTGATTCCTCAGACACGAAAGTATGTGAGGTACTAAAGCCTGACAATCAGATATACAGTTTTCTGCTTAGAAAGAAATCAGAGGGTACATCAAGAATAACAGTTGAAACCACTTCAGGAAAAATAATTACATTTACATATGATTCAATCAGTGATGAAAAAGGTAATGACAATCAGAAAGCAACAGCATCATCAGGTGTAAGAAAAAAACAATTAAAGAAGCCCAAAATAAAAAGCTTGAAGATTAAGAAAAGCACGATGTACGTAAAAATTAAGAAGAAGCCGTCAAAGTATAATGCAACAGGATTTGAAATAAAAATCAAACGAAATGGAAAAACAATCATTAAGAGTAAGTGGAAAAAGAAAAAACTTAAAATTGTAAACGTAAGAAAGAATTGTAAGTATGAAATCATGATAAGAACTTACAAGGGCAAGAAGAAATCAAAATGGACCACCGTTAAGAAAAAGGTAAGGTAGTGCGAGAGGAGAGAAGCAGATGTTAAGGGAACACTTAGACAAGATACTGACAAAATATAAACTGGAAATGCTTTGCACAACAAGGCAGAATCTTTTTTCAAAGTCATCGGAAATCACGGCAAAGAGAATGATATACGATGAACTTCTGGAAATGGAGAATGAATTTTCACCGGATGAAAAGTATGTAATGTGTGTTGATGATGAAATCATTGACGGACTGTATGCAAGTGCATATGAAGGTAAAAGAATAAATGAGGTTACGAATGAGCAGTTGAAAGACTGCATACGTGAATATGTAGCCTCTTACAGATAAGATTAATTTAGAGGGTCGCAAAATGGCGGCCCTTAAATAATCATGGAGGCATGGAACGTAAGAAGGGGTATTAGGGAACTCCCTAACAAGTGCATTTTGTACATTTGTACTACAAAATGCGTATCTTGCCACTGAAAAACGTGATTTTGTGGTACCCAAAATGGGTACCACAAAGGGAGAAAAAACCAAGATGGTACCCACTTTGGGTACCATGAACAACACAGAAAGGGACAAAAATGGTACCCAAAAAGGGTACCATAAATAGAGAAAATTGAAAGGTGGTACCCAAAATGGGTACCACAAAAACGGAGATAATGACAGCGTGGTACCCAAAATGGGTACCACAAAAAACAGAAATGACAGGTTGGTACCCAAAGTGGGTACCATAAATTTAGCAGTAAAAAAGGGAATGGTACCCAAAATGGGTACCATAAAAAGACAAAATGAACAGATATGAAGTTGTTTTTAAGATAAGACTTTCAAAAAAATTACGGGACAGCATAATCGAAGATGCCCAAAAAAGAGAAAAAAAGACAAGTGTTTATGTGAGGGAACAGCTTGACAGGACGTTCAGATTTTCCCAGACGGACATAAAAAAGATTGAAAAAAAGATAAATGTAATTTCAGATGCAGGAAAGAAAATAAACATGATTGCAAGAAAGCATAACACGGATGGAATAACAGAAGTCGATGATGAGACGTTCATTCATCTGGACGAGATAAGGAAAAGTCTTGAAGACATTCTTGTAATAATGAGTCAGGAAAAGAATCTTGATTATCACACACACAGAGACGAGTACGAGGCAAAAGATTCAACTTTTGCGGTGCGAATGTCATTGGAAAGATACAGGGAAATAAAAAGACTTTCAAGGGAGCAGGAAGTAAGCATGACCTCAATAATTAGAAGTCTTTTGATTAATCCCATAGAGTACACAAGCATGGACTTTAAAATCCTGATAAAAAGGCTGTCCTTTGAAAAGAACAAGATTGAAACAAATGTAAGACAAATAATAAACAAGTACAATGAAAGCGTCATTGAGGCAGCAACAGTTGGAAGAGTTAATGCAATGCTTGAAAGATACATTGCAGTTTTTGACGAGTACGAAACAACCATTAGAAGACGGAGCATGTAAATGGGAATAACTAAACTTATGCACATAAAGGAAAGAAGCAAGGGAAGAATGAATCAGGGAATGATTAATGCAATTTATTACATTACCAATCCTGAAAAAACAGATAATAAGACACTGATAGGTGGAAATTGCGGAATCAATGAGGAAAAAATAATCAGGCAGTTCATGGATACAAAGGGCGCATTTGATAAGTTTGACGGAAGACAGGCATACCACTATGTAATATCCTTTAATCCTGAAGAAAATGTATCTGCACAACTTTGCTATGACATAATCAGTGACTTTGTTGAGGAATATCTTAATAATGAACATGATGTTGTTTTTGCAGTGCACACGGACAAGGAACACATGCACGGTCACATCATATTTAATTCTGTAAATTCAGTAACCGGGAAAAAGTACAGATATGAGGAAGGAGACTGGGAAAGGTACATACAGCCCATTACAGACAGGATAGCCGAAAAATATGGACTAAGCAGACTGGAATTTGTAAGAGAGGAAGAACCAAGAGACTGGAAGCAGATAATGAGTGAGGACATTGCAGTTTGCATAAGAAAGTCAGACTCTTATGAAGAGTTTCTAAAAAGGTTGCAACAGGAACATGGGTATGAAGTAAGGGAAGGTATTTCAAAAAAGAATGGATATTACCTTGCATTAAAGCCTCCGGGAAAAAGAAAGGCGATAAGGTCATATAATCTGCCAATGGAACTTAGATCTGAACAAATAAAAAGAAGAATTGATTCAAAAAATGAAAGGATAACATATGTCATTGCAAGAAAGGTACATTTTAATCGGGCGTTTGTAAAAATTCCAAGACGATACATGAGATACAGTCAGATGGGAGCATTTCAAAGACATGAGCTGAGAAAGATATACCGGGCAAGAAAATTGTACGGTGGAAATACAAATGCTCCGTGGGAAAATGAGAGAGCAATCAGAAACATTAATGAAATGTGCAGACAATGGAATTACATATTATGCAACAACATTGAATCTCTTGAAGATGTTGAAGGACTGGAGAAAGGTCTTAAGGAAAGGATAAGAAATGAAAATCAGGAAATTAAAAAAATAAGAAAACTATACAAGTCATTTCTTGGTGGAAGTCCGTCACAGTTTGAAAAAATTGAAATGTATGGCGAAATGCTAAAAAATCCAAATGAACATGTTAAGGAATTAAAACAAATTGAAAACGAAATTGAAACAGGCTACATTGCATCAATGTACAGGGAATATAATGAATTAATTAATGAACATGAAATCAACCGTCAGAAGTTAAGACGACAGCTAAAAATGGCAAAATACATGTTGGAAAATTTCAATTTTGAAGAAGATAAAGCAGAAACACCCAAAAAGGAAAAAGAAAGGAAAAACACCAGAAAAAGGGAAGACAAGAAAAGGTAACTAAAAGTAACCTATATATGCGGAGATTAGTATAGTATAATATAATTAGTACAAAAGGATGGCAAGAGTCAGTAAGAAATCTCTGACTCTTACCGTCCTTTTTACGTATTACATGAAAGGATTGGAGGAAGAAAAATGGAAGATGACAAAGAAAAGAAACAGGAAAAAACAATTCCAAGCGTAAGCATGGAGGAATTAAGGAACATGATTAATTCAAAGGATGAAAACACGGTAATAACCGTGGAGCTTTAAGCCGGAGGACGTGGAATGGAAAATGATTTTGAATTGGAACAGGTATCGGTAAGACTGGTAAAGGATTCGCCATTGTACTCGGACGAAAGAATCATAACGGCAGAAAGTGCAGTGAAAATAATTGGAAAGGAATTAATGACGCAATTAGACAGAGAGCAGTTATGCATAGTAAATCTTAATTCTTTCGGACAGCCCATAAACTTTTCAATTGTGTCCGTGGGACAAATTGATCAGGCGTTGGTTAATCCAAGAGAAATGCTAAAGGCATCAATCCTGTCAAATGCAGCCAATGCCATAGTAATCCATAATCATCCGTCAGGAAGCCTAGTACCAAGCCGGTATGACATAAGAATTACAAAACAGTTGATTAATGCTTATAAAATGTTGGGAATAGGATTACTTGATCATGTAATCTTTGGTGGAAATAACCTTGATAATTTCCATAGCATGAGACAAAACATGGATGTTGATTTTAACAATTATAAGTTAGATTTGGGTGGAGAACTCGAATTTGCTAACATTGCGGACAGGTTAAATGAAAGCATTGGAGTGTTTCTTGTGGCTGAGGATTTGGCATATTGGGTTAACACAAATTACACAACCATATATCTGACAAATGATGAGGCTGAACTTATTCTTAGATACATGGACAGGGAAGGTTACAATTTGGGAGTGGATGATGATGAACTAATAAGGATCAAGTCTGACACAGATGAAATAGAAAAATATAATCTGGAGGATGCAATATACAGTGCATGCGACATCAGTGAGAAAAGAATAAAAAGCCTTGAGGAAGAGATTAAAAACCCAAGAAACTTCATGACACTGTGTGAGGTGAGACAAATGTTAAAGGCAGCACGAAAAGAAGAAAAAATAATAGACGGAATGTTTAAAAAGACATCACTGGGAAGAATGGTAGGATTAAAACCTGAAGAAAAAAAGAACAAGGAAAAACAGAAGGAGAACAACATGCATGGACATTAACATGATAATAAAGAGTAGTATCGGGGTGCTGACAATAATCATAATGGGGATACAGTATTCCTTTGCATTAAAGAAAAAGTATGAAGCAGTGATGGTGACAGGAATAATGATATTGCTGTCATCAATTATTTACATTTTGATGAACCTTAAAATGTCAGTGATTGGAATGCACACAATCATAATTTTTATGGAAATAGCCGTGATATGCAAGGTAAAAAAGCTAAAGGGACAACAATCAAATGGAGATAAATAAGAAAGGAAGTGGAGATAATGGATGGAAGAACAGAAAAACTTGTGGCATTGCTAAATCAGATTGGAGCAGAAATTGAGCCTTCTGAATTTGAAAAGGAAGAACCTGAAGAAGAAATAATTCATGAATGGGAAGAACTTTCAGGAGGAAGTGAAGATGGCAGGTAATACTAAGATGAGAGAGGAAATGGTAAGGGAGTTCATCAAGTGCCTTTCAGAAGAAACCATTCCCTGGCACATGGCATGGAGCACGGACAGACCAGTAAATGCCGTAACAAACACAAGATATCGTGGAATAAACAAGATGTGGCTGTCATTCATCCAGAAAATGGAAGGATGGGAAGATCCAAGATGGTGCACCTTTAAGCAGGCATCCAATAAAGGATGGAAAATAATCAAGGGTTCAAAGGGAACACCTGTTGAGTTTTGGTCATTATATGACACGCAGAAGAAGAAAAAAATATCATATGCAGAGGCACGTGAGCTTGAGGAAAATCTTACACCTGAGGAATATGACAAAAGAATCCGACTTGTATCAAGAGTGTATTCCGTATTTAATGCTGAGCAGATAGATGGAATTTCAAAGTACGAGGCAAAAAAGTATGACCTTGACACGGAAAGAATAATGCACATAAGAGATAATCTGATAAACAACATGAATGTGGGTTATTCCGAGGAGGGAGACAAGGCTTTTTACAACCCGAAACATGACAGGATAGTCATTCCTGAAATGGACAGGTTTGAAACTGAATATGATTACATGGCAACACTGTTCCACGAGGCAGGGCATGCAACAGGACATGAGAGCCGATTTAACAGACAGATAGCTAACATGTTCGGCTCACCTGAATATGCCAAGGAAGAATTACGTGCGGAAATATCATCAGCATTTACGGCACAGGCAGTAGGAATCACATATGAGCAGAACTCTCACATGGAGAATCACAAGGCATACATTCAAAGTTGGATTAGTGCATTAAAAAACAATCCAAATGAACTTTTCCTTGCAATAAAGGATGCCGAAAAAATATCGGATTATTTAATTGAAAAAGCGGAAGTAGAAAAAGAAATGAGCAATGAAAAGTCACTTACGAAAGAAATGGAAGATTATGAAGATGAACACAGGCGACAGTTGGAGAATTTAAAAAGAGACAAAACACCTGTGGTAATAAACGGATATGGTGGACCGGGAGCAGGAAAGTCAACTGCATGCATGGAGATTACGGCTGCACTCAAAAAGGCAGGATATGGTGCAGAGTATGTACAGGAATATGCCAAGGAGCTTGTTTATGACAAAAACATGGAAATGCTGGATGGATCAGCAAAAAATCAGTTTGAAATTTTAAAGGAACAGACAAGAAGAGTTGACCGATTGTATGATCAGGTAGATTTCATTGTTACGGATTCACCAATACTTCTAAATGAAATATATAATAAAGAGCTTACACCTGAATATAGAGACATTGTTGGAAAAATTCAGAATTCATACAGTAATTTTTCATTTTTCATTGAAAGGGATGTATCAAACTTTGAGGAAGAAGGTAGAATTCACAATTTAGCAGAAAGCATTCAAAAGGATCAGGAAATAAGAGACATGCTTTTAGATAATGACATCAAGTATAAGACGTATAATCATGAAAACATAAATGAAATAGTAAACGATGCAATAAATTATTATGAAAGTTATAACTTAATGAATGATAGAAAAAGTGAAATAATCCGTGATGCAGAAAAAATAAGTATGACTTATTCTGATGCGGTTACGTTCAGAATGGCAATGAAGGGACAAAAAAGTGCCCTTGAAAAGTTCATGAATGATGAAGAAATTCCACAATACATAAAAAATGACAGCATGGCAATAGGAAAAGAGATAGGAAAATATCTTGATGAAGGATTAGGAATTAATGAAATAATAATGAAGCACATTCATGACATAGATTCCTCATGCAGCATATCAAATCCTGCGTACACTAAAAAGCTCATGGTTGAATTATATTCAGGCACAAGGGAAGAATATGAATCAATGATGAGATTGCCTGATTTGTCAAAGGATAGAACAGAATTTGATGACGAACAGAAGGTTAGCGAAACAGTAGAAAATGTGAAAAAATGCATTGATGTAAAGAATGAAGTAACGGAAATGCGTGTACCGGAAGCAGAGCCTGACGTCATAAGGGACGTGCAAAAATTTGCCTTTGAAAACGGATATGAACACATTGACAAGATAATTAACGAAGGTCAAGGCTTCTGGGGAAAGACTGAAAAAATAAGAAACTGGTTAATGAATGTTGTTGAAGTTAACAATAATGAGGATGTTAGAAATGAAGCAAGACGGTATCTTACAAGATTAGACATACTGCAACCTAAATTTGAAAGTCAGATAATATCTGAAAAAATTAACAATGATCCCCTGTTTTCAATTTCATCAAGGGATTTGATGGAATCCAGAGCTGACAGCCTAAGAGAAAAGGAAGAAAGAATAAAGGATACCCAAAAGAAAGAAAAATTGAAGGAATTAAAACGTTAACGTACTGTCATAAAGACAGTATTTTTTATATCAGGAAATAAGGAGGAAACAAAAATGGACTTTACAGTATTTACGGAAAAAGGAGAATTTACATTTGAAGAGGAGAGAGAAGGAATAAAAAAGAACACTCTTGAATCATATGAAAAATCATTAAACAAAAAGGAAGGTGAACAGTAAATGAGAAAGGTGGAATTTGCCGAATTTTTACAGGATGAAATAAGAGAAGAAATTCCTGAACTTGAAAACGCACAAATGTGGCTTAGATACATCCAAAAGGATAATGATAGAAGTTATTATGGTTTGACAATAAAGAAACCGGGAATGGACATTTCGCCAACATTTAATATGGATGCCATGTACAAGGAATACACGGAGACAGAGGACATGCTGACAATAATGGACACGATACGTGCAGGTTTCGAAGAGTTACCGAGTCTGGACAGGATGGGAATAGACTTAAGCGACTATGATTCAGTAAAGAATAACATAACGATGGTAATAAGAGAAAAAAGCAGATGTCAGGACATCATCAATGATGTTCCGTACATCCAAAAGGGCGAATTTATTGGACTGTTTAAGATGGAGTTCATAAATGATGAAGCTGCAATGTCAGCAACAATTAACAACAAAATAATGGAAGCATATGGAGTCAATGTTGAACAATTATACGAACAGGCGAAGCAGAATGATTCAATAAATAAAAAGCCGGGACTTTACAAAATGGAAGAAGTGATGGCAGATATTTTCATTGATGAACCGGACATTGTTAAGAAAAACCTACTTAAAAGTGATGAGGTAATTGGTTCAGATCAAACAATGCTTGTTCTCACGAATGAAGAAAAACGTGAAGGTGCTGCATTGTTGCTTGATGAAGGAATCTTGGAAAAGATAAGTAAGGTAATGGATGGTGGATATTATGTGATACCGTCATCAATACATGAGGCAATAATTGTAAACGGATTTGGAATGAATGCATCAGAACTAAACGAAATGATTGAAAATGTGAATGAATTTGAAATTGAAAATGAAGACATTTTATCAAACAATTCCCAGTATTATGATCCGGAGGAAAAGGTTCTCATGGATGCATTAAAATACGAAAGAAAGCAAAAGTTTAAGGATGTTACATATGAGATTGAAAGTAACAGTCAGGAAAAAGTTACTTCTTCAGAAAAATCAAGAGAAAACCCACGCAAGGAACAGAAAAAAAGAGAAATGAAAAAATAGGAGGAGATAAGCATGGACATTACAATAACAACATTAAACGAAGAGTTAACATTTGAGAGAGTAAGCGGAGAATCAAATAAGGATGCTCTTGAAGCTTACAAAAAGTTACTAAATGACAAAAAAGGAGAAAACTAATTTATGGACAAGAGAGAATTTTTTGAATTTTTAAGGGATGAAATAATAGAGGCAATGCCTGAACTTGAAAATGCACAGTTTTTCACAAGAGAAGTTAAAAAAGACAATAACAGAGTATACAACGCATTAAACATAAAAAGACCGGAGCTTTCAATCAGTCCATCATACAACTTTGATTCATTATACAATGAATATGAGAGAACGGGGGACATGTACACAATCATAAGCTTAATAAAATCAGGATTTGAACACATGCCAAACCTTAGGAAAATGAACATTGACCTTAATGATTATGATTCAATAAGGGATAACATAACAATGGTGGTAAGGTCCAAGGACAGATGCATGGACATAATTAATGATGTTCCATATGTTGAACAGGGTGAATTTATAGGATTATTCAAAATTGAATTTCAGAGAAATGAACATGAGTCATATGCAGCGTTAATATCAAATGCAACTCTTGAAGCATATGGAATAACAAAAGATGAACTGTATGATCAGGCAAAGGAAAATGACAAAAAAAATACTTACAAACAGCCAATACTTTGCGACATTAATGACATCATATTTAACATAATTGCAGGTGAAAAATTATTCGACGAAAAAAATCTTCTTGAAAACAATGAAATCATCAACATAGAGGATGATGAATTGCTTGTGTTGTCAAACAGGGGAAGCAGGGAAGGAGCAGCCTTATTGTTTAATGAGGATGTTCTGGAGAGAATAAGTGAGGTAATGAATGGAGATTATTACATAATACCTTCATCAATTCATGAAGTCATAGTGTTAAAGGAAATGCCTGCTCCGGAACTTAATCAAATGATAGCAGAAGTTAACAACACTCAGGTTGAACCGGAAGATGTACTGTCATACAATGCTCAGTATTATGATTCAAGGAACAAGACATTGGTTAATGCATTAAGCCATGAAAATCAACAAAAATTCAGGGAAATGACCGGAGAGATTAGTCATGATTCAGAAATGAGACATGAAGAAAAGGCAAGGAAAAATCTTTATCTTAAAAATAAGGAACAAAAAGAAAGAGCAAAATAGAATGATGATTTGAAAAAGTGTAAGGACAAAAGCCTTACGCTTTTTCATTTTAGGAGAAGTAATGGAAAATACCGAACAAATCACAAAAAGCAATGAATTTGCAAAAAAACATTCGATTACGGATAACTTTTTAAAATGGATAGTACTGTTTGCCATGAAAAACAATCTCAATCAGGAGTTGATGGATAATATATTTTCAATTGGCAGTGATGCAGATGTCATTTCGGCGCAGGTAATTGCAGCGATGATTGGAATGAAAGATGTTTCAAAAATTAAAAGCATTTCTGACATAAAAATGGTTAATTCAAAAAGTGAGGAATCAAAAAGAATAAGCGAATTAATAAATTGTGTTCTGGAACTGTCAGAATGCAATCTTGCATTACTTGAAGAGTTTTCAAGCATGAAGAAAACACTCATTGAATTAAAAAACATTGATGTTGACAAGAACACGTACAACATAGGCTTTAAGATTCTTGCAAAACAGAATGAGGTTCTTAACGACTTCAAGACAGAACTTAAGGACAGCATCAAGAATGAACTCAGATCAGTTGCAGAAAATGTGTCGTCAGGAAAACAAGAAAGGAAAACTGAAGTCACATCGAAGCCTGAAGAACGTGAACGAAAGAGATTTTTCTTTAGGGGAGCAAGCAGGGAGCAACCAGAATCACCAGCATTGAACACTGAAATACCCAAAAAGGAAAATAAGCAAATAAATGAGAGTGAAGAAAAAAAAGAAGCAATTCAAAAATACAATGAGACACGAAAACGAATAGAAAGCAATCCTGTCAATGACATTTTTGATGTTTTCGAAATCATTAGAACAGGTGCATTTGACAAGTCACAATGCAGGATAATCAAGAAAGGTGTAAATGCAGGACTTACAGCAATAGAAATACTTGAATATGCCAAGCCCGAAAACACTTCTGAAACAATGGAGCAGCTTTTTGAGTTTCTTGATTCAGTAAAGATTGGTCAAAGAAGCAGAAAAAGTGTGCCAAAGATTGAAAAAGATACGGAAAAAAAGCCGGCTAAAAACAAGAAGGAAAATCCTGCAAGTAAGGAGCCAAAAGAAATAACAGAGGTTAATGTTTCTGACATCATGACAACGATAGCGGCTGAGGATGAGGACGATGATGAAGACATGTTTTAGGAAAGGAGGAAACGAAAATGGATAATGAGGCAAACATAAGTGATGTGATACAGCTTTTAAGATTTAGCGGAGAAGCATTGAGTTTTGGCATCAAGGCAATAGGTGGAACAGGTAAAGCCTTGAAAAAGGGAAAGGATCTTGGAAATCTTGCAGTGATGCAGGGAAAGCTTGCAGTATATCACACAAAGGCAGCAACCGAAACAAAATATAATCTTTTAAGCCTGAAGACAATGCAGAAGATTACCGGGGGAAATTATGGTGTAGTTGATATTCCTACAGAGGATCCGAAAAAGCTTGCAAAGTTCTTTAATGCAATGAAGAAAATGAAAATACAGGGAGCGCTTCTTCCTGATTTGGTACCAAATAACGGATACAGTCAGATTGCAATAAATCCTCAACAGGCACAAAGACTTGAAGCATTAATACGAATGTATGATTTTTCCAAGGACAAGGTGCTAAAGAAGGACGAACCAAAAGAATCAGACAAGGCAAAAATCATATCCTTTTCAGATTATTGGAATGAGGGAAATCCGGAAGAAAAGAAGCAGATAGTGGCAGAGGCAACCGAAAATCTTGAAAAGGAAAGAAAGGATAATCCTCAAAAAAAAACTGAAATGTCAAGGGAAAGCAAGGAAGAACTTAAGAATGCAATGAAAATAGAGGAATTTAGGCAAAAGAGCCTCGACAAGGATAATTTCTATCAGGTGACTATAGACAAGAAAATGATAGTCAGGGAATCGGAAGAGGCATATCTTACAAGAGTTCCCAATAGCTTTGACAAGGAAACAAACTCGTCAATGATGATGGCGGTAAAGAAGAGTGACAGCTTAATGGTCAACAATGGAAAGACAATAATAACATTCATTCCAAAGGAAGGACAGACATGTGTGGCAAGGAATGATAAAGGTGGCAAGGTTGAAAAGAAGATGATGAAAAACAGGGAGCTGTATGGAAAACATTACTGTAAGTACGACACAGACCTTAATAAAAAAGCAAGAAATCAGAGGAACAAACAGAAGCTTCAGGGAACAAACAAGCCTGTTAAGACTGGGGCTCAAATAATAAAATTTAAGAAGTAAAGGGAGGGTAAAATGGACATCTATTCGAGAAAAAATCACAGGAAAAAACAATGCATAATCATATTTTTAATGTTAGTGCCGTTTTTTATTTATGCAGGTTTTTCACTGTCAGCATTCTTATCCTTCAACATTACAATTGACAATGCGCAGGATACTCTTGTAAGGTGTTTTACCACATTTTACATGCCAGAAAAATTTAATGATAAAACAATGCTGGTTACCTTCATATGCCTGTTGGTATGGATGCTGTTGTTTGCCAATGCATATGCAAATGCCTGTCTTAAGCTTACGCCCGGCGCTGAGTATGGTACTGCTGAATGGGGAAGCATAAAGGAATTTAACAAGAAATTTGCCGCACCGGAAGAAAAGGACAACAAGATTTTATCAGAAAACATCCGTCTTAAATACGATGCATCAACGCTAAAGAATAACAACATGTTCATTGTAGGCGGTTCAGGTGCAGGTAAGACAGCATTTGCGGTGTCTCCGAATCTGTTGAACAATTCGTGTTCAGGTGTTTACACGGATCCAAAGGGAGGTGCGAAACGTTCCATAGTGAAAAGCTATGGCACGATTGCAACTAATA